>Ga0335075_10009492_pt1 | contig 14835 bp, 15 predicted proteins | sample Lox_Sample_24_FD_206723 | JGI IMG/M metagenome (GOLD analysis project Ga0335075, IMG submission 206723) | Soil microbial communities from Loxahatchee National Wildlife Refuge, Florida, United States - Lox_Sample_2.4 | ecosystem: Environmental > Terrestrial > Soil > Wetlands | place: USA...
GCCCTGTTCGCTGCGGGGGGGCGGGGGGGGGGGGGCGGCCCCCCCCCCGCGGGCGCTGGGCGGATGCGGGCCCCGGGCGGGGCGGCCCTGGATGGTGCGGGGCCTGGATGGTGCGGGGCCTGGATGGTGCGGGCCCCGGATGGTGCGGGGCCTGGATGGTGCGGGCCCCGGATGGGGCGGGCCGTGGGTGGGCGGCGGCAGGCGCAATCCTTCGGCCGGGCACCGCCGTGGGTAGCTCCTGCCGTTGCCGGTCGCGGTGCTTGGGTCCGCTTCCCCCGGTCAGCCGGTTTGGCGGAGGCGGCGGGCGGCCTCGGCGGCGGCGGACATCTTGCTGAGCGCGAGGTGCCGCGGGACCCGGCGCAGCCCGCAGTCGGTGGAGATCTCCAGCCGCTCCGCGTCGCGGTACTCCAGGCAGGCACGCACCCGCTCGACGATGTCTTCCGGCGTCTCGGAGTAGTGCGTTTTGATGTCGATCAGCCCGGCGGACAGGATGCGGTCCTTGTCCCACTTCGCGACCAGGTCGATCTCCGCCATCTCGCGCGCGCCGAACTCCAGGCTGAACCCGTGCACGTTGGCGTCGAGCAGCGCGGGGAACAGCCACCGGTAGGTCCGCTTGGCGTAGGGGAGCCGCCGGAAGGAGCCGAAGCAGATGTGCACCACGAACGTGCACCCGGTGATCCCATCGACCACCGCGTTGATCGTCTCGACCAGGTTCCGCGGCGTGCGGTCCTCGGCCGCGTGCGAAGGCGTCAGCGGCTCCTCGATCTGGATGTAGTCGCACCCGGCCGCGACCAGGCGCTGGATGTCCGACCTGATCGCCGGGACGAGCGCGTCGGCGCACTCGCGCCTGGTCCGGTAGACGGGGGAGAAGTCGAGTTCCGTGGTGATCCCGTACGGGCCGGGCATGCCGATCTTCGGCCGCCGGGCGGTGCGGGCCCGCAGGAACTCGTACTCCGCCGTGTAGTCCCAGATCGACTCCACCTGGTCAAGGGGCTCGCGCACCTCGTAGACGGGCAGCTGGTCCCAGCCGATCGCGCCCAGCCTGCGCGGCGCCGGCTTGAGCGCCAGCCCGGCCATCTTCCCGGTGATGCCCTCGATCCAGCCGCCGCGCCGGTGCTCGCCGTCGGTGAGGATGTCAAGCCCGGCCGTCTCCTGGTCGTAGACGGCGAGCTGGCAGTAGTCGTCAAGCAGTTCCTGCCGGTCGGCGGGCCCGAACCGGCCGGCCTTCTCGCCGTCGGCCACGACGTCCCACCATCCGGGCCTTGCCCAGCCGCCGGTGGTGGTGACCGGCAGCGCGGCCGGATACTGGTAGTCGCTCATCGTGCCTCCTGATTAGTGGCCACCGTTGGCCGGCGGGACGCTCTCTCCGGGCCTCTCACTCCGGCCCCTCACTTCAGGCCGCGGAGCGCGTCGATGAGTTCCGCGTGGATGTACCCGTTCGACGCGACGACGTCCGCCCGGTCGGCCGTGACGTGCGGTTGCCCGCCGAACAGCGTCAGCAGGCCGCCCGCCTCGGCCAGGATCAACTGGCCCGCGAGGATGTCCCACGCGTCCATGGCGTACTCGCAGTACGCGTCGAGCCGGCCGGCCGCGATCGCGCACAGGGTCAGCGCGGGCGACCCAAGCGACCGCACGCCGCCGGCGACCGACATCAGCCGCTCGACGAGCAGCGCGTAGGCGTGGATCTCGCGCGGGTCCACGGTCTGGGCCTGGGCGACGACGAGCGCCCGGTCAAGCCGCGCGACGTCCGACACGCCGATCGGGCCGCCGTTGAGCGTCGCCCCGCCGCCCCGGGCAGCGACGAACATCTCGTCGCGCAGCGGGTCGTAGACCGCGCCGGCCACGGTCGCGTCGCGCGACCGGTGCGCGACGGACACGCAGCTGAACGGCAGGCCGTGGGCGAAGTTGGTGGTTCCGTCGAGCGGGTCGACGTACCACACATCCGCCGCGTCGGGGTTGCCCGCGGTGCCCTCCTCGCCGTCCACGGCGTGGTCGGGGAAGGCGGTGAGGATCGTCTCGGCGATGGCCCGCTGCGACTCGCGGTCGGCGGCCGTCACCAGGTTCGCGCGGGCATCCTTGTACCCGATCTCCAGCTCGCGGTCGTCCCGCAGGAACCGCGTGAGCACCGCGCCGCCCGCCCGGGCCGCCGCCTCGGCGACCTCCGCCGCCAGGATCGCGTCGGTCACGCGCCCGGCACCTTGAACACGTTGCGCAGCGCGTACTTGACCGGGTCAAACGCCGGCTCAGGCGCCTCGCCCGGCGCCTCGCCCGACCCTTGGCCCGGCCCCTGGCCCAACGCCCGGCCCGGCCCTTGGCCCGGCGCCCCGGAGCCGCCCGCCCGGCCACCGGTCCAGGTGGTCTCCGGCCGGTGCTGGAGGAAGAACACGCTGTCGGGGAACGGCAGGTCCCTGGCGACCGCCCATTCGACGTCTTGCGGCACCCCGCCCGCGGCCGCCTCGAGCGCGGCCGCGCGCTCGCAGATGTAACTCACCTCGTCCTCGCTCAGGCACGCCCGCCCCGCGAGGTCACCTGGCAGCGGCGACAGCACCACCCGGCCGTCGGCCGGGCTGACGGATGACCACGTCCGCTTCGCGCCCACCCGTGCGGTCAGCACCCGCCCCGACGCGCGGTCAACGGTCCAGTGATCGGGCGTGACCTGCCCCGACACGACGGACTCGCCGAAACCCCAGTTCCCCTCGACCACGCAGACGTCGCGGTCGCCGGTGACCGGGTCCACGGTGAACGCCACACCAGCCGACCGGGCGTCCACCAGCTCAAGCACGCCGACCGCGAGGTCATGGACGCGCACGGGGGAGGCGCCGCCGAACCGCTGCCGGTAGGCGAGCGCGTGCACGGAGAACCCGCTGGCCCAGCACTTCCTCACGTGCAGCAGCACGTCGGCGACGCCGGACACCCCCAGGTACGTCTCGTACTGCCCGGCGAAGCTCGCGGCGTGCCCGTCCTCGCTGACGGCCGACGACCTGACGGCGACGCGCAGCGCGGCGCCCCGGCCGGCCCGGGCCGCCAGCCGCGCGTGCGCCCCGGCGACCGCGTCTTCCAGCCACGACGGCAGCGGCTGGGACTCCACCAGCGCGCGCGCCCGCGACGCCAGCTGAGGCAGCTGGCCGGGCTCCGGCGCGGGCGCGGTGAACAGCCGGGCCAGCTCGGAGCGGGCCGGCCCGGGTAGCCAGCCGTCGAGCGCGGCCGCGGTCACCGCGTACCCGTCGGGTACCCGCCAGCCATCGGCGGCGAGCTGCCCGAGCCGCGCCATCTTCGGCCCGACCAGGCCGCCGTCCGTCCCCCGGATGGCGGCGAGGTCGATCACGGCCTCCTCGCTCACCGCCACCACCGAGGCATCACCGGGGCCCCGTTCACCCGAGGACCCGGACCGTGCCCGCCCGGCCGTCCACCCGGACCCGGTCGCCGGTCTTGACCACCTGGGTCGCGATCGCGGTGCCGACCACGCAGGGGATGCCGTACTCGCGGCTGACGATCGCCGCGTGGGTCAGCGACCCGCCGGTATCGCACACGCACGCCGCGATGATCCCGAACGCGGGCGTCCACTCCGTCGTCGTGCCGCCGCACACCAGGATCTCGCCCGGTTCAACCAGGTGCAGGTCGCCGACCGTGGTGATGACCCGGGCGACGCCCTCGACGACCCCCTTGGCCGCCGGGAACCCGCGGATCTCGGCGACCCCCGCCCCGTCGTCGTCGCCGGCGGAGGCGCCGGAGACGTCGGCAGAGCCGGAGGCGCCTGACGCCGGGGAGTCGCCCCGCATCGTCTCGAGGAACCGCCCGGAAAGCCCGAACACCTCGATCATGATCGGGTCGGGCACCACCTCGGGGATCGTGCCGAGCATCGGCGGCAGCGACGGCCCCCGCTCCCGCCAGTACTCGAAGAACGCGCGCCGGTCGGGGATCATCGCGCGCAGCTCCGCCCACGACGTGGTCCCGCCGCCCGACATCACGTCGAACAGCTCGGGCTTGAACACGAAGAAGAGGTCCGTCGGGTCGGAGATCTCGCCGTCGGAAGCCAGCCACGTGCCGAGTTCGAGCGTGGCCCGCCGCACCGGGATCGCGGCCCGCCGGTCGATCAGGTAGTTGTGCTCCTCGTTCCACCAGGCGAAGTTCGCCGCCTGGTTCGACGCGAGGGCCTCGTTGAACCGGGCGAGGCTGGTGCCGTTGAGTGTCCGCCGCGCCGCCTCGATCTGCCCGTCGCGCTCGGCGATGGCCGCGGCCCTGGCCGCGTGGAAGTCGAACCCGTCCGGCTTGGAAAGGAAAGCGCCGATCGAGTACAGCGCGGGGGCCGGGTCCTCGATCCACGAGGGCGTGTCGATCCGGCAGGTCTCCTCGACCCGCTGACCGTACTGCGCGAGGAACTGGTCGAACGAGCCGAGCCACGACGTCCCGTGCGGCAGCGCGGCGATCCTCGACCGCATGTCCGCGGGGGAGCCGGTCATCAGCGCGGACGACACGTCCTGCGTGCGCGCGAGCTCGGCGAGCCGCCACAGCTCCTCATCCGTCCGCGAGTAGAACGTCTGCTGCCCCGACAGGAAGGAGGACACCTGCGACCCGGAGAGACCGATCTCCTCGGCGAGCTCGTAGAAGGCGAGGTAGTTCGCGGTCAGCACGTACATGACCTCAAAGTGGATGAACCACGCCCGGCGGTGGAACGCGTACGCGTCCTTGAGCACCGTCCAGATCTCGGGCATGGACATGACGTGCAGGTCCAGGTGGTCGAAGTGGTCGTAGGCGGACTGCAGCTCGCCCGCCCGCATCGCCCAGTACGAACCGAAGTCGGCCAGGACGGGCGACACGTACTGCCCGAACCGCGCCGCCCGCGCCTGCACCTGCCACTGGGTGTCCACGTCGATCGTGCCGATGTACACGTGGGTGCCCGCCAGGCGGTTGACCGAGCCGCGCGTGGGCGGCACGCCGACGATCTCGGCGCCGAGCTGCGCGCCCCAGGTCTGCGCGTCATCGAGCGTCGCGATCGACGCCGGCACCATGCCCTCGCTGAAGTGCAGCGAGTCCCGCAGCCAGTAGCGCTCGTTGTCCGCGAGGGAGAACGGCCGCACCGGCCCCGCCACGAACGGCTGGCTGCCGAACGCCTGCCGGTAACCCGGGTAAAGCTCTTCCCTGACGAAATCGTCAACGGGAAAGACACGCGGTGAATCACCTGACACGACTCAACCTCACCTCGGCTCTGAAGTGGGCACGCAGTAACCCAAAGTCTCGCCCGGCCACGGATGCTCCGACAAGTACCCGGAGGATAAAGCCGGCGCTTCCGTTGGCGGGTATTAACACAATTGCCCGGCTAAGAGAGCGTGACGACCCGGACGAAAGACAGCAAGAACGTCATCCAGAACGGGTGCGTTCTCTTCGTTGTCGCGCCCGCCGACTCCACCGGTCGGTGGGCGCGACCGGGGTCAGCCGCTTACGTTCCGTATCAATCGTTAGCAGATGATCCCGAGGATGCAGCTGGACGCGGACGGAGACGGCGACGGGCCCTGCGTCGGCGTCGACGTGCCGCTCTGGCCGGCCGACGGCGTGGCGGTCGGCGTCTCGCCGGAACCGCCGGTCGGCGTGCTCGACGCGCCGCCGCCGGTCGCGCTGGCCGGCGCGCTGCTGCTCGGGTGCGCGGACGGGCTCGTCGACGGCGACTTGCCCGACGACGTCGCCGACGGGCTTGTCGCGCCGGTCGTCGCCCCGCTGCCAGGGCCGGCGGAGCCGCTGGCGGGCGCCGACGTGCCCGGCGTGCCGAACGTGGGCACCTGGCCCACGGTCGAACCGCCGTTCGTCGTCGTGCCCGTGGGTGACTGGTTCCCGGCCGACGTGCCGAACGCGGTGAAGGCCAGCAACACCACCCCGGCGCTCACCAGGGCGACGACGGCGCCGACGATCAGCGCCCACGGACGCTTCCGCTCGTCGTCCGGCGGCTGACCCTGGCCAGGCGGCACGACCGGCGGAACGGTGGGCAGCGACATGCGCGACGGCACGTTCCACTCGCCGGAGGCGTACCCGGTGGGATCGGTCCAGCCCTCTGGCGCGTACAGGATCGCGGTGTTCGGTGTCATGCCTGCTGGCGGGCGGCCGGCGCCGGCCGGGGCGTCCGCCGGCCAGTTGGTCGCCGGCCCGGCGAGGCGGTCGCCCGCGGGCTGGGCGGGGCTCGGCACCGCGACGCCAGGACCGGAGAGCACGGCGCTGCGCGCCAGCGGCACGAGGGCGCCTGCGCCGATCGAGTCGCGCAGCTTGGCGGCCAGTTCGGCGAGTTCCCGCGCGTCGCCGATCCGCCTGGCCGGGTCCTTGGCCGTCAGCCGGTCGACAAGGACGTCAAGCTCGGGTGGGACGTCGGCGGGCAGCGGGGGGAGCGGCAGGTACAGGTGGGCCGCCATCACCTCGGCCGCGGTCCCGTCGTGCGGCGGCACCCCGGTGAGGCACTCGTGCAGCACGATGCCGAGCGCGTACACGTCGCTTGCGGCCGTTCCCTGGCTGCCGGCGATCCGCTCGGGGGCCATGTACTGCGTGGTGCCCATGACGAGGCCGGGGCTGGTCACCGGCACCTGGCCCGCCGCGTGCGCGATGCCGAAGTCGGTGACCTTGACCAGGCCTTCCATGCTGATCAAGATGTTTCCCGGCTTGACATCCCGGTGGATGACGCCGGCCTTGTGCGCGGCCGCCAGCCCGTCCGCGGCCTGCGCGATCACGTCGAGGGCGCGGGCCGGGTCGATGGGATCGACCGCGAGGATGTCCGCCAGGGACGGCCCGTCGACGAACTCCATCACCAGGTACGGCGACCCGTCCGGCCCGGAGGGGCCATAGTCGTAGACCTGCGCCACGTGCGGGTTGTTGAGCGCGCCCGCGTTCTTCGCTTCCTTGCGGAATCGCTCAAGGGTCTCCGGGTGGTCGGAGTACTCTGGGCGCAGCACTTTCACCGCTACCGGGCGTTCAAGCAGCAGGTCAGTCGCCCGCCACACCTGGCCGACGCCTCCCGCTGCGATCCGCTCGTCCAACCGGTAACGGTCATCCAATATCAGGCCAGATCGCGTCACAACGTTGCTCAGACTACCCCGGCGTATCATCAGAAACCCTGGCACCTGCGAAACGTAGGCAAATCTAGGGAAATGTCCGAGCCGCCGCCGACCTGGGCGGGGCCCGTGATGGCTAGCCCGCGTACTTCTGCACGAGCGCGCCGAGCGCGGGCAGTGCGGCCTTCACGTGCTTGGCGGCGCTGCCCCTGACGGTCTTGTACGCCTTCACGATCGTCGCCCGGCTTGAGGCCCGCTGGCGGCTGTCGGTGATCGCAAGCAGCGCCTCGGCCACCTCCTCCTCGCGGCTCGCGAGGTAGCCGCCGAAGTCCCCGCCGCCGGCGAACTCGGCCGTGAAGCTGGCCCAGTACGGCTCAAGCGCCTCGGCCACGTTCGGGAGGATGGTCTCGATCATGGCCGGGATGTGCCCGGCGTCGAAGGTGCGCACGGTCTTGTATGCGAGCCTGACCGCGGTACCCGTGACCCCGGACAAGGCGTCGACCTCATGGTCGACGAGGACCTCGCAGTCGGCGATGACGTGCGGCCGGATGTCCGGCGCGAGCAGCTTTTCCTGCAGCGTTGACATGGCCTGGCTCGTTCCCTTCGGTCGGTTTGACCGCTACGGTAGCGTTCCCAGGCCCGCCGTTGACCGAATGTAGCGATATGTTGACTACGCCCCGGTGATGACGGTTCGCGCGGTGATTCACACTCACGTAACACGACCGGACTAAGGTTCAGGTATGTTGCTCACCCCGCACGAGCAAGAACGCCTGCTCATCCACGTCGCGGCGGGACTCGCGCGGGAGCGGCGGGCACGCGGCCTGAAGCTGAACTATCCCGAGGCGGTCGCCGTGATCACGTCCTTCGTCCTTGAGGGGGCCAGGGACGGGCGGCCGGTCGTGGAGCTGATGGAGACGGCTCGCTCCGTGCTCGGCCGGGAGGACGTGATGGCGGGGGTGGCCGAGATGATCAGCGAGGTGCAGGTGGAGGCGACCTTCCCCGACGGCACCAAGCTTGTCACCGTGCACGGGCCCGTCCAGTGACTCCCGGCGAGATCGTCTGCGGCCCCGGTCCGCTTGTACTCAACGCGGGGCGCCCGGTGACGACGCTGACCGTGACGAACACCGGCGACCGGCCCGTGCAGGTGGGGTCCCATTACCACTTCGCCCAGGCGAACCCCGCGCTCTCCTTCGACCGCGACGCCGCGCGCGGCATGCGGCTGAACATCCCCGCCGGGACCGCGGTGCGGTTCGAGCCGGGCATGGCGCGCGCGGTGTCGCTGGTGCCGCTGGCCGGACGCCGGGTCGTCCCCGGGCTCCGGCTTGAGGGGCGGCTCGATGGCTGAAATCAGCAGGGAACGCTACGCCCTGCTGTACGGGCCGACCACCGGGGACCGGATCCGGCTCGCCGACACCGACCTGTTCGTCGAGGTGGAACGGGACCTGTGCGGATACGGCGACGAGGCGGTGTTCGGCGGCGGCAAGGTGATCCGCGAGTCGATGGGCCAGTCCCGTGCCTCACGAGCGTCCGGCGCGCCTGACCTCGTGATCACCGGGGCGGTCATCCTCGATCACTGGGGCGTGGTGAAGGCCGACGTCGGGGTCCGCGACGGGCGGATCTGCGGCATCGGCAAGGCCGGCAACCCCGACATCATGGACGGCGTCGACCCCGCCCTGGTGATCGGCCCGTCGACCGAGATCATGGCGGGCAACGGGCTGCTGCTGACGGCGGGCGCCATTGACTGCCACGTGCACCTCATTTGCCCCCAGCTCATTCCCGAGGCGCTTGGTGCCGGGATCACCACGCTGATCGGCGGCGGCACCGGGCCCGCCGAGGGGACGAAGGCCACCACCGTGACCCCGGGGGCCTGGCACCTCGCCCGGATGCTTGAGGCCACGGACGCCTGGCCGGTGAACATCGTCCTGCTCGGCAAGGGGAACACGGTCTCCGAGGAAGCGCTGTGGGAGCAGCTGCGCGCCGGCGCGTCCGGGTTCAAGCTGCACGAGGACTGGGGCACGACCCCCGCCGCGATCGACGCGTGCCTGCGGGTCGGGGTCGCGGCCGGGGTCCAGACGGCGATCCACACCGACACGCTGAACGAGGCCGGGTTCGTCGAGTCGACGCTGTCCGCGATCGCCGGGCGGCCGATCCACGCGTATCACACCGAGGGCGCGGGCGGCGGGCACGCGCCCGACATCATCACGGTGGCCGGGGTGCCGAACGTGCTGCCGTCGTCGACCAACCCGACCAGGCCGCACACGGTCAACACGATCGACGAGCACCTCGACATGCTCATGGTCTGCCACCACCTGAACCCCGCGGTCCCGGAGGACCTGGCGTTCGCCGAGTCGCGGATCCGGCCGTCCACCATCGCCGCGGAGGACATACTGCATGACATGGGCGCGATCTCCATGATCGGCTCCGACTCCCAGGCGATGGGGCGCATCGGCGAGGTGGTGCTGCGCACCTGGCAGACCGCGCACGCGATGAAGCGCCGCCGGGGCGCGCTGCCCGGCGACGGCGTCGCCGCCGGCCCGAGCGGCGCCGGCAACGGAGCGGACAATGGCCGCGCACGCCGTTACGTCGCCAAATACACGATCTGCCCGGCGATCGCCCACGGGCTTGAGGAGCACGTGGGTTCGGTGGAGGTCGGCAAGCTGGCCGACCTGGTGCTGTGGCACCCCGCCTTCTTCGGCGTCCGCCCGCACGTCGTGCTCAAGGGCGGGTTCGCCGCGTGGGCCGCGATGGGCGACGCGAACGCGTCGATCCCCACCCCGCAGCCCGTGCTTCCCCGGCCCATGTGGGGCGCGTACGGCACCGTCCCTGCCCGCACGTCGGTGTCGTTCGTCTCACCCGCCGCGCTGGAGGACGGGCTGCCAGATCGCCTGGGGCTCGGCCGAGGGCTGGTGCCCGTGGCGGACGTGTCGCGGCGGGGCAAGGCCGACATGATCAACAACGACGCCCTCCCCGAGATCACGGTGGACCCGGACACGTTCACCGTCCGGATCGACGGCGTCGTGGTTGAGGCCGCCCCGGCGCAGGAGCTTCCCATGACCCAGCGCTACTTCCTCTTCTGACCGCGGCGATGGACACGTTCGCGGCCAGCGTGCTGCTGGCGGACGCGCGCTTCCCGGCGGGGGGATACGCGCACTCGGGCGGGGTGGAGCCGGCGCACGGCAGCGGTGCCGTGTCCGATCTGGCGGCCCTCGAGCTGTTCCTGCGCGGACGGTTGCGCACCAGCGGGGTGACGGCGGCGGGACTGGCGGCGGCCGCGTGCGACCCACGGGCCGACTGGGCCGCGCTCGACGCCGAGGCCGACGCGCGCATGCCCTCACCCGCGCAACGGGACGCCTCACGGCGGCAGGGCCGGGCCCTGCTGCGCGCGGCGCGTGCCGCCTGGCCGCAGGCCGGCCACCTCGGCGAGGTCGGGGCCGGCCAGCCGGGCGCCGGTCAACCAGGCACGGGGCCGCATCACGCCGTCGTGCTCGGCGCCGCGGCCGCGGCGGCCGGCTGCCAGCCGCGGCACGCGGCAGGCATCGCCGCGTACCAGTCGGTCTCCGGCCCCGCGAGCGCGGCGGTCAGGCTGCTCGGTCTCGACCCGATCGCGGTCAACGCCATCGTCGCCCGCCTCGCGGGCGAGATCGACGAAATAGCGTGGGAGGGCCTCCCCTTCCCGTCCGCACCAAACCTCGACCTGCTGGCCGAGGTGCACACGACCGCGGAGGTGCGTCTCTTTGAGTCATGACCACAGCCTCGACCGTCACCAGGCACCTGGCGCGGAAGGCCGGGCGCTTCGCCTCGGCATCGGCGGCCCGGTCGGCAGCGGGAAGACCGCGCTCGTCGCCGCACTGTGCCGCACGCTCCGCGGCACCGTGCGACTGGCGGTGGTCACCAACGACATCTACACCACGGAGGACGCGGACTTCCTGCGCCGGGCGGGCGTCCTCGACGTGGAGCGGATCGTCCCGGTCCGCACCGGCTGCTGCCCGCACACGGCGATCCGTGACGACATCGCGGCGAACCTGGACGCGGTGGAGGACCTGGAAGACCGCTTCGGCCCGCTTGACCTGGTGATCATCGAGAGCGGCGGCGACAACCTCACGGCGACCTTCAGCCGCGGCCTGGCCGACGCGCAGGTCTTCGTGCTCGACGTCTCCGGCGGAGACAAGGTGCCGCGCAAGGGCGGTCCCGGCGTGACCACCTCCGACCTGCTCGTCATCAACAAGACCGACCTCGCGCCGCTGGTCGGCGCCTCCCTGGAGGTCATGAGCCGCGACGCCACGGCGGTCCGCGAGGGCCGGCCGGTGCTCTTCACCTCGCTGCGGGAGGACCAGGGCGCCGCCGCGGTCGCGGACTGGGTGCGGGCCGCACTGCGCGAGCCCGCCCAGCATTGACGGAACGGGGGCGGGGTGACTGCCGGGTCGGCATCGAACCGCGTCCGTGCCACGGCCTGGATCACGGCCAAGGCCGGCGGCGGGCTTCCCCGGCTCCGCTCGCAGGCGCCGCTGGTCCTGCGGCCCACGCAAGACGCGGTGTACCTGGTCGGCGCGGCCGGCGGACCGGTCGGCGGTGACCTGCTCGACCTGCGGATCGAGGTGGGCGCGGGCGCGGCGCTCCGGCTGCGCGGCGTGGCCGCGTCGGTGGCGTTGCCCGGCCCCGACGGCGCGGAATCCGTGCTGACCGTGACCGCGTCGGTGGCAAGGGGCGGCCTGCTTGAGTACCTGCCGGAACCGATGATCGTCGCGAACGGGGCCAGGCACACCACCGACGTCCAGGTCGCGCTCGCATCCGGCGCCGGGCTCGTGCTGCGCGACGAGACCCTGCTCGGCCGCCACGGCGAACGCGGCGGCGCCTACCGCACCCGGTTGCGCGTTGACTACGACGGCAGGCCATTGCTCAGGCACGACGTCACGGCGGACGGGACCGACGAGGTCAGCCTCGGGCCGGCGGTCCTCGCCGGGCACCGCGCCCACGGCACGCTGCTGCACGCGGGGGAGTGCGCGGGCGGCCCGCGGGCGCCCGGTCACGGTGCCCTGCCCCGGGCCCGCCCCGACGTCGCCGTCATGCGGCTGGCGGGCCCCGGCGTGCTCGTCACGGCGCTCGCGGCGGACAGCCTGGCGCTGCGGCGGCTGCTCGACGGCACGACCTGACGGACGATCCCGAGCCGGGCAGGATCCCTCCGCCCGGGACCCGGATGCGGATCAGGGAGGTCCACGATCTCAAGGACCTCCGGGCCACCGAACCGGCTGAAACGGACCGCCTTCATCACCGCCGGCTCACGTACCCTGCTGGTCCGCGTTCTCGCCGCCGAAGTTGCGGCGCAGCGTCTCGCCGTTCGGGCTGCCGCCAAGGGCGGCGGAGATCCGGTCCCAGGACCAGTCCGCGGCCCGAGCCTCCCGCACGGCGACCCGCAGCGCGTTCTGCGCCACCCGGCGCGCGTCGATCGCTGCCTTTACCAGTTCTTCGAGTGATGTTGTCATGGCACGAATCATGCCACAAAATATGGCACATGTCGAGGTGTTGATGAAGAAGGCCCCGTCGCCCGGCTCGCTGTCCCTGTAGATGCACTGGTCATCAGGTCACTAGTCCTGATAACCGGGACGCTAAGACCGGACCGGGCTGGCGGCACGGGTGAGTCCTGTAATACGCTCCAGGGGACCTGATGAGCAGGACAATCAACCGGAGGGCCTTCAGTCATGCGCTACGCGTCCACCTACGACAAGAGCGGCACGCCGGTCGTCGCCGAGCTCCAGGGCGACCGGCTCGTCCCGCTCGCGGGTCTGTCCGAGCTCGGCGAGGCCAGCACCGCCGAGGTGCTCGCCGCCGCCGGGCGGCGCCCGGCGGACGCGTTTCCCGCGGCCGACGCCCGGCTCCGTCCCGTCGTGCCGAACCCGGCCAAGGTCATCTGCGTGGGCCTGAACTACAAGGCGCACATCGAGGAGACGGGGCGCAGCGACTCCGACTACCCGGTGTTCTTCCCGAAGTTCGCGAGCAGCCTGACCGCCGCGAACACGGCGATCGACATCTCCGGAGGTTCCGCCGAGGTCGATTACGAGGGTGAGCTTACCGTCGTCATCGGCAAGCCCGGCCGCCGGATCAGCGAGGCCGACGCCATGGACCACGTGCTCGGCTACACCGTCGGCAACGACGTCACCATGCGCGACTACCAGTACAAGACGCACCAGTGGATGCAGGGCAAGGCCTGGGACGGCTGCACCCCCGTCGGCCCGTACCTGGTCACGGCGGACGAGGTGGACATCACCGCGCAGCGGATCTCGACCACGCTCAACGGCCAGAAGGTGCAGGACTCGACCATCGACCTGCTGATCTTCCCGATCCCCAGGCTCATCGCGACGATCTCCGAGTTCACCGCGCTGCGCACCGGGGACCTGATCCTCACCGGCACGCCGTCCGGTGTCGGGCACCGGCGCACGCCGCCGCTGCACCTGAAGCCGGGCGACGTGGTCACCGTCGAGGTGACCGGCGTGGGCGCCCTGCGGAACACGATCGCCTGACACGGGCGCCTGAGCCGAGGGGCGGCAAGCCGTGCCGGGGTCCTACCGTGAGCGCAACAGCACTTCCGATCGCACGCTCGACATCCTGGGCTTGTTCACCGACGAGCGGCCGAGGCTGACCGCGAGCGAACTCGCGGCGCGCCTCGGCACGGCCCGCTCGACCGCCTACCGCTACCTGCAGACGCTGACCGCGTCGGGCCTCGTCGAGGAGGACGGCGGCGGCGGGTTCCGGCTCGGCTTGCGCGTCTTCGAGCTGGCCCGGGTGGCCCGCAAGGCGTACGGGTTCTCCGACGTGGTCGGGCCGGTACTCGCCGACCTCGCGCACGCCACCGGGGAGACCGCGCTGCTCACGCGGCGGCAGGGCGCTTCGGTGGTCTGCCTGGACAAGCACGAGGCGGACGGCCGGCCGCTGCGGGTCTCCTACGAGCGGGGCAGCGTGTTCGCGCCGAACGCGGGCGCGTCCGCGCTGATCCTGTTCGCCTGGGACGACCCGGCGGACCTCATCGCCCTGCTGCGAACCGTGGACCTGCCGCGTTACACCCCGGGCACGCCCACCCGCCCGGAGGAGATCGTCGCGACGCTGCGCCCGGTCCGCGACCAGGGCTACCTGGTCAGCCAGGGCACGCTCGACCAGGGCGCGCTCGGCGTCGCCGCCCCGGTGCGGGACTCGGCCGGCGCGGTCACCGCCGCGGTGAGCGTCGTGGCGGTGGCCAGCCGGGTCGCCCCGGCCGACATCGACCCGCTCATCGCCGCGGTGCTGCGCGGCGCGGGCGCGCTCGCGGAGACGCTGGCCCTGGTCGCCAACTAGCCTGCCGGCGCTGCGACGCTCACCGCCCGCCGCCCGCCGGCTGCCGGCTGCCGGCTGCCGGCTGCCGGCTGCCGGCTGCCGGCTGCCGATAACAGCAAGAAGCGGGCGCAGCGGTTTTAGCGGGGATACTTCGTGCCCCTCCAGGGGCACGAAGTATCCCCGATCACGGTTCTGATGGCGTCGTCGGCGCGGGCCGGCCGTTTTGCCCGGTGCCACTCGCGGCCGGAGTGCGGGAACGGGACAATGGGGTGCCGGCCGGTCGGCCGGGGCGGGCACGGCCGGTCGAATCGACGATGATGCGGAGGTGGCGCGGAGTTGGGCGCCGAGACTGAGACGAACGAGGGACCGATGAGCGCGCAAAGCGTGCCGCCCCGGCTTGACCTGATCGCCCCGGCCGACCTCGATGAGGCGCAGCGCGTGCTGTACGAGGCGATCACCGGCGGCCCGCGGGCCAGCCAGGCGGGCACCGTGCCGATCGCCGACG
>Ga0335075_10009493_pt1 | contig 14832 bp, 17 predicted proteins | sample Lox_Sample_24_FD_206723 | JGI IMG/M metagenome (GOLD analysis project Ga0335075, IMG submission 206723) | Soil microbial communities from Loxahatchee National Wildlife Refuge, Florida, United States - Lox_Sample_2.4 | ecosystem: Environmental > Terrestrial > Soil > Wetlands | place: USA...
TGACCAGGATGGCGGCCGCGGCGCCGTCGTTGAGCGGGCATGAGTTCCCGGCCGTGACGCTTCCGTCAGGCCGGAAAACGGGCGGGAGCGCGGCCAGCCGCTCCAGGCTGGTGTCGCGGCGGGGGCCGTCGTCGGCCTGGACAACGGTACCGTCGGCAAGCCTGACCGGAACGATCCCGGTGCCCAGCGTGCCGGCGTCCGAAGCGGCCACGGCCTTGCGGTGACTGCCGAGCGCGAACTCGTCCATGTCCGACCTGGAGATCCCGAACTGTTCGGCCACGTTCTCGGCGGTGATGCCCATGGGCACGTAAACGTCGCTCAGCGCCGCGGTCCCGAACGCCGGATGCTTGTCCTCATCGCGCGTGGTCCGCCCGACCTGGCTGATCGACTCGACCCCGGAGACCAGGTAGGCAGCGGCCTCACCGGACCAGAGCGCATGCGCAGCCACCCGCATGGCCTGCAGGCTGGACGCGCAGAATCGGTTGATAGTGCTGCCCGGCAGGCTGACCGGCAGCCCGGCTAGCAGGCCGGCCCGGCGCGCCAGGTTCGCGCCTTGCTTGCCTTCGGGATATGCGGTACCCAGGGCGTGGTCGGCGATCAACGCCGGGTCCAGCCGGGCGCAGCGGACTGTCTCAGTGATCACGCCCGCGACCAGGTCGTCCGGCCGGACCTCGCGCAGGGAGCCCTTCCCGGCGCGGCCGATGGGAGTCCGCAACGCGGTGACGATCAATGCCTCCGGCATCAGCTAGTCCGTCCCGGCGGCCGTTCGCGCAGCGCGGCGACCAGATCCTTCTTGGAGACCTTGCCGATCGGGGACAGCGGTAGCTCCGAGTAGACCTGCAGGAACTCAGGCAGCTTGTAGCGCGCCACTTCGTAACTCTGCAGGTGCGCGACGAGCTCCGGAAGTGTCAGCGCCCCGGCCCCTTCGCGCAACACCACGCAAGCGCACATTCGCTCGCCGAGCACCTCGTCGTCGACCGGTACGCAGGCCACATTGAGTACGGCCGGGTGCTCGAGGATCAGGTTCTCGACTTCTTCCGCGGAGATCTTCTCGCCGCCGCGGTTGATCAGGTCCTTCTTGCGCCCGGCGACGACATAGTTGCCAGTGTGGTGCTTCCACATCAGGTCACCGGACATGTAGAAGCCGTCCGGCGAGAACGCGCGCACGTTGTGCTCGGCTGCGTTGTAGTATGCGCGCAGCGTGTACGGGCCGCGCGCCCACAACTCGCCGACCTCGCCGTCAGCGACGTCGGCGCCGGATTCGTCGACCAGCCGGACCTCGTCGTCGGGGCAGATCGGCCGACCGACGGTCTCCAGCCTGACCTCGGCCGGGTCGTCCAGGCGCACAAACATGAGCAGCCCCTCGGCCATGCCGAAGTTCTCCTGGACCGTGGCGTTGCCGAACACCCGCTCGGCCCTGGTTCGGGTCTCAGGCTGTAGCCGCTGGCCACCGCTCTGGATCACCCGCATCGAGCTGAGGTCATAGCGGTCAGCGGCCGGGTCGTTGATCAGCTTGATTAGCAGAGCCGGCACTACATGAATGTGGGTCGCGCGATCGCGCTGGAGGCGCTGGAACAAAGGCTCCGCGCGGGTAGTAGCGCTGAGCGCCACCGTTGCGCCGCTGAACAGGAATCCCTGCAGACCAGGACAGGCCAGTGGCAGATTGTGCGAGACTGGCAGCACGTCGAGCAGGACGTCGCCGTCGCGCACGTCGCAAACCGACACGGCTAGCTTGGAGTTAAAGGCGTAGTCATTGTGGCTGCGCGGGATGAGCTTCGGGATCCCGGTCGTGCCGCCGGAGAGCTGGAAGATCGCTGGATCCTCGGGGTCGATGCCGGTCCGCAGCGCCGCCAGGTCGGCCGTCGTGGTACGCGGCTGCACGCGGTGCAGCGTCTCGAGCCGCAGCGAGTCGCTGTTGTCGGCCGCGCCGTACACGATGTGCCAGCGCAGTGACGGGTGCTGCGCGGCGATCCGGCGGAAGATTGAGCCGAAGTCGGTGTCCCTGGCCGAAGCCAGCGAGACCAACGCGACCGCGCCGGATAGCCGGACGAACTGTTCCACCTCGCGGAACCGGTGGGACGGCAGCGCCATGATGGGGATCACGCCGATGTGCTGGAGCGCGACGTAGAACGACGCGAACTCTGCGACGTTGGGCAGTTGCAGTACCACGCGGTCACCTGGCCGCAGCCCGACGTCGACCAGCGCCCGGGCCACCTGTTCGGAGCGGCTCGCCAGCTCCGCATACGTGAGTGACTCGTCGTCGGCGATGATCGCCGTCCGGTCCGGCCACTTGGTGAAAGCGTCCAGGTAGTGCTCGATGAGCGGCCGGTCTTCCCAGTAGCCCTGCTCGCGGTAATGCGCCGCGTACTCGGCCGGGAACGGTGTCACACCCGCGATCTGCACCTGAGCAATCCCTCCGTACCGTCGCCGCCAGGCAGCGCCGCGCGGCAGCCGTCATTATTCATTACCTTAGTAGGTAGTAAGCGCAGATGGGAACGCGTCACCGGATCCGGGGCAATGAACCCAGTTAAGCCCGTGTGCGGGCTATACGCCCCCGTCTGTGTAGTTAGCTAGACTAACATCCGGCGGCGGCACCGTGCCGCAAATCAGCGGTCGGCCAGGCCCGGCCCCGATCGGAGGGGGGACGGCAGATGCGCATCATCGCCATTGAGGAGCACTTCACTACCGAGCAGCTCATACGGGCCGAGGGCGGGGCCGCGGGCGGCGGCCCGATCCGTCAGCTGCTCGACCTCGGAGCTGATCGCATCGCCGACATGGACGCCGCCGGGGTAGACCTTCAGGTGATCTCCACGCGCGCCCCCGCCGTGCAGAACTTGCAGGCCAGTGAGGCTCTGCCCGTTGCCCGCGAGGCCAACGACGTACTGGCGGCCGCGATCACCGCGCACCCCGACCGGTTCGCCGGATTCGCCACACTGCCGACGCCGGCTCCCGGCCTGGCCGCGGCCGAACTCGATCGGGCCGTGCGCGAACTGGGGTTCAAGGGTGCGATTCTGCATGGTCATACCGGTGGCCGCTTTCTTGATGACCAGGAGTTCTGGCCGATCTTCGAATGCGCGCAGGCGCTCGGAGTCCCCCTCTACTTGCACCCCACGCCACCCACGCCGGCCGTTTTCGATGCTTACTTCACCGGCGTGGATCCGCGGGTCGCTGGCTCGCTGGCCCGGGCCGGGTGGGGCTGGCATGCCGAGACCGGCCTGCACGCGCTCCGGCTGATGGTGTCCGGGGTGTTCGACCAGTTTCCGCGGCTGCAGCTGATCATTGGCCACATGGGAGAGAACCTGCCGTTCTCGATCGCCCGTGCTGACCAGGCGCTGCGGCCCACCACCAGCCATCTCAAGCGGACGGTTGCTGGCTACTTCGCGGCCAACTTCTACATCACGACCAGTGCCTATTTCACCGTGCCGCCGCTGCAGTGCGCGCTGTCGGTCGTTGGCGCCGACCGGATCATGTTCTCGGTCGACTACCCGTTCTGCTCCGCGCAGGACGGCACCGCGTTCCTGCGCTCCGCGCCGCTCGCGCCGGCGGACCTGCAGAAGATCGCGCATGGCAACGCCGAACGGCTGCTGAATCTCTAAGCCCGGATAGCCGCACTGGCGGTCGGCCCTCGGTAGCCCGCGGGCGCGGGCCGCCCGAATTGCCTATTGCGCTGCTCATAGTGACGGGTTTACCTTAACTACCCTAGGAGGTAGGTGATTCGTCGCGACCCATCCGGGAACGCGGCACAGCGGCCATCGACAACGCCGCTGCTGGCGCAGGCGGCGGGGTCGCATCCAGCAGGTTCGAAAGCGCAGCTGCGCGGTTCCGCCCTGCCGCACGCGCCGGGCGGCGCTGGTGAGCACTTTGTGAGTCCGAGCGAGGGAGAGGCGAGGCGTGAGCTATAGATGAGCAGCATCGGAGTTAGGGCACCGAGGACACTCGGCGGCATCGCCGTCGCGATGGTGGCCATGACCATCATCGCTGCCTGCGGCAGCAGCGGCGGCACCAACGCCGCCGTCAGCTCCAGCCCGAGCACCAGCGGGAGCGCTACCAGCAGCGGGAAGATCACGGTCGGATACGTGCTGGCCGCACCGGTTGCCGCACTCGAGGCGATCGGCGACGGCGTCAAGAAAGAAGCCACCGCTCTGGGCATGAACTTCGTCGAAGAGAGCGCGGACTTCTCCGCCGATCAGCAAATCTCTGCCATGCAGGCACTGGAGGCCCAGCACGTCAACGTGATCATCAGCGCGCCGCTGGTCCCCGCCAGTTTCTTCGCCGCGGCCCAGAACGCGCACAAGCAGGGCATTTACGTGCTGACTTATAACAAGGCCGGCAGCGGGGTTTCGTACGCGGTGACGAACCCGGACACCAAGGAGGCCACTAGCATCGTCGGCGTGCTGGCCAGCCATCTGAAGTCCGAGGGCAAGCCCTGTGACATCGGGATCATCGAGGGGCAGCCGACCGCGCCTCCGCTCGAAGCGCGCGACCTCGGCTTCACCGCTGGCGCCAAGGCTTCGGGCTGCACGGTCCTGGCCTCCCAGGTCGCGACCACCACCACGGCCCAGGTGGGCGCGACCATCGCCGACGCCTGGAAGACCAGGTTCGGGTCGAAGATGACCGGCATAGTTGTCATTAACGACGACGTCGCGCTCGGCGTGCTTCCGGTCCGCGGCGGTTCGTTCAGCCCGGCGGTGGTCAGCCTCAACGGCGAGCCCGCTGCCATTAAGGCGGTCCAGAATGGGTCCCTTTACGCCGATGGCGGCCTGGAGAACGCCATCATGGGCATGTCGCTGGCGATTGTCGCGCACGACCTGGCGACTAAGAAGCCGGCGCCCACCCTGGCGACGTCGCCTTACTACCTGCTCACCAAGAGCACGGTCACGGCCTTCCTCAAGACCTACGCCGACTCGAGCGTGCTCACCGCTCCCCTCGGCAAGATTTCCTTCGTTCAGCAAGCCGGACAGACTGTCGTGAAATACACGCCGTCCTCCTGAGCAGTCCGCGCGGGCGGTGGGGCTGCTGGTCAGCCTGGCCGCCCGCGCGCCCTCTCAGGCGGACGGAATCTCGAACTTGAGGTCATCTTGCATGTACTGGAAGCACGCGGCATCACCAAGTCCTTCGGCGCGGCGCCGGTGCTGCGGGACGTCGACATCACCGTGCAGCCGGGTGAGATCGTCGCCCTGGCTGGCGAGAACGGCTCCGGCAAGTCGACATTCGCGAAGATCGTGTCCGGAACCGTCGCGGCCTCGGCCGGGACGATCAGGCTCGACGGGCATTTGCTCCCGGCGGGCAACCCCCAGCAGGCGGCGCGAAGCGGTGTCGGCATCGTTCCCCAGGAGATCACCGGGGTGCCGGAGCTCAACGTCGCCGAGAACATCTTGCTTCCGCTCAACCACTCACTGCTATCGCTACGGCGACGGCACGGCCAGGCGGTCGTGCGGCCGCTGCTGGACCGGCTCGGCGTCTCGGCTGACCTGGACGCGCCCTTCCGCTCCCTGCCGACCAGCACGGCAGTGCTGGTGGAGCTGGCCCGCGCCCTGATCACCCAGCCCAAGCTGCTGATCATCGACGAGACCACTGCCTATCTCGAGCGCACCGCCGCGTCAGTCCTGCTGGACGTCCTGCGAGCGATCCGGGACGACGGCGTCGCCGTGATGTTCATCTCGCACCGGCTACCCGAGGTGCACGAGCTGGCCGACCGTACCATCGTGCTCCGCGACGGATCCCTGGTCGGCGAGGTGCCCCGGGCGCAATCGAGTCCTGATCGCATCGCGCGGATGATGGTCGGACGGGAGATCGAAGTACACAAGCGCGGTCAGACCCGGACGGCGGCGCCGCCCCGGCTGACGGTCGAGAACGTGCGGCTCGGCCCCGGCGCCGCGCCGCTGTCCTTGCAGGTCAGGCCGGGCGAAGTGGTCGGCCTGACCGGGCTGGTGAACTCTGGCTGCGCCGCTCTGCTCGACCATGTCGCCGGGGCCAGGTCGCTCGGCTCGGGCACGGTCCGGGTCGATGGCACTGCGATCACCAGGACGGGGCCGCGGGGGGCACTGGCGGCGGGCGTGGTGCTCCTGCCCGGTGACCGTCAGAAGGAAGGCTTGCTCCGCGACGCTTCGATGACCTCGAACATCATGCTGGGGACCTGGCCGCTGGCGAGCTGGGCCAGCCTCCGGCGCGAAGGGCGGATGGCGCGCCGGTTCGTCGGCGACTTCGGCATCCGGCCGGACGCTCCGGCCCGGCCCGCTCGCCTGTTCTCCGGCGGGAACCAGCAGAAAATGATGCTGGCCAGGGCCATCCGCCGGGACCCGGCCGTGCTGCTGCTGAACGAGCCCACCAGGGGGGTGGACGTCGGCGCCCGCGCGGACGTCTATCGGGTCATCGGAGAGTCACTGCGCAGCGGAGTCAGCGTGCTCTTCTACTCGACCGACATGCACGAGGTGATCGAGCTGTCCGACCGGGTCCTCGTGCTGTACGACAACCAACTGGCCGCCGAACTGGCCGGAGACCAGATCACCGAGGACAACATCTCGCGCCTTATGGGAGGCGGCTAATGACTGAGCGAGCCAGCGAGCCCGTCCCGGCCACGGGGCAACCGGGCCACCTGGCCCTGCAGCCCGCGGCACCGGGACCGTCGCCTGATGGCAGCGGTGGCCGCACCAGTGTCGCGGAACTGGGCCGTCGGCTGCGCGCAGCGCAGGCAGACTATCTCGGCGCCGTCATCGCGGTGATCGCCTTGATCGTGCTCTTCTCGATCACGGTCCCCGGTTTCTTCAGCGCCGCGAACTTCACCGACACCTGGGATACCTACTCGGTATTCCTGATTCTGACCGTCGGCATTACCTTCACCATGCTGGGCGGAGGGATGGACCTGTCCATCGCTGGCGTGGACCCGCTGGCGGGGATGATCCTGGCCGAGCTGCTGGCCCATCACTACTCGATGTGGCTGTCAGTCCTGATCGTCGTCGTCGGGGCGGTGCTGTTCGGGATCTGCGTCAACGGCTTCCTCATCGGCGTGATGAAGGTCAACTTCTTCATCGTCACGCTGGGCAGCCTGACCGCCCTGGAAGGGCTGGCGCTGCAGCTGACCCAGGGCTCGACCCTCCTGGTGAGCGGATACCCGTTCCTGAATGACCTCGGGAACAAGGACTTCGGCATCGTCCCGCTTAATGGTCTCATCGGCGTGGCCTGCCTGGTGCTCGGCATACTCGTGCTGCGCTACACCGGATTCGGCCGGGCCGTCTATGCCGTGGGCGGGAACGCCGATGCCGCCCGGCTGGCCGGGATCCGGACGTCGCTGGTCACCTGCCTGACCTACGGCATTTCGGCCGGGCTGGCGGCCGTCGGCGGCATCATCGAGGTCGGCCGGCTGGGATCGGCCGGGCCGGGGACTGACGCCACGATCGGGCTGACCGCAGTGGCGGCGGTGCTCATCGGCGGGGTCGCCTTTGGCGGCGGCAAGGGCACCCTGCTGGGCAGCTTCATCGGCGTAATCTTCCTCAGCGTCCTCGGCTCCGGCTTGCTGATCGCCGGGGTCTCGACGTACCTCACCGAGCTGATCACCGGCGTGGTCCTCGTCGCGGCGGTCACGGCCGACCGGCTCCGCAAATCCCGGAAGTGAAGATCCAAGCCAACGGCGCGCCGAGATGCCCGAGGTTATACTGACTGACTACCTACTATCGTAGTGAGGTGTTGGGTGCGGAGAATTGACCTGCACTGTTACCCAGGGACTCCCGAATGGGTGGCCGCGCAGGGGCCGTTCGCGGAGGCGCTGGCCGAGTACTGGAAGAAGCCGTGGGTCGGGGAACCAGAAGCGGACGTCGTTGCCGACGTCAAGGGGGCGGGCCTGGAGGCCGTCCTGGTGGCGTTCGACATCGAGAGCGTCGTGGGCGCGCCGCCATGCGACAACGCCTACGTCGCCAGCATGCGCGACCGGAATCCGGACGCGTTCATCGGGGCCTGGGGAGCAGTTGACCCCCATAAGGGTGCGGCGGCGCTGGACGAGGCCCGGCATGCGGTGGAGCAGCACGGGGTGATCGGCTTCCACTTTCACCCCATCATGGGCCGCTACCGGGTGGATGACGCGGCATTGTTTCCGCTCTTCGACTGCATCGCAGGGCTAGGGGGCGCGGTGATGATCGACGTGGGCACGACCGGAATGGGCGCTGGCCTGCCCGGCGGCCTCGGTTCGATAATTGATCACGCGCACCCGATCGCGGTCGACCACCTGGCCGCAAACTTTCCGGAGATGACGATCATCGCTGCCCATCCGGGCTGGCCCTGGATCGACGAGATGACGGCGGTAGCCCTGCACAAGGGCAATGTGTTCTGGGAGCTGTCGGGCTGGGCACCCAAGTACTTTCCTCCCCAGCTGCGCACCGATATCCGCGGCCGGCTTCGTGACAAGATCATGTTTGGCACGGATCACCCCAGCCTGCCGTTCGAGCGGTTGCTGCGCGAGTGGGATGAGCTGGGATTCTCTGATGAGGTCATGGAGGGCGTGTTTCACCGAAACGCCGAGCGCGTACTCGGACTGTGAGCCGGCCCGACTCAGCACTACAGGAAGGTACCGATGGAGACCACCCGCCGGGTTGCACTCGTGACCGGCTCCGCGAACGGGATTGGCCGAGCGGCCGCGTTGCGATTCGCCACTGCCGGGTACGACGTGGCGATCAACTACAGCCGGTCTCGTGACCGGGCCGGCGAGACCCTAGCCGACCTGCAGGAACTAGGCGGCAAGCATCTCGCGCTGCAGGCTGACGTCAGCGACGACGCGGCCGTCCGGCAGCTAGTGGGCGCGGTAGCTGGCACCTACGGACGGATCGACGTTCTAGTCAACAACGCAGGCACCACGAGCGAGACGCAGCCAGATGACCTCGACGGGGTCGACCTGGCCGACTGGGACCGGGTATTCGCGGTAAACGTGCGCGGGCTGTTCCAGGTCACCAGGGCCTGCGCGCCGCACCTGCGCGCGGCTGGCGGTGACGTCGTTAACGTGGCCAGCATCGCCGGGCTCCGGCCCGGCCCGCAGCCGCTGGCCTACGCCGCGTCCAAGGCAGCCGTGGTCAGCCTGACCCGCACCCTGTCTCGCGTGCTCGCGCCTGGGGTCCGGGTGAATGCGGTCGCGCCCGGCTGGATCGCCGGCGACTGGATGGAGCGGACACTCGGCGGCAACTACGAGCGGCTGATGCAGCGCCGTGCACAGCACACCCCGATGCAGCGCAACGTCACGCTGACCGACGTCGCCGACAGTATTTACGCGATGGCAACCGCTCACCCGTTCGTGACCGGCGAGGTCATGGTCATCGACGGCGGCTACAGCGCGACCACATGATGGCCGCCGACCTGCCCTTCGAGTCCCGGATCGTGCTCACGGTGAACGGCACCGACCACGAGCTTGACGTCGATAGTCGAAGCACCCTGCTCGATGTGCTGCGCGAGCGGCTTGATGTCATCGGCCCGAAGAAAGGCTGCGATCACGGCCAATGCGGCGCGTGCACCGTCCTGGCGGACGGCCGGCGGATCAACGCCTGCCTCGCTCTCGCCGTCTCTACGGCTGGCCGTCACATCACCACGGTGGAAGGACTGGGCGCGGATCGCTCCGCGCTGAGTCCGGTGCAGCAGGCATTCCTCGACTAAGTCGGTGGCGCGGCCGAGATGAAGCCGTTCGGGTACCAGCGGCCGGCCACGGCGCAGGAGGCGGTGGCGCTCGCCGCCCGCGCCGGGGCCCGTTACCTTGGCGGCGGCACCAACCTGGTCGACGTCACCGGACTGGGCCTGGACACTGTGACCGACACACCGGACGGCGTGCTGATGGCCGCGGACCGTCCGCAACAGCCGACCCCGGCATCCGGCGCGGCCATCCGGTGACTAGCCAGGCCCTGCTGGCCGGCGCGTCCGGGCAGCTACGCAACATGGCGACGGTTGCCGGGAACCTGCTGCAGCGGACCAGGTGCCTGTACTTCCAGGACGTGACCAAGGCGTGCAACAAGCGGGTGCCGCGCTCGGGCTGCCCGGCCCGAGCCGGGATCCACCGCGACCTGGCGATCCTCGGCACCTGATCACGCCCACGCTGGCCGGCCTGGCCACCCCGGCCGGGACCGTCCGGACATGACGACCGCGCTTGAGCGAGCCGTCGGCGCGCCGGTCGCGCGCATCGAGGGTGTGGCTAAGGTCCGCGGTGTGGCCAGGTACGCGGCCGAGTACCCGCTGCCGGCCCTGGCCTACGGATCAGTGGTGGCGTCCAGGATCGCCCGCGGCCGCGTCCGCCGCATCGATTCCGACGCCGCCCTAGACCTGCCCGGCGTCATCGCGTTTCTCGACCATCGCACGGCGCCGCGGCTGCACGACATCGGTGACGAGGCGATGCAGTTCCAGGACGACGTGGTTCACTACCGGGGCCAGCCGATCGCGCTGGTCGTCGCGGAGACGCTGGAGCAGGCCCGGGCCGCCGCCGACGCATTGCCGCGGTTGAGTACGACGCCGAACCGCACGACGTCCTGCTCAGCGCGGTACATCCCAAGCTGTACCGGCCTGATCACGTCAACCGGCGCAGGATGCTGATACCGATAAGGGAAGCGTCGAGGACGCCGTGGCGCGGTCCCACGTCGTGGTCGACAGCGAGTACTCGACGCCAGCCGAGCACAACAATCCGCTTGAACCGCATGCCGCTACCGTTTACTGGGAAGCCGGACGGCTGATTGCGTACGACTCTGATCAGGGCGCAGCCTGGATTCGGCAGGCGCTCGCGGGCCTGTTCGGCCTCGACCTGTCGGCCGTGCAGGTGCTGTCTGAGCACGTCGGCGGCGGGTTCGGCGCCAAGGGGGCAATCCGGCTACCGGTCATTGCCGCTGCGATGGCGGCCCTGGTCGTAGCTAGGCCCGTGCGGGTGGTACTGACCCGCCAGCAGCTATTCAGCATGGTCGGTTACCGGGCCCCGACGTTGCACCGGGTCCGGCTCGGAGCGGACGCCGACGGCAGGCTCGTCGCGGTCGACCACATTGCCTATACCCAGACGTCGACAGTGCTGGAATTCGCCGAGCAGGCGGCCGTCTACGCCAGGGTCATGAACGCGACACCGAACTTGCGCACTCGACACCGCGTCGCGGCTCTCGATGTGCCGACACCGCGCTGGATGCGAGGCCCAGGCGAAGCACCGGGCGCATTCGCCCGTCGAGTCGGCCATGGACGAGCTGGCGGCCGCGGCCGGAATTGACCCGGTCGAGCTGCGGATCCGCAACGACGCGGACGTGACGCCGGCCTCCGGCCTGCCGTTCAGCAGCCGGAGCGTCGTCGCCTGCCTGCGCGCTGGTGCTGACCGGTTCGGCTGGGCTGCCCGCGATCCGCGTCCCGGTATCGGCCGGGACGGACGGTGGCTGGTCGGCACCGGTGTCGCGTCGGGCACCTATCCGGCCAACACAGCGCCGTCGACGGCGACCGTGACCGCGGAGACCGACGGCAGCTAGACGGTCCGGATCACGGCTTCCGACCTGGGTACCGGCGCACGGACCCGTGCTGACCCAGGTCGCGGCGGACGAACTGACGGTCCGGCTGGACCAGGTCAGGGCGCTAATCGGTAATAGCGACTACGGCCCGGCCGTGAGCGCGGTCGGCTCCATGGGCACCACGTCGTGGAGCTTCGCCGTGGTGAGCGCGTGCCAGGCTGTGACCGAGCTGCTGGCTGCGGGCGCGGTCCGGCCAGCTAAGGCCCAGTCTGACACCACCGGCGCGCTGGCGGCCCGGACCAAGGTGGCGCGGTATTCCTTCGGTACGCAGTTCGCTGAAATCCGGGTGGATACCGACACCGGCGAAGTCAGGGTCTCGCGATTGCTCGGCTTGTTCGCTGCGGGCCGGATCGTGAATCCCCGGTCGGCGCGTTCCAGTTCATCGGCGGAATGACATGGGGCCTGTCGATGGCGCTGCTCGAGGACAGTGCTCGACCTGGTTTATGGCGATTACGCCAACCATGACTTCGCCAGCTACCACATTCCGGTCCATGCGGACGTGCCGCCGATCGAGGCGGCCTGGGCAGACGAAGCTGATGATCAGCTAAATCCGTCGGGGGTCAAGGGCATCGGCGAGGTCTGCATTGTCGGCACGGCGGCTGCCATCGCCAACGCGGTCTGGCACGCGACCGGCGTCCGGCAGCGGCACTTGCCAATGCGGCCGGACCGGGTCCTGCTCGGCTGAGGGCCGGGGGTTCCGGGCGGCCGCGGATTTCCGGGCGGCCGCGAATACTGATGGGTCAGGGAAACTCGACTTCCGGCTCGATGATGTACAGTCCGCCGCCAGCCCGATCAGTGGCGTAGATCAGACCGTCTGCAGCCACGGTGAGGTCGTTGAACTGGATCGCAGCCCCGCCCGGCGCCGCTGGCGGCACGAAGTACGCGATTTCCACCGGCGCCGAGGCGTCCGTGATGTCATAAACCCGCAGGCCCGCATTGAAGTAAGTCGCGTGGATCGTCCGCGACGACTGAAAGGACCCCGGCCGCATTTCGTGCAGGTTATGCGGGCCGCTTCGGCCCGGCCGGTCGCGGTAATCGCCCTCGGGCACCGGGAGCAACGAGATCACCCGCGGACTGGTCTCGTCCGAGATATCGACGACGCGGATCTGCTTGCGGATCCCGGCCGGGCCGGGGCCGGCCTGGACGCATTCGTCGGTGACTACCAGCAGGTCGCGGCCGGGGACTGGGAACGCAGTGTGGGTGTTTGCGCTGACGTCGGCGCCGAATTCGAGCCAACTGACGAGCTGCGGGTTAGCCAGGTCGCTGATGTCGAGGATCACGAGGCCAGCGTCCCACCAGCCGCCGTAGGCCCGGTCACCCCGGATGATCGAGTGATGGTGCTTCCCATTCCGCCCGGCGGGCCAGCTGGGCTGCTCACCGGCGGCGACATGCATGCCCGGCAGGGCCCACCGGCCGACCTCGGCCGGCGCCGCAGGATCGTGCAGGTCGGCCAGGATAAAGATCTGGTCGGTGTAGCCCTCGGCGCTGCCACTCATCGAGACATAGGGCTGCTCCCAGAACGTCATCCGGTGCACGCCCTTGCCCGGCGTCCGGAAGAAGCCAACCTGCCTGGGCTGCCAGGGTCGGCTGACATCGTAGATCGCCAGGCCCGCGCTCCAGTCCTTCGCGTCCGGCTCACTCGGATTGCGCTCGTGGTTGACGACCATCAGGTCGCCGACCACCTGGACCTTGTGGGAGTGGGTACCGGGGGGACGCTCGATCTGCGCGACTAGCTTGGGGTCGGCCGGCTGCGACACGTCGAGGATCGAGGTGCCGATTGCGTCGTCGCCCATGTGACCTACGTAGGCAAACCCGTCCTGCACATTGACGTGCATGGTGTCGCCGTGGCCGCCGAGCGTATGGCGGCCGAGCAGCCGCAAGTCCCGCGCTTCGATTCCAGCCTTATCCACACCAGCGACCACTTGAATGCTCCCTGTGATGAGCGGAGAACGTACCCGGATATGGGCTCCGGGGGCAGCGGGCTGAGGCGGGTCCGCTAGCCCCGGAGACATACTTACGCGGAATCTCTTGCCGATCCCTGGAGCGCCCCGTCTCGTCCTCGGCCGGAGGCCGCGGCTTGCGTGCGCTGCGCTTTAGCCGGAGCTGCCCGTCCGGTCGCAGCTGCACCCTCGCTGGCAGAACGCTGCCGGGGCCGAGCCTTGGTGCCGCCGCGTCCGGCCGCAGCCGGGGCCTGAGCGCCCGGCAATTCAGCCGGGCCTGGCTCGGTCGGAAGAATCAGCTGCTCGAGTCCCTCGCCGTATCGGTCCACCAGTTCGTCGCCGAAGTCAGCGAAAATCTGCTGAACATACATGTCGTGCCGGATGTACCCCTTCACGACCGCCACCAGGAGCGGATCGACACCGATGTGGGAGTCCCACTTCGAGCCATCCTCAGCGAGCGCCCACGCCGCGGACTCGCTGTCGGCCACCACCGCGAGATGGCGCGCCTGGTGATGCCGGTACACGATGCCGTGTGTGCTGCTGTGCTGCAGGAACCGGCCGTTCTGAAGTTCCAGCGATGCGTGCCCGAAGCAGAGCACGTCGCACCGCACCCCGGCCCGGTCAGCCGCCCGCAGCTCCGTGACCAGGTCATCTAGCTGATCACTGTGCAGGGAGATATAGACGTGCCGGGTCGCGCGGCTGACCATGCTGCGGGCGCGCTTGGCGATGGCGGGCCAGGTCCGCAGTGACTCCAGCACCCGCCATTCCGGCAGGCTGGTCGCGCCCTGTAGCTCCTCGAGACCAGCGCGGGCCTCTTCGATCCGCCGCCCGAACTGATCGCGGAGTCCCGCTATCAGTCGCTCGGCCGCCACGGCGACATACTTCGCCGGGCTGACGCTCGTGCAGGCAACGGCTCCCTTGAGCTCGAGCCTTCGAAGTGTCTCGTACACCTTCGGCTGAGGGACCTGCGTGCGGACCGACAGCGCGTAACCGGTCTGCGGTTCCTGGCCCAGGAGGCCGATGTACGCGCGCGCTTCGTACTGCGAGAACCCGAGATGCCCGAGAAGTTCCGCAGTGGTGTCCTGGACGGCCATTGCATCCTCCTTGCTTAGTCTCCACAGTAGTGACGGAGGTTGCAACGGCGCAAACAAACGCGACTTAGCAAACCGGCACTCCTGCCTTGGCAGCGAACCTGCTCTGACCAAACTCTTGGTCGGGTGTTTCAACTACCTACTATGTTAGTTAAGATCCGGTAACCAACAGCAAGGGGACTGATGTCGTCGGCGGCAATGAACAGGATGTCGACGTCACTGCTCGGCAGCCAGCCACCGAGGGCTGCCGATCCGTGCAGGTACGCGGCCTGCACCAGGCCGTCCGATGCCCGCTGCAGCTCCTGC
>Ga0335075_10009495_pt1 | contig 14830 bp, 15 predicted proteins | sample Lox_Sample_24_FD_206723 | JGI IMG/M metagenome (GOLD analysis project Ga0335075, IMG submission 206723) | Soil microbial communities from Loxahatchee National Wildlife Refuge, Florida, United States - Lox_Sample_2.4 | ecosystem: Environmental > Terrestrial > Soil > Wetlands | place: USA...
AAGCGCTCGATCTCGCGGCGTAGCTTCAGCGGCGGCGGGAGCATCTCCTCCGGCGACACGCCCTCGCGGCGCGCGTAGTCGCGCATCCAGGCCGCGCCGTAATCGCCGTCGCCGGACGGCTTGAGGTTCAGCGGCTTGCCAGCGCCGGGCAGGTTCTCGAAAACCCCGCGCTTCTCGGCATCAGCGATCTGCTGGTCGATCCAGGAGGTGTAGCTCATCCCCCGGGGCTTGCGCTCCGTCATCACCATCCATCGTAACCGCCACCGTGGTCACCGACTTACATCGTGCTACGATGTAGGGAGCTTCGCGGAACCGGCGTCCGAAGGATGGTGGTGACCATCAAGAGCTTCAAGTTCCAGGCCATGGTCAAGCCGATGGGCGGTCGTCACGACGCCCCCGTCGAGTCCGACGCCGTGGCGCGGCGGATGGTGGTGCGCGCTGAGACCAGCCCGGCTCACGGCAGCCAGATGTTCAGCGCGCTCGTCAGCGGCGAGGGCAACCTGGGCGGTTACACGATCGTCACGCTGCGGCTGACCGGTGACGAGGTCGGCGACTACCTTGGCGTCGGCGAGCACTTCTGCCTGTGGCTCGGCGCCGACGTCGCGGAAGGCGTCATCACCCGCCGCCTGTTCGTCTAGCTTCGTGTAGTCGCGCCACGGGGGTAACGGCAGCAGCTTGATCGCGCTCGCCCAGTCCAGCCCCAGCGGCCCCTGCAGGGTCATGTGCAGCAGCTGGAACGCCTCGAGTTCCCGCGCGCGGCGCAGCGGCCCGGTGTCCACCGGCCGCAGCCCGCCGTCACGCACCATCGCGGCCACCTGAGCCTTGGCAACAGCGTCATCGCCCGCCAGGAACACGTCCACCGGCAGCCCGCCGGCGACGCCCGCGACCAGCGTGGCCGCGAACGTGGTGTTGAACGCCTTGACCACTCGCGCCGCCGGGTTGACTTCGGCGATCTCCTCGGCGGCCGACATCCCGGGGCTGGTCAGCAGCGAGTCGAATGTCGAGAAATCGACCGGGTTGCACGTGTCGACCACCGTCACCCCGGCCAGCGCGGCGCCCGCGTCGCGGGCCGTCCGCCGCCCCTCCGGGTACGGCAGCGCGAGCACCACCACGTCGGCGCCCGCGATCGCCTCCGCCGTCCCGGCAGCCACCGGCGCTCCCCTGGCCGAACGAACGCCGGCGCCAACCGTGACGGGCAGACTCGCCGCGAGCGACTCGGCCTTGCCGCGGTCGCTGTCGGCGAGCCGCAGCTCGTGGCCGCCGGCCAGCACCCGGACGGCGATCCCCTCAGCAAGCCGTCCGGCACCAACAATCGTCACAATCATCGTTGCCCCCGGTAAGACAGTCATTACCCGGACGCGCGCCCTTCCACGCCGCGATCCCGGCGGCGTACTGTCGGAACGCCGAAACTCAGACCCGGAAGGGGCATATCGATTGCGCGTGCTCATCGCGGGGGCGGGGATCGCCGGCCTGACGACCGCCCTGGCGCTGCACGCGGTGGGCATCGAGGCGCAGGTCGTGGACTCGGCCACCGAGCTGAAGCCGCTCGGCGTCGGCATCAACCTGCTGCCCCACGCCGTCCGCGAGCTCACCGAACTCGGGCTCGGCCCCGCGCTCGAGGCCACCGGCATCGCCACGGCGGAACAGGCCCACTTCGACCGCCACGGCACCCACATCTGGAGCGAGCCGCGCGGCCGCAGCCTCGGCTACGCGTGGCCGCAGTACTCCATCCACCGCGGCGAGCTGCAGATGATCCTGCTGGCCGCGGTCCGCGACCGCCTCGGCCCCGGGGCCGTCCAAACAGGCACCACGGTCACCAGTTTCACGGACCGTGACGGCTTGGTGGAGGTACAGCTTTCCAATCGTCCGAACGGTCCCGTGGTTCCCCCCACCGCCCACCTCCTCATCGGCGCGGACGGCCTCTATTCGGCGGTCCGCGCCCAGCTGCACCCGGACGAGCCGCCGCCCCGGTGGGGCGGCGTCATGCTCTGGCGCGGCGTCACCCCCGGCCCGCCGTTCCTGACCGGATCGACGCTCGCCATCGCGGGCAGCACGACGAGCCGCAAGTTCGTCGCCTACCCGATCGCGCGCCGAGACGACGGCACCGTGCTGGTCAACTGGGTCGCGGAGGCGATGGTGGGCGGCGACGCGCCCCCGGTCCGGCCGGATTGGAACCGGGAGGGCCGGCTCGCCGAGGCGCTGCCCTACTTCCTGGACTGGACGTTCGACTGGCTGAACGTCCCCGGCCTCATGGGGCAGACGGCCGAGATCCTCGAATACCCGATGGTGGACAGGGATCCGCTGCCGTCCTGGGGACGCGGCCGGGTGACGCTGGCGGGCGACGCGGCGCACCCGATGTACCCCATCGGGTCCAACGGCGGGTCGCAGGCGATCGTCGACGCGTCCGTGCTCGCCCGGTCGCTGGCGGACGCGGCGTGCCCGGAAGAGGGCCTGGCCGCCTACGAGGCGGCCCGGTTGCCCGCGGCGAATAAGATCGTGCTGGCCAACCGCGCCATGCCGGTCGACGCCGTGCTGGACATGGTGGCCGACCGGGCCCCGGACGGCTTCGACCGGATCGAGGACGTGCTCGATCCCGTCGAGCTGGCGTCGCTGCGCGACGCCTACCGGGCGACCTCGCAAGAGGACGTGGCCGCGCTCAACGCCCGCGCGCCGATCCTCCCGGTTCTCCCGCGCGGCTGACCAGCCGCGCGGACATTTCGCCCGCCCGCAGGCAACCCGTCGCCGGGCCGGGTGGTCTTAAAGGGCATGAGACCGCTGCGGGCCGCGGGCGCGGCCGCCGTCGTCGTGCTCGGGCTCGTGGCCGGCTGTGCCGGCGGTCAGCGGGCCGCCCCAGCTGGCGGGGCCACCGCCCGGACCGTCGCCGCCACCCGGTCCGTGCCGGCCGCGCAGCCCGGCTCCCCGGCGGCCCCGGCGTCCCCGGCCGCCGCCCCCGGCGGCATCTTCACCCGGAGGTTCGTCAACCCGTCGCTGACCTTCACCGGCGGGAGCCTGTACCTGACCTGGCAGGCATCGGCGCAGGCGTACCCGCCGCGCATGACGCTGTCCCGCGTCGACCGGGCGACCGGCGCGATCATGGCCTCGAACACGTTCAGCCCCGGCCTCGTCAGCGCCCCGCTGTACGCGGCGGGGTGGCTGTGGGTGACCGACGACCCGGCGTCCGTCAGCGACTTGCTGCTCCTGCGGCTGGACCCGCGCACGCTCATGGTGACGGGCGAGCTCAGCGCCGGGAGCCACCCCTCGGGCAGCGTCGGGACGGGCGGTCACATCGCCTTCGCCGGCGGCTCGATCTGGGTCGACGGGGCCGGCCAGCTCTTGCGGGTGTCCCCGGGCACGGTGTCGGCTGAGCTGACGATCCCGCAGCCCGGCGCGGACAGCGCCGAGGTGGCGGCGAGCCCGGACGGCCACACTCTGATCGTGAGCGAGGCCCACGCGGGGGCCGGCGCGATCCAGCGCCGGGATCCGGTGACCGGGGCGCTGGAAGCGTCCTACCCCATGCTCGGCACCTTCGCCCCGCTGATCGGCGGCGTCTCGGGCACCGGCGTCTGGGTGCGGGAACCCACGGGCATGCTGGGCTATATCGAGCGCTTCCAGACGGCGACCGTGACCCCGCAGGCGGCGACCCGGGTCGAGGGCAGCAACGGCCTCGGCGCCAGTGTGCAGGACGGGGCGCTGTGGGTCAGGGATGAGGCCGCCGGCCCCGCGCTGAACTACTGCGCCGACCCGGCGACCGGACGCAGGCTGGCGACGCTTCCGCTGCCCGACCTGGCCCAGGATTACCTGATGACGGTCGCCGGCGGCCTGATCTACTATTCCGCTCCGGCCAGCGACGGGTTCGCGATCCGCACCGTGCCCGTCCCGGCGGCCTGCGGGTAGCGTTGAACGCATGAACGAGCACGCGCGCGGCGCGGTCCGGGTGGAGCAGGGTCCGAAGCGGGTCCGCTGCTTCCTGGCGGGCCGCCTGGTCGCCGACACCCACCGTCCCTTCCTCGTCTGGGAAAACCCGTACTACCCGGCCTACTACATCCCGCTCGAGGACGTGGTGGCGGAGTTGAAGCCCATCGAGAAGGCCGAGCACTCCCCCAGCCGCGGGACGGCGCGGTTCTTCGACGTGCGGGTGGACGGCACGACCGCCGAGGGTGCCGCGAGGCGGTACCCGGACTCACCGCTCGAGGAGCTGCGGGGCCTGGTCCGGTTCGACTGGGCCGCGCTGGACGAGTGGCTCGAGGAAGACGAGCCGGTCTACACCCACCCGCGGGACCCCTATAAGCGGGTGGACATCCTGGCCAGCTCACGGCATATCCGCGTGGTCATCGACGGGGTCACCGTGGCCGACTCCACCCGGCCGCACATCCTGTTCGAGACCGGCCTGCCGCCCCGGTATTACCTGCCGCTGCCGGACGTCCGCACCGACCTGCTCGTCCCGTCGGCGACCCAGAGCCACTGCCCCTACAAGGGCACCGCCGCCTACTGGTCGGTGGACGCCGGCCACGGCGTGCGCGAGGACCTGGTGTGGATCTACCGGACCCCGCTCCCGGAGAGCCAGAAGGTCGCGGGTCTCGCCTGCTTCTACAACGAGAAGGTCGACCTGTACGTGGACGGCGAACTCGTGGACCGTCCGCGCACCCCGTTCAGCTGACCGCGGGCGCGGTCCAGGCCACCTCGTCGAGGAACCGTTCCACCGCCGTCATCACGTCACCGAGCACGGCCGCCGACGCGGCCAGCCTGCCGGGCACGAACATTCCGTGGTCCGCGTCGGCCGCCTCCACGACGTACGGCGTGACCGAGCGGGCGATCTCGCCGTCCCAGTACGGGTCGGCGGTTCCTCCTGCCAGCAGGAACGGCCCGGCGGCGCCGCCCAGCGCCGCGACGACGGCCGGGTCGGTGAGCAGCGGGGTGAACCAGACGGCGGGCAGCCCGCGTTCAGCGATGACGGGCGCCGCCATCGACCCCAGCGACTTCCCGAACACCACGGCGTGCCTCGGCGCCTCCTCGTCCAGCGCCGCCGTCACGGTCCTGGCGACCATGGCGTGCGCCTCCGCCCCGCGTTCGAACTCCCAGGCAACGGTGCGGACCTCCGCCCCGCGCCGCCTGGCGGCGACCGCGGAGAACATCAGCAGCGGCCCGTCGGGCCCGTAGCCCCCGCCGGGCGCCAGCACCGCCACCCGCCCGCTGCCCGCATCCGCGTCGGTCATGATCCCAGTCTGTCAGGAGGCGCGGTGTCAGAACCCGTGGCGGCACGGCTGGCGATGGTTTCGATGAGCTCCCTCATGTCGTCGAGGGCCGCTTCGAACTCCGCCTCCCAGGACGTCCTGGTCTCGAGGTGCGTGAGCAGCCTGCGGTGGGCGGGCAGGTCGACACCCGTCAGCAGCGCCCGCCGCTCGCGCGGGTCGCCGGCGGCGAACCGGCCGCTGGTCTCGGAGACGATGTAGCCGAGCACCATGGTGCTGACCAGCCGCTCCACCCGCGGGACCTCGTGGTCGGGCACGCCGGCATCAAGCAGGGCCTGGTAGAAGGCGTCCACGACGCGGACCGCGTCCGGTGTCACCGCGGGCCTGGCGAACAGCAGCGGCATGACGGCCGGATGCCGGCGGGCGGTTTCGCGCGCCGACCGGGCTTGCTCGCGCAGCCGGTCCTGCCATGGCTTACCGGGATCCGGCAGGGTCAGCTCGCTGAGCAGCCGGCCGACCAGCCCGTCGAGCAGGTCCTCCTTGCTCCTGACGTGCGGGTACAGCGCCATCGCGGTGACCCCGACCCGGGCGGCGACCGCCCGCATCGTAACGGCGTCGAGTCCCCGTTCGTCGGCGATGGCCAGCGCCGCGTCGAGTATCTGCTGCCGCCTGTCGGTCTTGTCCGGCTCTGTGTTTTCCGGGGGGCTCCCCCCCGACTTTTCCGGCAATGTCCTCGTACCCCCTTGCGCTCGCCGATGGCTTCTATACAATGTAGATCTATACGTTGTAGATCACAATGTGGAGGTTGCCATGATCGCCTTCGAGGCCTGCGGTCTGGTGAAGACCTACGGCACCAAACGCGCGCTCGACGGCTTCACGCTTCGCGTGGCGGCCGGCGAGATCGCCGGGCTGGCCGGACGCAACGGTGCCGGAAAGACGACGTTCGTCGAGGTGGTGGCCGGCCTGGTCAGGCCGGAGGCGGGACGGGTCCGGGTGCGCGGGGTGGACGCGCTCGCACGCCCGCGGACGGCGCGGGCGATGATCGGCGTCTGCCCGCAGGAGACGGCGCTGTACCCGGCCGCGACCGTGGCCGAGCACCTGCGGCTGTTCGGCGCGCTGGCCGGCCTGCGCGGGACCGCGCTGCGCCGGGCCGTGGACGACATCGCCGAGCGGATGGACCTGACGGACATCGCCGGCCAGCCGGCCGGGCTGCTGTCCGGCGGCCAGCGCAAGCGCACCCAGGCGGCGACCGCGCTGATCGCCGAGCGCCCGCTGCTCCTGCTCGACGAGCCGACGGTGGGCGCCGACCCCGCCACCAGGGCGCAACTGCTCGCCGTGGTCGCCGACCGCGCCGCGGCCGGCGCCGCCATCGTCTACACCACGCATTACCTGCCAGAACTCGCCGAGCTGAACGCGACCGTCGCGGTGGCGCAGGCGGGCCGGGTCGTCGCCAGGGGAACGCAAGCCGAGCTGAGCCTCGAGCGCGTCAATGCGCTGCTCGTCGCCGGCGGACCAGGACGGGAGGACGGCGATGGCGCTGTCGCTGCCTGACACGAGCATCCGGCTGACCGCGCTGGTCCGGCACAACGCGACGCTGATGCTCCGCGAGCCGGGCCCGGTCATCAGCCGCCTCGTCCAGCCGCTCGTGCTGATCACGCTGATGCACCCGCTGTACGCCGCGGCGCTGGCCGCCGAGGGGGCGCAGGCGGGCACGGTGCAGGTCGTGACCGGCATGCTGGTGATGTTCTCGCTGCTGGCGCTGTCCGTCGTCGGCACCGGCATCATGACCGAGCGTTCCTGGCGGACCTGGGACCGGCTCCGTTCCACGCCAACACCGGCGGCCGAACTGCTCAGCGCCAAGGCGGTTCCCGCGTTCGCGCTGCTCGTCGTGCTGCAGGCCGAGGTGATCGCGTTCGGCGTGGCCGTCTTCGGGCTGCGCGTCCCCGATCCGGCCTTGCTGGCGGTGGCGGTGGCGTCCTGGGCGCTCGCGCTGCTCGGCATCGGGATGGCGCTCGGCGCCGTGCTGCGCAGCCAGAGCGAGCTGCACGTCGCCTACGACATCGGCGGCATCCTGTTCTCCGCGCTGGGCGGCGCGCTGATCCCCTCGGGCGAGCTGCCGGGCTGGGCCCGCGCGATCGCTCCCGTCTCGCCCGGGTACTGGGCGATGGGCGCGCTGCGCTCCGCGCTGCGGGACCAGGCCGCGGCCACGCTCCGCGACGCCGCCGTGCTGGCCGGCGTGGCGGTCGCCGCCTGCGCGCTGACGGCCTGGCGGATGAGCCGCGGCGCGCCCCGGTCCCGGCTGCTGTAGCGGGACCGTCAGCCGGGCGGCTCCGCCAGCCGCTCCGGCCTGATCCAGCCGGACCAGCCACGCTCGCGCATGAGCTCAAGCATCCGCTCCGCCCCCGGGGAGGACTCGAGGAAAAGCGCGTCCAGCAGGTCAAACGACAGATCGTCGTACGCCCCCTCGCCGGGGTTGATCTCGCCGGCCGCGGAGGCCTGCTCGAGCAGGCCGGCCATGATGTCGGCGACTTCCTCCAGACGCGAGTAGTCATCGTTTTCCAGGATCTCCGACCCGACCCGGTAGAGCCGGACGAGCTGCGGGTTATCGAGCTGCGCGTGCTTCGCGATCATCACCTCGTGGATGTCTTCGGGCCAGCGGGCCGCGACCAGGATCCACGCGTCCCGCTCAGCCAGCACCACCCGCTCTGACGCCCCGATCTCCCGGAGCCGGTCGAGATAGAAGGTCACCTCCGGCGGGAGCGCCAGACTGTTCCCGGCGGCGAGCTGCGCGATCTGCTTGCGGTTGATGTCGAGCCGTTCGATCTCCCCGCGCAGGCGGCTGTCGATCCGCTGGACCGCTTCGGCGAAAGCCGGTGCGTCGGCTTGGAGCATCTGGCCGATCTCAGACAGCGGGACGCCAGCGCTGGCGAGGGTGCGGATCTTGATGAGGGACACGACCGCCGTCGCGCCGTACCGCCGGTAACCAGAAGCGTCCCGCTCCGGCTCGGGCAGCAGCCCGATCCGGTGATAGTGCCGCACCGCCCGCACCGTGACGCCGGCGTACGCCGCCAGTTGACCGATCGTCAGCATGCTCTGATCCTGCCCCGGCTCAGGAGATCCTGCGCCGGTAGGCGAGGCCGGCGGCGATGTAGGCGACGATGAGGATGCCGGCGCACCAGGCGAGGGCGGTCCAGATGCTGGTGCTCACTGGCTGCTTCGTGAACAGGTCGCGGATCGTGTTGACGATGGAGGTCACCGGCTGATTGTCGGCGAAGGCGCGCACCGGGCCGGGCATGGTGCGGGTGGGCACGAAGGCCGAGCTGATGAACGGCAGGAAGATGAGCGGGTAGGCGAACGCGCCCGCGCCGTCCACGGACTTCGCGGTGAGCCCGGGGATGACCGCGATCCAGGTCAGCGCCAGGGTGAACAGGATGAGGATGCCGGCGACCGCGAGCCAGGCCAGCACTCCCGCTCCCGCGCGGAAGCCGATGCCGACGGCGACCAGCACGACGACCACGACCGAGATCACGTTGGCGGCCAGCGAGGTCAGCACGTGCGCCCACAGCACGCCCGACCTTGTGATCGGCATCGACTGGAATCGCTCGAAGATCCCGCCCCGCATGTCCGTGAAGAGCCGCAACGCCGTGTAGGAGATGCCCGACGCGATCGTGATGAGCAGGATGCCCGGAAGCATGTAGTCGACGTACGAGACCGACCCGGTGCCGATCGCGCCGCCGAACACGTAGACGAGCATCAGCATGATGGCGATCGGCGTGATCAGGGTCGTGATGATGGTGTCCGCGCTGCGGGTGACGTGGCGCATGGTCCGGCCGGTGAGGACGGCGGTGTCGGCGAAGAAGTACGTGGCCATTGGTGTCCTTACTTCGTGCCGGTGACCGCGAAGAAGACGTCCTCGAGGGAGGGCTGCTTCTCGACGTATTCGACCTGGGCGGGCGGCAGCAGCTGCTTGAGCTCCGCCAGGGTGCCGTCGACGATGATCCGGCCCTGGTGGAGGATCGCGATCCGGTCGGCGAGCTGTTCGGCCTCGTCCAGGTACTGCGTGGTGAGCAGCACGGTCGTGCCGCCTTCGGCGAGCTTCCTGACGGCTTGCCACACCTCGATGCGTGCCTCCGGGTCCAGCCCGGCCGTCGGCTCATCGAGAAAGATGACCGGCGGGTTCCCGATGAGACTCATCGCGATGTCCAGACGGCGGCGCATGCCGCCGGAGTACGTCGCTACCCTCCGGGCGCCCGCCTCGGTCAGCGCGAAGCGCCTCAGCAGGTCATCAGCGATCGCGCCCGGGTTCTTGAGGTGCCTCAGCCGGGCGACCAGGACGAGGTTCTCCCGCCCGCTGAGGATCTCGTCGACCGCCGCGAACTGCCCGGTCAGGCTGATGGACTCCCGGACGCCGGCGGCCTGCGTCGCGACATCGAAGCCGTTGACCCGGGCGGTCCCCGCGTCGGCCGCCAGCAGCGTGGACAGGATCTTGACCACCGTGGTCTTGCCCGCCCCGTTCGAGCCGAGCAGGGCGAAGATGCTGCCCGGCGCCACCTCGAAGTCCACGCCGCGCAGCACACGCAGCTCCTTGTACGACTTCTCCAGGCCCCGCACCTGGATCGCGGGTCCCTGGACCCGGTTGGTTGCTGGCGGGATGCTCATGACAGCCAGCATGGAGGGTTGACGCTGCGTCAAGGTCAAGCCCTCAGGGCAGATCCCCTCAAGACAGCTCTAGGCCAGTGCCTGCTGCCCGCCGGGCAGCAGCGGGAACGAGCGGTCCGCGCGCGGCGGCACCAGGTAGTTGCCGCGCTTGAGGACGAAGATGAACTCGTTGATGCCGTTGTTCACGGTGTCGGTGATCGACGGGTTCTGAAGCTGGGCGGTGCTGGCGTTCATCGCGGTGCGCGTGGTGACGAAGTCCGCGATCGTCTGCTGCAGCGAGACGAAGTGCAGGCCGGCCTGGCCGCCGTCGGTGGTGTTGAAGTCCCGGCGCACGATGAGCGGCCGCCCGTCGCGGCGGACCGTGGCCGAGGTCTGGGCGTGGCCGACGACGCCGTAGCGGCTGATCGCCTGGCCGAGCAGGTTGGGGTCGCTTTCCGCGTCGGTGGTGAAGTCGTCGGTGACCTCGGCGGGGGTGACCTGGGGCGCGTACATGCGGGCGACGCGCTCACGCTCCGACAGCTGCCCGTACCAGACGTCGAGGCTGAGCCGCATGTAGCTGGCATGCATTGTCGTCCCGTCGGCGAAGGGACCGCCGGGGATCGTCACGTCGTCTTCGGTGGCCTGGTTGCGGGTCAGGCTCGACTTGAACCCCATGAACAGCGGCGCGCTGACCGGGACCGGGTGGCCGGCCGGGATCCCGCCGGTGTTCTGGCGCCCGGCCGGCAGGCCGGGGCCGGTGAAGCCGGTCCGCGTCTCGCGCCACCGCAGCGCGCTCGAGACGTCGAGCGGCCCGTCCGCGCCGGGCAGCGGGGCGCCCCGCACCAGCGCGGCCTCGACCGCGGCCAGCCGCGGCTGGTCGTCGCTGGCGAGGTGCAGGCACAGGTGGTAGTCGTCGATCGCGGGCAGCTCGAAGTTCGACAGCGCCGTCGCGACCGGGATCGGCGACGCGACGTGCAGCACGTCCGCGAAATACGGCTGCCCCCACCCGGCGGTGAACAGCAGCCCGGACGGCCCCCAGGGGTAGGTGCGCTCGAGCGTGCGGAGCGCGGCCTCGAGCAGCCGTGCGCTTGCCGCGGTCGGGTCGCCGTTGACATCGAAGAACAGCAGCCGGTCGAACAGCGGGGGAACCGGGTTGCCGTACCGGTCGCGGGCCAGCGTCGCGGTCCAGGCGTGCTGCCGCGCAGGCAGCCCGGCCGGCTGCCCGCCGAGCGACACCGATGGGACGGCCGGAGCGCGCGGGCCGTCCTGGCCGCCGGAACCGCTGGCGCCCAGCGCCTGGTCGATGCCCACTCCGGCCGCCACCGCGGCGCCGGTGCCCGCGACCGCGCCGGCGCCCAGCAGGAACCGGCGCCTGGTCAGCGACGCCAGCGCGCGGCCGAACATCGGCATCCGGCTCATGATCCCGAGGTCGGGGCCCAGTGGAAGGTGAACGTCACCTGGTGCGGCTTCAGCCACACGTCCTGGTACTCCACGTGGCGGGCGGACACCGGCGGGGAGATCAGCAGGGTCAGCTTGTAGGTGCCGGCGCCGGGCAGGCTCACGTCGTCGCCGTAGTGCGGTCCCATATACCGGGAGATCATCGGCCACAGGCGCTCGTCGACGGGCATCGCCGAGCCCTTGGTGACCGTCGCCCACACGGACGCGTACGGGATGACCACGCCGGTCTGGGCGTCGTTGAGGAGCACCATCAGGTGGAAGCTAGTGTTCTTGGCGGGCTTGACCTCCTGCATGCTGGTGCCGTTGTAGATGAGGAACGGCACCGGGGTCATCGCGTCCGCGGTGATCTTCATCCCCTGCCAGTCCGCGACGCCAAGCTGCTGCGTGGGCACCGGCTTGACCCCGGCCGCGGCCGCCTCGTTCGCGCTGGACGTGGCGCTGGTGCCCATGTTCATGCCGCCCATGCCGGGCGAACTGCTCGCGGTCGCGCCAGGGGTGCTGCCGGCGGCGGGCGGGGTGCTCGACGACGCCACGGGTCCGAACGCTATGACGAGGAGGGCGCCGATCACCCCGCCGACGATAAGCAGGCCGACAGGCCTGGCGCGCCGGAGCTGAGCGCGCAGCCGGTCCACGTTGACCATGCGGATCCTCCCTCGGGTCTTCAGTGTGGTTACGTGCCGGCCAGCGCGGCCCGCACGTGCTGGTCAAGGGTGGCGCGGGCGAGCCACCCGGAGGTGGACACGTCCCAGGACCACAGAATCTTGCCGGACGGGGAGACGAGTACGAACCAGGGCGCGTCCCGCACCTGGTAGCCGTCCGTGGCCTGCCCGCTGCGGTCGACCGCGACCTCGTACCACAGCGGTTTCTTGAGGCTCACCAGGAGGCGGGTCGCCGCCGCGGGAGACGGCTCGACGCTGCCTTCGTCCACCGCGGTCAGGCTGGGCAGCCCCGCGGCGCCCGCGGCGAGCTGGTAGCCGTTGAGCGCGAGGAGCTGGCTCGCCAGGCTCGTGACCTGCTGGTCCCAGGTAGCGAAGAACAAGTACAGCCGCGGCTGGCCGGGGTCGCCAGGCCCGATGGCGACGACCCCGCCCCTGGCCCGCGGCAGCGTGGTCGTCGCCGCCGGGCTCGTGCCCGCGACGTGGGCGTACGACAGATCCGATCGGACCGGCGGGCGGCTGGGCAGCAGCCGCGCGGCCTCCCCCGCCAGCAGCTGCCCGAACTGCCCGACGGCGGCGTACGACGGCCGGGTCAGGTACAGCTTCGCCAGCGTGCCGCCCGGGGTGATGACGAAGACCGGCGGGGCGTGGTCCGCCTGGCTCTGGCTGATCGTCACGCCCCCGAGGCTGTAGGCCGCCCAGGCGCTTCTCAACTCGGCCTGCGTCCCGGTGAGGAAGCGCCACTGCGAGAGCATCCCGTGGAACTGCGAGTAGGACCGTACGTCCCCGGTCGCGGTCGCGTTCGGGTTGGCGTCGACCGCGAGCAGCTGAACCTGGGATCCGGCCGCGCCCAGCATGGTCTTCGCGTCCAGCAGCGCGGCCGTGGTCAGCGCGCAGGCCGCCGTGCATGTGGGGTCGGCGAACGTCAGCAGCACGACCTTGCCCCGGTAGGACGACAGCGACACCGGCTGCCCCGACTGGTCCGTGAGCGTGAACCCGGGCGCGGTCCCCGACAGCGTCTTGCCCGCGTCGAGGCTCTGGTTTTCCGCGAGCAGGGTGCTCTGCGGGAGATTCGTATGGCCCGACGATGAGCCGCCGGTCATATTGACGACGATCCCCGCGGCCGCCGCGAGCACCACGCACGCCGCGACCGAGGTGCCCACCACGGGCCGTCGCAGCGGCTGCGGGAGCGCGCGGGCGACCCGGCCGCCCAGCGTCCGCGACATCGCCGCGAGCCGCGGCCACCAGCGCCGCCGGTAGCGGACGAGCCGGAAGAGCCCGTCGGCGACGGCGAGCGCCGCGATCACGATCAGCGCGATCCGCACGGCCTGGCGGGTGGTGACACCGCCGTGCGAGGCGGCCGGCGCCGACACCGCGGCGGGCGCGGGCAGCTTGACGCCCGAGGCGGCGGCGAGCGTCCGCACGGCCGTCACGGTGGCGGTGGTCAGGCCGGCGCCGCCGGCGCCGGCCGGCACCTTGGAGAGCAGCCCGTACGACGCGGTGGCCGAATGACCCGTCCAGTTGAAGCCGAACCCGTTCGGCATCACGACCAGCAGCCGCTGCTTGTACACCAGCGACAGCTCGATCCCGAGGAAGCTCGCGTACGCGGTCGGCTTATCGAACAGCGCCGGGACCGCGCCCAGGTCGACGGGCGCGGCGATGATCGCCACCCGGATGGGGAAGCCATCGCGCGCCGCCGTCGTCAGCAGGTTCGTCACCTCCGCCTGCTGCCCCGAGGACATCCCCGATTCCGAGGTGACGAACAGGTTCTGGTAGACGAGCACGTCGCTCGCCGGGTCCCCGTCGGCGCGCGCGGCCGGCGCGAATACCCCGAGCCCCCCGAGGGCGAAGCAGGCGATGAGGACAGCCAGCAGCCAGCGGCCGCGTGCCCGTACCCCTCGATCGTGTCGCATGTCCGATATGTCTCCCCAAGACGCCCTCGGTCGGCTGGCGTAATCTGATGGCGCCAGGACTCCGGGCGCTGACCCAGTGTCGAGCGTATGCGGAAACGGAGAAAACAGGACGCAGACCACATCCGTGCGCGATCTCCCGCGGCTCGCAGCGATGATCATAGCCGCGGCCATCGTGGCCGGCTGCGGCACGGCACAGAGCGTTGCGCGCTCGGAACCTCGCCCCTCGAATCCGGCTGCCGCGTCGATCCCGTCGGCGCTGCTGAGCCAGGCGCGTCCGATCGGGGCCGGCCCGCGCTTCCAGCCGCCCGCGGCCGGCCCGGTGGCCGGAGGCTGCCTGCCCGCGCTCGGCGCCCGCGACGGCGTGCACGTGGAAGTGTTCGCCGCCAACCGCGTCGTGCTGCTGCCCGCCGGCATCGGCACCCGCTCCCCGCGGACCTCGGCTACCGGCCGGATCACCAGCGCCGGCTGCTATGGCGACCTGGTCACGCTGGACCCGACCGGGCTCGTGCTCGTCCGGCCAGGGACCCGGCTCACGGTGGCCGCGCTGTTCCGGTCCTGGGGTCAGCCGCTGTCGGCGACCCGGCTGGCGTCGTTTACCGCGGCGGCGGGGACGGGCGTGGCCGTCTTCGTCGACGGGCGGCCCTGGCGCGGCGCGCCGGGCGCGGTGCCGCTCACGCCGCACGCCGAGATCGTGCTCGAGGTGGGGCCGCACGTGCCGCCGCATTCGGCGTACGCGTTCCCGCCCGGCACGTAACGGGCGCTCGGCCCCGTTTGCTTTCCCGGCGTACAGCTTCAGCAGCGCCTCGTAGCGGGCCGTGACGTCGGCCTGGTCGGATGGCTCGGGAACGGTGCGCAGGTTCAGCCGCTGGATCATCTCGGCCTGTTCGACCAGGATCTGCGAGCGGTCGGCCGGGGCGACGGCCATTATCTTGTCCAGCGCCTCCAGCTGCCGGATCAGCACCGCGGGCATGGCGCT
>Ga0335075_10009496_pt1 | contig 14830 bp, 13 predicted proteins | sample Lox_Sample_24_FD_206723 | JGI IMG/M metagenome (GOLD analysis project Ga0335075, IMG submission 206723) | Soil microbial communities from Loxahatchee National Wildlife Refuge, Florida, United States - Lox_Sample_2.4 | ecosystem: Environmental > Terrestrial > Soil > Wetlands | place: USA...
CGAAGGCGATGCGGGGGTTGTTCATGCGGATGAACGAGTGCCCCGGCCCGTGCCGGTAGGCCTCGCCGTGCGGCTCAAAGTCGCCGGTCTCGTGGTCGATGCCGAGATACAAGGTCATGTGCGGCTCACTACCCGGCTCGTAGTCCATACGGGCAGTGTGGCAGCTACCGGCCGGCCGACACTAGGTACCAGGTTTGCAGTTAGTAGCCCGCTTATTGGCCCGCCACGATCGAAGATCAATTAGCGGAGAGTTTTGTCTGGTAGATGGAGCCCCCTTACGGAATCGAACCGTAGACCTTCTCCATACCATAGACATTCGGGGCCCTGCGCCACCAGCAACGATCTGCGCTTAGGCGCAGTTCACCTGCCGTTTCATGGCCTCGGATGGTCTGGGATTGCCGCCCATAGCCTGGCCGTTGTCACCACCAATAGTCACCACTGCGGGCCATTCTTGAAAATGCCGGGCCGACGGGCGACTACGCGCCCGAGTTCCCGCTCGAATGGGCGCTCAAGGATGTCGACGTGGCCATCGGCGACGGCGGTGGCGACCCGCTGCCGCTGCTGGCCGCGCTGTCCCGGCAATGGCACGCCGCGGTCGACGGGGGCCACCGCCGCGAAGATGTCAGCGCCGCCCGCCTCGCGCTGCCCCGCTGAACCCGAAAGCCAGCAGCTGCCCGCTGCCCGGCCTGATGGCTCAGCGAAGGTCGAGCCTCAGAATGCAGCCAGCCGAGTCGCCGGATGGCATCTCCTCGGCGTCCGTCATGGGCTTCCCGAGCGGGCCAGCCACGACTACGTCCCGTGCGGGACACTAGCTCGGCGGCTGGGTGTAGCTAACTCCTTATCGCGGTAACAGCGTAGTCGGCGGCCGCACCTGGCTGAAGCTGTCACAGCTCAAACGGCTTCTCGAGGTCTGGGAACATGGGGAAGTGCTTTAAGTTGAGGGTGGCTAGCTCCAGGCCCTCGACGTCGGCGGTGCCTGCTATCAGGTAATCACCGAGGCCGATCCCCTGGTGAGAGCGTCGGTACGCGCGCGCGAAGCCCGCAGCCCGCCAGGCGACCTGCTCGCTGACCGGGAAACGCCGCATGGTAGCCAGCAGACGGTTAACCTCGCGTCGTTCTCCCGATCGCATGCCGCCCGCGACTTCGGTGATAGTGATCGCGCTGATGGCCAGGGGGCCGGTTTCGCGCCGCGCGTCCTCCAGCCAGGCCCGCGCCCCGGCCACGCCTCTCAGGTGAGCGATCAGGATGTCGCTGTCGACAAGCTTCATCGAGTCTTCGCCAGCTGAGCGATCCGGTCGAGGTGGCGGGCGCGGTCATCATCGCCGCGAGCAATGAAGTCGCCGGAGTCCGCAATGGCGCCGAACGACTCGGCGATAGCAGAAAGGTCGGATTCCAGATCAGCCGATCCGGTTCCGCTGAGTCCAGAGTCGATCAGCCGGCGAATAAGCTCGGCCCGCGAGATGCCCTTGGCGCGGGCGGCGTCCTCTACCGCAGCCGACTGCTCTTCGCCGAGATAAATGTTCGTGCGCCTCATACATCACACTATACACCACCTAGGGAACCGTATCCGTGGAAGCGGCGGCGGCTGAGCGATTGGGACTCGCGCATTTCGGGCGGGGCCGTCGTCCAAGTGCTGTGGCGTCGGGACCCAGGCGGTGGTGATTGTCGGCGCGGTCGCGCGGCGCGGCTGTGAGCACGAGGTCGAATTCGCTGTGCTAGGTGAGATACCGCAGCCGGTCCGGAAAACGCCACCGGGATCAGCACCACGACCTGCCGCGCTGATATCCGGTTGTCTCGTCGCGGTGCGCTCTTAAAAGTTTCGGACACTACCGCGGCGGCGATGGGAGAACAAAGCACAGCTAAGCAGTCGAGCAGCAACACGGCATATAGCCACTGCTTTCGGAAAGAAAGGCGATAAGGCTAGCCACTGCTCCAGTGAGCCCGGTTACGGAATATCGCTTCGGGAGGATCACCTATGGTGCATTTGCATCGGCATACGGCCGAGGCGCGCCGGAACACCGCCGGGGTGCGGCGTGACACCGCCGGGGTACCGAAGGCCGAGCATCCGGTGGCCGTGGCCGGCCGGCAGTTTGTCCGGTACGCGCTCGTTGTCGTGATCGCCTGGATCGGCGCTCTGAAGTACTCGTCGTATGAAGCGACGGCCATCCACCCGCTGATCGCCAACAGCCCGATTATGAGCTGGTTTTACAGCATCCTCGGCGTCCGCTCGCTCGCGGCAACGCTGGGCACTGTCGAGATCGTAGCGGCCGCGCTCATCGCCTTGCGTTTCGTCTCGCCGCGGCTATCAGCCCTCGGCAGCGCCATCGCCATACTGCTGTTCCTGGGCACGCTGAGCTTCCTGTTCACCACGCCAGGAGTCACGGCAGCAGGCGGATTCCCGGTGCTGTCGGTGCTGCCTGGCCAGTTCCTGCTCAAGGACCTCGTCCTGCTCGGCGCCGCTCTGTGGACGCTGGGCGACTCACTTGGTGCCGCCAAGTCGAAGTCGCGCACCCAGCCGGAGACGGGCGTGCCGGGACAACGGAACTCACCGCCATAGCCAGCACGACACCAGCACTAACACCGCCGAACGCCATGTGCCGGCCCGCGTCAACGGGGCGCGAGTACCTGGTCTAGCTCGCCTGCCCCGTGATCGAGCTGGTAGTCCAGGTTGATGGCGGCGTGGATGAGTGACAGGTGACTGAATGCCTGCGGGAAGTTCCCGAGCTGCTCGCCCGCGACACCGATCTCTTCGGAGTACAGGCCGAGGTCGTTGGCGTAGGTGTGCATCTTCTCGAAGGCGAGTGTCGCGTCCTCCAGGCGCCCCGCCCTTGCCAGGGCGTCTACGTACCAGAACGTGCAGAGCGAGAACGTGCCCTCCCGGCCCTGTAGCCCGTCCGGTGACGCGCTCGGGTTGTAGCGGTACACGAGGCTGTCGGACACCAGCTCGCGGTCCATCGCCCGCAGCGTCGACAGCCATCGCGGATCGCGGGGCGCGACGAAGCCCATCAGCGGCATGAGCAGGAGCGAGGAATCGAGCACGCCGGTCTCGTAGTGCTGGGTGAACGCGCCGGCCTCCGGGTTCCAGCCGCGGCGCATGACGTCGTTGTAGATGTCGTCGCGTTCGCTCATCCACCTGGCCAGGTTCGCTGGCCGGCCACGCCGGGCGGCCAGCCGGATGGCACGGTCAAGCGCCACCCAGCATTCGAACCGGCCATAGGTGAAGTCCTTGCGGCCGCCGCGGGTCTCCCAGATGCCCTCGTCCGGCTGATTCCAGTGCTCGCTGACCCAGTCGATGATGTTCGCGATGGCCTTCCAGCCGTCGTGGTCCACTTCGAGGCCGTGGCTGTCGCCCAGCAGGATGGCATCGAGTGCCTCGCCGTAGATGTCAAGCTGCAGCTGGTCAGCAGCAGCGTTCCCGATCCGAACCGGCCTGGACCCTCGCCAGCCTTCGAAGTGATCGAGCGCTTCTTCAGTCAGGTCAGACGAGCCGTCGACCCGGTACATGATCTTGAGTGGGCCTGATCGGGTTCCGGCCTGCTCGGCTGCCCTGTCGCGCAGCCAGCGGCCGAAGGCGGTGGCCTCGTCGGTGTAGCCGAGCCCGAGGAGCGCGTAGACCGAGAACGATGCGTCCCGGATCCAGGTGTAGCGATAGTCCCAGTTCCGCGGGCCGCCGACCTGCTCCGGCAGGCCGGCCGTCGGCGCGGCAACAGGTGCCCCGGTGGGCGCGTAGGTCATCAGCTTGAGTGTCATCGCAGACCGCGACACCATCTCCCGCCACCGGCCGGTGTACGTCGACCGGTTCAGCCACGACCGCCAGAACCGCGAGGTGCTCTCGAACAGGTCGGTCAGCTCGACGGCGGGTAGCTGCCGCGGCTGGCCGCCACCGGACTCCAGGACGACGCCGGCGGTCTGGCCTTCTCGCAGCGTCCAGGCGGCGTGCAGCCCGCCGCCGTGCCGCCGCATCTCGAGGCCGGCCACACCAGCGCCTGGCGCCTCCGCGGTGTGCAGAGTCAGCCGCCGGCCGTCGGCCTCGAACACCGCACCCTGCCCACTGACGGTCAGCTTGTGCCCCAGCCGCCCGTAGTCGAAGGCAGGCTGGAGGTCGAGGACGAAGCCCATGGTGCCGCGCGGCACGCGCATAACCCGGACCAGGCGGTGCCGTTCGCTGGGGTTCCCGGTGATGACGGGCATGAAATCGTGCACCTCGCCGACGCCGTCCGGGGTCATGAACCGCGTGGTGAGGATCGCGGTGCCGGGCAGGTACAGCTGCTTGCTGACGTAGTCATCCCGCTCTGGCGCTATCCGGAAATGACCTCCCTTGCCCGCGTCCACCAGGGACGCGAAGACGCTCGGGGAATCGAACCGCGGACAGCAGAACCAGTCCACGGTCCCGTCCCGAGTGATCAGGGCGGCTGTCTGCAGATCACCGATCAGGCCGTGGTCACTGATATTCGGGTAGCGCTCCAACTTCCCCCCTGTGGTGCCGCTGACCTAACCTGCGGCTGCGGCGCTTAGCCGCGGAGCCTGTCGCGCAGTGCGCGTTTGTCAAACTTGCCGATCGCGTTCTTTGGCAGTGCGTTCTCGATGTAGACCTCACGGGGTACCTTGTAGCGGGCCAGGGACGCCCGGCAGTGCTCGATCAGGTCAGCGGGACTGGCGTGGTTCCCGTGACGCAGGACGACGAATGCCACTGGCTGCTCGCCCAGGACAGGGTCAGGCTGCCCGACGACCGCTGCCTCGAGCACGGCGGGGTGGGTGTAGAGCACGTCCTCGATCTCCTTGGGGTAGATGTTCTCCCCGCCGCGGATGATCAGGTCCTTGATCCGGTCGACCAGGGTGAGGTAGCCGTCCTGGTCGAACCGGCCGACGTCGCCGGTGTGCAGCCAGCCGCCATGCAGGACTTCGGCCGACTCCTCCGGCTTGCGAAGATAGCCGCGCATCACGTTTGGCCCGCGCACGACGACCTGGCCGGCCTGCCCGGCCGGCAGCGGCCGGTCCTGGTCGTCGGCCACGGTCACGGCCACACCGGGCAGCGGCAGTCCGACGGTGCCGGGCTTGCGCTTGCCGTGCACCGGGTTGGAGGTGCAGCAGACGGTGCATTCGGTTTGCCCGTAGCCCTCTATCACCGGCACGGCGTACCGCTGCTCGAACTGGCTGATCAGTTCGTCTGGCATCGGCGCGGCACCGCAGATGGCGAAGCGCAGGCTCGAGGTGTCGGGCTGCCCGCCGGGCAGCGAGGCCAGCCGGGCGAAGATAGTGGGCACCGCTGAGAAGAAACTCGGCCGCTCTTTGGCGACTGCGCCCCAGAACTTCGCGGCGTCGAACCGCTGGCCTATGACGGTCGTCCCGCCGGCCAGAAGCGGGGACACGACGCTGACCACGATGCCGTCGACGTGGAACATCGGCAGTACCAGGAGGCTGCGGGTGTCGCCTGTCATCTCGAACCAGTCGGCTACCAGCCGCGCGGTGGCGGAAATGTTGGCGTGGTCAAGGATTACGCCCTTGGGCTGACCGGTTGTGCCGCTGGTGTAGATCAGCAGCGCTGGCGTGGCGGGGTCTGCTGACAAGGGGGGCGGCGCGGCGGGCGGCACGGGGGATGTCAGCTCGGACGCCGCGATGATCGGGGGGCCGCTGTCGCCCAGTTTCTGCGCGGCTGCGTCGTCGGCGACCATGAGCGCTGGCGCCGCGTCTTCGACCTGGTAGCGGGCTTCGTGAGCCGTCAGGGCCGGGTTGATCGGGGTGACGGCCGCTCCCAGCCGCCAGGCGGCGAACATGCTCGTCACCAGCTCCACCCGGTTGGGCAGCATGATCGCCAGCACGTCGCCGCTGCCCAGGCCCGCCTGCGCGAACACGCCAGCGACGGCCTGCACTGCCTCGGCGAACTGTCCGTTGCTGAGCTCCTGGCGCTCGTCGGCGATACAGGCTCCGCGCGGGTCAGCGCGTGCCCTGTGGTCGGGAATGGCGGCTACCGTCATAGTTACCGGCCTTGCCAGTGGGGCGGGCGCTTCTCGGCGAAGGCGTGGGCTCCCTCTTGGGCGTCGCGGGAGGCCAGGACGGGGGCGATGATCTGGTCTTGCTGGCGGAAGGCATCCTGGTCGTCATAGGCGGTGCGCTCGCTGACCTCGCGTTTGATGGCCGCGACGGCCAGCGGCGCGTTGTGCGCGATGCGGTGCGCCAGTTCCATGGCGTGGTTGAGGGCTTCGCCGGGCGGGGTGAGGTGGTTGACTAGGCCGAGCTGTTCAGCCCGGGCGGCGGGCAGGGGTTCCCCGGTGAGGACGACTTCCATCGCGATGTTGCGGGGGATACGTTCGGGCAGGCGCACGATGCCCCCTTCGGCGGGAACCAGACCGTAACGGACCTCGGGCTGGCCGAAGGCGGCATCCTGGGCGGCAACGATCAGGTCACAGGCAAGGGCCATCTCGGTGCCGCCGCCTAGTGCCCAGCCCTCGACTGCGGCGATGAGCGGAGTCCGGAGCTGGTAACGGGTGAGGCCTGCGAAACCCCGGCCCGGAATGACGGGCGTGTCTCCGGCCGCGAACGCCTTAAGGTCCATGCCTGCGCTGAAAGTGCCGCCCGCACCGGTCAGCACGCCGACCGCAAGGTCGTCGCGGGCGTCGAGGTGGTCGAAGGCCTCAGCCAGCGCCCGGGCGGTGGTGCCGTCGACAGCGTTGCGTACCTTCGGCCGGTCAATCGTGATGACCAGGACGCCATCGTCCTCTTCGGTGCGCACCGTGGGCGCGGTTGGTGCAGTCGTCATCGCACTGGTCCCTTTTCTCTATGGCGGGCCTCTGACAGCTGCCGGCAAGCGCTCCGTGGGCGCTGGCGTGCTCCCGCCCGGCCCTGCTTCGGCTCACGGTGAACGTGGGATTGCTCCTCCGGCGCGCAGGGCTTCGATCCCGGCGGCGTCGAAGCCGATGTCGCTAAGGACCGTCTCAGTGTGCTGGCCCAGCTCCGGGGCCGGGCCCGCCGGGACTTTCTGTTCCTGCTCAAGCCGGACAGGGCTGTCGACGGTCAGCTGCGGCTCGGCGGCGCCGTCGGCGACCGGAACGAGGACACTGTTGGCCACGAGCTGGGGATCGTGGGCGCATTCCTCGGGCGTCTGGACGACTCCGTAGGTGAGGTTCGCAGAGTCGAACGCCTGGCGCCATTCGGCTAGTGGCCGCGTGGCAAAGGCCTTGTCCAGCAGTGCCACGATCTCGGCCGCGTGGGCGTGGCGGCTCGCGTCGTCTTTGAACCGCGGGTCCTGCGCCCCCTTGGGATGGCCGATAGCCTGCAGGAACAGCGGGACTTCCTTGTCTTCATTGGCGAAGACGAGCATTACCCAGCGGTCGTCGGCCGTCCGGTAGGCATTGGCTAGCGCGTTGGGCGGGTGGAGCCGGTCCACCGGCCGCGGGTTGTCAGCGCCGGCCAGCACGGCCTGGAGATATATGCTCGCCGCGTACGCACCCTCAGCGACCAGCGATGCAGTGACCCGTGCTCCCTGACCGGTCTTCTGGCGGCGGTACAGAGCTGTCATAATCCCGGCGTACAAGGTGATCGCCGTCGCGTGGTCGCCCGAAGCCGGAACGTTCATCGCCGGCGGCTCGCCGCTGTCTCGGGTGAGGTCCATCAGGCCGCTGCGCGCCCAGTAGGCGGTCACGTCGAAGCCGGGCAGGTGCGCATCCGGTCCGGTTTCGCCGAACCCGGTGACGTCGGCGTAGATCAGCCGAGGGTTGAGTGCGGCCAGGTCGGCGTATTCCAGGCCCAGCTTGGCGCGCGCTGGCGGAGGAAAGTTAGTGATCAGCACGTCGGCCCACCGCACCAGCCGCTCGACCACAGGCCGGGCGCCGGGCGACTTCAGGTTCAGCTCGATGCTCCGCTTGTTGCGGTTGTCGAGCTGCCAGGGATAGTTGACACCCTTAACCTCAGGAAGCGGCGGGACCCGGCTGAGGTAACGGTAGGAATCGCCGATGTGCGGTGGCTCCACCTTGACGACATCTGCCCCGAAGTCACCCAGCACAGTGGCTGCGGCAGGGCCGGCTATGAAGCTGGCCAGATCGACAACATGAAGTCCATCCAGCAGTGGCGTGCTTCCCATCGCTGCTTCCTTTCCCGCTGGATGTCCGGCTGTGTATCGGTGCACTCGGCGGTCGGGCCGACCGCATGCGCCGACGCCCGTGCTCCTCTTTGCCCGGGTGACTCCGGCGGCTAGTGGACGGGTTGCACGGGCACGAAGGCGTTGAGCCCGGTGATGTCACGGCCGACTATCAGCGCCTGAACCGTGTCAGTGCCCTCGTAGGTGTCGATGGCCTCGATGTCGCACAGGTGCCGTGCCACGTGATAGTCGAGCACGATGCCGTTCCCGCCGAGCATGTCGCGCGCGTCGGCGAGGATGGCCCGTGAGCGCTCGGTGTAGTGCATCTTGGCGAGCGCCACCTGCGGCATCGATGCCTTGCCTTCGTCGATGAGCTGGCTGAGCCGGTACTGCATGCACATCATGTCGGTGATGTCGGCAAGCATCCGGGCCAGCCGGTACTGCACGAGCTGGAAGGCCGCCAGCGGCATGCCGAACTGGTGCCGCTGCCGCGCGTAGGCCAGGGCGGTCTCGTAGCCGGCGACGGCTGCGCCGATCGCCTCCCAGGCCACGCAGAAGCGCGAGGCGAGCAGGACCTTCTCGGTGTCGCGGAAGGTATGGCTATTGGCCAGCCGGTTCTCCTCTGGCACCCGCACGTCGGTCAAGGTGATATGCGCGTTCTGCACGCAGCGCAGGGCTGTCTTGCCCGTGATGGCCTCTGCGTCGAAGCCCGGCGTGCCCTTCTCGACCACGTACCCGCCGACGTGCCCGTCATCGCCCCTGGCCCAGATGATCACGTAGTCAGCAAAGGTCGCATTGCCGATCCACCGCTTATGGCCGTTAAGCACGTAGGACCCGCCGTCCCGCCGGGCGGTCGACTCCAGCTTGACCACGTCCGTGCCGTGAGCCGGCTCGGTCAGCCCGAAGGCCCCGATCTTCTCCAGGCGCGCCATCGGCGGCAAGAATCGCTGCTTCTGATCCTCCGAGCCAAGCAGCGCAATCGACGTCATGGCCAGCGCCGAATGCACGCCCATGAAGGTCGACATGCTGAGGTCGCCGCGCGCCAGCTCCAGGATTACCAGACCCGCCGTCACGTTGCTCATCCCCGGGCAGCCGTAGCCCGGGATCTGAAAACCCGCGATGTCCAGCCGTGCCAGCTTGGGGACCAGGTCGTGCGGAAACTCGGCCCGTTCCCAGTAGGGATTGATGACCGGGGTGACTTCGTGGTCCATGAAGTCACGGACCCGGTGGCGAAGCGCCCGCTGCTCGTCGGTCAGCAAGTCGTTCAGCAGGTAATAATCCGTATGCTCAGATCCGCCCAGCACAGGCGGCTCCGCAACGACCTTCCCGTTCCCGCTCTGGCCGTTCCCGCTGACGGCGCCCGTCGCGCCGCCGGCGCCCTTCTGGTTCATCGCGCTCACCCGTCAGCTCCTCTCGGTCTCTCTAGGCCTGGCACTGCCCTACCACCCGGCGGCCGGAGCGGGCTGCCAATGAGCTAGTGCCGACTAGGCAGTCCCGCCTAAGAGTGATAACTGCGCTGCGAAGCGCATACTGACTGCTGGTTTACTGCGAGGTCAGAACAGAAAGCGGGCGACGGCTTAGACGCCGTGAACACCCCCGCCCGCCGTGGCGGATATTGCGACAGTACCCCGTGCCAGGCTGGTGACACCTCCGCCGCGAACCCAGCCGAAGACCTGACCCAGGCGCGCACCGGCAGGCTGGCGCGCACGTCCGTGGGGATCATCGGCGGCGCCGTTAGCCACCCGGCCTTCGAGGTCGGACGCACTGAGCCGGTAGCCAGATGACGGAGGCCTTGCAGACGATCCTCGGCGATAAGTCGGTCGTCTGCTCGGCCAGATGCGGTGACCGGTGCGCTAGTGCGCAGACCCCTGCTGTCATGATGATCAGTCCCGCAACTTCAGCCGCGACATCGGCAGGGGCGCTGGCGATCCGCTCGTCCAGCCAGACCAGGCCGATACTGATGGCGACCAGAGGATCGGTGACCGTTCGGATGGCCAGCACCGGTGCGATGAGCGAGCTTTCCTGGAAGGCATTCTGGTTGAGCAGGAATCCGATCGGCTCCAGGATGACGAATGCGTAGAGCGGCCACTGCTGTGACGGCGGGCTGAATCCGCTGCCGATGGTTAGCGTTATCTCCTTGAGCAGAAACGCAGTGACACCGAATACGGCACCGCACGCGAACGCGGTCGCCAGCGGCAGCTTCCGGGGGGTGAGACGCGCTACCGCGAAACAGACGGCGACCGCTGCCGCGATGCCCACTCCTAGCGGCAGCATGATCGTAGGCGAGACGGTAACCGTACCCGACTGCGGACGGGCTGCGACCTGGAACATTGCCAGGCCGCCGGCGCAGCATACGACGCCGGCGACCATGACCCGGTCAGGCCGAGGCGCCTCAGCGCGGCACTCATCACCGCCGCGAACAGCAGGTCGCAGACGAGGATTGGCTGGACCAAGGACAACGGCCCGAAGTGCAGCGCGACGGCCTGCATGGCAGACGCGGCGATGTCGACCGCTATCCCGATCCGCCATAGCCGGCTGCCGACCAGGTCGACAAAGAGCCGTACGTCCATCGGCCGGCGTTGCGGCACGGTGTGCGTCGCGCGCTGCTCGATCACGTCGGACGCACCGAAAGTGATGGAGGCCGCTACTGCTGCAATGGCCGCGATCGACCCGTTCACGGTAGCCTCACGGCTGGACACCCGGCCCGCACCGCACGCTGATCACGCCACAGCTACCACAGACCTTCACCAGGCACGCTGGGCCGCACGAGCGCGATGATCCATTCGTCCAAGGTGCCCGCGAGGAAAGGCCGCCAAAACACGACGCCGCCGACGGAAAACGAGACGGTCACCGACCAGGGCCGGCCGCCTCTGAACCCAGCGGATTGACCTAGGCTCAATACGCATAACCTGGCGACATGTCCCCGAGGAGGACGGCTCACGCAAATCACCGCCAAATGCACACGGTTAACCAACCCTGACCGGCCCCTGGAGAGCCACATGGCGGGGCGCCCGCAGCTAGCCGGGTGGCCGCTCGGTTTTCCGCGCGTCGGTGCGCGGGTAATAATCATGGCCAGGGAGTGGTCCGGCAACACGGACCAGTGCGCCCAACGGCAATTGCGCGGCTGGGCCGGAACCAGGAAACTGCGTGCTGCGGCCGGGCCTGATGAAAGGAGCGGCCAGATGGCATCCCGTATGCGGTCCTGGCCGCCTCGCCGTCCGGTGATGCTGGCGCGCTTGGCGGGGCCTTGGTGGATGTTCCTGGTGACCGGCGTCGCCTGGCTGATCATCTGCGTTGTGGTGCTGCGGTTCTCCATCGCATCGGTCGCGACTGTCGGCGTGCTTCTTGGCGCCGTGTTCTTGATCGCGGCTTTCAGCGAGATCCTGGTCGCGTCGAGCCGGGTTGGCTGGAGTTGGCTGCACGTTCTGATGAGCGTGATCTTTATCTTCGGTGCCATCTAGGCCTTCGCCAGCCCGTTCGGCGCATTCTGGGCGCTCGCCGCAGTCGTCGGCTTGCTGCTGATTCTGCGCGGCAGCCTTGACCTGGTCACCTCCGTGTTCTCCCGTGATATCAATCCGACCTGGTGGCTCGGCTTGATAACCGGCACTCTGGAGATCCTGATCGGGTTCTGGGCATCCCAGCAAGCGTTCCCTGCACGGGCCGCGCTAGTGATCTTCTTTGTTGGCTTCTTCGCGTTGTTCCGCGGCATCGCCGACATCGTCCTGGGCTTCGAGCTCCGCAGCGCGCCGCGCGCTTAGGCGGCCGGCTGGACACGGAACTTAACTCCTTTTCAAGGCGGGGAACGGGCCCTGACAGGGTTCCTGGAAACTGGCAGAGCGCGGTGATGCTCAGCGTAATTGAACGCTCGACAGCCTCACGATCCGCCATTCAGCAACGTCGTTCGCGGCCAGCGTGCCCTGGCCGAATCGTTCTTCGGCTCGATCAAAGGCGAGCTACTCGACGTGCAGCCCTGGCCTGCCCACGCTGGCGCCCGCCGCGCCGTCACCGAATACGTCGGCTGGTACAACGGCACCCGACTGCTCAGGATACCTCAGCCACGCCATCAGCCCTGTCCGTCAAAGCGGGCAACCTCACCCGGTAAGGGTGGCGGCAGCCGTTCCGGCGCCGGGAAGGTTCTATCCATCCCACCGCAGCGTTCGCGGGAAACAGGCGAACACGCTCACGGCATTACGACGGCAAGGCCGCGCGTCTGTGCTGGAGGGCGGCCTCGTGCGATCGAACCAAATGAACCCCGCGCCGCACCACGACGATAGATCGGGCGGGAGGCGAGGAGAGGCGACTCATTAGCCGCGCCGAGCGGTTAATGCGCCGGGACGGCACGCCGCTCACGGTCTTTGCGCCGACCGGGACCCGCCAACGCCGAACCGACCACCGCATGGCTCGTCGGGCTGGGGCCGGGCCCGGTTCCTACTGCCTGCTCTTGGGCAAACCACGGACACGCCCGTGCCGGGGAATCGCCGGACGATGACGTCACGATTGGAGAAAACGAATGATCACTCCGAAGGAACTGGTAGGGCTGCTGCCCCCGACGTTCGAACCGGACTACGTCGAGCGTGCCGTGGTTCCGTACCTCTTGAGCGGCCGATCCATAGGGGAACGACCGGCGCTCCCCATGATCGATCTCGCCTTGAGCAAGGAGAACGCAGCCCCGCCTCACTTCTGGGGCATGCTATACGACCGGTGGGAGCCCAATCCGGAAGAAGAGGGCGTCACTGTCTTCATCCAAGGCTACGAGCAGCGCGGACCGGACAACGAGCGGAAGAAGATCTATGTTTCGGCGACCACGCAAGACCTGTACGAAGCCAGGTACGCCGGCAAAGTCCGCGCCTTTCTCACCCGTCTCTTCGACCGGGCCAACGCCGACAAACCGCTCATGCACACGTACTACGCGGACTACTTCGACCTCTACTGGAACCTCCACCTCGGCGTCACGGGTGAGGCCATCCCGGCCGAGGTCCGGCAGATTGGCGCCAGCTTCACCAATGTCCTGGGCTACTGGTACCCGACCTCGGACGTCGTCCACGAGAGCATCATGCGCGTGCGCGAGCTGCGCCCGCTCCTCAAGGAGTGGATCGACCGAAGGGTGCAGGCACTGATCGACGGCGACGTCCCCGATCCAAAGGGCACGTTGGTCTACTACTGGCTCAAAAACGGCGGAGGGGGAGAGCACTTCCGCCGTAAGGACATCGTCTTCGAGTGTTTCCACAACTTCCTGGCGTTCAGCCAGTGGGGCAACATGATTTACCACACAATGGCCGTACTGGAGGCGCGCCACGGTGACCCGGGCGTCCGGTCGTGGTTCGCACGGACGATGAACCACGGCCCGGACGAGGCGGACGGCGGCGCCTTCACTCCGCTCGATCGGTTCGTGATGGAGCTCTTCCGCACGATCTCACCGAACGGCGGGAGCCTGTCGACGGTAGGCATGGCGCTCGGTGTCCAGTCTCGCGACCACGGCGTCATCACCCCCCACCCGGCGACGAGCCAAGACCCCCGGCACTGGCTCCACCCGGAGGAGTTCGATCCGGACCGCTATAAGTCGGCGCCGACGACCGTCGACAACAACGACGCGAAATCCGAGCAGGCCGGGCTTGCCCGCTGCCCCTTCCGGCCCGCACCGTTCAAGCTCAGCGACGGCCGCCAGGCCGAGGTGACCAACAGCGCGTTCGGCGCCGTCTACGGCGTAGTCAACGGCACGCCGTACCCGCTCTGCGACGCGGCCGGCTACGCGCCGTTCGGGTTCGGCTACCGCCGCTGCGCCGGGGAGCAACTCACCACGGAGTTTCTCAAGGAATTCTTGCGAATGGTCTGGAGGTACGGGATCGAGTTCGTCAGGCTCGACCTAGAGCACCCAGAGAAACTGGCCGTCTCACCGCGCACCCTCATCGACGACAACATCGGCTTCCAGCAAGCGAAGTGATCCTTCTTGCGCGATTCAGGCTGCATTCACCGCCAGCGCCGTTGCGGTCCGATGGGGCCAGCCGGCTGGCGGAGCCGCTCGTTCCCAGGCCCGTCGCGCCGTGGCCCGATCCGGTACACGAAGTCCGGCGGTGGTGCGACCAGAACCGCGCCGCGGCCAGCGAGCGCTTCACTGTTAAGCCTCATCCTGGTGCTCCCACCGGCGGGACAAAGCGGTAGCCGGAGCCGCGGCACAGGCCAGGCTTGCGCCGGCGAGTGCGGCCGCGGGCAGCGCGGCTAAATCGTGGCGCGCCTTGCTCACTGCTGCTGTTTCCGCGGCTGTTAGTCCCCACCAGTGTCCCCACTGGCCTGGTAGCTAAGATTAGAACAGGCTCTTGACCTGGATATTCCTACGGAATCGGACCGCAGACCTTTTCTCGTCGCCGCTACCACGCAGGGCTATTGTCACCACTTTATGTATCGATTTGAGCAGCGCAGCCCCCTGACCTGGAGCCCCCTTACGGAATCGAACCGTAGACCTTCTCCTTACCATGGAGACGCTCTGCCGACTGAGCTAAGGGGGCGTCCGCGGCGCTCTGGGCTCCGAAGATTCCCCGGACTCGAACTGCCGCGCCTGCCGAGCATACACGACCCGGCCTGGGCAGGTTCGCCCGGTCTAGCCTGCTGCGATCATCCGCCCTGCCAGCCTGAGAGCCCGCCGGGCGCGCTATCGGCCTGCAGAACGGCGCAATTGGATGGCATAACACCGGCCCGGCCGGGCAGAAGGCCAGCGAGGACGGTCGTCGAGGCCTGTCACGGGATCGCCAGCTGACCGCG
>Ga0335075_10009498_pt1 | contig 14829 bp, 12 predicted proteins | sample Lox_Sample_24_FD_206723 | JGI IMG/M metagenome (GOLD analysis project Ga0335075, IMG submission 206723) | Soil microbial communities from Loxahatchee National Wildlife Refuge, Florida, United States - Lox_Sample_2.4 | ecosystem: Environmental > Terrestrial > Soil > Wetlands | place: USA...
TCCTCGGCCCGACTCCGCTGCGCTACGCCGGGCCGAGGACACATCTGTAGCGGTTGATCCGACTCTCACAGCGCCTGGTACATAAAATGGGGGCAAGCCACCGGAATAAGTAGTGGGAGCATATTCGGTGGCGGCGCGAATGGTGGCGCCGTCTTCGACTTGGCCATCGGCAATATCATCCAGACTGGGGGAGCAACCATTGCCCCTCTGAACCTCAACAACAGCATTCTCTCCAACAGCAACAACGATTCTTTCACGGGCGACTTAGGCTTCGAATCCGTCAACTCCAATGGGACCACCGATACCGCGTCCGTTGATGGCTCAACTAACCTTGTGATGAACATCTACTATGTCGGTAGCAGTCAACCACCGCCTGGTGTTATAACCTCTACTGCCGATCCGAACCTCAACCCACTGGGCTTGTTTGGCGACATGACAGCTACGATGCCCGACATCCCCAGCGGTCCCGACTATACACCCACGATGGCCGACAGCCCCAGCAGTCCCGCCTATGGTGCCGGCAATACCAATGTCTCCGGACTGATAGCGGTCGATCAGCGAGGCCAACTCCGCGTCAGCAGCCAAGGACTCGATCTGGGAGCCTTCGAGTACCAGAGCACGACGAGTCTCACGCCCGGCAATGCCTCGGTCAATTTCAGCGCCGCCGGTTTCAACATCCCCATCAGCGCGCAAGTCACCAATGCCGATAGCACCGTCAACGAAGGCATCGTGACATTCAAGGTTGTTAATACCACTGGCTCCTTGGAAGGCAGCGCCCAAGCTGACGTGGTGAACGGCCAGGCATCGGCCACCTTGAGCCTGCCGAGTCTGCTGGCGGGAAGCTATATCATCACCGAGACCTACGACGACACTTCTGGCAATTTCAGCAGCAGCAGCGCCAACGGCCAACTGACCGTTAACCCAGTCAATAACCCAGCCCCAACCACCCTTGCGCCCTCCAATGCCTCGGCCAACTTCAATGCCAGCGGTTTGAGCGTTCCTATCAGTGCTACGGTCACCAGCACCAACGGTGTTGTAAATGAAGGCAGCGTGACCTTCACGATTGTCAACAACGATGGCACAGTGGCAGGAAGCGTCCAAGCTGACGTGGCGAACGGCCAAGCATCTGACACCGTGAGTTTGCCGAGCCTGGCACCGGGGAGCTACGTCATCACGGAGAGTTACACCGACAGCAACGATGGATTCAGCGATAGTGGCAACAACGGAGACCTGACGGTAACTCCGGCCTCAACCAGCCTCACGCCGGGCAACACCACGGTCACTTTCAACGCTGCCAGTTTGAGCATCCCCATCAGCGCTACTGTCACCAGTGCCAGCGGCGTTGTCAATGAAGGGACCGTGACATTCGTCGTGATCAATAACGGGAAGCCGGTTGGCGTTGCTCAGGGCGCTGTAGTTAACGGCCAAGCCTCGGCCACGTTGAGCCTGCCGAGTCTATCGGCGGGAACCTACACTATCACGGAGAGCTACCAGGACAGCACCGGCAATTTCAGCGACAGCAGCAACAATGGACAGCTGAGCGTCACCTCGACTTCCACGGCCCCCATCATCACAAGCAACCCAACGAGCCAGACGGCAACGGTTGGGGCCAACGTGACGTTCACGGCGTCGGCTAGCGGCAGTCCGACGCCCACGGTGCAATGGCAAGTGAGCACCGACGGCGGCACAACCTGGAGCGCCATCAGCGGCGCCACCAGCACCACCTTGGCGCTGACCGACGTCACCGCCGCTATGAACGGTTACGTATACGAGGCCGTCTTCACCAACAGCGCCGGCACTGCCACCACCAACGCCGCCATGCTTACCGTCTCCGCGACGACCAGCTCCGAGCCCAGCATCACGACGCAACCGTCCAACTCGACGGTGACGGCAGGACAAACGGCGACGTTCACGGCGTTAGCCAGCGGTAGTCCGACGCCCACGGTGCAATGGCAAGTCAGTACTAATGGCGGCCTGACATTCAGCAACATCAGCGGGGCCACCAGCACTACGCTGATGCTGAACAATGTCGCCACCGCCATGAACGGCTATGAGTATCAGGCGATCTTCTCCAACAGCGCCGGCGCCGTCACTAGCAGCGCCGCCGCGCTCACGGTATCTCAGAGTCTACCGCCTCCGGTGTCATCCTCTCCGCCCCCGCCGGTTCATTCGACGCCCCCACCGCCTCCGCCGCCGGAATTGAACGTGCCGCCTCTTCTGGGATTATTCGATCAATTGTTGGGAGCGACCGAGACGGTAAACGCCGACGGCAGCGTGACGGAGACGGCCCGCGTGTTCGGCTTCCCGCTCCTGGTGTCCACCTTCAATTCCTCCGGGAACCTGGAGAGCGTCACCTTGTTCGGGATCAACGTCACGGTCCTGTTTGAGTCGTTGTAAGAAGGCGTGGACATATGGTCCGCTATCCCTGTTTGGAGTTGTGTTTTTGAGATTTTCGTACTCCTTTTTGGAGTTTAGCTTTCTTGAACGGTCCCCATGGTGAGGGCGGGGAAGGGTCTGCAAAGGTGCCGGCTATCGAGATCTGACTGGAAGGAAAAAGTGGCTAGGACGGGGGACATCGTGGATTGTTCCAGCGAAACATACGTTGTCCTTTTCTTGGTTCCTAGTCCTCCCTTCTCAGTTCTTATCTCGGCTTGGAGGGATACGAATGGCGAATAAACAGATGACTTCCACTTCAAAGCTTTTCGAGAAGATTAAAGCGGTCTGGGAGTGGATTCGGAAACTCTTGGATGTCAAAATGCTAATTGGCATCGTGGCTTTGTTTGTCGCCCTATATGCAATTGTGTTCAAAGACGCAGACGTTGAGATCAGTTTCAACAAGGAAGGCACGGCCATTATCACGCGCGGGAAGCAGTTGAGACAAGCAATAGTTCTTCTGCCCGCCAATAAGCCTTGGCTAAACACCGGGCTTGATGTAGCGAAAGGACATAAGTTGTCTGTGACGGCATCGGGATCTGTGAACCTTGCTATCCATCGCCTTGTTGAAGCTGCACAAGAACACAAAAGACTCCGTCTTGGTTGGCTTGGTCCAGATGGCGGCCCTCATCCTTACAAAACAGATTTGGATAACGCGCGAAGTAAATACCTGATTGCGCCTGATCCCGACAATTATGGAGCTGTTTTGGCTTGTGTTATACCTTATGGTGAACGAGGCCCTGGCAAAGAAAATCCGCGACCCAAGGGTGTCAGTCGAATTGGAAGCCACGGAAGCATCACTGCCCAAGCTGATGGCAAGCTTTGGCTTGTCGTCAACGATGTTATGCTCACTGATGAATCGCGAGATGCCTACGTCGCTCCTCAGAATATTTTGGACGAGGTCTACGGACCCGGCAAAGTGTCTGTTGCGCAAAAGGAAAAGGAATGGGCAGAAATCAAGAATCGCAGGTACTATGAAGCTTTCTTCGACGACAACGTAGGAGAATTCTTGATCCAGATCGATTTCACAAAGTGAGGAAGAAAGAAAAGAATAAGTGGGAATAAGTGGTGTCAGCTCATTTTTGCTGGGAATAAGTGGTGTCAGCTCATTTTTGCCGGCGATCAGGCGGCGCGAAAATGAACGGACACCACTTTTTCCGCCGCTCTAGTTCTTCTTGTGATTGCTTTGCTCTTTTAGTGCGCGCTCGATGGCCTTTCGTCCTTGTGCATCGCGTTCGAGGATTTTTCAGACTTGCCGCGCTGTTTCTCCCGTAAGGTCGTCTGCTTTCGCCGGCGGCGATGCGGCGTCCTCTTCGTGCAAGACAATGCTTCCATCTTCCAAACCCGCGACAAGCTCGCGTACAACGGACTCAAACGTGCACCTCGGTTTAAAGGGATTCATTGGCGCTCCTGGACCTGGAATCGTTGCAGGAAAACGACCCGCAACGCCTCGGCGGCCTCTTTGGCATTTTACGTGCTGGACAAGGGAATCTCCACGAGGGACCGAAAAAGGGGACGCGACTCGAATTTGAGATTCTTTCCCGCTTCACCCCTGCAGTTTTTCGTGCGCGCAGGTAACATCGAGTCGCGTCCCCTTTTCGTTTCCGTTTCCCCTTTTCGTTTCCCCTTTTCGTTTCCCTTTTCGTTTCTTTTCGTTTCCCCTTTTCGTTTTTGAAGCACCTGGCCGCGGCGGCCGCCGCGTACTGGATCTTGCGTATGCTTCAGCACAGACGCCGCTCGCTCCTGTCTGAGCCGCGACCGTAAAGTCTCTGCAGGGCTGGTGCGCGAACGGCTCAAACGGCCGCGGCAAGGACATTGCACGGCACACCCCACCCTCGATGCAACGACATCACATCGATGCAACGACAGCCACTGGCGCAACGCAATCCATTGCCCTGACTAAACTTCCATCGTTGCAACCGCACTTGAGGATGTCGCTTTCTTGGTTGAAACGCAAATTGCGAAAGTCGGCAGGAAAACATCTCCCCGTTCGCTCCGTCCATTGGTGCCAACCCGACCTATGCGGAGTACGAGGTGGTGAACGGCCAGCGCAGCCGTCAACGGTTGACGCAGGCATTTGGGCAATGATACGATGCGTGATGTTCCGACGGCGCAAGGCAAAGGGACTAACCTGAGCGTCCGATTCGGCTGAGGATGGTTGTCGTTGCGCAAGAAATCCGATACCGAAGTCATCCGCGAGGTGGAAGCCTGCATCGACGCGGCGATTGAGAAGAACCGGCACACGGAACGAATCGTAATTGGCGTGCTGCTGACCCTCTTCGTGGCCGGCCTCGGATTGATGGTCTATGCGGTCGTCTCTCAACGCTGGGAGCTTTTGGTGCCGGGAAGCATCGTGCAAATCCTCCTCTTCTTCCCGATCCGGAAGCTCATCCAGCTGCGCGAAGACAACATGCGTCTCCGCATTCTGCCGCGGCTCCTGCGGCTGGCCGATTCCGAGGAAGCCAAGCTGTTGGCGGCTCGACTGGTAAAGCGTCTGATTGAAAAGGTGTAACGTCATGACCGAGGCCACGCGCGAAGCGCTCCTTCGTATCGATCAAATCCTCCACGAAGCGGGCTGGGATCAAGCTTCCTCCGCGCCAGCAGCCTCGCCGGGTCTTGTGGATGTGGAACGCCTCCGCCGCGTCCACGAAATGCTTGTTCGCCAGGACCACTTCGATATTCCGCGCGCTCTCCTTGGTGAATCCATAACCGTAGAGCAGCTCGCGGAGAAGATCGCTACGGAGGAAGTCGGTCGTCGGCTGCGTGAAGCCCTTGGCCGCATCCGCGCTTTCGTAGACGCTTGCGAAGGCGTGGAATCGGAGCTTAACTCCGAAAAGACAGCCGACACGACCGCCGAGCCGCGTTGAGAGTCGCGGCGAAACGTTGAGACGGGGACATCAAGACCGAAGCGTCACCGCTCGTTTTGCCAACGTGCGAACAGCGGTTGCTGACAGCTTTGATTTCCGGATAGAGGAAAGACGGGCCAGCAGCTCCTCCAGGTCGTTTTCTTCCTTGAGGATGCCAACGTGCCGCCGCACCGCTTCCTTCGAGCCGCGCTCCGGCTTTTCGGGAGCCATCGGCTGGAGCAGCCGCTTCTCGATGGCAAGCAGCAGATCTTCGAGGAAGGGATGGTCAAAGAACCACGGCGGAAAGTCGCGGCAGAAGCGCGGGCCGTAGGTCAGCCAGTGCCCGAGTGCCCGCTTCAGGAACCGCCATTCTCCACCGATTCTCTGGGCCGGAATGTCTCGATGCTCGGCAAGGCGCAGCACCTCCTCCTCGTGTACGCGGAGATAGGAAGCGGCCTCGGCCAAGGTTAGAACGTCGTCAGGCTGTTTGTCCGGCATGGCGTCTCCTAGGCTATTTTTCGTTATCCTCCCGTGCCGAGGTGCCAGCGCCAAGGCGAGTTCATCCCCTTTCGCAAAGAAAAGCCGACAGGAAGCTTTTCGGGCCCGAAAAGTATTAAAACGGTTCCACACACCTTTTCTTCTTCTTTATTTTCCTCGTCTGGCACGCGCGTCGCTTCTTCGCGTCCAGTCGAGGCCCGCTCGCTCGGCAATGAAGGTGGTCATGGCAGTCAATTCATCCCGTGTGATGCCTTCGTTGTCATCGCTTAAGTCGATGGAACGGCCGTCCTTACAATGGACGGAGTACCAAGGCCCGTCTTTCTTTGCGGATTCACTCCACTGGCTATCGGGAATGGTTTCGAGCGACGAAATGTCCTGGTACGAGTGATGCAGCGCGCTCCACGGCAGGTGCTCTTCAATTCCGTTCGGACCGATGACGTCCCACGAGAGCAGGTAGAAAAGCAGCCCTGCGGCGTAAATCACCCCAAACAGGATTCCTTTGACGTACAAGCCGGCACGCTTGAAGGGGCGGTTGCGAAACGGAACGTATTGGGTGCCCAACGCCGCATCCTCGCGCGCCCAGACCCTCCGAAGCGGCCCAGTAATGAGCGGAAACGTCACGGCAGCCATCGTCACCACAGCGGCGAAACGGAACGCCAAAATGGGTCGGACAACCCAAGGTCCGCTACTGCCGCCAGGAGCGCTCGGGAGGATCAGCGATTGAACGATGGGCAAGGCGAACCAATAGCTCACGCTCACGAGAGCAAGAATAACGACGAGAACGAAAGCCCGCTTGGCGTCCACTGTCGTGAAGCCGCGCGACACGACGGGAGCTTCTGAATCCGGCATAGCAGCTCCAAAACGTAAAAAAGCTCTCACGGTTGTGGAATGGGTCACCTGACCATGCCACCGGCTGGGACCGAAGGTCTCCCAGGAGAGGAGACCTTCGGTCGATGTTCGTGACACGGTCAGGAGAGCCTGCCACAACGGAGAGGAGCCGCGACCGTAAGGGAGCGGTTGTCCGTACCGCTCCCTCACGGTCGCGGCTCTGATAGCACCAATCCCCGAAGGTTTCCGCGACACGGCGTCAATGTCCATGCTCGTGGCCGCCCGAAAACAGCGGGCTACGCGGGTTCGCGCCGGCGGCGACGTAAGCGATCAAATCGAGAATCTCCTCACGTGTCAGCTTGTCGAGCAGACCCTTGGGCATGATCGACACCGGCGACTTCTTGCGCTCGGCGATCTGCGATTTCTTGATCGTCACCGGCTCGGCCTTGGCCAGCGGGTTCTCGATTACCTTCACCTCCTTCGGTGTCTCGGCGACGACGAGGCCGGTGAGGACTTTCCCCGATTGCAGCTCGAACGTGAAGGTCTGATACTTCTCGTTGATGCGGAACGAGGGATCGAGAAGGTCGTGCAAAATCTCGATTGGCTTCGACTGCTTCGGATCGATCTTGGTAAGATCGGGGCCGATCTCCGTGCCGGCGCCGCCGAACTTGTGACACGAGACGCAGGCGGCGGCCTGGAAGATGAGCTTGCCGTTGCTGAACGAGCGGCCGGATTTCATCTGCTCGACCGACGAAGCCAGCTCCTCGAACTTCCACTCCTTGCGCGGCCGCACGAATTTCAGCAGCTCGTCGGCGATCGGCAGCGGATGCTTGGCCAGGTAAGCCTCCGGATCGGCGAGATAGTCGTCGAGATCCTCGACGACGTACAACGCGCCGTACATGCGCCGCCAGTGGCCGGGGTAGGTGCAGACGTAGGGATAGACGCCCGGCTGCTTGGGAGCGGTCCAGCTGAGCTTCTCGGAGTTTCGCGGCTGGAGCAGCTTGCTTTTCAGGAGTATCTTGTTCGACTTTGGAACGTAGCCGCGCTCCAGAGCGCCCGGCTGCGTGGCCGTCGTTTCGGCGAGCATGCCGATCGCCTCCAGCGAGCCGGGCTGCGTCACCACGAAATTGTGCGGCATCAAATCGTTGTTCTCGAACACGAACTCCACCGGCTTGCCGGCCTTGACGACAAGCCGCTCCTTGTCGAAAAGCATCTGGTCCGGGATGGTGGCCAGACGCAGAACGCGCACGCCTAGCTCACCCAGCTCGCGGCGCACCTGCTTGGCCTCGGCCAGCGGCAGCTGCGAGGCCAGGGCATCGGCCAGCTGCAACGCATCCAGCGCTGTCGGCGAGGTGCGCTCGGCGACGGGAATGCCGCGAATGTACGGCAGCAGCGCGTCGAGCAGCGGCGCGGCCGCGTCCTTTGGCCAGTACATCGAGGGGATGCGCTGGAGTGCCTGAATGGCGGCCGGACGGTCGGCGGCGTCGCCGACGTGCTTCGCGATCGCCTTGAACGCGTCCGCCTCCTTGCCGCGCACCGAGGTCAGGGCGATCATGGCAACGCGGCGGATCAGGCGCTGCGGATCCTCGCCGCTGACCTCGTAAGCGGCCTTCTCTTTCGGGGCCGGCAGCTTCTTCTTCTCGAAGACGACCTTGTGCTGGTTGTCCAGCACCTTGAGCGTGAAACCGTTGAGGCGATTGCCGAGGCCGCCATCGGTGCGGTTCCACACAACGACGCTGTCGACGGGGGCTTCGCTGCCGAGATCGACCTCCCACCAGGGATTGGAGGTGTCTTCCTCCGTGTGGGTCTGCCCGCCGCCGCCGTAGGTGCCGCTGGTGTTGCCGTCGATGGCCCTGCGGGCATCGCCGCCGTAGCCGGTGTTCTTCTGTTTGGCTTTGCCGCGTCGAGCGATGTTCTGCCCGTCGCTGAACACCTGCACTTCTGCCAGCGTCAGTGTCTTTCTTCGGCCTGGCAGCTCGATGCGGACATAACGACCGTGGACGGACTTGCCGTTCTTCCCCGTCGGCGTCAGCTCCTTCGGCAGCCCCGCGAGCAGCGGCTCAATCCGCGGATACAGGTCGGCCTTCTGTGACGGATCGCGGATCAGCGGCATGGCCCGCACCAGGTCGCGCAGACGAGACACCGACTTCAGGGCCAGCGCCCACGCCTTCTCGACATTGCCGTCCGCGGCGATGAGGGCCACGAAACCGAGCTGCCGCGTTACGGGCAGCTTGGCATCCGTCGCCATCTTCTCCAGCTCGCCGCGCGCCTCCGCCAGCTCGCCGGCGGGACGGCTGCTCAACAGACGAATGAGATCGAAAACGACGCTTTCGTCCGTCGTCGCCGAGGGATGCTTGCTGTCGGCCTGATCGTCCTGATTGCGAATGGCGTCGAGCAGCACGCGCAGCTCGCTCTTGTTCTGCCCCTTGGCCAGCCCCGCCAGCGCTTCCTTGCGATACTCGTCGCGAACCCCCTTGCGGAACAGCAGCTCCATGAACACCGCCGGAGTGCGCTTCATCCGCAGCAGATCGTCCGTGCTGACGTTCTTGAGGAAGAATCTCGCGCCGGCCGTGGTCGTGAAGTGGATCTCCTTGCCGGCCTTGATGGCCTTGCTGACGATGGGATCGAGCGCCTTCATCGTCTCGCCGCGAAGGAAATCGACGTACTCGTCGGCGGGCTGCTCGGCGGCGATCAGCGGCACCTCGACGGCCTCCGGCACGGTGAGAAAGCTGGCAGCGCGGACCGCTTGCAAGCGAACGCGCGGGTGTTGGTCCGCGGCCAGCTTCTTGAGCAGCTCCAGAGCATCCGGCACGCGGTCGTGCCAGTAGCACAGCACGCGCGTCGCCGCGGCGCGGGCGCGGAACTCCGACGACGACAGCACGCGATTGAGCAAATCCACATCGACGACATTGTGATACTGGTGCATCCATAGCGCTTCGAGCAGGTTATGATCATATTGCGGATCTTTTTTATCCAGATAGGCAACCCACTTCTTCACGGCCGCGATGACCTCCTTGCTGTCGCGGCCGCCCAGCTCGATGCGGACGCGGTAGCGCACGCGGTCCTCCGGCTCCTTGAGCAGATCCAGCAGCTTTTCGATCGGCGCGCCGTCAATCTTCACCGGCTTGAGCAGCGGACGGTCGGCGTAGGTGACGCGATAGATGCGGCCCTTCGTGCGGTCGCGGCTGGGATCGCGCAGAGCATGCTGCAAGTGGCCGATGATCGTGTTCTGCCAATCGATGAACCAGATGGCGCCGTCGGGACCGATCTTCAAGTCCGAGGGACGAAAATTCGGATCGCTGGAGTAGACGATGGGCTGAGCTTCGGCGGCGCCGAAGCTGCCTCCCTTGTCCTCGACCTTGTACTGCAAGATGCCCTGGAAGCCGATGACGTTGGCGACGAGCAAATTGCCCTGGTTTTCCTTGGGAAAGTGACGGCTGGAGAGGATCTCGACGCCGGGGCACGGTCGGGTGCGCTGCTGATAGACCTGCGGCGGCCGAGCGTGCTTCTGCGGAAACTCAAGATGGCTGGAGAACAGGGCGCCATGATACGGATTGGCGCCGGTGCCGTCATAAACGAAATCCTCGCCCCAGCGGTCCCAGACGTGGCCGTGCGGATTGGCGAAGCCGAACGACACGTAGACGCCGAACTTCTGGGTGCGCGGCTCGTAGCGAAAGACGCCGCCGTTGATACAGCGCCGCGGCGGGCCGTAGGGCGTCTCGACCTGCGTGTGGTGGAAGGTGCCTTCCTGGAAATACAGCGCTCCGCCCGGATCGAGCGCGAAGCTGTTGGCCGTGTGGTGCGTGTCCGCCGAGTCGAGGCCGCTCAGCACGCGGACGCGCAGGTCGGCCTTGCCATCGCCGTCGGTGTCCTTGAGAAACATCAGGTCCGGCGCCTGGGCGACGAGCACGCCGCCGTTGTAAAAGTCGAAGCCAGTCGGACAGTGCAAATGATCGGCGAAGACCGTCATCTTGTCGGCCTTGCCGTCGCCGTTGGTGTCCTCGAAGATGAGGATCTTGTCGTTCATCTCTTCCTTGGGCTTCCAGTGCGGATAGCTCGGCCACGCCGCCACCCACAGCCGGCCCTTGGCGTCGAACTGCATCTGCACCGGCTTGGCCAGCTCCGGAAACTCCTTCTCGGAGGCGAAAAGGCTGATTTTCAGGTTCTTGCCGAGCGTCATCTGCTCGATGGCCTTTTCGCCGTCGAGATAGATGTGCTCGCCGTTCGGTCCCTTTCCGGGCTTGTTCGTCTTCACGGGAATAAACGGCGGCGTGTTGCTGTCATCGACTTTGAAATCCTTGCCCTGCGCGACGGCCCAGATGCGCTTGTCGCGATTGCTGGTCATCACGTCGAGGATTTCCATCTCGCGCTGCTGGTCCTCGTAGTTGGACTGCTTGTCGGCGTACCGCTCGAAGGCTCGGCCGCCGTAGACGTTGAAGCCGTCGAGAACGCGATAACGATGGACCCAGTAGAAATTCTTGTCGAGGACGGCTTGGCGGATTTTCTCCAAACGCTTCGCTTCATCCAGGTTGCTGCCGAAGAGACCCGCGTCCCGGGCATTCTTGACGAAGAGCGCCCAATCAATGATGTAAGCCACCGCCTCATTGCCATGCGCATTCAGGTGGACGCCGTTGATTGTCAGCGCCTTGTCACTCTTGCCGTACAGCTCGCGCGTGCGGTGGAACAGGTCCACGAAGACGACGCCGTTCTTGCCGGCGACTTCCGCCATCGCCTTCGTGTACAACTCCAGTCTTTTGTTGTTTTCCTTGCCGTCGGGCAGATTGCGATCGTGCAAGTCCTCATGCGCGATGGGCGAGAAGAGGACGAGACGCGGAGCGCTCTTACCGTTATACTTCTGCGCCAGCGTGTGCTTGATGAACCCTTCGAGATCGCTCTTGAACTTGTCGAGACCCGCCTCACCCGCGAACGATTCGTTGTAGCCGAAAAAGGCAAAGATCACATCAGCCCGCGTTTGGGTGCGCTCCAGACGGTTATCGGTCAGTCCGATGCGTGTGGTCAGACGCTTCGGCTCCGGGATGGGCTGATTGGCGGACAGCCACTGATCCGGAGTGCCGAAGTTCGCCGAGCGCAGTCGGATGTTCAGCTCATCGGCGGAGAAGCCGAGATTGCGAATCACCAGCTCGTGCTTGGGGAACCGGCTATGGAGCATCGTTTCCAGCCAGCCGTCGTGCTGCATGCGGTCGGGCAGAGTGTTGCCGATGATGCAAATGTGATCGCCGCGGTGCAGTTCGAGCTTCGCGGCGGGTTTGGCTGCATCGGCGGAGCGGAGCGGCGACGGGGTCGACAGCAGCGTCAGCAGGGGCAGGAGCAGCGTGAGAATCAGGAGCGAGAAGCGCGGGCGAAGAGAAGAACAATGGCGGGATAGATGCATAACGGTAGCCTCGATGCACAGCGGAGAGATCGTTCTCGGTGGATTCACTCTATAACGATTAGAGCCGACGCCGCGCTCTTCGGCAAGGGTTCCCGCGATTTGCTCCGTGCGAATCCTGTATACTGGCGGAAAAAGGAGCATCCTTATGCCGGTACACGACTGGAAGCGCGTCAGCGATGGTGCCTTCCACGACTTCCACTACTCTTGGGTGCTGGAGATCAAACGCGCCCTGAAACGCGGCCCCCTCCCCGAAAGTTACTACGTCATTGGCCGAGCAAATCGGCGGCGACCTCGGTGCGCCAGATGTTCTGACTCTCCAGTCCGCGGCGGTAGCGAGGCCAGGTGATGAGGACGGATGCAGAGCAGGGAGTAGGGGGCGGTCGAAAACATTAATTTTTCGTAAGGTGGCAGCGCGCCGATTAAACGTGATCTATAGCTTCAATAACCCCCCGCAATGTGCCTTTTGGTTGCACCTGTTCTTCCCGTCATGAGGACTACCCATGTTCAAGCAAGTGGTGTCGAGTCTGCGCGGGTTTCTGAAGAACGAAGACGGTCCGACCGCAGTCGAGTACGCTGTCATGCTGGCTCTGATTATCGTGGTGTGCATCACCGCCATCACCACGCTGGGCAGCAACGCCAACAACACCTTCAGCTATGTCGGCAGCCAGGTCGGCGGCACGGCCTCGTGATCCCCTGATCGAGCAGGCTCTCGAACGTCCGCCCAAAGCGTTCGGACAATCCTCCTGCCTCGAAGGAGTCCTGGTACGGTCTCCTTCGAGGCATTTCTTCCGCATCCGTTCGGGGTGTTCCCGCGACGGTCGGAGCGTACTGCGCTCTCGGAGAAACACGGCGACCACTCGATGTATGGCGCAGCGGCGGACCTTTTCCCATTGAAGTCGTGGAGCTGTTGAAGCGGCGTGTCACTTGCCAAACTCCGTTACGGGCGTTTCTTGGCCACGGCCGTCGCCTCGTGCTTGAATGGCTGCAAGATAGGCTGCTGCTCCTCATCAATGCCGGCCAGCATCACGATGCGCTGCTCCGCCTGCCGCAATTGCTGATAACACGATTTGATGAGGCCGACGCCCTGCTCATAGCGCGCCAGCGCATCCTCCAGACCGAGCCGGCCATCTTCCAGCTCGCGCACCATGCGCTCCAGCTCCAGCAGCGATTCCTCGAACGTCCGTCCATCCTCGCGAGATGCACTCATATGTTCACTCGCTTTCTTTCGTCTCTTCCACTCGACTGATGATTTCACCGTGCTGGAGCCGCGTCACGATGCGCTCGCCGCGCTGCACCTGCCCGGCATCGTGCAGCAGGGGCGCCTCGCCTTCCTTGCGTGTCAGACTGTAGCCGCGGGCCAGCACATTCAAGGGACTGAGCGATTCCAGCTGCGCCGCCTGGCTTTTCAGCTGCTCGCGGAGCTGTTCCAGGCGACGCTGCGCGCCACGTTGCAGCCGCTCGTTCCAATCGTCGAGACGCTCTTCCTCCAAACGGATGCGTTCCAGCGGCCGGCGAAAGCACGGCCGACGCGCCAGCTCCTCCAGACGCGATTGAGCCAGATCCATCCGGCGGCGCAGATCCATGCGGAAGCGCGATTCGAGTCCCGTCAGCCAGTCGAGCACGGCGGCGCGATCGGGCACCACCTTCTCGGCCGCCTCGCTGGGCGTCAGTGCCCGCACGTCGGCGACCATGTCGGCGATGGTCAGGTCGTCCTCGTGGCCGATGCCGGTGACAACCGGAATGCGCGAATGAAAGATGGCCTGGGCGACGCACTCCTCGTTGAAGGTCCACAAATCTTCGAGACTGCCGCCGCCGCGTCCGATAATCAGCACGTCGATGGCGGACCCGCCGACGGCAATGCGGTTGAGCGTACCGATGGCCTCGGCCACCTCGGCGGCCGCGCCCTCGCCCTGAACGTGAACCGGGCAAACCCACACTTCCACCGCCGGCCAACGCCGCGACAGGATCTCCAGCATGTCGCGCACCGCCGAGCCGCTCGGACTCGTCACCAGCACGATGCGGCGCGGGATGCGTGGCAGCTTGCGTTTTCGCTTGGGATCGAAATAACCCTTGAGCGATAGCTTTTCTTTCAATTGCCGAAACGCCAGCTCCAGCGGTCCAATGCCCTTGGGCTGAATCTCCTCGATGAGCAGCTGATATTCGCCACGCGGCATGTATAGCGTCAGCCGGCCGCGGGCGATGACGCGCATGCCGTCGCGCAGATCGAACCGCATGCGCAGGGCGATGGCCCGATAGAGCACCGCCTTCAGCGGCGACTCGTCGTCCTTGAGCGTCAGATACTGATGCCCGTAGGAGCTGGGCCGCGACAGGTTCGATACCTCGCCCTCAACCCAAACGTTGTCATACGCTTCTTCGAGCATGCCCTTGAGAGCGCGCGTTAGCTCCCCGATGGTGAGGATCTTGATGCCAGGCGGTGGGAAGGGAGCAGGCATGCGACACGTCCATGTCCGAAATCCGGGCTACAACCCACAGAGGGTACAACAGTTCAGGTTCAGATGCAAGCGCTTCTCGCCGGGATCGGGTCGGAAATCGTGTCGCGGTGGCGTCATAATCGGCAAGACCGGCGCGGATTTCGCTTAACAGAGAAGTATTATCGATTCCAGGATGAGAAAACGTCGGAGCCCCACCCGGCATGGGGTTGCTGAGGCATCGACGCCTCCGCCGGTGTGAGCCAGATGGTGGCGTTTGTATCGCCGCTTTTTCGGCATTTATTGTAGGATCAAATGCCTGCGCGGGACTATACAGTAGACACGCGCCTGGACAAAGGATCGACGCCATGAGCAACGGACCACTCCCGGCCATCCTCGGTAA
>Ga0335075_10009500_pt1 | contig 14825 bp, 12 predicted proteins | sample Lox_Sample_24_FD_206723 | JGI IMG/M metagenome (GOLD analysis project Ga0335075, IMG submission 206723) | Soil microbial communities from Loxahatchee National Wildlife Refuge, Florida, United States - Lox_Sample_2.4 | ecosystem: Environmental > Terrestrial > Soil > Wetlands | place: USA...
ACCGCCCCGTCGGCGACATGGCCTCGGCCTGATCGAAACTGCGGGTAACCGCCGGTGACAGCAGCAGGTTGACCCCCGCGGCGATGGCGGTATTCGAATCGCCGGTCCGCAAGCTCTGGCAGGCCAGGTGCACGGCCACCAGCGACGACGAACACGCGGTGTCCACCGTCACCGACGGCCCCTGCAGATCGAAGAAGTAGGAAACCCGATTGGCAAGAATGCTCAGCGCAGCGCCGGTACCCGACCACGCATCGACCTGACCAAGATCGTTCGACGCCAGAATTCCGTAGTCGCCCGCGCACGCCCCGACGAACACACCGGTCAGCGTTTGTCGCAGCGAATCAGCCGGAATCCCGGCGTCTTCCAGCGCCTCATTGGTAACTTCCAGCAGCAGACGCTGCTGGGGGTCCATCTTGTCGGCTTCTGTGGGGGAGATGTCGAAGAACTTCGCGTCAAAGGATTCGACGTCGGTCAGAAATGAGCCCCAGCGCGTGGTGGCTGACAGCGCAGCAGCCACCTCCGGGGAGCCGTCGTCGAAAAACGGCCAGCGATCGGGCGGAACCTCCCCGACGGCCGACCGACCCTCAAGCAGGAATCGCCAGAAATCTTCCGGCCCATGGATGTTGCCGGGAAAACGACATCCCAGGCCGATCACCGCGACCGGCTCGTCTAGAGAATGCCGATCGTGTTCCAAATCCGCCTCGGCATTGGCTTCGGCTTCGGCGCCGCTGAGAAACTGCACCAGGGCATTGATGGTCGGGTGTTGCCAGAACTCGACGGGCGACACCGGCCGGTCGAGCAATTCCGACAGCTCACCGGTGAGCACGACGGCGTCGCTCGATGCAAACCCCAGGTCTTTCAGCGAGGCCTCGAAGTCGATGTCGTCGGGGCTGCACCCGATGTTGGTGACCAGGTAATCGACCAGCCAGTGCCGCAGTGCGAGCTCGTCGAGAGGAGCCGTCATAGGGGCACGTCCGCTGACGTCACTTCACGTTCGATCGCGTCAACGCCGTCTCGGGCCCGCTCGACGGGGTAGTTGACGAACGTGTATGCGGGCGCATCCACCCGCTGACAGGTGCGTTCCGCCACTATTGCCGATGTCGAAGGTTCACTTCCTGGCATCCATACCCCTGTGCAGTGTCCAGCCTTGGCAGGCTGGGCGGTCCTATGCTGTTCGTCTAACTTCAGCGTTGGCCCAAAAGGCGTGATGCGGAAGTGTCCAGTCGATTGAATTCTCCCTGCCGGTAACGTTCGGCGCATGATGAGCGGCGGATCTTGCCGCTGGTGGTGATCGGGATGGAGCCGGGTGGCACCAAGACGACATCTGCGACCCGTAAACTGTGCGACTGCGAAATGGCGGATGCCACTTTTTGCTTCACGCTGTGCAGCCTGTCCAGGGCCTCCTCATCCGAACCGCCCCGGGGCTTGATCTCGACGATCGTGACCAACTGTTCCGTTCGGTCGGTCGGAACGGAGATCGCCGCGGAACGACCCCCGGTGATCTCCTGGATCGTCGCTTCGATGTCATCGGGGTAGTGGTTACGTCCGTCAACGATCAGCAGATCTTTGATGCGGCCGATGATGAAGAGCTCGCCCTCGGATATGACGCCCAAGTCGCCAGTGCGAAGCCAGGGCTCTGGCGGGGTGCCCGGGGACGGATCGACGAGCCGTCCACCGAATGTGTGCTCCGACAGTTTCGGGTCCCGCCAGTAGCCGCCGGTGACGTTGTCGCCGTGCACCCAGATTTCGCCGACCTCGTCGGCCAGTTTCTCGACGCACGTGTCGGGGTCGACGATCCGCACGGTGCAGGCGCGTGGTGCGCCATGGCCGACCAGCTCAGAACCGCCTCCGCACTCACAGCGCTTCGCGTGGCCGGCCGCGAGCTTCTCATAGTCGAAACGGGCGAACGTCGGCGGACGGCCCGGGGTCGACGACGCCACGTACACCATTGCCTCGGCCAACCCGTACGACGGCTTCAGAGCGGTGTCCGGGAGGTTATAGGGGCTGAAGCGCTCGGTGAAGCGTCTGATCGTCGAGGCGTGCACTCGTTCGCTACCGCTGAGGATGGTGTGCACGTTTCCCAAGTCCAGGCCGGCCATTTCGTCGTCGGACGTGCGGCGCACAGCCAATTCGAAGGCGAAGTTCGGTGCCGCCGAGAACGATCGGTTGGCGGACAGCATACGCATCCACCGTCCGGGCTTCTGAAGAAACGCGATGGGGCTCGTCAGCACTGCCGGAAATCTCCGCAATATCGGCGCCAGAATTCCCAGTAGTAGGCCCATGTCGTGGTAGAAGGGCAGCCACGACACCATCGTGAGGCCCGGCGGAGGAACCTTGCCATTGTCCTCGAAATAGTCGGCAATCACCTGATCCAAGTTGGCAATGACGTTCTTGTGCGTCACCACGACAGCAGTCGGCTGACGAGTCGAGCCGGAGCTGTATTGCAGGAGCGCGGTGTTGGTCGGTGACAAATCGGGAGGCCGAAAGTCCGCGGGGGTGTCGAGGTCGAGGGCGTCGATCGGGATTACCGCCGGTGCGGAGCCGGGGAGCGCGTGAGCATACGCAACAACGTCACTTACCGCCGCCGATGCGGTCAAGATCGCAGTCGGTGCGGAGTCAGTGAGTGCCGCCGAAACTCGCGCGTCGTGTGCACCCATCTGCGGGACGGACAACGGGACCGCGATGTAGCCGGCGGTGATCGCGCCGAGGAAACCGGCGATGTATTCCAGGCCCTGCGGAGCGCAAATCGCGACGCGGTCGCCCGGCGACCCGCATGAAGCCAGCTCCGCAGCGACTACCTGCGCGTACTGGTGGACCTGAGACCAGGTCCACGTCTCGGCATATCCGGCGGGGTCCACTTCGTAGTCGATGAACGTGTACGCGGCCACATCCGAATGCCGCCGGGCTTGCTCGCCGAGCACCGCCGGAATAGAAGGGTGGCTCACGGCCATCACGACACCTAACCCCTGTCTTCATGTCTTCGTTGAAACCCCCGGCGCGACCGGTGAAGGGCCGCTCCCGCTGAGGTTAGCCGGGCAGTTGACGTCTCCGCATGCTTACGATCAATTCGATCGCCTCGAACACCAAGATCGTAATTAACTACACAGCAAACAGACAGGATGACTCCGTTTGCTCAGCAGCAAGGCCAGGATCGACCAAAAGCGGTACCCGGGTACATCTTCAGCATGTCGGCAGGGGCGGGGCCGTGTCGAGGATCGCGGGCTGTGAAATCTGAACCAGCTTGCACAATTTGCTGGTCCGAGTTGGCGGCGATGGGACATCCAGGAATCGACTTTGACGCGGCTGATCCGGTAGCCGGCTCCATCGCGGCAAGCAGGCGGGCGCATCCGGTGTGCGGATGCGAGAAGACACCAGGACCAAGCGTGCGGCCGCCACCATGGCCGATAGTTTGCTGGACTGTTTGACGTGCGTCGGTAGAGTTCGCTGGTGAGGCTTCGGTCCCGTCCAGCGTGGCGCCGGTTGTGCCGGATATACCCGCGCGTAGGGGATACCGCCGGTACCGGCTAACCTTGACGGCAACCCAGAGCAAGGAGAGCGCATGGAAGGGTTTGCCGGGAAGGTAGCCGCGATCACCGGCGCCGGTTCAGGGATCGGCCAGGCGTTAGCCCTTGAGCTGGGCCGCTCCGGTGCCCTGCTGGCGATCAGCGATGTCGACTTGGAGGGGTTAAAGCAGACCGAAGAGCGGCTGAGGGCTATCGGTGCGCCGGTCCGCGCCGACCGACTCGACGTCACCGAACGCGAGGCCTTCCAGGCTTATGCCGACCAGATCAACGAGCACTTCGGCAAGGTCAACCAGATCTACAACAACGCCGGGATCGCGTTCACCGGCGACGTCGAGATCTGCGAGTTCAAGGACATCGAGCGGGTGATGGACGTCGACTTCTGGGGCGTCGTCAACGGCACCAAGGCTTTCCTGCCGCATCTGATCGCTTCCGGCGACGGCCACATCATCAACGTCTCCAGCCTTTTCGGCCTTATGTCGATGCCCGGGCAGGCCGCTTACAACGCGGCCAAGTTCGCCGTGCGCGGCTTCACCGAAGCGTTGCGTCAGGAGATGGTGCTCAACGGTCACCCGGTCATAGTGACCTCAGTGCACCCGGGTGGCATCAAGACGGCAATCGCCCGCAACGCCACCGCGGCCGAGGGGGTGGACCCCGATACGCAAGCCAGGTTCTTCGACAAGCTGCTGGCCAACACCACCCCGCGGCGGGCAGCCGAGACCATTTTGGAAGCGGTCCGCAAGAACAAGGCCCGGGTGCTGGTCGGCCCCGATGCCAAGGCGCTGGATTTGATCGTGCGGCTGACCGGTTCGAGCTACCAGCGGCTGTTCTCGCCGGTGGTGGGCCGGATAAAGCCGCCATCGCGCTAGCCGATTGCGCAGAATCCGGTCTAGCGCCCCAGCGGGTGTTCGCCCAGCCACCCGTCGGCCACCGCTTGCGGGTCGGCACCGGCGATCACCTGCCGGCGCATCTCGACCAGCGCGGCGGTGTCCAGCACGCCGGCCACCTCGTTGACCGCCAGCAGTTGCCGATCGGTCAGCTCGTTGCGGCGGTACAGCGGCACCACGTTTTCGGCCTGAACCAGCGCCGGCTTGCCGTCAGTCAGCACAATCAGGTCGGCGGGCACGGCCGGGTCGGTGGTGGTGGTCCAGGCCGCGGTGACCGTCCGGGCCCGGACAGCAGCGAAAAGTGTTGCATCATCTGAGAATTCGCGAGCCGCAGGTAGGTGGCAGCTGCCCACCGCCGAGGGCGTCGCGGCGCCGGAGATCGATCCGATGAGAAGGCCGTCGCAGTGCCGCGGCACCGCAGTCAGGTCGCTGCCGCCCCAGCTCTTGGCCGTCGACTCGCTGACCGCCAGCGCGGGTTTGTCCTCGGCAGCGATGGTGTAATCACCGGCGGCGATCCCCTCGGGTAGCGCGCCAACCATCGCCTTATAAACCTGCGCGTCCGACACCGCGGTTGTGCCGGGCTGAAAACGCTGCAACACCCGGCCGGTTAACCCGGGGACGACGACAAATGCACCCGAGTCCAGCATGGTCAACGGGTCGGGCGCCTGTTCGGTGCGCGCCGGGAAGCCGTAGGAGCGCAGCGCTCCGGTGTAGATGTCGGCCAACAGCACCGACTCGGCGCCGGGACGGGACCCGACCACCAGCTCACCCGCGGGATGCCGGCTGCTACTGCGGTGCCCGCAGCCCGTCATCGCCAGCGCCGCAGCGAGCGCCAACGCGGTCAGACATGTTGCCCGGCTCCTTGTCATCGCCCTGCGCGCTCTGCATCGTCGCCGGGCGCTGCCGGCGATCACTCCGCGGGATCTGCGGCGGCGGCCACGGCAGCGGCAACCGCGTGGGCAACCCGCGGGTCCAGCGGGCTCGGCACGATCCGATCCGGCGCCAAGTCGTCAGCGACGGCCGAGACGATCGCCTCGGCCGCGGCCACCTTCATCTTCTCGGTGATCTTGCGGGCACCGGCGTCCAGTGCACCGCGGAAAACTCCGGGGAACGCCAGCACGTTGTTGATCTGGTTCGGGAAATCGCTTCGCCCGGTGGCGACTACCGCCGCGTGCCGGGCAGCCACCACCGGGTGGACCTCGGGGTCGGGATTGGACAGCGCGAACACGATGCCGTCGGGCGCCATCGAGGCGATCAGCTCCTCGGGCACCACTCCGGCCGACACACCCAGAAATGCGTCGGCGCCCTTGAGCGCCTCGACCATGCCGCCAGTAAGCCCGTCCGGGTTGGTGCGCCGGGCCAGGTCAGCCTTGACCGGCGTCAGCCCTTCCCGGCCGGGGTGCAGGATGCCTTGGGAGTCCACCACTGTGATATGCGAAACACCAACGGACAGAAGGATATTAGCGCAGGCAACCCCTGCCGCGCCGACGCCGGAGATCACCATGCGCAGCGACTGCATGTCGCGGCCGAGCACCTTCGTGGCGCCGATCAGCGCCGCCAACACCACGATTGCGGTGCCGTGCTGGTCGTCATGCATCACCGGACAATCCAGCGCGTCGATCAGGCGTCGCTCGATCTCGAAGCAGCGTGGCGCGGCGATGTCCTCGAGGTTGACCGCGCCGAAGGTCGGCCGCAGCCGCACCAAGGTCTCGACGATCTCGTCCGGATCCTTGGTTCCCAGCACGATGGGGATCGAGTCCAGGTCCGCGAATGCCTTGAACAGCGCGCTCTTGCCTTCCATCACCGGCAGCGCCGCCGCCGGGCCGATATCACCGAGGCCGAGCACCGCGCTGCCATCACTGACCACCGCCACCAACCGGTTGGCCCAGGTGTAACGGTCGGCCAGGGTATGGTCGGCGGCGATCGCACGGCTGACCTGCGCGACGCCCGGGGTGTAGGCGATCGACAGGGCGCGTTGGGTATCCAGCGGGGACCTCAACTGCACGGAAAGTTTCCCGGCGACGTGGGCTTCGAAGATCTCCTCGTCTTCAAGCACGATGGGATCGCTTTTCGCCGGGTAACTTTCCATTGCTCCGGACACGCTTTCGGACACGGCCTCAGGGTACTGTGCCGGATCTTGAATCTATCGATCGGCCGGAACGCATCCGGCCCTGCTCAGATCAGGCCCAGCCCGGTGACCGCGCTGCGCTCGTCGGCGAGCTCGGCAGTCGACTTGTCGATCCGGCCGCGGGAAAACTCGTCGATCTCCAAGCCGGTCACGATGCTCCAATTGCCGCCCTTGGTGGTCACCGGGAAGGACGAGATCAGGCCCTCGGGTACGCCGTAGGAGCCGTCGGAGACCACGGCCATCGATACCCAGTCGTCCTTGGGGCTGCCCACTAGCCAGTCGCGGGCGGCGTCGATGGTTGCCGACGCGGCCGAGGCGGCCGACGACGCGCCCCGTGCGTCGATGATCGCCGCGCCACGCTTGGCGACCGTCGGGATGAAGTCGTTCTCGATCCAGGACTGGTCGTTGACCACCTCGGCGGCGTTCTTGCCTTTGATCTCGGCGTGGAAGATGTCGGGGTATTGAGTGGCCGAGTGGTTGCCCCAGATGGTGATCTTCTTGATGTCGCTGACCTCGGCCCCGGTCTTGCGGGCCAGCTGCGAGATGGCCCGGTTGTGGTCCAGACGGGTCAACGCCGAAAACCGCTCACGGGGGATGTCGGTTGCGTTGCTCATCGCGATCAGCGCGTTGGTGTTGGCCGGGTTGCCGGTGACACCGATGCGAATATCGTCTGCGGCCACGGAGTTCAGTGCCTTGCCCTGCGCGGTGAAGATCGCGCCATTGGCCTCCAGCAGGTCGCCGCGTTCCATACCCGGTCCGCGCGGCTTCGCGCCGACCAGCAGGGCCAGGTTGACGCCGTCGAAGATCTTGTTCGGGTCGGCGCCGATCTGCACCCCCGACAGCAGCGGGAACGCGCAGTCGTCGAGCTCCATCACGACGCCTTCGAGGGCCTTGAGCGCGGGCTCGATCTCCAACAGCCGCAGCTCGATCGGGCGGTCCGGACCCAGCAGCGAGCCGCTCGCCAGGCGGAACAACAGGCTGTAACCGATCTGGCCGGCGGCACCGGTGACGGCAACCTTCAGAGGTGTCGTGCTCACGTCAATTTGCTCCTCGTGGAGGTCGGCGCTGCGCAGGATTGCGTCGGGTCGAAACTAGCGCACGCGGGCCCGCGATAAACCCCGGCCCCGACCGAGTGCGACCTCGCCGTCGATCACGCAGCTCAGCGGCACCCGCGTTCGGGCAATAGATGCCTGAGGCGCGTAGCATGACCAGGGCTTTATCGGATCCGCACTGCGACGGGAGGTGAGGGATGCCTTCGTTTCGCGATATACCCGAAACACTGCGTCCGCTGGCACGGCCTGAAAGGGACGAGCCTCCCCATCCGCAACCGGATGACCTACCCGCCGACCAGGCGGTGGTCGACTGCGGCATCTATGTGGAGGGCAAGCGAGTGCCCGGGACTTTCACCCACGCCGACGCCCGAGCCAAAGTGGGCGAGCTGCAGCTGGCTGGGCAGCAGGCCTTCGCCTGGATCGGCCTGCACGAGCCCACCGAGCACCAAATGCAAGAGGTCGCCGCCGTTTTCGGCCTGCACCCGTTGGCCGTCGAGGATGCCGTACAGGCCCACCAGCGGCCGAAGTTGGAGCGTTACGACGAGACGCTGTTCCTGGTTCTCAAGACGGTCAACTACGTTCCGCACGATTCGCTGGTACTGACCCGTGAGGTCGTCGAGACCGGCGAGATCATGATCTTCGTCAGCGGGGATTTCGTGGTGACGGTCCGGCACGGCGAGCACGGCGGGCTGTCAGATGTACGCAAGCGGATGGACAAAGACCCCGAGCAGATGCAGCTGGGCCCATTTGCGGTGATGCATGCCATCGCCGACTCGGTAGTAGACCACTATGTCGGGGTGACCAACCTGATGGCGGTCGACATCGACGCCATCGAAGAAGTGGCATTCACGCCCGGCGCCCGGACCGATATCGAGCCGATCTACCAGATCAAACGCGAAGTGGTCGAGCTGCGCAGGTCCATCAACCCGCTCTCGGTCCCGTTTGCGCGGTTGCAGACCGAACACCGGGACCTGATCTCCAAAGAGGTGCGTCGTTATCTGCGCGACGTCTCCGACCACCAGTCACAGGCGGCAGACCAAATCGCCAGCTACGACGACATGCTTACCTCGCTGGTGCAGGCGGCACTGGCCCGCGTCGGCATGCAGCAAAACGACGATATGCGCAAGATGGCGGCCTGGGCGGCGATCTTGGCGGTGCCCACCATGGTCGCAGCCATCTACGGCATGAACTTCAAGATCATGCCCGAGCTGAACTGGACGTGGGGATACCCCGGCGTGCTGGCCTTGATGACCATCTCCTGCCTGATTCTGTACTTCCGATTCCGGGACAGGGACTGGCTTTAGCTCCCAAAGCGTCAATCTGGCTGCGCGGCGGGGCGATTCGGGTCACAGACATCGACGCCGTCGGCTTGCCACGCCTGCCGCATGGCTTCGGCACCCTTCAGCCGCACCCAGGCGGCCTCGGTCGCGGTGATCGGCGTCGCCGATAAAAAGCACACCGGGTCGCCCGGCGGGTCCAGCGGCAAATCCGGAATGTCGCTGCGGCCCAACAGCATCGCGGTGAACGGCACCGGGCCGGATGGTGTCCGCCAAAGCGGCGAGCCGAGATCGATCAACGCGTCTTCGGTCAGCACTACCCCGTCGACCGCAGGCGTTGCCGCCACGATCGCCAAGCTGTGTGCCAGACCGGTGACCAGTCCGGGCCTGCGTAGCCGGAGAACGACTTCTGCACGCGGGCCACGCTCGGGGTCGGCGATCATGGCCGCTGGATCGGTCATCGGGTGCCGCGAGCAGCCCAACGAGACGTAATGCACCACCTCGCTGACATCGGGGTCGCCGGGCCGAAAGCGCAGCACCTCGATCGGCTCGGCGCCCAGAAAGGTCACGCTCGCCACATCAGGCTCGGCGTCGATGCCCGCCTCGGAGAAGTGAGCAGACAGGTGCGCCCGCACCCGCGCTGATATCTGCGTCACGCAGTCTCAGGCGGCGGCTGGACAGTCAAGTTGACACCGGTGTCTGCGTCGAAAACGGCGAGTTTCAAAGTGTCGAAGGCTAATTCGAGCGACTTGCCTTTCGCCGCTTTCGATGCGGCAGGAACCCTCGCCACGAATTCGTGCTCTTCTCCCCCGGATTCGCCGTCCAGCTCGGACAGCTGGTCCGACCGAACAACGCAACCCTCGGTGGTGAAGTAGACGTATTTGTCGGCACCCAGCGACTCGACCATGTCCACATTCACCTCGAAGGTCAGCGCGCTGATGCGCTGGTAGCCGTCGATCAAGGCGGCGTCTTGCAGATGCTCCGGGCGCACGCCGACGATGACCTTCTCCGGCGCCGGGTGCTGCGCGAGCACATCATGGACGGGCTGGGTGAGCGTCACCTCGCCGAAGGGCAGGTTCAATCCGGTCGCGGTCAGCGTGCCGGGGAAGAAGTTCATCGCCGGCGAGCCGATGAAGCCCGCGACAAACAGATTGGTGGGCCGCTCGTAAAGCTCGTCGGGTGTACCGATCTGCTGCGCAACACCGCCGCGCATGACCACTACCCGGTCACCGAGCGTCATGGCCTCGGTCTGATCGTGCGTCACATAAACGGTCGTGGTGCCCAGCCGCCGCTGCAGCCGGGCGATCTCGCCACGCATCTGCACCCGCAACTTGGCGTCGAGGTTCGACAGCGGCTCGTCCATCAGAAATGCCCTGGGGTGACGCACGATTGCCCTACCCATCGCCACCCGCTGCCGCTGGCCGCCGGACAGCTGCGAAGGCTTGCGGTCGAGAACGTCGGTCAAGTCCAGGATTCGCGCGGTGTCCTCGACCTTGCTCGCGATCTCCGCTTTTTTCATCCTCGCCAGGGTCAGCGGGAAGGCGATGTTCTGCCGTACGGTCATATGCGGGTAGAGCGCATACGACTGGAAAACCATCGCGATATCGCGGTCTTTGGGCGCTTTTTCGTTCACCCGCTCGCCGCCGATGCGCAGCTCTCCGGATGAGATATCTTCCAGTCCGGCAATCATATTCAGTGTGGTGGACTTGCCACAGCCGGACGGCCCGACCAAGATGATGAACTCGCCCTCGGCGATCGTGATGCTGAGTTCTTTCACAGCCGTCGCGCCGTCGGGGTAACTCTTGGTCACCCTGTCCAACACAATCTCGGCCATTTAGCTATCCCTTCACCGCGCCAGAGGTCAACCCAGCGACTATCCGTCGTTGGAAGACTAGAACAAAAACGATAATCGGGACCGTGATGACCATGGCGCCGGCTGCGATTGATCCGGTTGGCTCCTCGAATTGCGAACTGCCGGTGAAGTTGGCGATTGCCACCGGCGCGGTGATCGCAGCGTTGGTGGCGGTCAGCGACAAAGCGAGTAACAGGTCGTTCCAGGCGAAGATGAAAACCAGGATTGCGGCGGTTACGATTCCCGGTGCCGCCAGCGGGGCGATTACCTTTCGGAATGCCTGTCCCGGTGTGGCGCCGTCCATTTTGGCTGCCTTCTCCAGATCCCAAGGGATCTCACGGAAGAACGCCGACAATGTGTAGATCGCCAGCGGCAATGCGAAGGCTATGTAGGGAATGATCAGCCCCGGCCAGGTATCGAACAGCCCGATCCGCCGCTCGATGTCGAACAATGGGGTGACCAGCGAGATCGCCGGGAACATCGAAATCAGCAGCACGGCACCGATCAACAGCCGCTTGCCGGGAAAGTCCAACCGCGCCACCGCATAAGCCGCCATCGCGCCGACCACCACCGCGATCAGAGTGGTGAGCGAGCCGATTCCGACGGAGTTGATCAGAGCCGAGCTGAAAAAATTGCCCCTGAAGATTCCCCGATAGTTGTCGAAGGTCACCGTCGACGGAATCAGCTTGCCGTCCTTGACCGTTGACGTCGGCTTGAGCGAAAGGCTGAGAATCCACAACACCGGTAACAGCGCATACAACAGCACCAGGGTATCGACGATCACCCACGCTGTATTGCGCCGGACACCCACCCGCTCGGTCACGGCTCAGCGCCCATCGCCGTCGACACCCGGCGCTGACGCGCCGAACACCTTGATGAAGATGAACGCAATGATGGTGACGCATCCGAAGATCAGCACCGAAATCGCCGAGCCGAGGCCCACATTGAAGCCTTTGAACAGGTTGTCGTAGCCGAGGATCGACACCGAGTCGGTGTTGCCGGCGCCACCGGTGAGTACATAGATGTTGTCGAAAATCCGGAACGCGTCCAGCGTGCGGAACAGCAGCGCGACCAGGATCGCCGGTTTGATCAGTGGCAACGTAATCTTCATCAGCCGCCGCCACGCGCCGGCGCCGTCGACCTGCGCCGCCTTCAGCAGGTCGTCGGGCACCAGCGCCAAGCCGGCGAGAAGCAGCAAGGACATGAACGGCGTCGTCTTCCAGACCTCGGCGAGGATCACGATGCCCAGCGACGGGATCTGGTGAGTCAGCGGCGCGCTGCCTTGCGGTAGCAGGTTGGCCAGGTAGCCGGTACCCGGCGTCCAGGCGTAGTACCAGCTGTAGGACGCGACCACCGTGACGATGCCGTAAGGGATGAGCACCGCGGTGCGCACCAGACCCTTGCCCACCAGGGTGCGGTGCATCACCAACGCCAGCGCGAGACCCAGCACGAACTCGATCGATACCGAAACAACCGAGATCGCCAGCGTCACCGCAAGTGCCGTCCACCAATACCGGTCGGTCAAAATGGTTTGGTAGTTGCCGAGCCCGATGAACCCGGTGTCGTTCGGAGTCGTCAAGTTCTTGCGCTGCAAGCTCAGCCAGACCGCGTAGCCGATCGGATAAGCCGTGACGGCCAGCATCAACATCGCCGCGGGCGCGACCAGGGTAAACGCCAGTCGCCGTTCCGACTTGCGGTTCTCGGTGTGCGCGATGTTGCGCGTCTGGCCGGAAGTGGCCGGTTGCTCGGTCACCACTACGGTCATCAGCGCCGCTCTCCCCCGCAGGCGGGGCGTGCCCCCACCCCTTCGCTGCCGTGTATATCGTCGCCGGCGCGGATCACGGCAGCAGCCCCTGGCCGTCGATGGCCTTACGCACTTGCACCGTGAGGTCGTCGGCCGTCTTCTCCGGGTCAATCCGATTGATCGGGCTCAGCGTGGCTGACATCCGAGTGGACACCGCCTGGTAGACCGGGGTCGCCATCCGCGCAGCGGCGTTGGTGACTTGTTGGCGAATGATGTCGTACATCGGGTATTTCGCCTGGAATTGCGGGTCGGAGTACAGCGAGGTCCGCACCGCGGGCAGGCCTCCTTCGAGGGAAATGTATTTTTCGTTTTGTACGTCGCGCAAGCATCTGATGGCTTGGAAGGCCTCGGTTTTATGGCGCGTTGTCTTGGCCACCGCCAGGTTCAGCCCGCCGATCGTCACCTTGGCCGGCCGGCCGGGGTACACGCCGGGGTAGGGCGCGAAACCGAACACCAACTTGGCGGCGTCGTAGGCTGCCCGGAACTGTTGGTCGGTCGGCACGAACGCGCCGACGCCGTTGATGCTGCCGGCCAGGTCGGGATCGCGGTTGAGCGGCAAAAAAGCCACCCCGCCCTTTACGGCGTTCTCCAGCATGGATGCCAGCGCGTATGGCCAGTTGACCTCCAGCGCGGACTTACCCTGCTCGAATGCCAACCGGGAAGTGCCTGCGTCAGTCCGGGTGATCGACGGGTCGGCGCCGGGCGCGGTGGCCACCGACTTGAGGATCCGCAGGGCGCTGACGGTGGCTTCGCGGTGTTCGGGCGTATCGGTCAGGGTGACCTTGTTGCCGTCGTCGGAGAGCACCTGGCCGCCCGCGCTTTCCAGCAGGGTGTTGAACCACACCACCAAACCCTCGTTCTGGCTGGCTTGTACGCCGATCCAGCTGGGCTCGCCTGCATTGTGCAAGCGGGTTGCCTCATCCACCATCGCGCTCCACGTTGCCGGCGGTTTGTCCATCAAATCGGGCCGGTACCAGAGCAATTGGGTGTTGGTGGTGAACGGCGCGGCATAGAGCCGGTGCTTCCAGGTGGCCGTGGCAATCGGCCCCGGCAGCGTATCGGTGCCGGCGTCGACCTCGGCGCGGCCGGCCGGATCGTCCGACAGCGGTAAGGCCCAGCCGGCTTCGGCGAACTCCGCTGTCCAGATCACATCCATCGCCATCACGTCCAAGGAACGGTCGTTGGCGCTCAGCCGGCGGGCCAATTGCAGCCTCTGGTCGTCGGACGCTCGCGGCAGGCTGAACTGCTGAATGGTGAACCGTCCGCCGAGCCGGTCGGTGCAGCGCTTGGCGACAGCGGTGAACGTCGCGGCGCTGCTGGCCGGTGTATAAAGACTGATCACCCGCCCGCTGTCGACGGGGCCGCACCCCGACACCACCGACGCGGCGGCCAGCGTCGCCAGCGCGACGGCGCCCAGCCGGCGCGCGCACCCGCGACGAGTCGCCATCACACCGTCCTTTCTTCCCGTCGTCGATGTCCCGCGGCAGACGGTAGAGCCAGGCGCGCGATATGCAACACGCCCGGCAGCCGCATCACCGTCGCGAGCAGCAGAAGCCACAGACGGCGTCAGATTGCCAACCGGGCAAGCAGATCCCGGGCCCTCTCCGCGTTTTGAGGGTCGCAGAGCACGTCGTAGCGACCTGCGACCAACTGCAGCGTTGAACTGAAATCCCGGGTACCGCGCGCCATCGAGTAGGGGACCGCGGAGGTGATCAGGCCGAAGAACACCCCGGCGATCAGGCCGGTCGTCAACGCCGCCCAGGGGTTGGGGCTGAAGAAGCCCAGCACCAAGCCGATGAAAAGACCAAGCCAGGCGCCGGTGATCACGCCGCCGCCGAGCACTTTCGGCCAGGTCAGCCGCCCGGTTACCCGTTCGACCTGCATCAGGTCAACACCCACGATCGTGACCTGTTGCACCGGGAACTCTTGCTCGGACAGATAGTCGACCGCTCGCTGCGCTTCCGCGTACGTGGGGTACGACCCGACTGGCCAGCCTTTCGGCGGCGTCGGCAATCCGGGGGCACGCCGGCTCGCGGCCGGGGTGCCAGGCGTGGCACCGGGAACCTGTCCGGGCTGGAAGGGGCTGGTCATGGTTTCATTGTCCTCCGCCGATCCGACGGACCACCGGCTTGGTGCCGCCAGCGCACCATCGCGTCTACCACCAGCACAAACGGTGTGTCCGGGTGCGCGGCTTCTGCGTGGTCCGCGCGGTTCAGTTTGCCGTCAGGCTAGGTTGAACAGCATGACATTTCAGGGCGGCAACTTCGGCGCGGAAGGCCGCGACGAAGCAAAGCAGCCCCCACA
>Ga0335075_10009501_pt1 | contig 14825 bp, 15 predicted proteins | sample Lox_Sample_24_FD_206723 | JGI IMG/M metagenome (GOLD analysis project Ga0335075, IMG submission 206723) | Soil microbial communities from Loxahatchee National Wildlife Refuge, Florida, United States - Lox_Sample_2.4 | ecosystem: Environmental > Terrestrial > Soil > Wetlands | place: USA...
GTCAAGACCTAACGTGCAACCGATAGTTGCAGTTCACGCGACCTGGCAGCCGGCCAACCGACCGGAGTACCCATGGGGGACATTCGGGAGTGCAAAGAAATATCTAGTGCGGCGGTAAAACGCCGGCGGCCTCCTTCGGCTAAGAACCATCGTGGTGTTTTACAGCATCTGCGAGGCTACGGCGTTTGCTCGCAGATCCGGCGACAATCCGGGGAATCCTTGGTCTTATCGTCTGCACATAAAGGCGACCATGGGTCACGCTCTCGACGGCAGGGGCCAGCGAATGTGCCCACTCGCGGTGGCTGCTAATCTATTCGCCACTGCTCCGGCGATCGGAAGTGCCGATTTGGCGCTTTTACCACCATAGAAGAATTCCGTTCTCGGGAGAATGAGATCAATGTCAAAACCGAGGTTTTTCAGCGGGCCGCCCGCGAACAAGGCCACCGCTGCGACTCTCGCGACGTTGGTGGCGACCCTGTTCTGGACCATCGCTGCTCATACGTTCTGGAAGACGATGCACATCCCTGACATGACGCTGTACATCGCCACCTCGACGATCTTCCTGACTGCAATCGTTGGCTTTGTCATTCCAGAGTCAGGCGCGTACACCGAACATAACCAGCGAAGGCTCGCCCTACAGGCGTCGGCAGCGGCGGCCGCGGCAGTACCCGACCCTGCCGAGTCAGCCAACAGGACTCTAGAAGACCAGCTTCTGCGAATGCAGGAACTGGAGGCGGCGAAACAGGCGTCTGCGCTGGAAGACGCGGCAGTTCGCGCGCAGGCAAAAGTGCTTTCCGATAACGGCAAGCTTGACAGCGACCCGCTGAGGACGCAGCGAGAGATCAGCTAGGGTTCCTGGTCGCGTCCGGGCCGTGTGCGTCATTTCTGTGTGTTACCATGTTACCATGGTAACAGTTGAGCGAGCGCAGACCGGTCTCCGCATTGAGCGCAACACCCTCAAGGTTCTCAAGGGCCTGGCCGAGTACCTCGACCTGTCGCTCGGCGATCTCGTCGAGGGCATCGTCCTGCACGCCTTCGAAGGCAAAGCACCGTTCGGCCCGCCCACTCTCGCCAAGATCGACCAGCTCAAGGCCGTCTACGGGCTTACCCTGAACGCCGCCGACGCGCACAACCTGACGGAGCAGCCGTGACCATGAGCCGCCAGCGGCTCGCCGGCCGCATCCAGGTTGACCTCCCGCCGGGCGAGGCATTCCGCCTGTTCACGCCGCGCGGAGAAGAGGACTGGGCGCAGGGGTGGCACCCCCGGTTCCTGGTCCCGGTCACCGACGACAGCGAGCCGGGCACCGTATTCGAAACGCACGCTCACGGACACCACGCGACCTGGCTCGTGACCGGCCGGGAACCCGGTAAGCGCCTCTCCTACGCCCAGGTGATTCCTGGCGCGCGGGCCGGGACGGTGACCGTCACGATGAGTGCTTCCGGCGGCGGAACTGAGGTAACAGTCGTCTACGACTTGACCGCACTCACTACTGCCGCCGACCTCAAGCTCTGCGAATTCGCCGACAGCTACCCCGCCTACCTCCGGTCCTGGCAAGCCGCGATCGCTGTCTGGCTTGACGGTCAGCGCTAGCCCGCCACAGGAGATCGATCCAGGTTCCGGCTACCGGTTCTATGGTCCCGAGCGAGTTAAGATCGCGCAGGTCATCCGGCGGTTCCGGGACCTCGGCATGCCCTTGGAAGAGATCAAGGCGGTGCTCGATGCACCGGACCCTGCGGCTCGCAATCGCGTCGTAGTCGCGCACATGCGGCGAATGGAATCCCAGCTTGCGGCGACCCAATCCGTCGTAACCTCGCTTCGCTCGCTCCTGGAGCGACCGCCAGCACCGGTCACGATCTCCCATCGTCTGGTCGGCGTCATCAGGGCGGCGGCCATCTCAGGCCAGGTCTCGGTTCCGGGGCTGGACACCTGGCTGAGTACCGCACAACGGGAGATAGATGGTGTCCTGCTGGCAGCGGGCATGCCACCGGCCGCACTACCTGGTTACCGAGTCCGACACCGACGACGAGTCCGAATATCTGACCGAGGTCTGCTGGCCCGTCTTCCAGACGACGCCCTCTCCGTAGTGCTGGCCTGCCGACGGCAACGGGGAGTTTTGGCGCGATTCGGCGCGGTAGTCGGCTCGCACACTCCTGACATCTCCCGAATCAGCCGCGACGGGTGATGCGGCAGCTTGTGCCGGGTGCGAGCCTGACCGGGGACAGCGAACGAGGGAGACGGCAATGGAGCGTTACCCGAACATCAGTGATCACGGGATTATTGGCGATCTGCAGACGGCGGCGCTGATTGCTACCGACGGGACAGTGGATTTCTTCTGCTGCCCGAGGTTTGACTCGCCGTCTGTCTTCGCCTCTCTGCTCGACGCCGAGAATGGCGGCCACTTCCGGGTTGCTCCGGTCGCCGAGAATTATGTGTCGAAGCAGCTCTATTTCCCCGGCACCGCGATGCTCATCACCAGGTTCATGACGCCCGACGGGGTCGGCGAGGTGCTGGATTTCATGCCAGTCATCGAGGGCGAGCCCACCAGCCGGCACCGCATGGTCCGCTATCTTCGGGTGGCGCGCGGCACTATGCAATTCCAGGTCGACATCCAGCCCCAGTTCGACTATGGCCGGGACAAGCACGCCGTCGAAGTAACCGATGCTGGCGCAGTTTTCCGGAGCGCCAGCGGCATGGAGCTCACGTTTCACAGCGCAGGGAGGATCAGCCCAGCTGAGGACCGAACAGTCATCGAGCAAGTTGACGGCGGCCTGCGCGCCAGCGTCACCATGCGGGAGGGTGAGAGCGGTCGCGGAGTGATGCTGGAGTCCGGCTGCGGCCAGCCGAGGGCCGTGTCGCCCGCCGAGCTACAGCGGCTGGCCGATGACACAGCAGCGTTCTGGAAGGGCTGGCTAGGCCGCTCGAGCTACACCGGCCGGTGGCGGGAAATGGTCAACCGGTCGGCGATCACACTCAAGCTCCTCACCTATGAGCCGACAGGCGCACCGATCGCGGCGGCCACCTTCGGGCTCCCCGAGCAGGCCGGCGGCGAGCGGAACTGGGACTACCGGTTCACCTGGATCCGGGACGGGTCGCTGTCTATCCACGCCCTGGCAGGGCTGGGCTACATAGACGAGGCTGCCCGGTTCGCCGCCTGGCTGCGGGATCGAGTGACCGAGAGCGCCGGGGCCGACGGCTCCGATCCGATCAAGGTCATGTACCGGGTCGACGGGTCAGCCGAATTGACCGAGGACGTGCTCGACCACTTCGAGGGCTGGCGCGGATCGCGGCCAGTGCGGATCGGGAACGGTGCGGCCGACCAGCTTCAGCTGGACATCTACGGCGAGGCCCTAGACGCGCTGCTGACCAGCGACGATTACGGCCTGCCGATCGCCCACAGCGGCTGGCGCGCGCTCACCAAGATCATCGACTGGCTGAGTGACAACTGGGATCAGCCCGACGAGGGCATCTGGGAAACCCGCGGCGGCCGCAAGGACTTCACGTTCGGCCGGGTCCAGTGCTGGGTCGCGCTCGACCGTGCCGTCAGGCTCGCCGAGCGCCACGGGCGGCCCGCCAACATCGCCAAGTGGGTCATCGAGCGCGACCGGCTCTACAACCAGGTCATGGCCCGGGGCTGGAACGACAGGATCAAGGCGTTCACCCAGCACTACGCCACCGACGTGCTGGACTCCTCGCTCCTGTTCATGCCAATCGAGGATTTCATCTCCCCGCGCGACCCGATGTGGCTGTCCACCCTGGACGCCATGGAACGCGAGCTAGTTTCGGACAGCCTCGTCTACCGGTACAACCCTGCCGCTTCGCCTGACGGGCTGCACGGCGACGAGGGCACCTTCTCGCTGTGCACGTTCCTCTACGTCGAGGCCCTTGCGCGCGCTGGCCGGCTCGACGAAGCGATCCTGACCTTCGAGAAGATGATGACCTACGGCAACCACCTCGGGCTGTTCTCGGAAGAGATCGGGCCAACCGGCGAGCAGCTCGGGAATTTCCCGCAGGCCTTCACGCACCTGCAGCTGATCAACGCCGCGATCACGCTCAACCGGGAGCTCGACCGGCGAGCCGGCCAGGGCGAGCGAGTCTTCGCCTCGGCAGTCGCCGGCTAGTTGCTTGTCGCTGAGCTGCCCGGCCGAGTCCTGGCTCGCCCGATCGGTGTAATAGCGGGCGATGTGGTCGATGGTGACCCGGCACCTAAGGGGTGGTACACATTCCACAGTGGCATGGCGTCTCCTCACCGCGATGGGGTCGAGATCAGCGGCGACGGCACCGCCATAGCAGGAACGTCGGAACCGGGGCTGGCGGCTCGACGAAGCGCTCGGCTTCCAGCCCGGCGTCAAGCAGCGCGTTCAGGACGGTGGACAGCTTGCGGTGCGTCGCGCCCACCCGGATCCGGACGCCGTCGGGATTGTGGTCCGGCGATATCCACCAGCCTTCGCCGTCGTACCCGTCCCCGGGCGGCCAGCTGCTCCGGCCTTTCTCGCTGCCGGGGAAGCAGGGATGCACGATGGAGGCCACGAACCAGCCGCCCTCGCGCAGCACCCTCGACACGGTAGACAGCGCGCCGCTCAGGTCGTCGATGTCCATCAGCGCTAGCTCGCAGGTACAGCCGTCGAACGGCCGCCCGTCCCACCACGCTGGCTGCTGGGTCACGTCAGCACAGACATAGTCGATGTCCTCCGGGCCGGCGGCGCGTGCCTTGCCCAGCATTGCCGCCGAGACATCGATCCCCAGCACGGCCGCCCCCAGCCGGGCCAGATAGCGGCTCATCCGGCCCTGGCCGCAGGCGACGTCCAGCACCCGTTCGCCGGCCACTGCAGGCAGCAGGCCGCCGGAGTGGGCGGCGATCAGCGGCGGCCCGGCGCCGATCCACTGCTCGTACCACTCGGCGAATTCGTCATACCTTGCCAGCGCCTGTGCCACTCCCCCAAGCTAGCTCCCGCTCTGCGGCTCGAGCCCGATCCGTCACGGTATTCCGCTCAGGGCGTGGCGAGTTCAGCCTGGCCCGGTCAGCCCGTGGCTAGCGGGGGGCATAACTGATGATCGGAGGCCGATATGACGAGCGCTGAGCAGAACGGCAGGGTCGCCCTCGTGACGGGTGGAAGCAGGGGAATCGGCGCGGCCGTGGCCCGGTTGCTGGCCTCGCGGGGCATGCGTGTCGTCATCAACTACCGCAGTAGCCGCGATGAGGCGGACGCCGTGGTCGCGTCGATTAGCTCCGCCGGCGGCCGGGCGATGGCCGCGCAGGCGGACGTACGCGACGGGCCCGCCGTGCTCGGCATGGTCGAACAGGTCCGGGATGCCATGGGCGACGTGACGGTCCTGGTCCACAACGCCCTGATCCCGTACGCCATCAAATCGTTCGATGAGATCTCGTGGACCGAGCTAGGCGGCAAGCTCGACCAGGAGATGCGAGCGGCGTTCCTGATGACGAAGGCCGTCGTCCCTGGCATGAGCAGGAGCGGCTACGGGCGGATCGTCTACATCGGCACCGTGTTGAGCCGCCAGCCACGTGAGGGCATGATCGCGCTCGGGACCTCGAAGGCGGCCGTTGACTCGTTCGCGCGCTTCGTCGCAGAGGAGCTGGGACCACGCGGGATCACCGTCAACGTGGTGGCCCCTGGACCGGTAGCCGGAACGAACATCAACGTGGCCGCCCTCGATCAGGAACACATACGGCACCAGGCGGAGCAGACGGCCCTCGGCCGCCTGGCCTCGCCTGAGGACGTGGCGCGGGCCGTCGCCTTCTACGCGGGTGCCGACAGCGGGTTCATCACGGGCACTACCGCGCCGGTCAATGGCGGGCTGGCCATGGAGTGACACATCCCGAAAAGGAGCCCTCGCATTGCACATCATCGACCTGACCTACGTCGGGCTGGGAGTCCACGAGGAGCTCGTCGCCTACGTGGCTGACCAGCAGAACTACTACAAGCAGGAGGGAGTCCACGTCGCCCTGCGCGACGGACGCGCCTGGGACGGCGAACGGGTCCGGCAGGCGGCCACGATCGGGTTGGGCCGGGCGGTGCTGTCGCGCGTGATCGACGGCATCCCGTGGACGGTTTTGTGCGTCAGCACCGACCGGCCCCTGTTCTGGCTGATCGCCCGCGACGCGTACGCCTCGGCTGGGGATCTCAAGGGCCGCAGGATCGGCATCCACCCGCCGAAGACCGCGCCTGGGTGCTTCTCCCGCATCGTGCTCTCCAGGCTTGGGCTCGATCCCGACCAGGACGTCCAGTCGGTCGTCATGACGCCCGGCGACTACAGCCGCCACGTCCGTCTGCTCGCCGAGGGCTCCTTGGACGCTGCATTCGTCGGCAGCACGCTCTCGCCGGAGGTCACGGCTCAGGAGAACGGCCTGCGGCTGCTTGCCTTCGTCGGGGACCACTTCAGGATCCCGACAGTCGGCGTCGCCGTGGACCCCACGCACGTTGCGCCAGACGATCCGGCGGTACTGGCCCTCGTGCGTGCCACCCGCCGGGCCCTGCACGCGATCCACGATGACCCGGATCTCGCCGCCCGGTACGTCAACGCCCTCATCCCCGGCCTCAGCGAGACGCAAGCGCGTCAGTTCTGCAACCGCTACGTCGCTCCGTACTTCAGCGCCGACGGCCGCCACGATCCGTCCGCAGCGCAGGCGGTGTCGCGCGTGGCGGAGGAACTGGGCGTGTCCACAGTGCCCGACGCGGCCGGCATTTACTGCACCGAACCGTCCGAGGCGTCTGCGAGCTAGCCGGGCGGGTCCGAGATGGCGGCGCCCGTTCCCGCACGCGAAGCGAGGGAACGGGCGCGCTCGCAACGGACGCGCGCTACCGGCTAGTGAAACAGCCGAAGAGTGTTGGCCGCGTCGTCCACGTAGTAGCCATGCCGTGACTGGCACCGCACTACCGTGCGGTTCGATCCGAGGTGGCCCGTCCCCGCGCACAGCCTGGGCTGAGGCTGAACTTAGCTGCGACTGGCACACGGCCTAGACTAGTGACGTCATATTGCGAGGTAAGGTCATGCGGCTGCTCAATATCGACTCCTCGCCGCGCGGGTCCAAGTCTGCGTCTATCGCCGTCACCAGCGCCTTCATCGAAGCCTACCGGCAGGCTTGCCCGCCGGTTATGGTCGACGAGAGAAGGGTGACGAGGCAGTCGCGCGCGGCCAGGAGGCGGCAAGAAAGCTGGCGGCGGATTTCTAAGGCCGCTACCGGGTGAGGCTCCGGGGAGCGGGCACGCCGATGGGGCTCGGGTAAGGGATCGCGGCCGCGCAGGCTTGCGCAAGCGGGGTGAGTGCGCCTGCTAGTTCCGCCGTCGCCGCAGGCCCGACGCGAGCCCATGGCCGCGCTGCAGCATGGTCGGTTGCCTCCTCCGCGCGGGCGTGCGCGTCCCGTCCCGCAGTGGTGAGTTCGCCGCCCGGGCTGATCCAGCCGCGGCCGACGAGGCGGGACCGGGCGTCATCCCACTGTTCGTCGGTCCAGCCGCGGACCGGTTGCATGTCTTCTCGCCGGAGGTCCAGAGCGCACCGCAGGATCAGCGCCTCGCACCCGTCAATGCCCGTGGCCAGCAGCGCAGCGAAATGCCCGTCGCCCCGGTGCTCGCGCAGTACGGTAGCCGCCTGCCAGAGCCGGGCCAGCGGGTCATCCGGAGCCGGCAGCGCGGCGTTGGCTGCTGCCAGGACGCGGCCCGCGCAGTCCAGTTCGCCGATCACGCGCCACAGCAAGCCTGCAGCGGCCGTCGCTTCGGATTCAAGGCCGGCGAGCAAGCCGCCTAGCGCATCGGCCGCGCCGGCCAGCCGCACCCGCAACGCCTCCTCGGGAGATATCAGTTCCCAGATCCCGGGGATGGCCCGGGCGACCATCGTCGGGGCGAAGTTGTAGAACGAAGCGGTGACGACCGCGGCGCTCGAAGTCAGGAGCGGCGCAGCGCGGCCGGCGAAATACCCGCGCCAGAAGCCACGCAGGCCCGCGCTGTCAAACGCCGAACGCGCCTGTGGCGTGAAGTAGCACACGCCGTGGATGGGCTCGAACAAGGTCCACATCAGGCGAGCTGCGTCGGCCGCGTCATCCATTGCTGATCCTTCCGCTGCCGTGCCGGGCCGGACTACCCCGATCTCATTGGATCACAGCTGACAGGTAGTCCCCGACCGCCGAGACGAAGGATTCGTGGGCCGCCAGATATGGCGAGACAGAAGCAATAGCGGCAGTCAGCGAGTCCGGCCGGTCTTGCCGCCAGGCAATCCAGCAGGCGATCGCGAACGCGGCAGCGCCTGGCAGCCGGCCCGCCCGCAGGGACGCCTCGGCGACCGGCACGATCCGCAGCGAAAGCTTGCGTGTGCCGTGCTCGGCGATCTGGGCAAGCCGGTGCTCGATGCGGGAGTTGCGGAATCGTTCGAGCAGAGCAGCACGATAGCTGACGATGCCGAGGCCAGCCGGGAGCTGCGCTGACGCCTCGTCCCAGAACTGCTCGACCCGCGCAATGAGAACTGGATCAGCTATGGCCTGGGCGATTGTCTGGTGACCGCGCAGCAGGCCACCGAACGAGAGCAGCGTGTGCGCGCCGTTGAGCAGCCAGAGCTTACGGCGCTCCCAGGGTTCGATGTCATCGACGAACCGTGCGCCCGCATCTTCCCATGCTGGCCGTCCGGCCGGGAAAGATCCCGACAGCACCCAGTCCCTGAAGGGTTCAGTGATCACCGGCGCCGCGTCGGCCCACTCCCGCTGTGCGTTGAGCCGCTGCGTGTCGGCGGCAGTCGTGCGCGGCGTGATGCGGTCAACCGAGGTGCTGACGAACGACACGTTCTGAGTGACCCACTCGGCCAGACCAGGACTGACGAACTCAGCAGCCTGAATCGTGCCGCGCGACATCAATGATCCGTTGGCTGGCAAGTTATCGCAGGGCACGACCGCGATCCCGCCGCGCGACGCCCGGCGTCGCGCTTCCAGCCCGGCGACCAGCCGGCCGAGCATCGTGGTCAGGCTGAGTCCGCCGAGCTGCGCCCGCGATGACGCGGCTTCACTCAGCGTCGCCAGATCCTGGACGAGCGCCGAATCGCTGGTGTCCGGTGAGCCGTCCGCGCGCAGTCGGTAGCCGGCCTCGGTGACAGTGATCGTCACGAGGGCGACGTCCGGGCTAGCGAACTTCTCGGCCAGACGCGAGATGTCCGCTCCATCCCGCGCCTCCACCAGGGAGGGGAGGATCTCGTACCGGTCCGCCGCGGAACTGCGCTCGATGACGGTATAGAGCCCGTCCTGTCGCGACAGCACTTCAGCCGTGGCCGGGCTGCGGCCCGTGAAGGCTGCAATGCCCCACTCGTCGGCGTTTCCTGCATGTGCGGTGTACCAGGCCTGGTGCGCGCGGTGGAACGCGCCGAGCCCGAGATGCACGATGCGCACGGGCGGCAGCGGGACAGGCTCGCGCCGCGAGGCCAGCAGGGCGCGCGTCAGGCCGGGGCGGGCCGTGTTCACAACTTGAACGCCGCTCGCGGGATGACGTCCACGAGGTCGGCGATGATGCGCTCGGCCATGGCCAGCGTGATGCGTCCTTCTGCCACATACCGGGCCAGGAAGGATGCGTCGGTGCGCCGCGATACGTCGTGCCGGGCCGGAATCGAGAGGAAGGCGCGGGTGTCGTCGATGAAGCCGGAGGTGCGGTAGAAGCCAGCAGTTTCGGTGATGGCTGACCGCCAGCGAAGGATTGCGTCCGGGGCGTCGAGGAACCACCACGGTGCCCCGATGTAAACACTCGGGTAGAAACCCGCAAGGGGAGCAAGCTCGCGCGAGAACACCGTCTCGTCAACAGTGAACAGGATGAGATGAAGGTTCGGCTCAAGGCCGAACCGGTCAAGCAGCGGCTTCAGCTCCCTGGTAAAGGAGACGGGAACGGGGATGTCGTGGCCGGTGTCAGGACCGAACCGCTCAAATGTCGGGGTGCTGTGATTGCGGTAGACGCCTGCGTGGATCGTCAGGACCAGGCCGTCGTCGACGGACATCGCGGCCAGTTGCAGCAGCATGTGCGCGCGGAACATCCGCAGGTCTGCGTCGCTGAGGGTCTGCGTGAGCGCTCGCTGGAAGAGGCGCTCGGCCTCCGGTGTGGTCAGCTCAGCGGTTGCCGGATCGGTTACGCCGACGTCCACGGAGACGGCGCCGCGCTCGATGAAGTACGCCCGGCGCTCTTTCAGGGCGGTCAGGTAGCCCGCGAAGGTGGCGGGAGCACCAGTAGCGGACAGCATCCGCTCGGCGTTGACACGGAAGTTCGCGGCGGCCGGGTCGATATAGGCATCAGGCCGCAGCGTGGGCACCACACGCCCGTCAAATGTCACGCTCTCGCTCAGCGCCTGGTGCGCGTCCAGCTGGTCGAGCGGGTCGTCGGTCGTCGCCAGCACGCGGATGCCGAAGCGCTTGAACAGGGCGCGCGGCCGGTAGTCCGGCTGCAGCAGCAGCGCCGAGATGCGGTCGAAGACCCCGTCGGCATTGTCGGGCCTCAGCTCATCGTCGATCCCGAAGACCGACGCAAGCTCATCGCGCAGCCAGAACGCCGACGCTGTACCGGCCAGGGAGTGCGCGTGTCCGGCCAGCGTGCGCCACACCTCCCGCGGATCAGCGCCGTGCGCGACGCTCAGCGCGTCCAATCGCACTCCGCTCGCGTGGAGTTGCCGCGTCACGTAATGGTCCGAGCTGACAAACAACGTGGCCGGATCGCTGAACGGCTGATCTTCGGCTAGTAGCCGGGCAGGAACGTGCCCGTGCGGCGAGATGATCGGCGCGCCGGCCACCTGGTCGTACAAGTGACGGGCGACGTCCCGCGTCGCCGGTTCCTGTGGCAGCAGACGGTTATCGCGGGGGGTCGGGCTCATCGGCACCCGACACATTGTAAGCAAGCACAGGGCTCCTCGGGTGGCCAGCGGAGGGCCAGCGTCCTAGCCGCGGTCAGGCCTGCCCGAGCGGGATCGTGGCCACGAGCGAGGTCCCTCGGCCGGGCGGGCTGGTGATCTCGAGCCGGCCGCCGGCCGCCTCGACGCGGTCGTCCAGCCCGACAAGCCCGGATCCGCGAGAGGGATCCGCTCCGCCAGCCCCGTCGTCGGTGACGACCATGCGCAGCGCGTTTCCGGCTATGCAGACCTCGACGTTAACCACTGAGGCCAGCGAGTGCTTGGCTGCGTTCGTCAGCGCTTCCGACACTACGTAGTAGGCGGCGACCTCGACCCGCTCAGGAAGCCGGCCGCTGACTTGCACGTCGAGCGTGACGGGGAGGCTTCCGCGCCTGACCAGCTCCCGCAGCGCGGGCGCGAGGCCGTGCTTCTCCAGGACGGACGGGTGCAGGCCGCGGGAGATCTCCCGCAGTTCCTGTATGGCGTCGGTCAGTCCCTGCGCGAGGCGCGCCCATTGCGCCGCAACATCCTGCTGCCCGGCTGGCAGCTTGCTCTGCGCAGCGCGCAGCCCGAGGGCGAGGGAGATCAGCCGCTGCTGAGTCCCGTCGTGCAGATCCCGTTCGATCCGCCGGCGGGTCTGGTCAGCCGCTGCGACGACCCGCGCGCGGGAGGCCGCGAGCTGAGCGCGGCTTTCGGTGTTGGCGACGGCCATGGCGGCCAGTTCTGTGAAACCGAGCAGCCGCTGCTCGATGCCGTCGTCCGGGAGCGCCGGCGCGTCGCTGCCGAAGTAGGCGAGAATCATGCCCCACGGCCGGCCTTCGACCATGACCGGGCTGCCCACTGAGGATCGAATCCCGTGCTCGCGTGCCCACGCGGCAGCAGCTGGCGGCTCACTGTCGTAGTCGGACACCCGTACCGGCTTCCCCGTCCCCTTGACGCGCCCGCCAAGGCTGAGTTCGCTGGCTGTCCATCGCCATCCCAGGGAGGGCGATGCCTCAGGCATGCCTGGCCTGTCCCAGGAGCCAGCCATCGACGCGCTGCCGTCTGGCTCGAATCTGGCTACGACGCTGGCCCTCGCGCCGAGCAGGCGGCCGGTCTCACTGGCCACCGCGCGGAATACTTCGGGCGGTGGGACGCCGAGCGCGACGAGGGTGGCTACCCGCCGCAGGGCTGCCTGCTCGTCCGCCACCCGGCGGAGTTCGTCCCGGCTGCCGGACAGCGAGTCGGTCATCCTGTTGAACGACTGTTGCAGGCTGCCAACCTCGCCCGGCCCGGTCTCCGGCATGCGGACATTCAGGTCCCCGCCTGCCACCACGCCAGCCATCGTCGAGGCTCGGCGAACCGGCCGGACGACCGATCGGGCCAGGTAGCCGCCGGAGAACAGGATCAGCGCGATCGAACCGCCGACGCTGACCGCAGCGGCTGCCAGTGCCCGGGTCGCGGCGGCGTCAGCCCGTTGGTGGCCGGCCCTGAAGATCTGGTTCTCGCGGGCAATGAAGTCCTTAAACCTAGCGTGCAGCGCATCCTCACGGCGCTGGCCCTCCGCGGTGACCGTCACCGTCCGGGCCGCACCGAGATCATGCTCGGCCAGTGCCACCAGCGGGAGCGAGTAATCCCTGATGTAGGCCGTGCCAGCAGCTTCGATCTGGCTTGCACGCTGGTACTGACCCTGATCGCCGGGGCTTGCCAGCTCCTCCAGTTGCTCGGCCTGCACCGGGAACTGAGCCCTGGCGTCATACCAGGGATCGAGGAAGGCACGTTCGCCGGTGATGACATAACCACGCTGGCCGTTCTGGATATCGACGGTCAGGCGCTCCAGGCGGTTGGCGACGACGAGCACCTGCAGCGCGCTGTTCGCACGGGACTCAGAGTCTCGCAGGTCTTCGATCGCCAGCGCGAGAAGGGCAAACGCCGCGGCAATCACCGAGGAAAGCAGCGCGCTAACAGCGACGGTGCGCCTGACAAGGCTGCCGCCTCCGCGTCGGTCGCGCCTGCGCGTTGTCCCCGTCCCCCATGCGGGTGCCCCTGATCGTGAAAGGCTCCCCGGTAGTCTCGATTACAGGATACAGATGACGCCCGGGTGGAGACGAGACATAGTGGGCGAAACACCCTACCGAATTGTCTTGGCAGACGATGACACCCTGCTGCGTGAAGGAATCGCAAGCCTGCTGCGGCAATCGGGCTTCAACGTTGTCGGGCAGGCGCAAGACGCTGGCGGGCTGCTCGACCTGGTCCGCGAGCATCGCCCGGACCTCGCCATCATCGATATCCGGATGCCGCCCAGCTATCTCACCGAGGGCCTGGACGCGGCGCTCCAGATCCGGAAAGAGCTCCCCGAAACGGGCATCCTAGTCCTGTCGGCACACACCGAGGTCGGGGAAGCGATGGAGTTGCTGGCCGCCGGGCAGCGCGTCGGTTACCTGCTCAAGTCCCGGGTGACCGACGTGGATGAGTTCGCTGAGACCGTCGGCCGGATCGCGGCCGGGGGCTCGGTAGTGGATCCGTCCCTGGTCCGCGAGCTCATCGCGGCCCGCCGGCGTGACCATTTCCTTGAGCACCTCACGACACGTGAACGGGAGGTGCTCGCGCTCATGGCCGAGGGCCGTTCCAACGCCGGCATCGCGCATCAGCTCTGGGTTACTGAGGGGACAGTGGAGAAGCACGTGCGCAGCATCCTTGCCCGGATGCGCCTGCCGGAAGCCGAGGAGGACCACCGGCGGGTGCTGGCCGTCCTCGCCTATCTCGAGTTGCAGTGATGCGGCGAGTCAGCGGAACTCAGCCGAGCGAGGATGGCGCGGATAGTCGCGCCGGATAGGTCGTCCTTGGGCAGGAACGAGACCGCGGGGCTATTCGCGAGCATTTCCGCGGTGTCATGTCCCACGCTCGCCGAAATGAGAATGACCCGAGGTGGCCCGGTCCCTGCCTGGTCGGCGAGCTGACGTGCGACATCGAATCCGGTTTCCGTGCCTAGGTAGATATCGACAAGCGCGACGTCCGGCTTGAGCTGGCGGCAGGTGCGGCACGCCTGCGCTCCCGTCGATACCGTGCCAACCACGTCAATGCCCTCGCACTCAAGCAGTTCGCTCGCATTGCGGAGGAATTCGTGGCTGTCATCGACGATCACGCACCGCACGGGCATGCTCCTATCGTGCCGGATGCGGCCGGTTTCGTCATTGCAGCTAGCTGGCATGCCGACTACCCAGCCAGTGGCCAGAAAACCTGGCCACTACCTGCGCAGACGCGACGGCTCTAACGCGCAAGCATGGTGAGTGCACAAGCGCACTGTTGCCCGGCTTAGCGGGCGCAGCAAGCACAGCGCACACGAGAGAAGTTAGCCGAAATGGACACTCCAGCCCCGACGCCGGGCGATCTGTTCCCGCTTGAGCTGGTACACCTGCTCGACACCGCCCGGCACGTGATCGACCAGCACGTCAACTATGACGGCACCTGTGCGGAATGCGCGTCGCCCTGGCCATGCCAGCGAGCACGGCTCGCTGAGTCCGCCCTGGCGGCGCCCTAACCCCTGGGGGCGCCCTAACCCCCGGGGACAGGGCCGGCGCCGGACCGGGGCCAGCCCCCCTCGCCCCGGCGTTTCCCCCGGTGCCGGCCCTGTCATAGCTCCCGCACCCGCCGCCAGCGGTGCGGACCATACGCCGTCCGTATCTGGAGGAGATTGCAGTGGGATTGCAAGCAACCGCAACGCACACACTCGGTGACCCCAGCGCGAATGTGAGCCCGGCCCCCAGCGGCCGCGAGACGCGGTACGTGCGGCTGGCCGCGTTGCCTTCAGCAGTGCCGTGGGCGCGCCGCGTACTGCGACACATGCTGCATGAGTGGCAGGTGGAGAGCATGGCGGATCCCGCGGCCCTACTGGTGTCCGAATTGGTCACCAACGCCGTTAAGGCGTCGGCCCGCCAGGCCGGCCGGGATCGTGGCCAGTTGCCGATGATCGGCCTCACTATCCGGC
>Ga0335075_10009502_pt1 | contig 14823 bp, 12 predicted proteins | sample Lox_Sample_24_FD_206723 | JGI IMG/M metagenome (GOLD analysis project Ga0335075, IMG submission 206723) | Soil microbial communities from Loxahatchee National Wildlife Refuge, Florida, United States - Lox_Sample_2.4 | ecosystem: Environmental > Terrestrial > Soil > Wetlands | place: USA...
GCAGACGAGTTGGCCAGGCTGGGTGCTACCGAAGTGTGCGCCACCCGGTCTTAACGCCCCGCGATCGGCATTAGCGAGCCTACGGCCTTGGCCGTGGGCTAGTGCTGGTGTTACGGCATGTGCTGGTAGGGCATGAGTGCATCAGCTATCCCACGCCGAGGCTGGATCAACGTAGACTTACCTCTTTGCGAAGAGTTGACCCCGGTTTGGACGCGTCTGGAAGTAACTCGGCTTTCCGGCACGCGGCGAGCGTGACTGGGCAGAACGGACGTCCAGCGGCCGTTTCCGGTTACCGTGTGTACTTGCACCCCTGATCAGGGGTGCAAGTACACACGATCATTCGTATAACCTCTCCTGGCGGCACCGAGATGCGGTCAATCCGCCCGGCAAGCCCGGCGGGCTCATGTAGTTACCATCCCGTTATTTGAGCCAGAGCCCTCCCAGGGGTGCAAGTACTCGCGCTGACCGGGATCAGCCGCCGGGCGCCCGTTCTGACCAGGTATGAGCCACCTGCCTCGCACCGCCCGCGTCATCGTCCCGCGGCGGGAGCGACATCACCACGAGATGCTTGTCCTTCCGGCCCGGCGGCACGCCCGGGATGGCCAACTTTGTTAGCAGACGCGTTCAAAACCAGGGTCAACGTCGCACAAAGGGCAAATCATTCACGTTATCGAGGCGCGCAGAGCAGGCCACCGCCCACCTTGATGGGCATATGCACCATTTGTTGCCCGCAGGCGGCCCGCCGCGCCCCGCGTGGGCCCGCAGCGCCCCTCAAGCGCCCCCCCGCAACGCCCCCGCGGGGCGCCCCGCCTGCGCCGCGCCGCCCGCCCGGGCGCCGCGCCGCCCGCCGCGGGCCGTAAGCGTCCCACGGGTGCCGCAAGCGTCCTGCGGCAAGAACCGGAACGGGCCCCAAGCACCCCACCGTCAACCGACTGCGGACCCCGCGTCCGTGACAGCCTGCGTCAGCTGTGCACCACTCCCGTGTCGTGGCAGAAATGCACCCGCGACGCGCCGAGCGCTCGCACCCGATCCAGCGACGAACGCCACGAATCCACGTCGGCCGCCTGACCGCGCACCTTGTCCACGAGATCCGGGTTGGCATACAGCAACGGCGTGTACGCCGCGTCCCCGATCAGCACGTCGGCTCCGTCGACGACAACGCACTGGTGACCAGCGGTGTGCCCAGGCGTGGACAATACCGACAGGCCAGGCATGATCTCAGCATCCCCGTCCAGCAGTTCAAAACGCGCGTTCATGAAGCCGAACCACTCATACAGATCCGGCTCCTCGGCAGCGGACCGGGCGAGTTCCGCGCGTTGCACGTAGACCGGGGCGTGGGCGAAGACCGCGTTCTGCCCGCAGTGGTCGAAATGCAGATGGGTGTTTATCACCAGCGCGATGTCCGCCGGTGACATGTCCAGGTCGCCGAGCGCGTCGGCGACCGACCGGTTCACCACCCGCCAGTCGTCGAGCACATGCTGCGGCCCGCCGACGCCGGTGTCGACCAGAACGGCCGTCGAGCCATCGGACACGACGAAGCCATGCACCGGCCACTCACGTCCGTCGACCCCGTGCAGACTGGCCAAGTGAAGTCGCTGTATTGAGAGCACGGAACAGACTATAAACGCGGCATAACTCGTCGGCTAGCACCGTTCCACATAATGGAGGTGCGGGGACATGTTTCAACTCCGCCGCAGACAGCAGATAACGTACTGGCCGCTGGCCGCGCCCTTCTTGCTTGTCGCCGCCGCCGCGCTGCTTTTCACCCTGGTCCTGGTGCAAATCGGTTCGTTCACGATCGCGAAGCTCGGCCTCGACCCGGACGTAGCCGTGCTGCTCCTGCTGGCCAGCCTGGCCGGCAGCGCGGTCAACATACCGGTCGGGCGGATCCGCGGCCAGGTCATGCACATGTACCGCCAGGTGCAGGTGTTCGGCGTCCGGTACCTTATACCGGTCACGCGCAGGCGGTCCACGATCGTCGCGGTCAATGTGGGCGGTGCGCTGGTTCCGGTCGCCCTGTCCGGCTATCTGATCGCGCACGACCACCTCGGCTGGCTGACTCTCGCCGCCGTGGCGATTGTCGCCGCCGCCGTTCATCTCATCGCCCGCCCGGTTCCCGGACTGGGCATCGCCGTACCGGCGCTGCTGCCCGCGATGTTCGCCGCGGGCACCGCGATCTTGCTGCACCCGGCGGCGATCGCCGGCCTGGCCTACGTGGGCGGCACGCTCGGCACGCTGATCGGCGCCGACCTCACCAACCTGCGCAAGATCCGTGGTCTGGGCGCGCCGCTGGTCTCGATCGGCGGGGCGGGCACATTCGACGGCGTGTTCATCACCGGGATCATGGCCGTTCTGCTGGCGACGCTGGTCTAGCCGCTACCAGCACGACCGCGCCCACGACCAGCGCCCCGCCGAGGAACATCACCGGCGACAACCGCTCGCCGAGCAGCGTCGTCCCCAGCAGCACCGCGATAACCGGGTTCACGTACGCGTACGTCGCCACCGTGCTGGTCGGCAGCAAGCGCACCGCGGTGACATACGACGAGAACCCGATCAGCGACCCGAACACGATGAGATAACCGAGGGCCAGCCACGACCGCCCGGTCACGGCACTCAGGTGGAGCGATTCGCCGCCGATCCCGCCCGCGCAGAGCAGCACTACTCCGGCGGTCAGCATCTGCATCGCGGAGCCCAGCGCGGGGTTGCCGGGCATCGGCAGCCGCCGCGAGAAGATCGTGCCGAACGCCCAGGCCATCGCCGCGCACAAGCAGATGACGACGCCGTCCATCGACACCGACCCGCGCATAGACCCGGAGAGCAGCCCCACTCCGGCCAGCCCGATCAGCAGGCCGGTCACCGGCATCCACCCCAGCCGCGTCCTGTTCAGGACCGCGTCGATCCCCAGCAGCCACAACGGCACCGTGCCGATGAGCAGCGAGGCGAGCCCGGTCGGCACGGTCCGTTCGGCGAAGGACAGGGCCCCGTTCGCGCCCAGCAGCAGCGTCCCGGTCACCGCGCAGCTCAGCCACTGCGCCTTGGTGGGCCGCCCGCCCCGCACCGCCAGCGGGAACAGGATCAGCCCCGCGATCATGAACCGCGCCCCGGCCATCAGCAGCGGCGGTATGCTCTCTACCGCGACGCGGATGCCGAGGTAGGTGCTCCCCCACAGCACCCAGACAATGAGCAGCGCCGCCCATCCCCTAGCCTTCTTGCTTTTTATCTGAACAGCATCGGGTGCGACCCGTCCTGCCCATGTCACCGCGCTCATTTAGCCAGCGTGCCTGGCTGATCGGGCCCTGACGAGCGCCAATGCGGCCAAAGTTGGCTCAGAAACCGCCAGCGAGGGCCGCGGGCAGGTCCAGCGCGGATCCCGTCGTCCCCGCATAGCGCTTCGCGGCACTGTCCAGGTCGGCGCCGAGAGCTGCCGGATGATACTTCCGCAGCGCCGAGAGCATCATCACGTCGTACGGATCAACGCCGTCCAAGGCTGGCTGCCGGTCCTCGCCTGCGACCAGACAGGCCAGGGCGCCTTCCAGCCGGCTAGTACCGGCGATCGTCACCGCGTACCGATGCGCGGCTTCCATCCACTGCCGCGTGTGGGCATCCAGCCGTTTGCGCGCCCGTCTTTGCCGGACGCGTACAGAGCGGGACGGCTGACGGCGGCTCGCGGGCGGCGGGCTGGTGGCCGGCGGGCTTCCCGGGAACGAGCACGTCACCAGAGCTACCCCGGCCGAGACAGTCAAGGCCATCGCGAAGATGACAGCCGACCAGGCCGGAGTGCTGCCGGTGAGAACAAGCCATAGCGTGATCCAGGCGATGACGCCGGCGGACGCGGCGGCGAGCGGGACCGACGGCGGCAGCAGTCTCGCCGGGCGCGTGAGCGAGTGCGCGGCGTAGCTGGCGGCACTCGCGAACGCCGTCGTGAGCAGCACTCCGGGCAGCGCCGCCACGAATGCCGGCAACATCGCCATGTGCCCGACAAGGCGCGTTGAAATCCAGATCAGGAAGAACGCTGTCGCCGTCATCGCGACGACTAGCCCAGCGGTTCGCGGCCAGCCGCGTCGCGCGGCGAGGCGCCGCCAGAACGGCGGTCCGCCCCCGGTACGGTCCCGGTGACGGGCCGCGGCGACGTCCAGTGCCGCGACAGCGGTGCGGACATCGGCGTGGCTAGCGGCAAGCTGTGCCATCCTGTCCAGCAGCAGCCACCGGCCGTGCGGCTCAAGAGTTCCGGCTGTCATTCATCCTCCTCGGCGGATTGCCCGGCGACGCCAGCTGGATCACCGAACTGCGCGCGCAGCGTTTCGTCAAGACGACGCTGCCTCTGCCGGAGCCGCTGCGGATCGAGTTCGATCACGGTGCGGACCACCTCGGCGAGCGGCCCCGGGCCGGGCTGGGGCTGCGTCATGCCTTCGAAGATCTGGTAGCTGATCCGCACCTGATCGGTGCCGGTGACGACCACACCGTTACTGGCGGCGGGCACCAGCTCGATCTTGACCTGGGGCATCGCCGCGGCCGATTTCGGCCCGGCCCGGCCGTGCCGCAGCCGCGCCGGCAGGATAACCGTCTGCCAGGGCCGCGCCATCTCGGCTTGAACGAATGAGATGACCTCATCCCTGGCCGAGCGCAGATCCCGCCATTTGATCTCATGCGTGTCCAGCGCCTCGCCCGCCGCGGCGCTTGCGCCGCTGATCTGTTTACGGACACTCGCCAGCGTCCGCTCCGCGCGCTTGCGGTCGGCTTGATACGGGTTGTAAACGAGGATCTCCAGCACGATCACGGTGAGCGCCAGGCTGAGCAGCAGCAACATCACGGCGAAGGGAGGGGCGATAGGCAGGTCATTGGTGTTGTTGACGACATTCAGCTGCTCTATGACCGCGTACTGGCCGCGGAATGACGCCCACCAGCCGAGCACGAAGAAGGTCGCGGCCGGCGCCGCGCCGACCGCCACCACCCGCGCCATCCGGACCGAGCGACGCGGTGGCGGATCATCGGGAGAGTCGGGCCGCCGCCACCGGCGTGCCATCCGCCAGATCGGTCCGGCCAGGACCCGGCCCGCCGCAATCAGGCCGATTGCCATGACCAGCGCGGCCACCAGGCCGATGTCTTGCTTCCACCACGGATCGCCCGGCGATACCTGCATGATGTTCAGGAAAATCTGCTGGAAGAAATACGCGTCGAAGACGACCATGCCGACGACCGCCACGACCGCCATGACCTTCACCCAGCGCGGTGCGGGCTGGCGCTCGGCGGGAGTGAGGTCGGCATATTCCTGTTCCACCCGGTCGCGCTCGGCGCACGCCTTTCCTACCACGTCGCTGCCCAGCAGCGTAGCCAGGTCATCCAGCGCGCGGTTCGCCCGGCCGTGCGTCTGGGTCACTACCTCGCGAAGCTTCCTGAAGTAGTCGTGGTAGTTGTTCAGGACGCGGGTCGCGTCCGCGACGGCTTCGACGAGCAGCCCCATCTCGCCGTGGTCCAGGTCGGTCGGCGGGTGCACAGGGACCCGTTCGCCGTAGTGCACCTGCTGGTGCAGCCCGCAGGTGCAGCCATGATGGCACGGCAGGAGGATCGTGTCCGGCACCAGCGAAGCGTGCCGCTCCGGGCTGTCGTCGACGATCTCCGCATCGACGATCTCGTTCTCGTCCGTATCCACGTCAGCCGCCGAGAATTATCTGCACGCGCCGGTCCAGGCTCATGCACGACTCGATCGGCGCTCCGGCGGCCGTGTACTGCGGACTGCAGGCCGGGTCCGCCTCCCCGACACCCACGGCGGTCACCCCGGTGAAGCCCTGCTTGGCGAGGTACTCGCGGACCGCACCGGCCCGCTGCTGGGACAGCCAGAGGTTGTATGACGCCGTGCCGACAGCGTCGGTGTGCCCGACAACCTCGGTGATCGTGCGGCCCTGCGCCTTCAGCTGCTGGACCAGGATGCCAAGATAAGCCTGGCCGACGGCACTGAGCTGAGCGGAGTCGAAGGCGAACAGCAAGTCGGCGGGTACCGGCACTGTCGAGGCGCCCTTGGGGACGAACGGCCAGACGATGGCCGGGTCCGCCGGACGGGCGACGGTGGAGCCGCGCATCGTGTCAGTCCCGGCGGGAGTCACACACGAGGCCGGTGACGCGACGGCGAGCGCGCCGCACATCTCGGTCCAGTAGGTCCCGACCCATGCCTGTTCCGCGGTGCTGAGCGGCGGCTGCGCCGCTTGCGAGCCGATACCGAACAGTCGCAGGCTGACCCCGCGCAACAAGGCCAGGCCGGAGCGCTCGGGGCAGGAGGCCAAGACCGCGGACGCCGGAGTTCCCTGGCTGATGACCTTGCTCAGGTTCAGGCAGCCCGTGTTCGAGAGCCCGTCGGTGATGAGCACGACCTGATCGCCGGATACCGGAGTGCCTTGCAACTGCTGTCCCGCTGCGGCGAGCGCGGCCATCACGTCGGTGCCGGGCGCCCCGGGAGCGGCGGCGACCGCGGACTTCACGACACCGGTCAGGCAGGTGGCGGCATTATCCTCTTCGGCCTGTATCTCGGTGCCGTCACCGGTGGGCGTAGGCAGCGCCTCCCGGGCGAGCGTCCAGTCGATCGTCGCGGATGAGCCGTCGAAGGTGCCGAACGAGACCAGCCGGGTACCCCCCGTGGGGAAATCCCGCAGCAGCGAGCTGACCGCGATCGAGGCGGGGTCATCGGCCATGCGGAGCTGCTTGCCCGTCCCCGGCCAGAACGAGGCCGTGATATCGACCAGCACCACCGTGTCGGAACTGGCCGCCGGCTGCTGTGCAGCGGCTGGCGCGGTCGTCCACGCGCACGCCGCGCCCGGGTCGTGCGGGCTGACCACCATGGCGCATGCCACGCACGAGAGCACGGTCACCAGGGCCGCCAGGAATCCAGCCGCGCGGCTAAGCATCGGAGCCTCCAGCCGAGCCAGTGGCCGCCCCGTTCAGGGAGGGCACGGGAACGCCGAGGTAGACCAGCAGGGCACGAAGCGCAGATTCGCTCTGGAAGGCGAACTCGATCGCCTCGAACCGGTCGTCGATGGCGAGCGCGCCCAGGCCGGCCAGCAACTGCTCGGCGTGCTCAACTCGGTCGTTGAGCACGCGTTGCAGATAGCCGGGCGCGTTAGCGGGATTTCCCGCGAGCGCCAGCGCGTACGGCGCGAGCCATCCCGTCTTGGCTTCGGGCACGGCACCGACTCCTTCTAGGCCAGCGACCAGGAGATCCTGCCATTTCTGCTGCAGGGCAGCGAGCAAGTCGATATTGGCTTTCTTCAGGTCGCCGTCGGCGTCGACCACCAGGCGCTCCCGCCAGACCTTCTGCAGGTCCTCGCGAACCGGGCCGCTCACATCGACCCAGGTGCGTACCTTGACCCGCACATTGCCGTCGTTGAGACAGTCGACGATCTCCTGGTTGAGCGCTTCCTCAGCCTCGGCGGCACGGTACGGCGGAAACCGCCTGGCGACCGGCCGGACGCGTTCTTCGATCCTGTCCCGGGTTACGCCGCGGCTCTTCTCGATGAACTCTCGGACCTGCGCGGTCATATGTTCCCGCTCCGCCTCGGTAGCGGTCGCCTGTACGCACCATGAGCAGCGAACTCGCACCATGAAATTGAAGGCGTCGCCCATCGCGGGGGTCTCGATGGTGAACTCGTCGCTCGGCTCGTGCACATCGAGCAGCGTCGGCGGCTGGAGCGGCCCCGGCTCGGGCAGCGGGTCCTCGCCGGTCCTCGAACGCCGCAGCGCCGCCACGACGCGTGCCCACATGCCCCGCCACCAGCCCTTGCCCGCGACCCGACCCGGCCGGGGAGCAACCGGATCGTCCCACGATTCCGGAGTCGGCATTTGCTGATTCACTTCTGTGTCTCCTCATCGAGGTAGCTGTTCCAGCGCCGGCGGTACACACTCAGCCGACCGCGGAGTTCGTCGTCGGTAGCCGCCTTCTCGAACTCGTCGGCCAGGCCGGCGAAGGTGCCGCTCAGCTCGGGGAAGTCGCGGCAGCTCTGCGCCCAGCGGCCGAGCATCTGCCACCCGGCACTGCGCGAACGCTCATACGAGCAGGCCACGTGCCAGAGCCTGGCGACCTGCGTCAGGGACGCGCCCACCTCGTCCGGGGCGCGCGCCAGCAGCCACAACAGGTCGTACGGACGCGGTGCGTCGCCGTGCGCGTCGCGCAGCCGTATCTGCGAGATCCGCACCAGCGCCCGGCCGGCCCGCTCCCGCATCGCCGGGAAGCCGTGCATCCACGAGGTCAGCTCGGAGGTCACCTCCCTGGTCAGGCCGAGCAGGTACATGTCGCACAGCGCCAGTTCGGGTAGCGAGCCGCCATCGGGAAGGATCGCGGAGATCCGGACTCCCTGAACCGCATCCTGCGGCGCTCCGGACGCGACGGCGGTCCCGTACGCGAGCACCGCGACCGCCCGCTTAGCGGGTTCGGGCGATCTCGACCAGAGCCGGATCAGTTCCCGGACCTTGCTGACCGAGGTGCCGTCACGCACCATCGCTTCCAGGAGCCAGGAGGCCGCCAGCCTCTCGACCGGCCGGCTGTCCGGCGACGACCACACATTGAGCACCCGCTCCTTGATAAGCGCATAGTCATGCGCGGCGATGAATGCCAGTGCCTGGACGGCCCGGATGCGAACCCGGTCGTCGCGATGCCGCTCGCACAGCTCCCTCAGCCAGGTCAGCATCGGCATGCGCGCCGCGTCGTACTCTCGCCACGCCAGCTCGATCACATTGCGCGCGAACTCCCGGCTCGGCATCTTCACCACGATGCCCCCCGTGTCGCCGGATCCGGGGTCGGGCGACGCCAGCTCGGCATGCCGGAGCCAGCGGACGAATGGCCGTGCGAAGACCTCGCGCTGTCCAGGCTCACCGGGGTGCTCGACCTCGGTGAGCAAAACGCCGAGCTGCCCGGCACCGTCGATGACCTCGTTCAAGGCCAGCCCGTCCAGGACGGCCGCGGCGATCGCGTACGACTGCCGGAGCGGAGAATCCACGCCATCGTGGTGGCGCAGCAGCCGGGCGGCCTGCTCATAGCGGTGCCGGCCACGGAACTTCGCCGCCCGCGGCGTCGCCGCTGGATCGGCCCACCTGCGCTTATGCCAGTCCCAGATGGCTTCGGCGAACAAGACCGCTCCGGCCGGGGTGGACGTGGGAGCGCTGGCGATCTCGGTGAACCAGTCCCTGGTCTCCTCGTCCGCGCTGCACGCGTCGGCAATGGCCGCGCGTGCCTGCGTTTTGGTCCGGACCGGCATCTCCCAGTCGGCCGGCCCGTCCCCGGTGAGCCGCACCGCCAGGTGAAACACCGCCACGGTGTGCAGGTCGGGGCGGGCGTGATCGATGACCGGGCCGGGCAGCGGCTGGGCGCCGTCGGCATCCACCAGGATGCTCAGCGAACCCGATACGCCGAGAGCGGTGCGCACCTGATTGAGCTGCGCCGTGCTGATCGTCTCCGCCCAGGGCGCTTCCGAGGCATCGAGCAGATGGCCGCATCCGGCTTCCAGCTGATCGAGCAGGCCGGCCAGGCCGGATGTGCCGTCAATCACGATGATCTTGCTAGTGGTACGGGAATAGCCGGTGAGGTGGTCGAGTGCGATCGTCGCCGACTGGCTGCGTCCGGTCTCGGGTGTGCCTCGGCAGAAGACCACCCGCTGATCAGACAGGCTCTCGCGCAGCGCCGCGTCGGATGGCGTCGTGACATGCACGGCCAGCGCGTGCCGCAGGTCCGCGACGCTGATCCGGCCAGGTGAGCGCTCTTTCTCCCGTGTTCCGGCGTTGTAGTGGTTATGGATCTCGCCCGCGACATCCCGGAACTGGCTGCCTACCGGGAAGTCAATCCGCCACCCCGGCATGCGGCCGTCGTAATCGAGCGACTCGTCATGCGGGCCCGCCGCCTGGCGGGGGCCGGCCTCCCCCTCACTGCCACCCGGTAGCGGCGGTTGAGCGGCCTGGCTGTCCCAGGGCTCGGCCGCCGGGGCGTCCTGCTGCGGGCCGGCCTCCGCAGGCGTCTGCCGGGTGGCGTCGTCCGGCGGTCTCTCATCAGCTGAGCTGTCGCCCACTCCGTTGCTTTCGGCCATCAGTCGTGCCAGTTGTGCATGGTGCCGGCGACACCGCCGCGGATAGTCGCGTTCGGCCCGATGCTGATCGATGTCCCGCCGTCGCGGCCATCCCCACCAGCCCGGGTACCCGCTTCTCCTCTCGCGCCGGTGCCGCCCGCTGGCTGGGGCATCCTCGCCATCCCCGGTATGGATTCGGCACCGGCTGGCGTGTCCGGCAGCACGCCGTCCCCGCTGAAGATGTACGCCGTCGCCCGGAATCCCTTGTCGGGCATGTCGACGGCGGTCTCGGCGAACGCGCGCGCCGGCAAGTCTAGTGCGTCGTGTCCGCTGATGACATCGTGGTAGATCCGGTCAGACACGATCAGGACGAGGTCGCTTCGCGTGCCGCTCAGCGCGTCCTTCGCCGCCTGGCAGTCACGGAGCCGACACACGGTGTTGATGGCAGTCCCTGCGAAGCCGTTATCGGCCACGTAGGTCATACCCTCATGCGCCGCCACCCGCATCCGCAGGCGGGCCTCCGCATTGGCGTGCCGGTTGTAACGGTGCAGGCCCTCGCGAAACTCCCGCCAGAGCGAGGTGACCAGTCGCGCCTCGTCGATGCCGGGTGGCAACAGTGCCAGCTCACCGTCTCCCTGCTCTTGCCTGAGCCAGTGAGCTCGCTCAAGCGCTCCGCGTTCGCTTGCCTCCCGGACCAGTCCCGCCATGGCCCGCTGTTTCTCGATCTGGGCGGCGTCGGTTCCTCTGCTGTATCGCTCCAGGTCGAAAGCGATGCACATCCTGCGCACGCCATGCCCGCCCGGTTCCTCCGTCATCGCAGCTCCCCTCCAGTGGTTGGCGCAGCGCCAAGCATTGCGTGGAAGCCGGGTGGCTGACGTTGTAGAAATAGGTAATCTCGCGCATTTGGTGCAGAAGCCTAGGTTCGTTACTTATCGCCTTCGGCTATCTCGCGCAGCGTCGCGATGTCCTCGATGATCATGCGCCCGTAGCCGGTGTCGATGACCCCGGCGTCGCGCAATGCGCGGATGGCTTTGTGCGTCGCGGGCTCAGATGCCCCGATCAAGCCCGCGAGTTCTGCCTGAGTGATGACGACCGCCATCGTTCCGTCACGACGCGTTCCCGCAGAGCCGTGGTACAGGTCCACAAGCACCTGCGCTAGACGGCCCCTGGTATCGCGGCGGAAATCGACTCGGCGCCGCGTCGCCGCGCGCAGCTTGGCCCCAACGGCCTGGTTGAACGCGCGGGCGATACCGAAGTTTCGCCGCAGGCAATAGTCAAGCTCAGGTTTCACGACTACTCGCGTGAGGACCGCGTCTGCCGCCCGGGCCGTGGCTGAGCGGGGAAGCCCGTCCATGGCCGAAAGCTCACCGACAACGTCGCCAGCCGTGCGGATGGCCAGGAGCGTCTCAGCACCGCCATTAGACACGGCGGTGATCTTCACGTAGCCATCGATGATGATGACGACAAAATTTGAACGTTCACCTTGATTGAAAAGGACCTCGCCGCCGTTAAACTGACGGACGCGCCCGAGCTCGAGCACTACTTGCTGCTCACTGGGGGATAGCGCCGCCAGAAAGCTCTCTGGTGCCCATATCTTTCTGTCGTACCGTTCGTGAACTGGCATATCTCAGCAACCGCTCTCTCTGCGGAAGCGAAGATACGACGAATTCCTCCGCTATGTGCGTATATCTGGATAACAGATACGACAGCGGCAGATTGGTATTCCTGTTGTTCCGCGACTCGGCACGGACGGCTGATACCGCCGCACCCTGGCGAGCCGCGGCGCGGGAGAATGGGGGTATGGATGTCTTCCTGGCGTGGCATGACTGGGCGACGGCTGAAGCGGACCTGCGCGAGCTGGTGCCCGCGACGACCGCGGACGATGTCGGCAAAGCGGTCGGGTTCGCCACGGGGTGGCACGGCGATCAGCGACGGCCAACCGGCACGCCGTACCTGGAGCACCTGCTGGAGGCGCTCGAGGTCCTGGTGAAAGGCGCCGGCATAAACGACCGGCACGTGCTGTGCGCGGCGGTCCTGCACGACGTGGTCGAGGACACGCCGTGCACGAACGCGGACGTTGCCCAGACCTTCGGGCCGCGCGTCGCGGAACTCGTCCGGTGGGTGACGATCCCGGATGCCGCCGGGCGGGACAAGGCACAGGTCAAGGAGGCGTACCTCAAGCGTCTCGCCGATGCTCCGGACGACGCGAAGCTGGTCAAGCTCGCGGACCGGGTCAGCAACGTGCAGACGCTGCGCAATCTGGGCCTGGAGAAACAGCGTTCCTACTACGCGCAGACCGTCACCTACATCCTGCCGCTAGCCCAGGGCTTCCCCTGGTTCGCCCGCTGGTACGCGGGCTGGGAGCGGGCCCACCACGATCTGGCCCGGTTAGCCGGACGCGACGACGGCCACGTCCGGCGGCGCGGCCGGGCTCTGATCGGCGACCGCGCGACGGCCGGCCGTCGTGATGATCAGCCACAGGACCAGAGCGAGCGGATAGATGAAGTAGCCGAACCTCGTGGACGGCGCGAGGACGAACATCAGGGTCAAGCCGATGACCAGCCGGATGATGGCGGCAGGGACATCCTTCGGCGGCCGCACCACCAGTGAGACCGCGATGCCGACACCCGACAAGATCAGCAACGCCACCACGACCGAATGACCGGCGGGCCAGGTGTCGGCGATCAGATGGCCGAGCAGCGGGCTGTCCGCCTGCGACTTCACGCTGGCCAGGCCGAGCGGGAACAAGACCGTATTCTTCACCAGCGAGCCGGGCTTGGTGACCGCGAACGGCCCGACGCACGCGACCATGACGGCGAGCGCCGTGATGGTGAACCGCCACGCGGCCCGCTTGCCGTCCCGCGCATACAGCAGCGCGAACGCGACGGCCAGCGCCGGCCAGGCGGTCGCCTTCATCGACGACGCGATGCCGAGCGCGAGACCCGCCGCGATCTCACCCCGGGAACGCCACAGGAACGCGAACCCCAGGCACATGAACGCGACCATGGGCACGTCGGTACCGCCCACCGCCAGCTCGAACGCGATCACCGGGGACGCGGTCACCAGCAGCGCCCACCGCAGGTAGTCCTTGGCGCCGCCAACTCTCAACGCGATCGCGAACACGACCACGAACACCAGTCCGAACCACACCCGCGGATCGCTCAGCGTGCCCTGGCCGGCCAGTGCCTGGGGCAAGCCGAAGACGGCCATCAGCGGCAGGTACGGGTTGTAGGCGTTCGGATTAGTGGTGGCCGCCAGTTCCTCAGTGCTCTTATACGGGGTGCCGTGGTGGATCAGCGTATCGGCGGACCGCGCGACAACCGTGACCTCTGGCTGGCTCTGACCATGCCAGGCTAGCCAGACGAGGGGGACCGCGACGGCGCCGCAGAGGACTGCCGCCAGCGCCATATCGATCCCGCCGCGAGTTCTCCACAGCCAGGCGACGAACGCGGCCAGCAGGTACGCGCACGCCCCGGCGACGCCCCAGAGGCGATGCAACGGGTTCGTGGTAAACAAGGCGACGCCACCGGCATACAGCGCGCAACCAGCAAATGCCCCGATCAGCCAGGCGCGTGGCAGGCGCGTTACGGACTGCCACTTGCTTACCCAGCGGGCTTCCACCCTTTCGATGCTAATGGACGTGACGCCCATACCCGATAGCCGACCGGCAGCAGTTGACCAGCAGAATCTGCCGCCCGCCGGGCCGGAAGGACAAGCATCTCGTGGTGATGTCACCACCCGCCGCGGGACGATGACGCGGGCGGTGCGAGGCAGGTGCCTTTAGATGACCGGGGGCCGGCCGGATAGAGTCATCCGCCAGGCGGTGCGGAGCTTGATCGGGTGGCGCTGGCCTGGGTCCATCCGCCAGCCCTCGGCGAAGCCGCCGAACCACGGGCGCAGGTGCGCGAGCCGGCCACGTTCGCGGACGAAGTTCAGCGCCATCCAGTCCGCCAGGTACACCGCGGCCAGCGGCCACGGCAGGTTGCGGCGGGCGAGCAGGACCCGGTTCCTGCCATCGCGACGGCGGAACGAATCGTAGCGGGCGTTCGGCATGCTGTGGTGGCACATCCGGGCAGCGGCATCGTAATCCAGCCGGTAGCCGAGGTCTTGCAGACGCCAGGCCAGATCGGTTTCCTCATGCCCGTAGAAGAACACCGCCGGGTACCCGCCCGCATCGATGAACGCGTCCCGCCTGATCGCGGACGCGCCGCCGAGGAAGACGGTCACCACTGACGAACGCCCCGGGTCACCGGCCCGCAGCCGGGGCACGTGCCAGCGCGCACCGGGACCGCCGGCCGGGTCGACCACGCGCATGGAGAGCACGGCTAGGGACGGGTCTGCCTCGAAGCGATCGGCCAGGTGGGTGCTCAGCCAAGCATCGGGGTACCAGCCGTCATCGTCGAGGAACAGCACCGCGTCGCCGTTGCACGCGTCTACGCCGACGTTACGGCCTGCCGCGACGCCCACGTTCTCCGGCAGTTCGACGACCTTGACCCGTTCCGGCAGACCCGGCACCGGCGTGCCGTTGCCGACGACCACCAGTTCCACCGGGGTCTGCTGGGCGAGCACGCTATCGACGGCCCGGTTCAGCTCGGCTCCCCGGTCCCCCATGGTGAGGATCACGCAGGACAATTTCACGCGAGCCTCCTCGAGGCGACGATCGCGACCAGGTGCGCGCAGGCAATCAGCACGCCGATGACCAGCGCGACGACGACGAGTACCCGGGTGGCGCCCAGCCCTCCCATAGCGGCGTCCGCAACGGCACACACAAGAATGAGAAAGC
>Ga0335075_10009503_pt1 | contig 14823 bp, 17 predicted proteins | sample Lox_Sample_24_FD_206723 | JGI IMG/M metagenome (GOLD analysis project Ga0335075, IMG submission 206723) | Soil microbial communities from Loxahatchee National Wildlife Refuge, Florida, United States - Lox_Sample_2.4 | ecosystem: Environmental > Terrestrial > Soil > Wetlands | place: USA...
AACCCAGGAACAGGATCCCGCTGACCAGCGTGACCAGAATCCACACCGCGTGCCCGTTGACCCGGGTCCAGTCGTTGAAGCCGTGCAGGATGGCGGCCACTATCACGCCGATCCAGGCGACCTGGTACCAGCGGTACCTGCCGGTCACCGCCAGCCCGATGAAGTACCCGGTCAGGCCTGCCCAGCAGGCGTGGCTGATGGGGTCGGTGACGAAGCGCCAGACGAAGTTGAGGATGAAGAACAGCACCGGGCCGATAAGCGCGGAGAAGATGGAGGTCGACGGCGCGTGCCCGTTCTGGATCAGGTGCACGATGCTCGGGAGAGCCCCCTGAACCGTCTGGTAGAACTCATTGACACCGTTGACGGTGAAGTACCTGACGACCTCGCTCGCGCCGAACACCAGCCCGCTGACCGCGCCGATGAACAGGTAGTCGCGAGGCGTGAGACCCCGCCGGTCCCGGTAAACCAGCGCGACCACCAGCACCGGGAGCGCCTTGGCGACCTCTTCGGGTATGCCGATCGTGAAGATGCTGGGGAGCAGGTTCGCGTTCGTCGCGTGCAAGGAGGTCTCCAGCGCTACCGCCAGCGGAATCTCTGTCAGCAGCGCGACCACCGTCACCAGCACCAGCATCGCCCTCGTGACGTGCATCGGCCTGACGATCACGCCGAGCAGCAGCAGCCAGGCGACTGCGAAGTACGCGGCGAAGATCCACGCGCCCGCGTCGAAAGTAGTAGTCGTGGCGCTGGAGCCCACGATGAACAGCGCGATCGACGGCACGCAGATCAGCGCGAGAAACAGCAGCACAGGCCAGCTGCGCAGCGAATGGTGCCGGTACCAGTCACCGAGCGGCAGCAGGTCGCTGACCCGGTCACCGTCGGCCTGCTGACCTGGCCGGGCGGACGGAGAGAGAGGAGAAGTATGCAACGCCGCCCCCCGTGCTCTGGCCGGCAGCGGCGGTCACCGTTCATCCTCCGGTTATGCGCCGCCGGACGCTATTGATCCTCATGGTAAATGGCGCCATTTCACGGGGACCCGGCCGCCCGCATCGGATGATCGCTGCGTGCCGCGGTCCCGCTGTGCAGCTGCAGGGCACTGATGACCAGGGCGAAATGGCTGAACGCCTGCGGGGTGTTGCCCAGCTGCCGCTGGGCCGCCGGGTCCCACTCCTCGCTGAGCAGCCCGACGTCGTTACGCAGTCCGAGCAGCTGCTCGAACAGCGCGGTCGCGTCCTCCTGCTGCCCGGCCCCGTTCAGCGCGTCCACCAGCCAGAACGAGCATGGGATGAACAGCCCTTCGCTGCCCTTGACCCCATCGTCGGTCTCGGTGGTCTGGTACCGCCTGATCAGGCCGCCGTCGCTCAGCTCGCGGCGGACCGCCGCGATCGTGCCGACCACCCGCGGGTCGGTGGCGGGCAGGAAGCCGACGCGCGGGATCAGCAGCAGGCTGGCGTCGAGCGTGCTGGACCCGTAGGCCTGGGTGAAGGTGTTGCGCCCCGCGTCGTACGCACGAGTAACCACGTCGTGGTGGATCTGGTCGCGGAGCTGTTCCCAGCGCGGCGCCGGTCCCGGCAGGTCTTGCGTCCGCACCGCGCGCGCCATCCGGTCGGCCGCGACCCACGCCATGACCTTGGAGTGGGTGAAGTGCTGCCGGTCGCCGCGTACCTCCCACAGCCCGTTGTCGGGTTCGCTCCAGGCCGACTCGAGGTGGTTCATCAGGGCGGTCTGCAGCGCCCACGCCTCCTGGTCGGCGGGCAGGCCTGCCTGCCTGGCCAGGAAGAACGCGTCCAGCGTTTCTCCCCAGACGTCCAGCTGAAGCTGGCTGGACGCGGCGTTGCCGGTGCGGACCGGAGCGCTGCCCGCGTACCCGGACAGCCATGGCAGTTCGGCCTCGGGGATCCGGCGCGTGCCGTCCAGGCTATACACGATCTGCAGCGCGTCCGGCTGGCCCGCGATGGCGCGCAGCAGCCAGTCGCGCCAGGCGCCGGCCTCGCGCCTGAAGCCGGCCGCGAGCAGCGCCTGCAGCGTGTAGGTGGCGTCGCGCAGCCAGCAGTACCGGTAGTCCCAGTTGCGGACGCCGCCGAGCTCCTCGGGCAGCGACGTGGTGGCGGCCGCGACGATGCCGCCGGTCGGCTCGTAGGTCAGGGCCTTCAGCGTGATGAGCGACCGGTCGACGGCGTCGCGGTACGGCCCGGGCTGGTAACCGGCGTGCGAGGCCCACTCGGTCCAGAAGTCCTCGGTGGCGGCGAGCGCCTCTTCCGCGTCCGCGTAGGGCATCTCGGGCTCGTGGCTGGGTGCCCACGACATGACGAACGGAACCCGGTCACCTGCCCCGACGGTGAACTCGGCGACCGTCCCCCAGTCTTGCCCGGCCACGTCCACCGCGGACATCAGCCGGACCCGGTCCGGGCCCGCGATCGCGTCGGCCCGGCCGCCCTCGTGCCGCAGCCACGGAACGACGCGCCCGTAGTCGAACCGCAGCCGCACCACCGAGCGCATCCGCACCTGGCCGCGCAGCCCCACGGCGATGCGGATGAGGTGCGGGGTGCCCGCCCTGGGCGGCATGAAGTCGATGACCCGCACGGCGCCGTCCGCGGTCACCCAGTCCGTGTAGAGCACCAGGGTGTTCCCGGCGTAGCGGCGGGCGGTGCAGGTACCCGCCCCCGCGGGCGCGAGCGTCCAGTGCCCCGCCTCGTCGTTGTGCAGCAGCGCGGCGAACGCGGCAGGCGAGTCGAACCGCGGCAGGCACAACCAGTCGACCGACCCCGTCGTGCTCACGAGAGCCGCCGTGTGCAGGTCTCCCAGCAGCGCGTAGTCTTCGATTTTCGGCATCCCCCACTGTTGCCGGGTAACTCGCGGCGCACACCGTCAGGTCGGCTAATGGCGCGGGTCCCTTTTCCCCTGAACGGTCCCGTGGTCCCCCATCCTCCTCACCTTGACGATGTGCGGCGGCAGCCCGGTGGCCTGCAATCGGTAAAGGACACCGGCAGAGGAGGGCCAGATGCCTTCGCTGAAAGACAAGACCGTGCTGATCATCGGCCGCGGCAGCGGAATCGCCCGTGCCATCGCCCTGGCCGTCAGCAAAGACGGCGGCCGGGTCATCGTCGCCGGGCGTCACCCGGACGACCTGGCCGCCGCGTATCGGGGCATGGATATGGGCGTTGAGCGGGTCGACGTCACGGACGAGGCCTCGATAGCCGCGCTGGCGGGCAGGGTCGCGGCGCTCGACCACGTGGTGTGCACCGCGTCCGCCCGCGCCAGGGGTGGCTATCAGGACCTGACCGCGAACCTGGTGAATGCCTCGTTCGGCGTCAAGGTGACCGGCCCGCTGCTGCTGGCCAAGCATCTCGCCGGAAACGTCGCACCGGGCGGGTCGTTCCTGTTCATGTCGGGGGCCACCGCGCTGAAGCCGGCCCCGGGCATGCTGGCCGTCGCCGCCACGAACGCCGCCGTCGATGCAATCACCGCGGGCCTCGCGGTTGAGCTGGCGCCGATCAGGATCAACGCCATCGCCCCTGGAACCATCGACACCGGTGCGTACGACGCTCTCGGCGATGAGCGGAAAGCCGCGCTGTTCAAGGCCAGGTCGGCCACCGCGCCCGCGCGGCGCATCGGCACCGCCGACGACATCGCGGCCGTGGCGCTGGCGATCCTGGCCAACGGATACCTGACCGGGGCGTCCATCCCGGTCGACGGTGGCGAGCACCTCGTCTGAGTGACAGGAGAGGAGACTTACTGACATGAGCCCCCCTGTTTCGCGTGGCTTCCGCCACTTCCGCCGTCCCGAAGCGGACGAGGCGCACCGGGTGCCGCCGGGTCAGTACATAGCCAAGGGTTTCCCGGTGCTGTCGGCGGGCCCGACGCCGCATACGCCCCTGCCGGAATGGACGTTTTCGATCAAGCGGGCCGGCGAGACGCTCAAATCCTGGACGTGGGACGAATTTCAGGCGCTGCCCGCCAAGGACATTACCGTCGACATCCACTGCGTGACCCGCTGGACCAAGCTGGACACCATGTGGCGCGGCGTGCCCGTGGAGACGCTGCTCGACCAGGTAGCGCAGGATGCCCCCTACCTGATGGCGTTCAGCGACGGCGGCTACACCACGAACCTGCCCGTCCAGGACGTCACCGGCGGCCAGGCCTGGGTGGCGTTCGGCTACGACGGCCAGCCGCTCGAAGCCGAGCACGGCGGCCCGGCTCGCCTGCTGGTGCCGCACCTGTACTTCTGGAAGAGTGCGAAATGGGTGCGGGGCCTGGAACTGCTCGACCACAACCGGCCGGGCTTCTGGGAGAACTACGGCTACCACATGTACGGAGACCCATGGCGACAGCAGCGGTACGCGGGCGACTGACCTGGCAGAGCGCCACCGTGACCGCGGTGAAACAGGAAACGGACGCGGTCCGCACGATCGAGCTCGACGTGCCCGACTGGCCGGGGCACCGGGCGGGGCAGCATATCGACGTCCGGCTGACCGCCGACGACGGCTACACCGCGGAACGGTCCTACTCCATCGCCACGGCCGACGACGAGCCTGTCGCGATCACCGTGGAACGGCTCGACGACGGCGAGGTCTCGCCGTACCTGACCGAGGAACTGCGCGCGGGTGATCAGCTCGAGCTGCGCGGCCCGATCGGTGGCTGGTTCGTGTGGGACACCAGCGACGGCGGCCCGCTGCTCCTGATCGCCGGCGGGTCAGGAGTCGTGCCGCTGCGGGCGATCCTGCGGCACCGGCAGCGCACCGGCAGCGACGTCCCGGCCCGCCTGCTCTACTCGTCTCGCACGCTGGCGGACGTCATCTACCGCGGCGAACTCGACCAGTACCACGACGGCGGCGCCGAGGTCAGCTACACGCTGACCCGGAGCCAGCCGGCGGGCTGGACCGGCTACTCGGGACGGGCGGACGCCGCGCTGCTGGCCAAGGTCGCCTGGCCCGCTAGCCAGCATCCGCTCACGTTCGTGTGCGGGCCCACCAGCTTCGTCGAGGCGGTGGCAGGAAACCTGGTCGCGCTGGGCTATCCCGCGAACCGGGTCAAGACCGAACGGTTCGGAGGCACCTAATGGTTGCGCTGGATGGCAATGCGATCGGCGGCCTGCTGCTCGAGGTGTTCGGCACGGACCTGACCGCCGCCCAGACGATCTGCGCGACGTGCGGCAATGCCGCCGCGGTCGCGGAAACGGTCGTCTACCTGCGCGCGCCAGGGACCGTGGTGCGCTGCCGCACCTGCGGCAACGTGCTCATGGTCATCGCGCAGATCAGGGGCGTGAGCTGCGTCGACCTGCTCGGCATGGCCGTGTTCGACGAGGGCCACGACCGATAGCCGTTCTGACGATGTGCGGCAGGGGTCGCCGCGCCGAGGCTGGTTGCTGACGAAGCAGCAGCCGAAAGGAACGTCGAATGAGCATGAACTGGCTCGAAGGCATGGGCATGGACACGGCCGTCTTCGCCGGACAGAAACTGGTGGTCGTCGGCGGCAGCAGCGGAATGGGACGGCAGACCGCGGCCGACGTCGTGGCCGCTGGCGGCAGCGCCGTGATCATCGGCGACGGCCAGGACAAGGTCGACGAGACGGTCAAGGCACTGGCCAAGGACGGCACGGCGTACGGCATCACCGCCGACCTCACCGACCGGATGCAGGTCGAGCGGGTGCGCCAGCAGCTCGCCGCCGAGCAGGCCGACGCCACCCTGCTGGTCAACGCGGCCGGGCTCTTCCTGCCCAAGCCCTTCCTTGACCATGAGGGCGCCGACTACGACGCGTACCTCGAACTGGACCGCGCCATCTTCTTCATCACCCAGACGGTGGCGCGCGGCATGGTCGCGCAAGGGCGCGGCGGGTCGATCGTGAACATCGGCAGCATGTGGGCGCACCAGGCCATCGGCGCCACGCCGTCGGCGGCGTACTCCACCGGCAAGGGCGGAATGCACGCGCTGACCAAGAACTTGGCGCTGGAGCTGGCGCCGCACCAGATCCGGGTCAACGCGGTCGCCCCGGCCTTCGTCGTCACCCCGATCTACGAGCGGTTCGTGCCCAAGGACAAGATCGAGGAGACGCTGCACAGCTTCGACGCGTTCCACCCGCTCGGCCGCACCGGCACCGTCCGCGACATGGCCAACACCATAACCTTCCTGCTGTCCCCGGCCACCAGCTGGGTCACCGGCGCCATCTGGGACGTCGACGGCGGCGTCATGGCGGGACGCAACTAACCGGCCGAAGGGAGGACCAGATGACCGTGGCATGGGACCCGGTGACCAGGGATCACGTGGTGCGTGCCGTCGAGGAGTACGACCGGCTGGGGCCGGAGAAGTTCTTCGCGGCGCACGGCTACGCCCCGACCACGACGTACGACCTGGTCTGGGACAACCGCCGTTACCCGCCGAAAGCGATCCTGGGCACCGCCTATGAGTTCGCCACCGGCAATCGGCTCGCTTCCGGTGATTTCGAGGGCGGGAAGTCCGGCGCCGTCAAGGTCCTCGGGCACCTGGGATTCACGGTCGAGCCAAGAGAAGCCAGCTTACGTTTCGAGCGAAAGGTAAAGCCATGTCCGAGCGTCCGATCATCGTCTTCGACGTCAACGAGACCCTGCTCGACCTTGACTCGATCCGTCCGGTCTTTGACCGGACCTTCAACGACCCCGCCGCGATGCGGCTGTGGTTCGCCAACCTGATCACCTACTCCGAGGCGCTGACGCTGGCCGGGGTGTACGTGCCGTTCACCGACATCGGCGGCGCGGTGCTGCGGATGCTGGCCGCCACCCGCGACCTGACCATCAGCGACGCCGACGCCGCCGAACTGACCGACCGGTTCGCCACCATGCCGCCGCATCCCGAGGTCCCCGCGGCGCTGCGCCGCCTGCGCGACCACGGCTTCCGGCTGTTCACGCTCACCGACAACACGCTGGGCATCTCCGGGCGGCAGCTGGAGCGGGGCGGCGTGATCGACCTGTTCGAGCGCCGGTTCAGCGTCGATGAGACGGTCAAGCGGCACAAGCCCGCGCCGGAGGCCTATCAGTCGGTCGCCGACGCGCTGGGGCTGGCACCGGGGAACATTTGCCTGATCGCCAGCCACGTGTGGGACACGATCGGGGCCGGGGCCGCGGGCTGGCAGGCCGCGCTCATCCTTCGCGAGGGCAATGCCCCGCTCGACGTCGGCCCGCAGCCCGACTACATCGGCAAAGACCTGGACGCCATCGCCGACCAGCTCATCGAAAGGTACCCAGCCACGTCCTGACCAGTGCCGCGCCGGCGGTTACGCTGGCCTGGTGAGGCCGGACGAACTCGCCAAGCTCGCGCGGCTGCGCCGCGCCCGCGACTTGATGGACCGCGAGTACGCGACACCGCTCGACGTCGCGTCGATCGCCCGCGCCGCGTGGATGTCGCCCGCGCACTTCCAGCGGCAGTTCCGCGCGACGTACGGGGAGACGCCGTACGGCTACCTGATGACACGGCGCATCGAGCGGGCGAAGGCGCTGCTGCGCCTCGGCGACCTGTCGGTCACCGAGGTCTGCATGGCGGTCGGGTGTACGTCGCTCGGCTCGTTCAGCGCGCGCTTCACCCAGCTTGTGGGCGAGACGCCGACCGCGTACCGGGCCCGTAACCACAGCTCGCTCGAGGGCGTGCCGGGCTGCGTCACGAAGGACATCACCCGCCCGGGCCACGGCCCGAGCAAGATGGGAAAAGCGCCGCAGCGCGCGGGCGGCTAGTGTTGCCAGCATGGATGTCACTCTTGCCCGCTGTTTCGTCCTAGTCCACGATCCGGATCTCGCACTGGCGTTCTACCGTGACACGCTCGGGCTCGAGCTCCGCATGGACGTCACCAACGAGAGCTTTCGCTGGCTTACCGTCGGCGCCGCCGCCCAGCCCGACGTGGCGATCGTCCTCACGAACTACCTGAACGGCACCCCGGCCGACGCCGACGCGCTGGCCGTGCTCATCGCCAAGGGCGCGCTGAACGGCGTGCACTTCCGCACCGACGACCTCGACGCCACCTTCGAAAAGGTGCGCGCCTCGGGTGCCGACATCGTGCAGGAGCCGACCGATCAGCCGTGGGGCCAGCGGGACTGCGCGGTGCGTGACCCGTCCGGCAACCTGGTGCGCATCGACCAGAAGTAGTCCCCGGCGCCCGTTAGGGACGGGCGGCCAGGTCCAGGGCGATGTCGGTCAGCAGGTCCTCCTGACCTCCCACTAGCTCTCGCTTGCCGGCCTCGAGCAGCAGGGCGCGTACGTCAACGCCGTAGCTGGCGGCGGCGGCTTCCGCGTGTCGCAGGAAGCTGGAGTACACCCCGGCGAACCCGAGGGTCAGCGTCTCCCTGTCTACGCGGACTGGCCGTTCCTGCAGCGGGCGGACCAGGTCGTCGGCGGCGTCCTGCAGGGCGAACAGGTCACAGCCGTGGTCCCATCCGTCCAGGGTGGCGGCCACGGCGAACGCTTCCAGCGGGCAGTTCCCCGCGCCGGCGCCGTGCCCGGCCAGTGAGGCGTCCACCCGGGCGGCGCCCGCCTCGACCGCGGCCAGCGAGTTGGCTACCGCGAGGGAGAGGTTGTCGTGGGCGTGGATGCCGATCCCGGTCGCCGGATCGAGCGCGTCGCGGTACGCGCGGACGCGGTCGCGAACGCCGCTAGGGGTCAGGTGGCCGCCGGAGTCGGTGACGTACACGCACTGGGCGCCGTAGGACTCCATGCGCACAGCCTGGGCGGCGAGCGCGGCCGGCTCGGCCATGTGACTCATCATGAGGAACCCGGCGACGTCCATGCTCAGGTCCCGGGCAGTGGCGATGTGCTGGGCAGCGATGTCCGCCTCCGTGCAGTGGGTGGCGACCCGCACCGAACGCACGCCGAGCGCGTGCGCGCGCTTCAGGTCGCCGACCGTTCCGATGCCGGGGAGCAGCAAGGTGGTAAGCCTGGCCCGGGTGACGGCGGCGGCCACCGCCGCGATCCAGTCGGCATCCGTGTGACTGCCTGGGCCGTAGGTGACGCTCGCGCCGGCCAGCCCGTCCCCGTGCGCCACCTCAATCGCGTCGACCCCCGCCGCATCCAGCGCGGCGGCGATCGCCGCGGCCTGCGCTGGCTCGAGCCGGTGCCTGGTGGCGTGCATGCCGTCGCGCAGCGTGACGTCCTGGACGTACAGTCTCATCGCACAGCCAGCCTTTCACCGGCCCGGATCGCGGCCGAGGTCATGATGTCCAGGTTCCCGGCGTAGGCCGGCAGGTAGTGACCGGCTCCCTCGACTTCGAGCAGGACGGTGACCTTGTGCGTCACGTCCGCGGCCAGGGTCCCCACGTCACCGTCGATCTCGGTGATCTGCACTGGCTGCTTGAGGTGGTAGCCGGGCACGTAGCCAGCCACGTCGGCGACCATCCGGGTCACCGCCGCCGCGATGGCCGCGCGTGTTTCCGGGGCCGGGGCCGCGACCAGGCAGTGCACGGTGTCGCGCATCAGGAGCGGCGGCTCCGCCGGGTTGAGGACGATGACCGCCTTGCCGCGCCGCGCGCCGCCGACGGTCTCGATGGCGCGGGCTGTGGTCTCGGTGAATTCGTCGATGTTGGCCCGCGTCCCCGGGCCCGCTGACCGGGAGGAGATCGACGCGACGATCTCCGCGTACGCGACCGGGGTCACCGATGCGACCGCGGCCACGACCGGAATGGTGGCCTGGCCACCGCAGGTCACCATGTTGACCTCGCGGGCGTCGCGGTGCGCGTCGAGGTTGACCGCCGGCACGACGAACGGTCCGAGCGCGGCCGGGGTCAGGTCGACAACCCGGACGTCATACGGCGCCAGCGCCGCGGCGTTGGACGCGTGCGCCGCCGCCGAGGTGGCGTCGAACACGACCCCGATGTCGCCGAAGCCGGGCAGGTCGAGCAGCCCTTTGACGCCGTCGGCGGTGGTCGCGACGCCGAGGCGGGCCGCGCGCCGGAGCCCGTCAGAGGCGGGGTCGATGCCGGCGACCGCGCAGATCCGCAGCGGGCCGCGACCGCGCAGCAGCTTGATCATGAGATCAGTGCCGATGTTGCCAGAGCCGATGACCGCCGCCCGCGTCATCGCGTGCCCCCGGTGAAGACGGCGGCTACCTCGCCTAGGCCGCCGATCTCGGCCGTGAAGCGATCACCGGCCCGAACCGGGACCATGGGCCCGAGCGCGCCAGACAGCACGATTTCCCCGGCCCGCAGGGGCTGGCCGTACGACCGCGCGGTGGCCGCGAGCCACGCGACCGCGATGGCCGGATGGCCGAGGCACGCCGCGCCGGATCCGGTGGACACCTCCTCGCCGTCGCGCCACAGCCGCATCGGGCACGCCGCCAGGTCTGTGCCGCCTGGCGGACGGTGCTCCGTCCCCAGCGTGAACAATCCCGACGAGGCGTTGTCAGCTACGGTGTCGACGATGGAGATGTCCCAGTCCGCGATGCGGCTGTCCACGATTTCCAGCGCCGCGACGACCGACTCGGTCGCCGCGAGCACGTCGTCCGGGCTGATGTCCGGGACGTCCAGGTCGCGGGCGAGCACGAACGCGACTTCCGCCTCGATCTTCGGCTGGAGCAGCCGGCTGGTGCCGATCGGCTCACCCGGCGGGCAGTCCATCGTGGACAGCAGCGTGCCGAAGTCGGGCTGGTCGACGCCGAGCTGGGCCTGCACAGCCGGGTTAGTGAGGCCGATCTTGCGGCCGACCACGCGATCCCCGGCCGCGACCTGGCCGGCGACCCACGCCGCCTGCACGGCGTAGGCGATGCCCACGTCCCCGGCCGGCAGCAGCGTGCGAACGGGCGGACAGGGACGGCCGGCGGCACGGGCCGCGGCGAGCAGTCCGAACGCCTCGCCAGCCAAAGTGTCCAGCGAGGGAGACGGTACTTCGATTGACATCAGGCCACCTCGAACGTCGTGCCTATACCCATGCCGGTGATCCATTCCGGTACTGGTTCGTAGCTCGTCCACGCCAGCGGCCGGGCGGCTGCGGCGAAGCCGGTGAGCCAGGTGCGGATCTCGTGACCGCCGCTGCCAGCCCGCTCCTCGAGCCCCCTGTCGCCGAGGTCGGTCACCGCGTCAAGGTCGGCGGTGACCAGCTGCTTGAGGAACCAGGTGTCCCAGGCCGTGTTGACGTGGGCGTCGGGGTTGCCGGCCAGGGCGCGGACACCGGGCTCACGAGCGGCGGCGAAGGCCCGTACGTCGCGCCGCCCGTGGATCATCGCCGTGCGGCGCTCCGCGGGGACCGATGCGTCACGCGGGTCGTTGGACGGTAGCCAGTGCGACAGGCCGCCGCTGGCGACGATCAGCACCCGCCCGGCGTCCGCAGCCCTGATCGCCGCGCCCAGCGACTGCCCGAGCGCCACGCAGCGGGGCATCGACGGCAGCGGCGGCCCGGCAGTATTGACGACCAGGGGGACCAACGGGAGGTCGGACCGGCCGCGGACCATGTCGTAGCTCTGCACGATGCCGTGGTCGACGGTGAGCGCGTAGGACAGGGCGATGTCGAACCCGTCGCGAGATAGCCCCTCGTAGATCGTCCAGGCGAGGCCGGCTGCCACCGGCAGCGGGCCGGAGCGGCTGCCGAAGTCCCCGAACGCCTCTGCCCCCTCCACGCCGAGGATGAACGGCGGCATCGCGTCGTAGAAGTTCGCGTGGAAATGATCGGGGCCGATCACGACCAGCGCGTCGGGGGCCAGTTCGGCGACCGCGGCGGCGACCCGGCGCGTGTCGGCAAGGAACTGGCCGCCAGGCGCGGCCGAGTCCGGCGGCGGCAGCAGTGTCGCGAACGGCGAGTGCGACATGCCGACCATGCCGATGATCTCGCTCATGGCGCCACCGCTTCTACCGTGCCGCGCAGCAGGAAGTCACGGTGCACGCGCAGGAACTCCTCGCGCTTCTCCCATTGCGGCCAGTGGCCCGCGTCCGCGATGACGTGCAGCCGGGCGTCAGGCAGCCAGCCAAGCAGCATCTCGGCTTCGTCCAGGCCCCCGGTCGGGTCGTGATCGGTCCACAGCAGCAGCGTCGGCGCGGCGACCTTGCCCACCCAGCCCGGGTCCCACGCGAAGTCCTTGCGGACAGCGGGATCCTGGAGGACGAGCGTGTTCGTGATCGCGCGTACGAAGCCCGGCCGGCTGTACACCGCGCGGCGCAGGTTGACCAGTTCGTCCGTGACCATCTCGGTGTTGTGGAACAGGAACTCCACCCGGCGGCGGACGGTCGCGTCGCTCGGGTCGCGGACCGCTGCCAGGGTGCTGTCCCTCAGCCGGGCCATCACCTCGGGCTTGTTGGCGATGTTGCCCGGGGTGTTGAGGACGAGGCGGCCCACCCGGTCGGGATGGTGGGCGCCGACCCACGCGGCGACCCAGCCGCCCAGCGATTCGCCGGACAGGTGCGCGGTGCCGATGTCCAGCGCGTCCAGCAGCCCGGTCAGGTGGTCGCAGAGCACGTCGATCGTGTACGGCTGGTCCGGCAGGCCGGACCAGCCGTGGCCCACCATGTCGTAAGCGGTGACGCGGAAATCCCTGGCCAGGCCCGCGATGTCACGGGCATAAGCCTCGAGGTGGCCGCCGGTGCCGTGCAGCAGTACGAGGTCGGGACCGGATCCGGCGCGAAGCACCCGGGTGCGCACCCCGCGCACGTCGACGTGGCGCAGTTCGTGGTCGGTGTCGGCTAGCTCGCCCCAGATGCTGATGTGCTCGGGCAGGCCGCTGCCGGGGTGGTCGTTCATGGCTGGTCCTCAGGGAATCGGGCGCGCGCCTCGGCGACCGTGCACAGCCCGGCACTTTGCCGCCTGGTGATGCCGAGCGCCGCGAGCAGGCGGGAATTCTCGATGGTCAGGAACTCGACCGCCGTATCGGCCGAGTCGTTGTAGTGGCGGTGCCAGGTCCACGGCGGCGTGTAGATGAAGTCCCCCGCCGACCAGGGCGCGGTGTCGTCCTCGATATCGCTGTGCCCTCGGCCGGAGATGACGTAGTGCACGGTCTCGTGGTAGTGGCGTTGCATATCTGAGCTCTGACCGGGCGGGATCGTCTGCCGGAACAGCTCGAAGGTGGCGGTCGGCAGTCGCCCGGCGATCGCCAGCGTGGTCGGGTTGTGCACCTGCCCGGCCGGCAACGTCTCCAGTTCGCCTGCGTGCACCACGACCGGCCGTGCGGTGCCAGGGCGGACGGACGAGCTGATCGCGCTGAGGAATTCCTTGAGATCAAAGCCAGGGCCAGACAGTGTCATCGCGGCGATTCCGTCCTTCCTCCGTCGACCGTCAGCACGGTCCCATTGACGTAGCCGGCGTCAGCCGACACGAGGAACGCGACCGCCGCGGCGATCTCGTCCGGCGTGCCGGGCCGCCCGGCCGGTACCTGTGCGGTGTCCTGGGTGTCCAGTTCGGCGATCGGCTGGCCGGTCCGCACCGCCCGCGCGGCCAGGATGTCCCGGCGGCGCTGCGTGTCGGTGGCGCCAGGCGCCACGCAGTTGACCGTGACGCCGCTGGCGGCGTACTCGAGCGACAGCAGCTTCGCGGCGGCGGTGACGGCCGCACGCAGCACCACCGAGACGGCGAGGTCCGGCTGCGGCTGGCGGACCGCGGTTGAGGTCACGAACACCAGCCTGCCGAAGCCGCGAGACGCCATGCACGGCAGCGCGAGGCGGGCCAGCCGCAGCGGCCCGAGCAGCAGCAGTTCGGCGCCGGCTCGCCAGGCGTCGTCAGCGACGTCGAGGATCCGGCCGGGCGGCGGGCCGCCGGCATTGAGGACCAGCACGTCCGGCGCTCCGTAGCGGGCGGTCATCGCGGCTATGGCGGAAGCCGCCGCGTCCGGTGCGGCGATGTCGCTGACCAGCGTGCCGACGTCGGCCCCCGTCCGCTCTCGCAGCCGCGCCGCCGCGGCGGCCAGTGGCGTAGGCCGTCGGCCGCTGATGACGACGCGATGCGCCGGCGCTAGGCGCGCGGCGATCGCGTAGCCGATGCCTGCGCTCCCGCCACCGATTAGTGCGGTCCTGACGATGATGGTGGCCTCCGGGGGACTCGTGCGAACTGCCCTGTCTGGCCTAGCCTGACCAACATGACCCCGTGGCACCAACGATGAGTCCCACTCAGCGGGACACAGCGTCGCCAGGCAGCGCGCCGCCAGAGAGCGGGCTCGACCGGGCGGCGGCGATCCTTGGCGCGTTCGACGCCGCGCACCGCGAGCTCACGCTCGCCGCGCTGGTCGACAGGTGCGGGCTGCCCAGGTCGACCACCCATCGCACCGCCGACCGGATGCTCCGGCTCGGCTGGCTGGAGAAGCCCGGCGACCGGTACCGCATCGGCAACCGCTTGTTCGAGATTGCGAGCCTGGCGCCGATCCGGCTTGAGCTGCGCGAGGCGGTGCTGCCCTTCCTGCAGGACCTGCACCAGGCCACGAAGATCACCGTGCAGCTCGGTGTGCTGGACGGCGCGACCGTCCTCGTCGTGGAGAAGATCACCGGGCACCGGGCTATGCCGATGCTGTCGCAAGTCGGGGGCATGATCCCGGCGTACGCCTCCGCGCTGGGCCGGGCGATCCTCGCCTATTCCGACCCGCAAGTCATCGACACCGCGCTGGCCGGCCCGCTGCCCGCCCGCACTCCGCGCACGCTGACCAGCAGGGTCGCCATCATGCGGGAGCTGACAGCGGTGCCCGAGCGCGGCTGGGCGATCGACCGCGAAGAGGGCAACATTGGCGTGAGCTGCGTGGCCGCGCCGATCTTCGGCCCGCTCGGCGACGTCGCCGCGGCACTATCGGTCACCGGGCCGAGCCAGCTGGTGCGGGCCGACCGCATCGGGCCGGCCGTGCGGATGGCCGCCGCCGCGGCGTCCCGCGCCTACACACGTCCTCGACTGCTGTCCCGCTGAGCGGGACAGA
>Ga0335075_10009504_pt1 | contig 14822 bp, 11 predicted proteins | sample Lox_Sample_24_FD_206723 | JGI IMG/M metagenome (GOLD analysis project Ga0335075, IMG submission 206723) | Soil microbial communities from Loxahatchee National Wildlife Refuge, Florida, United States - Lox_Sample_2.4 | ecosystem: Environmental > Terrestrial > Soil > Wetlands | place: USA...
ATGTCATTCAGGACCGGGCCGCTGTCGTGGCCTAGGGCGTCGCTCCGTCAAGCGCGAACAGACCGTCAACGGCCTTGCCGCGCTCGACGGCACCGACTCCCCAGACTGACTGGCTGCGCGGGACCTGGGCGAGCTGGAGCAGCGCCTGCTCTGACTTGCCGAACGATGCCGTGGCGGTGGACCACTTCGTGCCCGAGGAGGTCAGGTGCCAGAGCCTTGGCTTGCCCAGGCCGGTGCTCTCCGCGAGGCCCCAGATGCCGCCGCTGCCATCGGGCACCAGGCCGCTGAGGAAGTAATCCGCCTTGTCGGCGGGTGCGCTGAGACTGCCGAGAGTCCACGCCGAATCAGACAGCTCGGCCGTGAACTCGGACGTGCCGCCCTTGGCATTAGTGGCGCCGCCGCCGATCCAGACCTTGCCGCTGCTGCTCGCCAGGACGCTGGTCAGGTTCGAGTTCGCCGGCAGGACGGTGAGGCCCGGCTGGACCGTGGCCCAGCTACTGCCGCTCCACCGGACGACAGCGGGAGGCGCTGCGCTCGCATCACCGTAGAACAGCCAGGGCACGCCCAGCACGGCCCAGATGTTGCCGGCCGATACCTCGCTGATCGCGGTGATCGCGCCGGTTCCCGGCACGCTGACCGTCCGCCACTTCTTGCCGTTGAACTGGGCGGCGTACGGCGCGAAAACCAGCGAAGAGGTGGAGGTGGTGCCGCCGGTCACCTTTCCGCCGACGACCCAGACGTCCGTGCTGCTGATCACCTTGGTTGCGGTGACGATCACGAAGCCGCTCGCGGTATCGCCAGTTCCGGGTAGCTTCCCGGCCGTCCACTTGCTTCCGTCCAGCCGGACGTAGCCGTCGTACTCGACGTTCGCCGGCACTCCGCCGAATGCCCACACGTTGGTGCTGGACGACGCCCCGATCACCGGGAGAGCGCCGAATTTACTCCAGTCCTTCGCCACTGAGCTGGGCAGGGTCACCGCCCGCCATGCTTTGCCAGCCCAGTGCTCGAGCAGGCCAGCGTCCTTGTCCTTGCTCTCCGACTCGCCCGCTGCCCACGCATCCTTTGCGCTGACAGCGTCGATGCCGGACAGCACGACGGTCTTGCCTTTGACCGCGAGGGTGGCTTCCGTGCGCCAGCCAGTGCTGGCGCTGCTGGCAGCCTGCGCTGGAAGGACGCCCGCGGCCAGCGCGAGCGTGGTACCGGCGAGCACGAGGGCAGCGCGGTACGAACTGAGTTTCATCATGGGATCCCGTTACCTGGAAGGTGTCAGGATCCGAACGAAACCACCTTGTGTCACCCACGTCAACAAACTTCGGGCGTATTAGTCAGAGAGTGACTGCAGCATCACGTGACGCTTCCGTCACAGTGTTTGCTGACCCGACAGCGGGCGCCGCCGGCCAGGGCGGCGACGCCACAGCGGACGCAGGTCAGGCGCTGCGCAGTACGGCTCCGGTCTGCCTGGCGGCCTCCGCCACTGCGGCGTCCCTGGCAGCGCTGGCCTCGTCGGCAGTCAGCGTCCGGTCCGGCGCACGGAACCTCAGCGTGTAGGCCAGCGACTTCCGGCCCGCGCCGATCTGGTCACCGGTGTAGACGTCGAACAGGCTGACCGACTCCAGCTGCACGTCACCGCCGGCCGCCGCGACGCCCGCCTCGAGCGCGTTCTGCACGTCAGCGGACGGCACGGACTGCGGAACCACCAGCGCGACGTCCTGCACGGCTACCGGGTAGGCGGACAGCGTCGGCGCCTGCACCGGGCCGAACGTGTCCGCGGCCGTCTCGATCAGGGACAGCTCGAGCTCCATCGCAGCCGTCCTGGCCGGGAGCCCGAACGCAGCGGTCACCCGCGGATGCAGTTCACCAGCGTGTCCGGCCAGCCACTCATGGCCTTCCGCGGAGCGCACGAAGATCGCCGCGCATCGGCCTGGGTGCCATGGCTCGTGCTGATCGGCCCTGATCGCGAACGGCACCCGGCTGGCGCGCAGCACAACCCTGGCCGCCTCGATCGCATCCTGCCAGCCGGCCGCGCGCCCCGGACCCCACCAGCCGGCCAGCTCGACGTTCCCGGCCAGTACGGCAGCTACGCGCAGCGGCTGGTCTGGCAGCGCTGCCTCCAGCTCGGCGACCTCCGCGACGGACGGAGCGCGGTCAACCCGCAGGATCGGCGCCGTCGGCGGTGCCTCCGGGTGCGGCCGGAACACCAGCCCGTTCTCGTAGAGCGAGACGTCAGCGAAGCCGCGGCCGAGGTTCCGGACGAGCGTCCGGAACAAGCCTGGCAGCAGCGTCGTGCGCATTAGCGGCTCGTCGTCGCTGAGCGGGTTGGCCAGCCGGACCGCGACCCGGCGAGGGTCGTCGGCCGGCAGCTGGAGCCGGTCGAAGTCCGCGCCCGAGGTGAACGGCTGGCTGAGTACCTCGACGAAGCCGTTGCTGGCCAGCGCACGGCTCACCGTCCGGCGCAGCCGCTGCCGGCTGGTGAGACCCTTCCCGCCCATCGCCCGGACCTGCCGGACCGGGATGTTCTCGTAGCCTTCGAGCCGGATGACCTCCTCGGCAAGGTCAGCCGGATCGGTCAGGTCGGGCCGCCACGACGGCGGCGTCACCAGCAGCGTCAGGTCTGGCCGGTCGTGCCGCCTGTGGTCATGCCCGGCGTCCTCGTGCTGCGGGCCGGCCGCCCCGGCAGTTCCGGCCGGGAGCGTCGCCGCCGTGACCTCCGTGGCCGGGGCGTGCGTGATCACGCAGCCGACCTCGCGCAGCCGCGCTTGCACGGTGTCCAGCCCGTACACCAGCCCCGCTACCCGGTCCGGGTAATCAGCCGCCATCGCGATCTGGACCGGCGCGATCTCGGCGGCTGCGAGCGAGCAGCCTGGCACGACTGTTCCGCCGCCCAGCACGGCCAGGATCGTGGCGGCTTTCGCCGACGCGCGGAGCTGCAGCTCCGGGTCAACGCCGCGCTCAAACCGGGCCGACGCCTCCGATCCCAGCTTGTGCCGCCGGCTCATCCGGGCGATGCCGCGGGCGGAGAAGCGGGCCGCCTCGATGACCAGGTCCGTGGACGTCTCCGACACCTCGGTGGCCACTCCGCCCATGGTCCCCGCCAGGGAGATCGGACCGGACGAGTCCGTGATCAGGATGTCGTCAGGGTCGAGTTCCCTGACGACGTGGTCGATGGTCTCCAGCTTTTCCCCCGGCCGGGCGCGGCGGACCACGATCGGGCCGGTCAGAGCAGCCCGGTCGAAGGCGTGCAGCGGCTGGCCAAGCTCGAGCATGAGGTAGTTGGTCACGTCGACGGCCAGTGACACAGACCGCTGACCGGCTCTGGCGAGCCTGATCCGCATCGGCAGCGGGGCCGCCATGGCGGGGTCGATGCCGTGCACCTCGCGCAGCACGAACCTGTCGCACGCGGTCGTGTCCGCGATGCTCGCCGGATACACGTCGGCGGACACCTCCGCCAGGTCCGGCGGCAGTCCCACGTCGGCCGGGTCGGTGAACGGCACCTGGTAGGAGATCGCCAGCTCGCGGGCCACGCCGCGCACCGACAGGGCGTAGCCTTTGTCCGGCGTGACGTTGATATCGAAGACCACGTCGCGAAGCCCGGCGTAGCTGACGAAGTTGGTGCCGAGCGCCGCGTCCGGCGGCAGCACCATGATCCCGGTGTGGTCATCGCCGATCGCCAGCTCAGCCGCCGAGCTGATCATGCCCTCGGAGACGCGGCCGTAGGTTTTCCGCGCGCCGATCTCGAAGCCGCCTGGCAGCACGGCTCCGGGCAGCGCCAGCGCGACCCGGTCGCCGGCAACGAAGTTGCTGGCGCCGCAGATGACGTGCCGCTCCTGGCCGTCACCCGCGTCGACACCGCAGTACCTGATCGGCTTGCTGAAGCCAGTCAGCTCTTCGACATCGAGCACCTGCCCGACCACCACGCCGGAGATGTCCAGGCCAACGGGCTCGACCGACTCGACTTCGAGTCCGGCCGCGGTCAGCCGCCTGGACATCTCGGCAACACCGGCCTCGTCCTCGGGCGACAACTCAATGGCCGCGTACTCCAGCAGCCAGCTCAGCGGAAGCCGCATCACTCCTCCCTTCCGAGTGCACGGCTGAACCGCACGTCACCCTCGATCGTGTCGCGGATGTCGGCCACCCCGAACCTGGGCATGATCGACCGCTCGATGCCGAGGCCGAAGGCGAAGCCGCTGTACCGGTCCGGGTCGATGCCGCAGGCCACCAGCACCCGCGGGTTGACCATGCCGCAGCCCGCGATCTCGATCCAGCCCTGCGAGCGGCACACCCGGCACGGCGCTCCACCCGGCTCGGTCGACGCGCCGCGGCAGACATGGCACTCCATCGAGACGTCGGCGGACGGTTCGGTGAACGGGAAGAAGTCAGGCCGCAGCCTGGTCCGCAGGCCCTCGCCGAACATGGCCGCGACGAACGCGTCAATTGCCCCGCGCAGGTCAGCCATCGTGAGACCTTCATCCACAGCCAGGCACTCGATCTGGTGGAAGACCGGCAGGTGCGTCGCATCCAGTGCGTCGGACCGGTAAACCATGCCCGGGCTGACCACGTACAGCGGAACCGGGCGCGTCAGCATAGCTCGGATCTGCACCGGCGAGGTGTGCGTGCGGAGCACAACGCCCGACGACTGACCCGGCTGCGGGCCCTCGACGAAGATGGTGTCCTGCATCTCCCTCGCCGGGTGGTCCGGCGGGAAGTTCAGCGCGTCGAAGTTGTACCACTCGGCCTCGACCTCGGGACCCTCGGCGACCTCGTAGCCCATACTGACGAAGATGTCGGTCAGGCGCTCGCCGACGGTGGTCACCGGGTGCCGGGCGCCCGCGAGCCTGCGGTCCCACGGCAGCGTGACATCGACGGCCTCGTCGACGAGCACGCGCCGGTCCCGGTCGGCCTCGAGCTCGGACTGCCGCTCCGCTAGTGCCGTCCGGACCGCTGCCCTGGCAGTGCCGACCCGTTTGCCTGCTTCGGCCCGTGCGGCGGGCGGCAGTGCGCCGATCTCGGCATTGGCCAGGGTGAGCGGGGCGCGGTCGCCGGCGTGGGCGAGCCGGGCGGTCTTGAGCTGGTCGAGGTCGGCGGCCGCCTCGATTGCCGCGAGCGCATCGGCCTGCATGCGCTGCACTTCCTCGGGAGACAGCACTGCCACCTCCACGGGGTCATAGGTGTTATTAGGTGCGGACATCGTTCCTGATCTCCTGCGGTCCTGTTCGGGTACTTCTTAGGCCCGATACTGCCCCCGGCAGTGTCGGGGCCAGGCCGGTCTGACAAGGGGGTCACGCGCTGGCCAGCCTGTCACCCGTCCGGCGCCTGGCGGGCTCAGCGTGTCACGGCGCCAATCGCGAGTACTACGGGCGGCGGGCTGTCAGGCGAGAGCGGCGCCGCGATCAAGCGCGGGCCAGGCGTGCGTGCAGCCCTCAGTGCCCGCCGGCTAGCCGAACTCAGGCGTCCCGGCGGGCACGGTAAATCGGAACTCAGCCCCGCCCCCTGGTGCCTGCTGGACGATGATCTCCCCGCCGTGCGCCTCTACCAGGCCCTTGACGATGAACAGGCCGAGGCCGGCGCCACCGCGGCGCTTAGCGCGCCAGAACCGGCCGAAGACGCGGGGCGCCTCCTCGGGCGCAACGCCGGGCCCCTGGTCGCGAACCGCAACGGCCACGCCAGGTGCCCCCGCCACGACCGCCGGCTCCACCACAGTCGTAACGGTACCAGCACCGTGTCGGACGGCGTTCTCAATAAGGTTGGTGAGGATCTGCTCGACCTTGTCGGCGTCCAGCCAGGTCTCGGGCAATCCGGCTGCCGCTTCGATGCGGTATCTGTCCTCTGCGTCGCCGGCCGCGATCCGGCCGCTGATGACCTTCCTGGCCCTCGCCGGGATATCGACGAGCTCGCGATGGATCTCTATCCGCCCTGATTCAATCCTGGAGACGTCCAGCAACTCGGTGATCAGGCGGGTGACACGGTCGGCGTCCGCGTTGACCGTCTCCAGCATGACGCGCTTCTGGTCATCGGTGAACCGCGGCCACTTCGCCAGCAGCGTCGCGGTGAAGCCCTTCACGCTGGTGAGCGGTGAGCGAAGCTCATGCGCGACCGTCGAGACCAGGTCGGCGCGGCTGCGCTCCTGCCGCATCCGCTGCTCGGAGCTGCGCAGCGTAATCGCCAGCCGCTGCACGGCGCCAGGCTCATCCGACCAGCCTTCGCGCGGCCCGCAGCCGCGCCCGTTCCGCACGTAGCCGACGCTGACCAGCAGCTCGCTGCCATCCGGCAGGTAGAGCGGCCGTTCGGGGTGGCGAGTGCGCGTGGAGAGGCCGGTATACGGCCGCGTCATCGACCACCAGCAGTTGCCCTCGGCATCGCAGAGCGGCAGCGCCTGCCGAACATCCCGGCCTAGTGCCTCGGCCTGACTGACCCCGGTGAGCCGGGCAGCAGCCAGGTTGAAGACGGTAACCTTGCCACCGGCGTCGGCGATCACCAGCCCGTCCGGCAGGTCGTCGGCGAGCACGAGGCCACTAGCGACGCTGGCTGGAGCGCGGGCGGTGCGAGAGCTAGCGCGGGTGCGAGAGCCGGTCCCGGCGCGCGATCCTGTCCGCGACCCGGTCCCCGCGGGGGAGCCCGGCATGCCAGCCGACGCGAACGCCTGCGAGCCTGTCCCGTTCACCTGCCGCCGCCTCCGGAAGGCACCTGTGCGTGTCCCCGGTAACGAATGTCCCAGCTCGCGCCGAAGCCGCGCAATAGCCTGCGACGGCCCTGCCATGGCCGCGCCGGCGAACTCCGGGGAACAGCTCGCCGCCACAGCGCTCGTCACATCAGCGGCCGCAGCCAGTAACCAGCCAGGTCACTTCATGACGCAACGTGATCAGACTCTAGCGGATGCGCAATCCGGACTGATACAGCCGGATGCCCGCAAGAGCCTCGTAGCCCCGAGATCTTGCCTGGCCTGGAGGTAAATATTCGCTGTCCGTTTACCCAAGGACTGGGTTCAGGGCTGCCGGGCCCGCTGCATGCGGGCTGAGGCGTACAGGCAGACGGCCGCGGCAGCGGCCAGGTTCAGGCTCTCGGCCTGCCCGTAGATGGGCACCGCAACTGCCATGTCCGCCAGCGCCAGAACATCCTCAGGCAGGCCCCACGCCTCGTTGCCGAATAGCCACGCCGTCGGCCGGGACAGATCCGGGCCACCCGGCTCGTCGAGCAGGCAGGACGCGCTGCCGTCCGCCGCGACCACCTGCAGGCCGGCCTCGCGCAGCGCACTGATCGCCGGCACCAGCGACGCTCCGGCCACCAGCGGCAGATGGAACAGGCTTCCCGCCGACGATCGCACGCACTTGCTGTTGTACGGGTCGACGGACGCGGCCGCGAAGATCACGCCGCCGGCCCCGGCCGCGTCAGCCGTGCGCAGAACGGTGCCGGCGTTCCCCGGGTCACGGACGCTGGCCAGCAGCGCGACCAGCCGCGGCGCGGCCGCGACGAGCTTCGGCAGCGGCACGTCCACGAACCGGCAGACCCCGAGGAGGCCCTGCGGCGTAATCGTCTGGGCCAGCTCGGCCATCACCTCGCCGCCAACCTCGTGCACCGGGACGCCCTGGCTGGCGCTCTGCCTGACCAGGCCGGCATGCCTGGCAGCACCCTGACTGGTGACGAACAGCTCGGTCAGCACGCCGCGCCGGACCAGCGCCTCGCGGACCGCCTGCGGGCCCTCGGCGAGGAAGGAACGGCCCCGTTCCCGGAAGGCACGCTTGCTCAGCTGCCGCGCCGCCTTCACTCGCGGTGAGCGGATGCTCAGCGCACCCGCGGGCGGCGGAGCCGACGGCCGGACGGATCTCGCCGGTCGGCCTGGTGGCTGGCCGGCGTCGGTGCGCTGCGGACGCGGCCGGCTCACCAGAGCGACCGCATCCGGAGGGCTGCTGCCCTGACAGAATCAGGCAGCCATGCCGCAGCCCGCGGCGGCCAGCAGGCTGGCATCCGCGGGCTGCAGGGCGTCCGCACTGTCAGGATCAGGCGGCCGGAGCGTTCACGTCCGCGGGCAGCGCGGACTTGGCTACCTCGACCAGCCGGGCGAACGCCTGCGGGTCGGAGACAGCCAGGTCGGCCAGGATCTTCCGGTCGACCTCGACCTCGGCCAGGCGCAGGCCCTGGATGAACCTGTTGTAGGTCAGGCCCTCGGCCCTGACTGCCGCGTTGATCCGCTGGATCCACAGCCGCCGGAACGCGCCCTTACGGTCCTTGCGATCCCGGTAGGCGTACGTCATTGAGTGGAGCTGCTGCTCCTTCGCCTTGCGGTACAGGCGGGACCGCTGGCCCCGGTAACCGCTGGCGCGCTCGAGGACTACCCGGCGCTTCTTATGGGCATTGACCGCCCGCTTCACGCGTGCCATGTGTTACGACTCCCTAGCGCGGGCCGGGTCAGTGCCCCAGCAGCTTCTTGATCCTCTTGGCGTCGGCATCCGAGAGCTCCACGTAGCCAGCCAGCCGGCGGGTCATGGTGCTCGACTTCCACTCGTTGTAGTGAGCGCGGTTGGCACGGCGGCGAATGACCTTGCCAGTACCCGTCAGCCGGAACCGCTTGCTGGCGCCGGTGTGTGACTTCATCTTCGGCATGTCGCCGTGTCTCCGTTCTCCGTGCAAGCCGGCCCTGTGGTCTCCACGGCCGGCCGGCCCTTGTACTGCGCTGTTGCACTGCGCGGTTGCGCTGCGCGGGCGGGCCAGCACCCGTGTCCTGCGAGGCCGGCCTGCCCTGTCGTGCTGCGTGCCGCTGGCACCTGTCTGCCGGCCACCTGGCCGGCGACCGGGCACGTCAAACTTGCGTGCCGGAAGGCACGTTACTGCTCGCCCTGGCGGCATGAGCCGCCCAGCGGGCGCCTGCGAGCCGCGGTGCTCGCGGCCCTGGCCGATCCGCCGGCTGGTGTCCCAGCCGTGCGGCTCAGCCGAGGTCTAGCTCTCCGGCGTACCGGGCTCCTGCGCTGCGCCCTGGCTGGTCCGCCGCGCGTCGCGCGACGCTCCCTGCTCCGCTGCCACCGGCCGAGGGGACGGCACGGAACTGTCGCCAGTGCGGCGTGCGGGGCCTGGCTTCGGCGCCGCGCCCGATGACGTGGCAGGCCGAGCCCCAGTCGCCCCGCGCGGCGCGCTTGGCTTCGGCGCGGCGCTGCCGGACGAGCCGGGCCTGGCCGCTGACGCTGGAGTGGCGCGCGGAGCGGCCGGCTTCGGAGCAGCCGGGCGGGCTGTGGCCGGCGTCGGCCTCGGCGCTGCCGGCCTCGGCGCGGCAGGCTGAGCACCGGACTGGCCGGTCCCTGACCTGGCCGGAGCTGACGCTGCCGGAGCTGACGCTGCCGGAGCTGACGCTGCCGGAGCTGACGCTGCCGGAGCTGACGCTGCAGCAGCGGGCTCCGCCGCCTGGGCACGTCCGGCTGCGACCTCGTCGGCCGCCTCGGCCGACGCCGATTCAGCCGCCTCGGGTACCGCCCCGGCGGCGGCCGAGGGCCGCCGGCCAGAGGCCTGCCGGACCCCGTTCTGCTCAGCGGCGCGGCCCTGGTCAGACTCGTCCTGCTCCTGGCTGGCGGAGTTCGAGTGCGAGCTCGCAGCCGCGCGCTCGGCAGCGCCGGACCTGCTGGCCCGCTCAGCCTTCGCCGCGGCGATGGCGTCGGTCTTCCGCTTGTGCGGCCCGAGCACCATGATCATGTTCCGGCCGTCCTGCTTGGGCGCAGACTCGACGAAGCCAAGCTCCTCGATATCGCCCGCCAGGCGCTGGAGCAGCTTGAACCCGAGCTCGGGCCGGGACTGCTCACGTCCCCTGAACATGATCGTTACCTTGACCTTGTCGCCCTGCTTCAGGAAGCGCTCGACGTGGCCCTTCTTAGTGCCGTAGTCATGCGGGTCGATCTTCGGCCGCAGCTTGATCTCCTTGATCACAGTCTGGGCCTGGTTCTTGCGCGACTCCCTGGCCTTCAGGGCTGACTCGTACTTGAACTTCCCGTAGTCCATCAGCTTGGCAACGGGGGGGCGAGCCATGGGCGCAACCTCGACCAGGTCGAGATCTGCCTCCTGGGCCAGCCGGAGCGCGTCGTTAATGGCTACTATCCCGACCTGTTCGCCAGCTGGGCCAACCAGCCGCACTTCGGGAACCCGGATGCGCTCGTTGATACGTGGTTCGGTGCTGATGTGACCTCCTTGTGTCACGGCGGCTTCCCGAAGACTTTCCCCGGAGAAGCCAAAAGGCCCCGCATATCGTGCTGCGGGGCCACCACTGCGGGCCTTCCGCCGCTCAGGACCTGCCTGAGTAGCGGCATACCCGCGACGCCGCCAGACTCCCGCGAGCACGGTGACCCGTAATGCTCCCGGCAGTTGTGGCGTCCGGCCCTGACCAGCTAGCCCGCGAGCTAGCCAATCCGGCCAGGCAGCCCGTCCAGGCCGCCCGGCAACGTACCCGCTAGCCATGAAACTCCAGCTAGCCAGGTGGGAGGTGGCCGAGGTGGTCCTCCGCTTGCACGCTCGGCAGCCCAGCCTGTGGGGCACTGGCCTGCCAAAGCCTTGTCATCTGTAAGGGTAGCCCATTTCGGCGACCACTGGAATTCCTGCCGGCTTGCGGCCGCCAGAATCCCGCATCATGATCAGCGTTGCACCGCCGCCGGATATTCCGCCTGCGGACGGCTACGAGCCGGGCGGCCGGCCCGGTACAGCGCCCTGCGCGCCTGCGCTCAGGCCCGCCAGCCCGGTTCAGCCCCCTGCGCGCCTGCGATCCAGCTCGGCCAGTCCGGCCGCGTGCATCGCCGCCACCGGAGCCCGCTCTCCTGTCATCAGCTCGATCTGGCCGACCGCTTGCTGAACGAGCAGCTCGTAGCCGGAGATGACGGTCGCCCCCGCCTTCTCGGCCGCCTCGGCCAGCGGGGTCGGCCACGGGTCGTAGACGACGTCGAACACCGCGGCTGCCGCGCCGCTTCCCGCCAGCAGCTGCCTGGCCACCGGCTCTGCGCCGGTCGCCGGGATCGTGGAAATGACCAGGTCCCAGCGAGCGCCGGTCAGCGCCTGCCCGAGTTCCATCAGCTCGACATCGACACCGAGCCTGCTAGCCACCTCGGTCAGCCGCTGCGCCCGCGGCAGCGCACGGACCGCGACCGCGACGCGACGTGCTCCGGTCCTGACCAGCGCCGCGAGTGCCGAGCAGGCTGTCGCGCCGCTGCCGAGAACCAGCACGTTCCGGTCCGCAGTGACGCCAGCATGGCGCATCGCGGCCACGATGCCGGAGACGTCGGTGTTGTAACCCAGCCGTTGCCCGTCCCGGAACACGACCGTATTGGCAGCGCCGACGTCAGCCGCCAGCTGGTCAGTCCGGTCGAGCAGTGGCAGCACGGTGCGCTTGAGCGGCATGGTCAGCGAGAGACCCGCCCACTCCGGGCCGAGCGAGTCCAGCAGGCCGGGCAGCGCCGCCTCGTCGCACTCGATCGCGTCGTACCGCCAGCCGGTGAGACCGAGCGCGCGATACGCGGCGGTGTGCAGGACCGGCGACAGCGAGTGCGCGATGGGCGAGCCGAGCACTGCCGCTCGCATGGCGGACGCCATAGTCAGACCCCGTTATGCAGCGCTTCCTGCGCCCAGGCTTCGAACTGGGACTCGCTGGTGGTGAACTTCGTCAGCCCGGCCTTGTTCACGGTGACGAAATACAAGTCGGTGTCTGACTTAGGCGCCGGGTGCAGCACAGCCTCGATCGCCGCCTCGTCGGGTGAATCGATCGGGCCGGGCGGCAGGCCGGAGTGCTTGAAGGTGTTGTACGGCGAGTTCACGTTCAGGTTGAGGTTGTTGTAGCTGTACTTGCTCGTCGCGTACGCCACAGTGCTATCCAGTTGGAGGTCCATCGGCGGGATCTGGTTCAGCCTGTTATCGATCACTCTCGCGACCCTGGTGAAGTACTGCGGCACCGACCCGACCTCGCCCTCCAGCAGGCTGGCCTCGGTGATCACCTGGTACTCCCCCGTCGGCCCGGGGAACCCAGCCTTGCGCGCTTCAGCCGCCAGGTTGATGCTCTGCATCTGGCTGTTGAACTGACTCACCATGGTCTGGAGAATCTTCAGCGCCGACGTTCCCGGGGTGACGGGGTAGGTGGCCGGCCAGAGGAAGCCCTCGGGGTTGCCCTTCGCCCAGGAGGGCAGGCCGAGTGCTGAGGTGTCCTTGATCGCGGTCTGGAACTTGCTCAGCGGGATCCCGGTCTTCTTTGCCAGCAGCGCGATTATTTGCGTGTACCGCATGCCGTCGGGAACAGAGACGCTCAGCTGATCGCGGTTCTTCGGGTTGAGCAGCGCCGCCCACGCAAGGGCTGCGCCCATGTGCTTCTTGAGCTTGAAGACGCCCGGCTCGAGGTTGCCGCCAGCGTCCTTGGCTGCATCGCAGAACGGTCCCGCCGAGGCGACGACTCCCTTACTGACCAGCGTGTTTTCCAGGGCGGAACTGCAGGCGAACTCGCCCGACGCCACCGTGACCAGGACGGTTCCGTAGCCCGTCGAGCCCGTCCAGTCAGCGTGCCGCTTCTCGTACCAGCGGTAGCCGTACACGCCCCCGCCGACCACCGCGATCAGGAACAGGACCAGGACGCTCAGCGCCACCAGGCCGGCCTTGCTGCGGCGTTTCCGCGGCTTGCCATGCCCGTAGTCGTCGTCATCGTCTCCGCCGCCGAAGCCGCGGAAGAAATGGTTGTGGCGCGGGTCGTCAGCGTCCAGTTCTGGCTCACGGTCCCGGTCCCGGCCGCGGGTGCGGCTCCGGCCGCCGCCTACGCCGGTGCCGCTCACCGGTGCCTGCCAGTCGTAGCCGTCGTCGATGCCAGGGCCGCCAGCAGCGCCGACGCTAACGCCGCCGCGTCCGGGGCCAGTGCCCGCATCGTCGTATCCCCCGTCATACGCGTAGCCAGCCGGCTCGGCGTACTGATCGGCCGGCGGATACGACGCCGCCCGGCCGTACGGATCCGGGCCGCCATAGCCATCCGCGCCCTCGTAGCCCCCGTGGCCGCCGTAGCTTTCCTGGCTACCGTAGCTTTCCTGGCTACCGTAGCTCTCCGGGCCACCGTAGCTTTCCTGGCTACCGTAGCTCTCCGGGCCACCGTAGCCATGCTCGCCGGCGAAGGTGGCCTGATCACCGAAGGTGCCGGGGCCGTCATAAGCCGGCTCGCGCCTCGATCGGCCGGTGCCGGCCTGACCGTACGGATCTGTGCGGGATGCGTCGGACGCAGCGTAGGGGTCAGGACTGTTCCAGGCGCCGTCGGCTGCCGGGTAGCTGCCGCGGAGGTGGCTGTCGTCCCGATGGCCCGCGCCGGGACTGCTGATGTCTGGCGGCCCCAGACCGCCGTACTGGCCGCTGCCGTATCCGCCGTCGCGGTATCCGGAGCCTGGGTAGCTGCCGTCACCCGGACGCGCGTCGCCGCCGTCAGCACCCTGGTAGCCGCGGCGGCTGTACGGCCCGCTGGCGGGGCCGCCATATCCGTCGGCGGGATAGTCCTCGGCTAGGTAGCCGCCGCCCTGGTACCCGGCATCGCTGTGGTCCGCGGCACTGCCATGGCTGCCCGAGCGGCCAGAGCTGCCTGAGCCGTTGTAGCCGCCGGAGCGGCCGTAGTCATCGGCGCGGCTGTAGCTCGCGGCGGCGCCATGACGGCTGCCGGCGGGACGCGCGCCTGAGCCGCGCTGCGGGCGCTGGCTCTGGTCGAGGTAGCCCGTGTCCTCATACCCGCCGGGCCATGAATCGGCGGCCTGCGCGGCGCGGCGCGAGCGGCGCTGACCTCCCGGCCGCTGGCCGTCGCCCGGATCGTTGCCCGTCTCATCCGAGTCGGCGCCCCAGTTCTCGTACGGGTCGCGGCTCATGGTTTCGCGCCTCCTGCGGCTACCAGCTGACCAGCTGGCTCGCCCGTCAACCGCTCCGCATCAAGTGCGCCCTGCAGCAACAGCGCCGCAGCCGCTTTGTCGACGACCTGCCGCCGCTCCCTGGAGCGCAGGCCGCCCTGCTGAAGGGCGGAATGCGCAAGCACGGTCGTGAAACGCTCGTCAACCAGTCGCACCGGCACCGGGGCCAGCAGGCTCGCCAGCGCCGTGGCGAACGCGCGTCCGTCTGCCGCCGCCTTGCCCTCCTGGCCGGCCAGCCCGATGGCAAGTCCGACCACGACCTCGACCGCCTCGTTCCCGGCCACAAGGGCGGCAAGCCTCGCCAGATCACCCGCGCCGCGCGGCACCGTGTCCAGCGGTGAAGCCAGCAGGCCGCCCGGATCGCTGCGCGCCACGCCGATCCGGACCTTGCCCACGTCGATGCCGAGCCGGACGCCAGGTCTCACGCCGGCGCCCGTTCCCTGGACTCGGGCTCTCGGGAGCCAGCCTCCGCTCGTGGCTGTCTCGACCCCGGACCAGCCAGACGTGTGCAAGATCTCATCCCGGACACAAACTGGTAGAGGCACGGACTCACCCTACGGCACCGGCATCCCTAATGTCGTGGATAAGGGCACGAACCGCGCTAAACGCCCCAGCGACCGCCTCGTCTGCCTGATCACCGAGCGGAGCTCCGCCACCCTGTGCCACGTCGTCCTTACCGCCGCCCCGCCCGCCGAGCGCCCCGGCCGCCGCCACCACAAGCGCGCCGGCCCGCAGGCCGCTCGCCCGGCCGGCGTCGTTGACCGCGATCACGACCGTGGGCCGCCGGTCGGAGAGGCCGATCGCGGTCACCACGCCCGGCCGGTCGGCCGGCAGCCGGCCGCGGATGTCAAGCGCCACCTTGCGGATCGCATCGGCTCCGGCACCATCCGGCACCCGGTGCGCGACATACGCGGTACCAGCGACGTCCTCCGCACCGCCGGCCAGGTCCGC
>Ga0335075_10009506_pt1 | contig 14820 bp, 14 predicted proteins | sample Lox_Sample_24_FD_206723 | JGI IMG/M metagenome (GOLD analysis project Ga0335075, IMG submission 206723) | Soil microbial communities from Loxahatchee National Wildlife Refuge, Florida, United States - Lox_Sample_2.4 | ecosystem: Environmental > Terrestrial > Soil > Wetlands | place: USA...
GGGCGCGCGCTTCCGGTGATCCATCTCCCACCGTGTTGCCCTGCGCCACCGAACCCTTGCGCTGTATCGCACCCGTGACGCTCAGGATGCTCTCGAGCAGCGTGGTCTTTCCGCTGCCATAGGGTCCTACCAGGGCCACTGCACGTGGCCCGCTGCCTCCATTCTTTTTCGACATGTTCGCCTCCCTGCCGAATGCCGGATTGGCTGGAGCCGGCACTGGGCGGACGCTCTGCCCACCGGGTGGCCGGCAATTTCTCCGGGAGGGGATGCTCGCGCCGGGGAACGGCGCTGGCAAGGGGGAGGAATGCTTGCCCGGACCTAGGCGCGTGCGCGGCGATCAGTCTGGGTCGTCCCGATGCGCGGCGTCCGCTTTCGCGCTGAAGACGGCACGCTTCATGTTGAGGCGACATCGCAGCGCAACTTGTCCCGAAACCGTGCCGCGGGTTCCCGCGCGTTCGAAGGTTTTGAAGTGTCCATGTCTTGTCTCCCGAACTGGGCCATAAATTGTGGCGCAAGTTGCTGAGGCGCGGAAGTTCGGAGGCGCACGTACGAAGGCTTACGTATGCTGTGGCTGACTAACGCAGCGCGGCGCAGAACCGCTGGATGCGTCGGCAGGCTTTTTCAAGCGAAGTCGTCGAGGCGGCATATGAAACGCGGAAAAAAGGCGACAGGCCGAACGCCGCACCGGGCACGAGCACGACGCCCTCCGATTCCAGCAGCTCGCTGGTGAATTCTTCGTCAGTCAGGATCATCCGGCCGGAAGGCGCACATTTGCCGATCAGATTGCGGATGGACGCAAAAACATAGAATGCGCCCTCGGGCCTCGGGCATTCAACACCCGACGCTTGGTTCAGCATTGAGACAACGAGATCCCGGCGTTCTTGAAAGGCCCGCCGAAATTCGGAAATGAAGTCCTGCGGTCCGTTGAGCGCCTCCACGCTGGCCCATTGGGAGATGGAGGCGGGATTCGAGACGGTTTGCGACTGCAGTTTCGCCATCGCCTGGATGAGCGGCTCGGGTCCGCCACAATAGCCGATGCGCCAGCCGGTCATTGCGTAGGCTTTGGAGACGCCGTTCATCGTCAGCGTGCGGTCGTAGAGACGCGGTTCGGCCTCGGCAACGGTGCGGAAGCGGAAACCGTCATAGACGAGGTGCTCATACATGTCGTCAGCCAGCACCCAGACCTGCGGATGCCGCAAGATTACATCCGTGATCGCCCGCAGCTGCTCGCGCGTGTAGCAAGCGCCGGATGGATTGCACGGCTGATTGAAAATGAGCCATTTGGTCCGCGGCGTGATGGCGCGTTCGAGCTGCTCGGGAGTCAGCCGAAAACCGTTTTCCATTGTAGTTTCGATGATGACAGGCCTTGCATCGGCGAGCAGCACGATGTCGGGATAGCTCACCCAGTACGGCGCCGGGATAATAACTTCGTCGCCAGGATTGAGGGTCGCCATCATGGCATGGAAGATCACGCTCTTGCCGCCGGGCGCGGCAAAGCATTGCCGGAGCGCGTAATCGAGCCCGTTTTCGCGTTTGAATTTCGCGGAAATGGCCGCACGCAATTCCGGAATGCCTTCGACGGCCGTGTATTTGGTTTCGCCTCTGCGGATCGCGGCGATAGCCGCTTCCTTGATATTGTCGGGCGTGTCGAAATCCGGTTCGCCGGCGCCCAGCGCGATGACATCGCGGCCCTGCGCCTTCAGATCGCGAGCTTTCTGGGTGGCGGCGATGGTTTGCGCCGGCTGAATACGATCAAGAGAATGCGCAAGAAAGCCTTCCGGCAAAACGCGGTGGTTCACGGGAGCGCGCCTTTGTTTGCGGGAAGCGACATATCGGCCGGGTCGGCAGAGTGGCAATAGGCGTGATGGAGGTGCGGGGACTGTGAGAAATCCGTGCCGCCGGGAAATCACGGGGAATTGAAGCGCGCTCCCGAAAGCGGCACGCACCCAGCCTCTCCGAAAAGGCTGGATTTGCAAGGAATTCCGCGGCCGCCGGCCGCCAGGGGGCGGAGTCCGGAAAGATGTTTGCTGCCGAGACTGCATGGACGGAATGCATGGCCGGATGCGACAATTGCGCGTGTTCGAACGGAGGGTGTCATGAAGGTTCCTTTCCTGGGCTTGGTCGCATTTTCCGCCATTGCCTGCTTCGCCGTTTCGGACGCATGGGCGGCCGTTACGGTTCTGGGAAATGGCGCCGCCCACAGCTGCTACCAGGTCGCGGAGTTCGGCGGAAACACCACCGACGGAATTTCCACCTGCACCTTCGCGCTCGACCAGACGACGCTCTCGGTCAAGGATCGGGCGGCAACATTCGTCAACCGCGGTATATTGCGGGCGCGCAGGGGCGACTCCGCCGCGGCGCTTGCGGATTACGACCAGGGGATATCCTTCAATCCGGCGCTGGGTGAAGCCTATGTCGACCGCGGCGCCGTCATGATCGTGCTCAAACGTTATGACGACGCGCTTGCCGATCTCGACAAGGGAATATCGCTCGGCGCCAACCGGCTGCAAATCGCCTATTACGATCGCGCGATCGTTGATGAGGCACTCGGCAATATCCGCGCGGCCTACGAGGACTACAAGAAAGCCGCCGAAATCCAGCCGGACTTCACACTCGCAACGGAGCAGCTTTCGCGCTTTCGCGTGGTGCGCAAATCGGACGGTACCTGATCGCGCGACGTACCGGCCCGCACCGGCGCGACAGATTGATACAATTCCGTTGTTGCGCGGCAGCACGTGAAGAATATTTGTTTCTCTCGCTTAGCGGCGCGAGAGGCTGCATGGTTGCGCTACGGGTGAGTGGGCGCGAAGAGAACTCCGGTACCGGTGGGCGAAAGTTTCGCCTGGGTGGCCGATTTGCAAGCTTGCCTTCTCGCTGCGTGGAGCGGTGTCTGCCGCAAGCCCGCATGGCTCCTTTCATGCTGTCGCGATCGCACCTTAGTCGGCGCTCCAAACAGGGTGTGGCCGCGCAGGCGGCCGGACCGTTTCCTGGACCCCGAAACAGGAAATGCGTCCGGCCGCCAATCTGTGCGACACGGATTGCGACCGGGAATGGGCGGCGCAGTCGCGCCCCATAGCGGTATTCATCGACCTATCCCGCCGGCGAATACCCCCTCCGGGGCCGGTTGGCTTGTATTGGCGTCCGCACAGGTTATGAAGATGGCACCTGGTTGGCGGCATATTCCTAAGAGCGGGCTTCCTTTATGGCTTTACCCTTCCGGTTCTTGGCACTGGCGGCATCAGTGTGCGTGTTGGCGGCCTGTTCGACGCCTGTTCCGCAGGTCCTGAAGCCGGAGGAGCTGCCGTCCAAGTTCGAGGGCCCTGTCGTCCCCGGCTCCTCGATCTGGCCGAGTTCCGACTGGTGGCGGGCTTTTGGCAGCGACGAGATGAGCGGTCTCGTTACCACCGCGCAGACCGACAACCTCAATATTGCGGTAGCGATGGCCAATGTTCTCGAAGCCAGGGCGAACGTCGCCATAGAGCGCGCAGCGCTGTTTCCGACCATCACCGCCCAACCGACCGCGCAGCGCAGCCGCTCGCCCGGTGGCTCGGCCCAGTGCACTGACCTGGCCAGCGGTCTCCAAAGCGCCTGCGGTGCTTTCACCTACAATCAATTCGGCCTCGTTGCGAACGGCACGTGGGTTCCGGACATTTGGGGACTGGCACAGGATAATCTGCGCGCCGCGCAGGAAGCGCTCAAATCGTCGCGCTACGCGCAGCAGGAAGTGGCGCTCACGACAGTCGCGACGGTCGCCGATACCTATTTCGACATCCTCGCGCTCAGGGAGGAAATCGCCACTACCGAGAACAACATCAAGGCTGCCAACAACATCCTCACGATTACCCAGGCGCAGGTGACGAACGGTGTAGCATCTCAGCTCGACCTCGCCCAGCAGCAAGCGACTGTCGAGGGCCAGATCGCTGCTCTTCCGCCGCTGCGCGAACAGGAGCGCGAGGCGCGCTTTTCGCTCGCAGCCTTGCTCGGAAGGCCACCCGAGGGCTTCGATGTGAAGGCCCAGAATCTGAACGCGCTCAAATCTCCTTCCGTCGCGCCAGGGCTTCCCTCCGAGCTGCTCGAGCGCAGGCCGGACGTCGCGGAAGCCGAGGCCAATCTCGCAAACGCGCACGCGAATGTGGACGCCGCGCGCGCCGCTTTCTTCCCGCAGGTGAGCCTGACGGGCAGCGGCGGTTACGCCAGCACCGCGATCAGTTCCTTGCTATGGGGATCCAGCTTCGAATGGAGCCTCGGCGCCAGCGCGCTCCAGACCGTCTTCGACGGCGGCAAGCTCATCGGCGAAAGCGATCTCGCCAAAGCCCAGCAGCAGAACATGATCGCGAACTATCGGATGGCTGTAATCTCCGCGTTCCAGGGCGTGGAAGATTCGCTTGGCCAAGTGTCCAATTATGCCGACGAGCAGGCGGCGCTGGAAAAGGAAGTGGCTGCCTCGGCGAATGCGTTCCGCATATCCGAACTGCAGTACCGCGAAGGCATCGTCGCGCTGCTGACGGTGTTGCAGGCCCAGCAGACTTTGTTCACTGCGGAAAACCAGTTGATTGTGGTGAAGCTGTCGCGGTTTCAGGCCGAGGCTGGGCTCTACGAAGCGCTGGGCGGCGGCTGGGTGGAAAAGCCGAAAGACGCAACGCAGAAAACGACAACGGCCGGACAACCCTTGTTGGTTACAACACCCGCTGCTGCTCCGGCAAACGCGACGGCACCGGCTCCGGCGCAAACTCAGTCTCCGGCGCCGGGCAGCACTCCGCCGCAGCCTGCCAAAGGATAGTCAGGCGTCGATACGTCGCGACGGGAAATTGCGATAAAGAAAGGCCGGGGGTTCTGTCGCCGAATCTTCGCCGGCGATTCCGGCGATGAGGTCGTGATCTGGCGAAAGCGCGCAGGCTGGATCGGTGCGAGCGGCGTCTCCCGTCAGCGCGAATGCCTGGCAGCGGCAGCCGCCCCAATCGATCTCTGCGCGCGCGCAGGAGCGGCACGGTTCCGGCATCCAGCCGACTCCGCGAAAGCGGTTGAACGCTTCCGACGACCGCCAGATCTCGGCAAGCGGCCGGTCGCGGACGTTCTCGAACGCGAGGCCTTCAATCGACTCCGCGGCGTGACAGGGCAGCACTTTCCCTGATGGTGTTATGTTGAGAAAGCGCCGCGCCCAGCCGCCCATGCAGGCCTTCGGCCGCCTCGCGTAGTAATCAGGTATGACATAGTCTATCGCCATCACGCCATTCAGTCGCGCGCGGGCCGCTTCGACGCTCGCGGTGGCTCGTTCCAGCTGATCGCGTGTCGGGATCAGGGCGGCGCGGTTTCTGAGCGCCCAGCCGTAATATTGCACATGCGCAATTTCGGTACGCTGCGCGCCCAACGAAACGGCAAGTTCGATCATCGTCTCGATGCGCGCGATGTTCTGTCGGTGCACGACGAAATTCGCCGTCAGCGGCAAACCGGCCGCGCGGACTAGTGCCGCGACTTCGAGTTTCTTCCGGTGACCGGTAAAACCCGCGATCCGGTCTGCGCTTTCCGCTTCGCAATCCTGGAAGCTGAGCTGCACATGTTCGAGACCGGCCGCGACCAGCCGCGCGATCCGCGCTTCGTCGAGCAGCACGCCGGAAGTAATCAGGTTCGAATAAAGTCCGCGCGCTGCAGCACATTCGACCAGACGCTCGAGATCGCGCCGGGCCGTGGGTTCGCCGCCGGAAAAATGCACCTGCAGGCAGCCGAGCTCGGCCGCCTCGCCGAAAACGCGCAGCCATTCTTCCGTTTCGAGCTCCGCGCCGGCACGGTCGAGCGCGAGCGGATTGGAACAATAGGGACATTGCAGCGGACAGCGATGCGTAAGCTCCGCGAGCAGCGCCATCGGTGGTTGGAGAACATCGTTCACAACGCCATCACGCCTTTGTCCGCGAAGTCCTGAACGAGCTTCATCACATCGGCCGCGATCGCCTCACGTGGCGCATCCGCGAATGTACGGCACAGCTCATCGATCACCTCGAAAAGTGTTTTCTCGCCGTCGCAACGCGAAACGATGGCATGCGCGATATCATCAAGCAGGAACACGCGTTCCGGCGCCTGGATGGTCCAGCTTCCGCGTACCTGGTCGAAGCGCAGCCGGCGATGCGCGGCGAGACGCGGCCGCGAGGATGGTTCGGCAAGCGCGCGTTCCGTCATTCTGTGTTCTCCGGAACGAATGCACCGGTGGGAACGAGCCCCGGCGACACATAGGCATGATGCAGCGCATCGAGCTGCGCCCAGAGCACGTCGGTCTTGAAGCGCAGCGCCGCGACGCAAAGCATCTGTTCTTCGTAAGTCTTTGCGTGGCGAAGTACATAATCGAGACCGAACGCCACATCCTTGGGCGCCTCGACGAGCCGGGCGCGAAAATAGGCGAGCGTCGCGTCATTGGCGAACGGATAATGGGCGAGCAGGGCGTCGATGCGCGTCTTGTGAAGATTTGGCGCGAAGAGTTCGGTGAGCGAGGATGCCACCGCCTCGACCAGGCTTTTCTCGCGCACGAAGCGCACATAGGCGTCACAGGCAAAGCGCGTTGCGGGGAGCACACCTTCGCAGCCCGCGACATAGTCGCGATTGAGGCCAACGCCTTCGGCGAGTACCAACCAACGCTCGATCCCGCCTTCGCCGGGCTTTCGCCCGTCATGATCGAGAATGCGGCCGATCCATTCCCGCCGCAGCGCAATGTCATCCGCGCGCGAGATGAGGCCCGCATCCTTCAGCGGAATGGATTTCTGATAATAATATCTGTTGATGACCCAGGCCTGCACCTGTCCCTGGTTCAGGCGTCCCTCATGCATCAGCACATGGAACGGATGCCGGTCGTGATAGCGCTCCACACCCACCTGCCGGAGCGCGGCTTCGAAAGCGGCGGGTGCAAGCGGCGCGCTCATACGACGAACTCCATGCCGTCATGGGCGACTTCCCAGCCGCGCGCTTCCGCCTCCGCCCGTTCCGGCGAGCCTGCGTCAAGCAGCGGATTGGTGTTGTTGATATGGATAAACACCTTGCGTCCGATATCCAGCGGTTCGAGTGCCGCCATGCTTCCCTCCGGACCGGAGCAGCTCATATGCCCCATGCGAAGTCCGGTTTTCTTGCCCACTCCCTGCACGATCATCTCGTCGTCGCGCCACAGTGTTCCGTCGAACAGCACGAGCGCTGCACCGCGAAGGAGATTCATCAGATCGTCGGACATCGCCGCACAACCGGGAATGTAGAAGAGTGTTTCGGCCGTATTGTCGGACCGAATCGCTAGTCCGACCGTATCGCCCTCGCGCGTGCCGAAACCGGGCTGCGTGTCGTCCTCGCGCCACAGCGCAGTCTTGCCGGGCACTGGGAGGGCAGTCACTCCGAGGCCAAGCGGCCGCCCGGCCGCATCGCGAAGCGCGCAGGGTTCGTCGAGCGGCAGCGCGCGACGGACGACGAGATCGCGGTTGAGCACATTGAAGATGCTGTTTTCGTCGAGCACGTCCAGCACGCGCCTATGGGCATAAAGTGCGAAAGCCTGATTCTCCCGCAAGGTCAGCAGCCCTGCCACATGGTCCACATCGGCATTGGTCAGCACCACCGCCGCAATGGGACTTGACCGGCTGGGATCGCGCGGACCGGGTTGCAGCGCGCTCCGCTCGTTGATCTGCTGACGGAGGTCTGGCGAGGCGTTGAGCAGCACCCAGCACCGACTATCCGCGCTGACCGCGAGCGAGGATTGCGTGCGGGGTAGAAGCCGCGGATCGCCGGCCCTCGCCCGTTGGCTGGCTTCGTCATTGCAGTTCCATTGCGGAAAGCCTCCGCCAGCGGCGGAGCCGAGAACAATCGCACGCATCGGCGGCCCGCAAAAAAAGGACGCCGCGCTTGTGGCACGGCGTCCCGGTCATTCGCAATTCAACCCTTCAGAGCTCGGCGCAGGCGTAGCAGTTGATTTCCATACCGACGCAGATCTCGACGACTTTGGGTGTCGTCCACTTCATGATGCTCTCCTGCCGAAATGATCGGACGGTTCCGATACCATATTTTCGCAAATTCGAAAACCCGTCTTTTGGGCGATCGGTTCCGGGAGCTATCGCCTTTCGGCAACGTAACTTGCAAATGTTTAACCATAAGCATTGGATTGCGTTCTCCTCCTCCGCGCTTGCGGGCCGGGAGGGCAAGGGAGGGAAAGATGCTTTCGAGACTGATGGCAGCGGCGGCCGTTCTTGCGATCTCTGCAGGAATCGCCGGCGCCGCAATGGAAAAGATTCCTGCGAACATTGCTGCGGCCGTGGCCGATACCGCCCGCCCCGAGGCCGACCGCGACCGCGACGCGAACCGCAAGCCGGCGGAATGCCTTGCCTTTGCCGGCGTGAAGCCGGGCGACAAGGTCGCCGACCTCATCCCGGGCGGCGGATATTTCACGCGGCTGTTCAGCGTGGCGGTCGGGCCGAAAGGGTATGTCTACGCCTATCTTCCGTCCGATCTCGACGCGCATCTGAAGAAACCTTCACCGGTATTCGCCATCGCGGCCGATCCCCATTATCCGAATGTCTCCGTCATTCATGCGCCGGTCGCGAAATTCGTCGCGCCGGAGAAGCTCGATATTGTCTGGACCTCGCAGAACTATCATGATCTTCACGACAAGTTTTTCGGACCTGCGGATGTACCGGCCGTCAACAAGGCGATCTATGACGCGCTGAAACCCGGCGGCATTTATATCGTGCTCGACCATGCGGCCGAGCCGGGCTCGGGCCTGCGCGACACCGACACGCTGCACCGCATCGACGAAGCCGCGGTGAAGAAAGAGGTAGAGGCGGCCGGTTTCAAGCTCGTCGGCGAAAGCCCGATACTGCGCAATCCCCTCGATCCGCACACCGCCAAAGTGTTCGATCCCGCGATCCGCGGCAAGACCGACCAGTTCATCCTCAAATTCCGCAAGCCGGGCTAGGAAGTTTTTGCACGCGGGGACGCGAAGGTCGCGGAGGAAAAAAGAAATGCGCGCGAAGCGCAACAATTCCCCTATAGTCGCCGCGTCTCGGTGGTGAATTCACTCCGCGTCTCCGCGTCTCCGCGTGTAATAGCTTGAGCGAACCCACTCATATAATTCCATGTCGCGCGGATAGATTTGTTCGAGCTTGGCACGTTGCGCAGGCGTGATTTCGGGCCGCGCGGCCGGCTCGCGGTTTTCGTGCGGGAGCGAGAAGAGGCAGCCGAGTTTCTCGGCCAGGCCTGATGCAAATTCCGTGCTCCGCTCCAGCACGCCGCAATGAAACACGTGGCGCCCAAAGAAGTCGGAAATCTGTTCGCTGCCATTCCAGCCGAGATATTGGCACGCAATGTCGCCATAGATGTGGCGGCGGTCGAACAAATAATCGAGATAGGCATCGAAATCATAGCGCCCGGCGGCCTTGTGCAGCACGCTGGAGTCGAAGCGGCGGAGCGGCGGTTTGCGCAATTGCCCGCGCCGCATGTAATCATATTCGGAGCGCGCCCGCGCCACCGGCTCGCGCAGCAGCGTGATGATCCCAAGCGGCCGCGCGATATGTCTGCGCGCCGTTTGGAAATCGAAATGGCCCCCCATCACCAGATCGCCGGGCACGGCCTCGCGGTTGATGCGGCTCCAGGCGCTGCGCAGGCTGAAGCTCCCATAATGCCGGAACAGGTTTCTGAACCGCGCGCGCAGGAAGCGGAGCCGCTGCAGGCGCGACACCTGGCTGTCCGGGTCGAGCGTGTTGGGGAGATAGAAGATGCGCCGGCCGGCAAGGGCCTCCTCAAGGCCTCGCATCAGGCTGGCGCTGCCACTCTTGGGCACCCGGATGCATAGAAGGAGCGGGCTTCCGGGTAGGGGCGCGGGTTCGGAATTCATCGGTTGTCCGGCCTCTGATAAGACCCTATACCACCGCCTGTCCAACGAGATAACGATATGCACATTCCTTTATATCTGCCTTGAACGGCTGGTTCCCGGCTGATATAGCCCGCCCGCGCCCCAAGGAGAGCCGCCATGGCCCAGGATTACGCCGTCAAGGACATCAACCTCGCCGATTGGGGCCGCAAGGAGATCGACATCGCCGAGGTCGAGATGCCCGGCCTGATGGCGACCCGCGAGGAATTCCGTAAGTCCCAGCCGCTCAAAGGCGCGCGCATCGCCGGCTCGCTGCACATGACCATCCAGACCGCGGTGCTGATCGAGACGCTGAAGGCGCTCGGCGCCGACGTCCGCTGGGCCTCCTGCAATATCTATTCGACCCAGGACCACGCCGCTGCCGCGATCGCCGCCGGCGGCACGCCCGTCTTCGCCGTCAAGGGCGAGAGCCTCGAGGATTATTGGGACTACACCCATCGCATCTTCGAATGGGCCGATGGCGGCGCGCCCAACATGATTCTCGACGATGGCGGCGACGCGACGCTGCTTGTCCATCTCGGCCTCCGCGCCGAGACCGGCGATGAACGCTTTCTCGGTTCGGCGCAGAATGAGGAAGAGGAAGTCCTCTATGCCGCGATCAAGCGCCGGCTGAAGCACCGGCCCGGCTGGTATTCGCAGCTCGCGGGTGCCATCCGCGGCGTGACGGAGGAAACAACAACCGGGGTGCACCGCCTCTACCAGATGGAGAAGGACGGCAGGCTGCTGTTTCCCGCCATCAACGTCAATGACAGCGTCACCAAGTCGAAATTCGACAATCTCTATGGCTGCCGCGAAAGCCTGGTGGACGGCATCCGCCGCGGCACCGATGTGATGATGGCCGGCAAGGTGGCGATGGTGGCGGGCTTTGGCGATGTCGGCAAGGGCTCGGCCGCCTCGCTCCGCAATGCCGGCTGCCGCGTCATGGTGTCGGAAGTCGATCCGATCTGCGCGCTGCAGGCCGCGATGGAAGGCTACGAGGTGGTCACCATGGAAGATGCCGCGCCGCGCGCCGACATTTTCGTCACCGCGACCGGCAATGTGGATGTCATCACCATCGACCACATGCGGGCGATGAAGGACCGCGCCATCGTCTGCAACATCGGCCATTTCGATTCCGAGATCCAGGTGGCGGCGCTCAAGAATTTCCGCTGGCACAATGTGAAGCCGCAGGTGGACGAGATCGAATTCCCCGACCGCAAGCGCATCATCCTTCTGTCCGAGGGACGGCTCGTCAATCTCGGCAACGCGATGGGCCATCCGTCCTTCGTGATGAGTTCCTCGTTCACCAACCAGACCCTGGCGCAGATCGAATTGTTCACCAATCCGGGCAAGTACGGGAAGAAGGTCTATACGCTCCCCAAGCAACTCGACGAAAAGGTGGCGCGCCTCCATCTCGACAAGATCGGCGTCAAGCTGACCAAACTTTCCGAGAAACAATCCGCTTACATCGGCGTGCCCCAGGCCGGCCCGTTCAAGCCGGAGCAGTACCGGTATTAAAGCTTCCATCCCTCCGCTGCCGCAAATAGTCCCTGAGAATCGCACCGCCCTTCAGGTACGGGAGTGCGAACGTGGAATTGACGCCAAATTTTCCCTGAGATTGTGTATCGGCGCGTGTTACCGAAACGAAACGGTGACGCTGCGCCGCCTTGTATCCCGAGCCGCACAAATTTCGCTGAGAATGGCGCGGCACAAACAGGCGGGCGGGACGCCCGTAGTCCGGGGAGATACAGCCCAATGATTTTCTCGTTCCCTGCCTTTTTCCCTGCTGCAGGGAAAACCGGTGCCGATCTGAGATTGTGCCTGGGACCGCTGGCGTCCCGCCCGCACGCCCTTCCGGCGCACCCGGCCATCGAAATTCCATGCGCGAAACTCCCTCAGAACTGGCACGGCACAAACAGGCGGGCGGGACGCCCGCGGTCCCGGGAGGTGCATCCCGACAATTTTCTCGTTCCCTGCTTTTTTCCCTGCTGCAGGGAAAACCGGGGCCGATCTGGGATCGCGCCTGGGACCGCGGGCGTCCCGCCCGCAAGCCCGCCCGGGCAGAGTCGGCTGTCGAAATTCCATGGGCGAAAATTTCCCTGAGTTTGTACTGGCCCAGGGAAACATCGCAGAGCGGGCAGGAAATCCTGCCAATATTTCCCTGAGTTTGTGCATCCGCCATCGCTCACCCAAACAAAACGCGATCTCTTCGAAACGCGGCTTTCTGGTATTCACCGCGCTTCGCAGCGGACGCGCGTGTCTCGTCCCGCATTGGCGAAAACGCCTTGTTTATTTTATAACCGCAACGGGTAGTATGTCAACCGAAAATCTTGGTCCGATCACCTGGGTGGGGCCGGCATGCCATCGAAATATCTCGTTTGTATTCTCGCCCGCCGGCGCAACGGCTCGCTGTACATCGGCGTAACGAACGACCTCGCGCGGCGGGTGCGGCAGCATCGGGAGGGGCTGATCGATGGGTTTACGAAGCAGTATGGCGTGAAGCACCTCGTGTATTGCGACGAGGACTGGTCGGCGATGCGATTGAAGCGCGTACGTTAGGGTGTAACAACGACTTTAGCAGTGAATATCAACAAATTTGTACTTTTCACGCCCGTTGTTAACAAAACAAAACGTGGCCGCCCCTTCCGGGCGCCGGGCGCATCGCTCTGACGCTCAAAAAATTCGACAACATTAATCAACAAGTTAGTGCAAAATCTCGGCGAACAAACCGCAAACGCGGATGCGCTGTGATCGGCGGCTGGGTTGTTTGGTGATATTCACGAGCTGTTCGGCTCAATCGACGAGCGCTTCCCCACGCGCCCGCATTACCGCTTTGGTTTCGTTCATTTCCGGTCTTGACATATCCTTTGTTCCCTATATGTTCCAAACTGAAGCGGAAAGAACGGGGACATCCTTGGACCGTGAATTCAGGCTGGCGCCGCCGGGAAGCGGGCGTGGCATTTCGTGCGGCCAGAACGGCGCGTTCGTCGGAGGTGCGCCGCTCCTAAAGCGATCGACCGCGAGCGGCGAATGGGAGCCGCGCGACTGCGCAGCGCTTTCGAAAGAGATCGGAGCGGATTTCGGCATTCCCGTCGACATGACGTCGAAGATGGGCGGCCTGGATGCGATCACGCGCGCCCTCAACGCCGGCAACATTGCCCGCGCGCAGATAGCAGCCGTATTGCTCGGCATTCCCGATTTGCCAACATCCCGGGGACAAACACCATCACAAGAGCAAGTTATCAGATTTGTCGGCGATCTTTATTGGACCGGCATGATAGAACTCGGCAGCGAAAGTGAGTTGCAAAAAGCGGGTTACGATCCATCCGAGCCACGCGACGAATGCGGGCGGTGGACCTGCGAAGGTAACGATGGTCCCCATCTGGATGATGGCGTCTATCATCCCGACAGCGATCCGGCTCACCTCGATCCGATCGGGGACCCCAGACAGCTTCTGCTGAACCGGTTGACTCACCAGCAACAGGTCAATCAGGAGGTTGCCGAATGGCGAAAGAAGGGGTTCACGGTCACGACGAATGTGTGGTTCCGGTCTGCCAAGACGGGAACCTCCGTCGTAGCCGACTATGTCGTTTCCATCTGGGTGCCGGATCCGGCCGCGCTTTTACTCTGGCCAAAGCTTGAACCGATCCTGGCTCGGGATGTGAAGACCGGAGGCGGCGGCCTCACCGACAACCAGACGGAGGTTTACCCTTACATTCTGGCGGGGGGAGAAGTCATTCCGGTTGGCCTGAAGGCGGCACTAGCCGGATTCACCATAGGGTTTCCTACGACCATCAGGGAATTATATGTCGGGCACGATCTCCCAGGCGACACGGTCCATTAAGGAGGCAGGCATGGAAGAATTTGAAGACGAATTTCCGATCCCCAAAAGACTCCTCGAACGTATGTCCATGCTGCTTGGAACAGACGGTTTCAAACAAACTGCCCCGGGGATGTTCGTCAAGGATATGGGCGCGGAATGGAAGGCGTGGATCGCGATCAGCGGAGAGTCCTATTCACTCGATCCGCGCATAGGTGTCTACAACGAAGAGTTGGTGAACATCGGTGCGCGGGCGCGCGCCATGGTTGGATATCCAAGTACACAGCCGCCCGAAACCGGACCGCCGCTGATCATGAAAGATCTGGAACAGCTCATTGGCGAGGACGCGGACTGCCAAAAACACTTGACATGGCACATGGACCTGGAAGAACACATTGCCGCCGGGCGAAACTATATGCCAGAGCTGAAGACGGAGGTTGCTGACGACCTGGTATATTGCTTGCGCAAGAAGGCATTTCCGTTCTTTGTAGCGCATACCACGTTCCAAAGCATCGTGGACGCGATAAGTACGCGTGAATGCTGGCCCAGCCCGGCCTGCATACATTACTTTCCCCTGATTCTCATAAAACTCGGACTTGGCAAGGATATTCCGCGCTTCGTAAAGGAGCGGGCCGCAGAGATGAAGAACGAGAATGTTGCGGATCTCTATGAAAGATATGTGGATGCCCTCCTGAAACTTGTTCCTGCCTGGGAGTCGTAACGGCGATGCAATGAGCGGCGCACAGGAGGATGTATCAGTTCTCCTGTCGGGATTTGGAGGCCTGCTGCACTCCAGGGGCATGTTCCGGGAATTCCTAAGTAAGGTGCCTCGATGAAAGGTGACGGAAAAATGGAATCATCGCCGATTGGCGTGATGGCCTATCTTGTTATTACATTCGGTCTGGCCTGGGGATCGTGGTCGCTGCTGTTGCCGGCACATACGATGGGTGGCAGCCAGCTCTTGCTGATTCCCGGTGCCTTTGCTCCCGCGATAGCCAGCTTCGTCGTCCGGCGCTGGATTACGCGCGAAGGATTCGCCGATGCTGGCCTTGGGCTTCACTTCGCAAAATGGCGCTACTACGTCATCGGCTGGCTACTGCCTTTTGTCGTCCTCGGTGTTATTGTTGCCTGCGCGCCG
>Ga0335075_10009507_pt1 | contig 14818 bp, 11 predicted proteins | sample Lox_Sample_24_FD_206723 | JGI IMG/M metagenome (GOLD analysis project Ga0335075, IMG submission 206723) | Soil microbial communities from Loxahatchee National Wildlife Refuge, Florida, United States - Lox_Sample_2.4 | ecosystem: Environmental > Terrestrial > Soil > Wetlands | place: USA...
ACCAGCTCCGCGCGTGACCCGGCCGCTATTACGAGTCGGGGTTGATGAGGTCCGGTGCGGTCCAGCCGTCCAGGTCGTATTCGGCCATGCACTGCTCGGCGAAGCCGGTCATCGCGTCGGTCAGGCCCGATTGCTGCGCGGCGAACAGGAGTTCCGCCCGGACGCTTTCGTGGTTGCCCGAGTAGTTGCGCTCGTACAGCTCGTGCCGCCCGCCGAACTCGGTGCCGATGGAGTCCCAGATGAGCTTCATCAGCTTGACCCGCTCGATGGCGGCCATGCCGCCCGAGCCGCGCACGTACTGGTCGAGGTAGGGCCGGATTTCCGGGGACTTGAAGTCGTCCACGTGCGAGGGCAGGTAGATCAGCGCGGCGCCGAGGTCCTGCATGATGATCTCGCGCACCCGCGGGTAGCCGACGGTCATGAACCAGCGGTACGCCAGGCCGTAGTCCAGGTGCGGCAGCACGGCGCCGTCGATCCACTCGTCGGGCCGGGCCGCCATCGCGTCGGACAGCGCCCAGAACATGTTGCGCCAGCCGATCACCTCGCCGACCCGGGACTGAATGCCGCGGAAGTCCTTGACGCCGGTGACCGCCACGCCCTTCAGCAGCAGCCCGGCGATGAAGTCGAGCTTGACCGCCAGCCGCGTCACCCCGTGGAAGGTGAAGCGGTGCAGGAAGCCGGAGCCGGGGAAGAACGTGCTCGCCTTCTCCGGGTCACCGTAGATGAACACGTCCTCCCACGGGATCTTCACCTTGTCCAGGATGAAGATCGTGTCGTTCTCGTCAAAGCGCGAGGACAGCGGGTAGTCGAACGGGCTGGTCGCGCTGGCGGCGTAGGACTGCCGGCAGATGAGCTTCATGCCCGGCGCGCCCATCGGCACCGTGCAGACCAGGGCGAACTCCCGTTTCTTGATCGGCAGTCCGTAGTGCGCGATGAAGTTGTAGTGCGTGATAGCCGAACCGGTCGCGACCACCTTGGCCCCGGAGACGATCAGCCCGTCGTCACGCTCCTCCTCGACGTGCATGAACACGTCGCGGACTTCGTCCGGGGGCCTGTCCCTGTCCACCGGCGGGTTGATGATCGCGTGGTTCCAGTACAGGACCTTCTCCTGCGATTCGGTGTACCAGCGGCGCGCGTTGCCGGCGAACGGCGCGTAGAAGTCGGAGTTCGCGCCGAGCGTGCCGAGGAAGGCGGCCTTGTAGTCGGGGCTGCGGCCCATCCAGCCGTAGGTCATCCGCGCCCACTCGGCGATCGCGTCACGGTCTTTGTAGAGGTCGGCCGCACTGCGCGGGGTGCGGAAGAACGGATGGGTGAAGCCGCCGTTGCCCGTGTCGGTGGGCGCGGTGACCACGTCCCGCGTGGCCGGGTCGTGCAGCGAGTCATACAGCCGCGCCGTGACCCGCACCGAATTCCGGAACGCCGGGTGGGTCGTCACGTCCGCGACCTTGTCCCCGTAGATGAACACCTCGCGGCCGTCGCGCAGGCTCTCGATGTACTCCTCGCCGGTCAGCGGGCGCGCGGCGGGCGTGGTGGTGGGGGGACTGGCATGCTGCGTCGTCATGCTGCTTTCCCTTCGGCTCGCTCGATGATGTTCACCAAGCGCAAGTCTCGCCTAACCCGCCCCGCCGGGGAATGAGGCAGGAGAGCCGGCACGGTCCGTTAGGGAAAAATCTTGGAATTTACCGAACGTACCGTTGCTTCTCTCGCCAACTCGCCGGACGGCCGTCGTGACCTGCCGGACCGCGATGATGCTGGCCAGCGGGCCGGCCAGCGTCGTGGGCTGGTACGGGCGGCCGGCGTCGGCGTCGGCGAAGCGGAAGCCGGGCACGCTTACGTCCGCACCGGCGCCGAAGCTCAGCGGGCCGACCGAGAACGAGCCAGGCACGATCCGGTGCCAGCCATCCGTGAGCAGGACCGCGACCACCCGGGCGGCGGAGACCTCGTTGTCGTTCATACCGCTGCCGCCTCTCGCTTGCCTGAGCTGCCTGACCGGTGGCGGAGGCCAGGTACCCGTGCCGCGTGCTCCCGCAGTAGCGCTACGACCTCGGCATGCCCGTTGCCCTCGGCGTCGGACAGCGGGGTGCCGTCCCACCGATCGGTAGCCGCCGGGTCGGCGCCGGCCGCCAGCAGGTAGCTGACCACGTCGATCTGGCCTTCGGCGGCCGCCAGGTGCAGCGGGGTCCGGCCGTCGTAGTCGGCGGTGCCGGGCTCGACTCCGCTGGCGATCAGCGCCCGGACCTCGTTCAGGTCGCCCTGGCTCGCCGCCCAGGTGAGCGCGACCACGGCCTCGGTCTGACTCTGGTTCTTCTTCCGCCGCGGGTCCCGCTTGGCGGTCGGGCCGTGCCCGGTTGCCAGCGAGTCGAAGACGTGCACGTTGTAGGCGCCGACTAGCTTGCGGCAGAACTCAATGCCCCGAACCGAGTTGCCGTGCTCGTCCAGCCGCGGTGACCAGACGCAGATGCCCATCAGGCCCGGGATCACCAGCATCACCGCGCCGGATACACCGCTCTTGGCGGGCAGCCCGATGGTGAACGCGAACTCCCCGGAGAAGTCGTACATGCCGCACGAGGACATCAGCGACAGGCATGACTGCACCGTGTCCGGGGTGCACACAGGGTCCTCGGTCAGCGGGCACACGCCGGCGTTGGCCAGCGACGCCGCCGCGACCGCCAGCATCTCCGCGTCCACCTCGATCGAACAGCACTGGAAGTAGAACTCCAGCGTGGTCAGCAGGTCGGTCCCCGGCCGGAACGCGCCGGCCTCCCGCATCGAGTAGCCCAGCGCGAAGTTGCGGTCCGCGGTCTGCCGCTCGGACAGGTACACCGCGTTGTTGAAGCCCGGGCGCCTGCCGCCGGCCAGCCGCCCCCAGGTCGCGGCTACGTGGTCGAACCGGTCGGCGATGTCGTCGGCCGGCCGGATCAGCGACGTGGTCATGATCGCGCCGGCGTTGACCATCGGGTTGTGCGGCAGGCCCTTCGGGTTCAGCGCGAGCTCGTTGAACGACCGCCCGGATGGCTCACGCCCCACGTGCTCGTGCACTGCCTCGATGCCGTGCTCATCCAAGGCCAGGCAGTAGCCCACGGTCTTGGACACCGACTGCAGGCAGAACGCGGTGGCCGCGTCGCCGACCGAGAACCGCTGCCCGTCCACCGTGCACACCGCGATCGCCAGCTGATCGGGATCGACGCGCTTCAGCTGCGGGATGTAACCGGCCACGGAGCCGGACCTGACGGCAAGCAGGTCGGTGTACATCTGATTGATGTCGCTGACCAGAACGGCGAAATCCGGTACCGCCAGGGTGCCCTCGACGGCGCGCCTGATCAGGCTGCTGTTGTGCTTCGCCAATGCCCTGAACTGGTCAAAGCTGATGCGCCCAGAGGTGCCGTCCGCTGCCTTGAGGCCGGCCAGGGCCTCCGCGATCCGCGGGTCGTCGGGTTGCAGGCCTGAGCGCTGCAGGCGGGCGAGCACTTCCCAGTGAGATATCAGGCCGTCCTTACCCGGGTTGAACGAGTCGAACAGCTTCCGGTAGATCACGTCGGTGCCGAGCGCAGCGGCTGACTGCGCGGCAGTGGCCGGCTTGGCCATCGGTTGCTCCCATCTTCTGGTCGTGACGGCGGCCGACGCTCTCCTGGCAGGCTGAACCCGTTCCCCCGTTGATCCATTGGTATCTGACGGCGCGGCGCTGTGGCTTCACCTGTGCGGGCCAGATTCACGCGGCTGCGGCACGTGGCCCGTACGGGCCAGGTCACCCCGGGCGGATGAGGCGCGGGTGCGCGGGCCGGGGCGACACTGCTGCCTGTATGGGGGACCCTGGACGATCGTCAGCGTGAAGAACGACTGGGGGACTGTTTTCGCCGACGTGTGAGGCGCGGATAGCCGCGCCGCGCGGCGGCCTCGGCGACGGTGACCTGAACCGCGACGACGAGCATGTAGATCGCGGTGGTACACAGCTGCGCGAGGAACCAGGCCAGCGGGGACCGCACGAGGTGGGCTACCAGCGTGGCCATCCCCAGGGCCGCGCACACCGAGGCGGCGTTGAGCGCCCCGGCGAACGGAATGGCCTGCTCCGGCGGCTGCGGCGCGGGGGTTCCCAGCGCCCCGACGACGGCTTCGAGAAGGACGAACGCGGTGACCCCGCCGATGGCGAACAGGAACAGCTTCCCGGCGTCGGGTTTGCCTGCCGTTTCCCCGAGCACGCTGATCGTCGCGGCCGTCGACAGCGTGTACCCGTAGGCGGCGGCGGTGTTGCGCATCGTGACCCGGAGCGCCGCGCCGTAGGTGCCTTTCACCGAACTCATCAGGGCTGTGTCCTTTGCGGCTCGGCCGGCCGGGACTCGCGGCGCTCCTCCGCGAGGACGACCGGAGAGTGGCTGAGCACCGCGATCCCGGCCGCGGCGATCGCACCGCCTGCGAGCTGGAGTCCGAGCAGCCCCGGGGACTGCGCCAGGTGCTCCTGGAACACGACCGCCCCGAGGATCACCGAAGACACCGGTTCCACGGTGTCGATAACCGGCAGGCTCAGCGAAAGCGGCCCGGCCTTGAAGGCACTCTGCGCGAACAGGGAGCTGAGGATGCCGACGGCCATCAGCGCGTACGGTTCCCACGTGGTCAGCACGCCGGCACCCCGGGTGACAAGCAGGCCGACACCGCTCTTGGTGATCGCGTTGACCAGCGCGTAGAGCACGGCGGTCGCCACGGCGAGCCAGATCACCCGGGCGGTTCCGCGAGACCTGAGCCCCGCGGCGGCGCTCAGCGCGGCTAGCGCCGTGATGCCCGCCAGCGCTGGCGTCCACGCCGTGAGGGCCGGCACCCGCACCCCGCCGGACGGCGGTGACACCGCGACGAAGATCGCCATCCCGCAGGCCACGCCCAGCGCGCCGATGATGCCCCTGCGCCTGAGCCGGCGGCGGTTCTTGTGCGCGATCATCGGCAGCGCGAACAGCACCTCCATCGCGACTAGCGGCTGGACCAGCGCCAGCGGGCCGAACGCGAGCGCGACACCCTGGATGGCGAACGACAGCACGGTCATGCCCATCCCCGCTAGCCACCGGCGCTCGTGGGCCAGCGCCACGAGCAACCCGAAGCGCAGCGTGCGGGCATGGGTCTGCTGAGCGGCGCCTTGCTGGATCAGCGAGCCGAGCGCGAAACAGAAGGCAGCGCACAGCGCGGCCGCGACAGCGATCGCGATCCTCATGGGGGCCAACTCTCCCGGCTGGGCCGGGCGGGCACACCCTTACACCTGACGAATTCGCCGGGACCTGACCGCTGCGCTTGCCGCCTCAGCCCGGAGACCCGGAGGGCGCGACCAGGCCGAGGGCGCGGGCGTGCTCGACCGCTTCGGCCCGGCTGTGCGCGCCGAGCTTGCGGTACAGGTTCCGCAGGTGGGTCTTGACGGTGCTCGTCGAAACAGCCAGCGCGCTGGCGATCTCCGGCGCCGACAGGTGGGTCGGGAGATAGCGCAGCACCCGAAGCTCCTTGGCGCTGAGCGGCTCGGCCGGCGCCCGCAGTCGGTCCCGGTCGGACGTTGGCGCCGGGCTGGTCCCGGCCAGCGAGTCGAGGATCTGGGCGATCAGCGCCGGGTGCGCGGTGCGCTGCCTGGCCTGCTTGGCCTGGCGCTCGAGCAGGTCTCGCGCCGGGTGGATCAGGAACGTCAAGAGCGCGCCGTCGGGCTCGGCGAGATCGAGGGCGCGCTCGAGGGCGCGCCCGGCGGCGGCTGGGTCGCCGAGCGCGTCCCTGGCGATCGCCTCGAGCAGGAACGCCTCCGTCAGCCAGGTCCGCCAGCCCACCCGGGCGGAGCTGGCCAGCACCGGTTCGAGCGCGGCGAGCGCCGCCTGCGGGTCGTCCTGGGCGAGCCGTAGCGCCGCCAGGGCGATGCGCATCTCCCCCCGGTTACGGTCGCGTTCGCCGAGCCCGTCCAGGATCTGCTCGGCTCGTCCGGTCTCGCCGAGGCGGACCAGGGCGTGTATAAGCCAGGGCCGTACCGGCCTGGCGAGCGGGTGCGGAGCGGCTAGCAGCCCGGCCAGCCGCTCGGCGGCCCGGAACGCGGCCACCGCGTCGGCGGGCCGGCCGCGTGCCAGCTCAAGCTGGCCGCGGATGAACTGGACCGCCAGCGCGGCCACCGGCAGGGATTCCGGCCTGCTCGTTCGCTCGGCGCGCTGCAGCCAGGCCGCTGCTTCACCGGGCCGCCCCTGCCAGGCCAGCACGGCGCCGAGCGACATGTAGGCGACGCTGGTGGTCGGATCGTCGGTCCAGCCGTGCTGCTCGGCTAGGTCGATCGCCTGCCTGCTGAGCTCCGCCGCCCGCGGCAGCGACCGGGAGTGCTCGACCGCCGCGTGGTAGGCGAGGCCGAAGCACACGAGGTACGGCCGCTCGATGCGGCGCGCCAGCGCCAGCCCTTGCTCTATGTGCTGCTCGGCCAGGTCGAGCTGGGTCCAGCCCTGGGAGTAGCCGAGACTTATCAGGGCCATCGCCCGCAACTCGTCGCTCAGCCCTGGCTGGGCTGCCTCCGGAGCCGCGGCGAGGGCCTGCAGCTGTTGCGCTCGCTCAACGGCGGCCGGAAGGTTCCCGGTCTGCCCGGCCATGAGCAACTGGATGACCCCGAGCAGCACCTCCGTTTGCCCGCGGCGGCCTTCCGGCACCGACGCCGACCCGCGCTCAGCTATCCGCAGGTACCGGTCCGCCGCGTTCAGCGACCCCTCCGCCAGCTCGTCGGCCGCGGCCAGCACGGCCAGTTCCGCGTCGGCCGCTGGTGCCCCGGCCGGGAACCCGGCCATCAGCGCGTGCACGGTGGCGGCCTGCCCGCCCAGGTACAGGCCCGGCCAGTGGTCGGCAAGCAGCCGGGTCGCGAGTCCCCAGTCGTGCGCCGCCTGGGCGTGCCTGATCGCCTCCACGGGGAACCCGTGCCCCGACAGCCACCCGGCCGCCTGGGCGTGCAGGGCCGTGACCTCGCCGGGCTCGGTCTGGCGGAGCTCCAGCTGCAGCAGGTCAGCGAACAGGTGGTGGTAGCGGAACCAGGACCGCGCCGCGTCCAGCGACACGACGAACGCGTTCGCCTCCTCCAGGTCCTGCAGCACCCGCTCCCCGCTGCTGCCTCCGGTCAGCAGGTCGGCGAGCTCGCCGCTGACCCGCTCAAGCACGCTGGTGCGCAACAACAGGCGCCGCACCTCCGGGCTCTGCCGCTGGAGCACTTCGGCCAGCAGGTACTCCGCCACCGTCCGCTCGGTCCCGGAGAACTCGGCCGCGAAGCGCTCCGGGTCGGGGTGCCCGGCCAGCGACAGCGCCGCCAGCCGCAGCCCGGCCGCCCACCCCTCGGTCCGCTCGTACAGCACCGCCAGCGCCGACCCGGGCAGCTCCACTCCGGCCGCATCGAACAACGCCCGCGCCTCGGCCAGGCTGAACCGCAGGTCATCAGAGCGGATCTCGGCCAGCTCCCCCTCCAGTCGCAACCGGTGCAGGCCGAGCCGCACGTCGTGCCGGGTCGCCAGCACGAACCTCAGCTGCCTCGGGGCGCGCATCAGCAGCAGCTCCAGCTGCCGCCGCGCCACGTCAGACCCCAGCTCGTGCAGGTCGTCGACGACGAGCCACAGCGGCTCTCGCAGCGGCGCCAGGTCCGTGAGCAGCCGCTCCACGATCGCCCAGCCGTCCAGGTCCGGCGCCGCCGTCAGCTGGCCCACCAGCGATCCCGGGACCGTCTGGCGCAGGGCGTCCAGCACCGACAGCCAGAAACGCTGCGGATCCTGCTCGCCGCGCCACACCGCCGCCCACGCGGCGCGCTCGGCCAGTCCCGTCTCGGCGATCCAGGATCGCAGCAGCACCGTTTTCCCGCTGCCCGGCGGCGCCGACAGCACCGTCACCCGGGCCGACCCCAGCCGCTCCCACAACCCCGGACGGGGCACGACGCCTCGCGCGCCAGGACTAGTGACGCGGCGGACTATGGGCTCCGAACTCCCGGCAGGCCGCATAGCCCATGATCGCACGGGCGCCGGCTCGTACGGCGCGAGATCGTCGCCGACCTAGGGCGTCTCACCGGTGACCGCGCGCCGGGTGGCGGGCACGGGGCGGGGTCTGCTCCACGGAGTACAGGAGGATGTACAGCGCGCGCGCCAGGATCGTCACCGCGCGCGGCAGCCGGCGGGCCGGTACTGGCACGGTTCGCGTGCCAGACGCGCGACGATGGAAATAGCGGCGGCGGGCGCCGGTGCGTTCGATCAGGATGGTCCCCAGCACGCGAAGGCCATCACTGAAGTCGGCCAGGTTGCTCACCCCGTGGAGCCTGGGATGTTCGAAGCTCGGAACCTCCGTGACGAGGAGTCCTCCCTCCGCTACCCGCACATGGATCAGCGTCTCGATCTCGAAGCCGTCGCCCCACAACCGCCCGTCGCCCCTGCGCGACGGAGGAGAGGCGGTGTCGAGGTGCAGCACCGGGACGTGCTTCCGCCAGAACACGTTGAAGCCGTAGCAGAGGTCTGAGTAGTGCGTCCCATAGCAGAGGTTGACCATCGTGACGAGCAGGTCGTTGCCAAACTTGCGGAACCGCGTGATATCGCGGCTGCCGCCGCCTGGGGCGAACCTGGTTCCCTTCGCGAAGTCCGCCCCGTTCACGAGTGCGTGCACGAACCGCGGGATCTCGGCCGGATCCGCCGAACCGTCCGCGTCGACCATGGCAATAACGTCACCGGTGGCAGCCTGGAACCCGCAGGCGAGCGCGTTCCCCTTCCCGCAGCGAGTCTGCGGCACTATCCGGATGTCGGGACGTAGCTGGCGGGCCACTGCAACGGTGTCGTCCACGGAGTCCCCGTCCACCAGGATCACTTCATGGACGTCCGCGGGCAACCGCGAGAAAACGTACGGCAGGTTTCTTGCTTCATTGCGTGTCGGAACGACCACGGAAATACGCGGCGAAGGCATATATGAACTAGCCTGAGACACCATGGCTCCCTCATGATTCCAGGCGAAAAAAAGCGACGACTTTACCCGGTCTTCCCGAGATGAAGTCGCATACCGCTAAGGCCCCGTCACCCCCCATCCGGCCCCGTGACAGAAGACAAACAGCATAGTACCAGCGAGAAGTCATTCTGGAAGAGAAAGTTCTGGTAACTTTCGCGAGGCCTCGTGAGGTGAATCTTGTACCACTAATTAGCAATTGCAACACAAGTAACAGCCTCGGCCGACGAGCACTTTAAATCTCGCTCACGAACTACAAGTAACGATAATCGGACCAGGACGAGAAATCCCTTTCCCCTTCACGATTACAACGCGGCGAACAAGAGATCTTCGGTCCGATTGCGTGAAATCGCACCGATCAGCCGTGTGACGGCGCGCGTGAACGGCCCGGGACCTCGCCAACGCTGGCAATCCGGGCAAAGCGAGCATTCCGCTCCGCGCCGGTAGTGCTGATGCGCGGTGTACGGATGCCCGCAGGCGCAGAGACGATCGCGTCTCTGGTCAGGTGCCACGGCCTACAAACGTTACCTTCCACGTGCATGACTGGAGCAGCACGGGTAGCGGTATGCGATGGAAGAAGGCTTTCGGACGGAAATGACCGGTCTTGGCCCTGGGTATGCGGAGGAGGCATCCGCGGCTGAGCGCCGGTACGTCCTCACCCCCCGGACCCTCGTCGCGGCTGCGCTGGCGGTATGCATGGGCCAGATCGCCCTGGCCATCCCGGCCGTGCTGAACGGGTTGTTCCAGCAGGACCTGAGCCCTACCTCCTCCCAGCTCACCTGGATCTCCGACGCGTTCCTCGTTCCGATCACGCTGCTCGAGCTGAACTTCGGCGCGCTCGGCGACCTGTTCGGCCGCAAGCGCCTGCTGGTCGGCGGCGCGATCATGGTCGCCGTCGGCGAGACGATCGGTGTCCTCACGCCCGGCGCCGGGGCCGCGACCGACTCCCGGGTGCTGGTGCTGTGGATCGGGCAGATTGTGGCCGGCCTCGGCGCGGCCGCGGTGTTCCCCACCTCACTGGCCATGGTCGCCGCCGGGACGCACACGCCGCGCGCCAGGGCCCGCTCGATCGCGATCTGGGCGGCCGCGCTGTCGGCCGGCAACATGCTGTCGCCGGTGATCGGCGGGCTGACCGCGTCGCACACGTTCGGCAGCGACCCAACCGGGGGCTGGCGCTGGTCGCTCATCGTGGTCGCGGGCCTCGCGCTGATCACCGCCGCCGTCTCGGCGGTGCTGGCGCGCGACTCCGCCGCGCCTGCCGGGCGGTCCCTGGACTGGCCCGGTCAGGTCACGATCGCGGTGGCGTTGTTCGCCTTGCTGTTCGCGGTCATCCAGGCTCCGACGAGCGGCTGGGGCAGCACCGAGGTGGTGGCCGGGTTTGTCATCGCCGTCGTGTTCCTGGCCCTGTTCGTTGGCGTGGAACGCCGCGTGCGGGCCCCGCTGCTCCGGCTTGACCTGTTCAAGAACCGGGCCTTTGCCGTGGCCGCCGTCGTCACGGTCATCGGCATGTTCAGCTTCCTCGGCACGGCGTACTCCACCAGCATCCGGCTCTCGTCCGTGCAGGGGTTTACGCCGCTGCGCACGTCCATCGCGTTCCTGCTGCTGAACGGCATCGCCCTGGTGCTGATGCCGGTCACCTCCCGGGTGCTCGAACGCTATAACCCCAAGTGGGCACTCGGCGGCGGGCTGATTCTCATCGGCGCCGGCGACCTGTGGGCCGCCTCGCTCTCGCCGGACGCCGGCCTGTCCATGGCGATCATGGTGGCGCCGCTGGCGCTGGTCGGCATCGGCTTTGCCCTCGCGATCTCTACCGTGACGGCGGTAGCGGTGGACACCGTGCCGACCCACCTGGCCGGGATGGCCAGCGGGACGACCAACATGCTCCGCGACTTCGGCTTCACCCTGGGCCCCGCGGTGATCGGCGCGATCGCGCTCAGCCGCGCGGCCGCCCAGATCCAGACGACCCTGTCCGGCAGCGCTCCGCTGCGCAACGCCCTGGCGACCTTCAACGCCGCGGCCGCGCACGCGCCCGCGGCGACCAAACCGGTCATTATGAAAGCCATCGGCGCTGTCAATTCCGGTCCGCTCGGCGCCAACAGCGTGCCCGCCACGGTGACCCAGCCGGGCGGCCGCACCGTCCCGTTCAACCCGCTGAAGGACGTGGCCTTCCACGCCCTGGCCCACGCGTATGCCCTGGGCTACCTGATCAGCGGCGTGGCCGCGCTGGTAGCCGGGCTGCTGGCGCTCGTCGCCCTGGGCAGGCTGCGTGCCCGGGATCCCGTGACCGTGTGGCCCGAGGGAGCCACCTGGGAACTGGAAAAGTCAGGGTGAGGCGAAGTTAGCGGAAGGCAGATGACCAGCGCTACGGATGCAGGCTCGCACCCTTGACGATCTTGTCGACGGTGCCGCGCGGTCCGTACACGGCCAGGCCGGCCAGATCCAGGTTCGCCCGCTGCACAGCGCGCACCGCCGCCCGGTTGTCCCGGTCATTGCCGGTCGCGAAGAGATCCGCGGTGAAGACGGACAAGGCGACGCCGCGGCTGATCGCGCGCTCGTGAGCTTTCGTCAGAGTCTCTTTGCTTGCTTCGAACACGAGGACTGGCTGGCGGAACATCGGCAGGTACTCCGTCCCGTCCGCATCCGCATAGGGCTCGCCGATCACCTCGGGATTGCGCTGTCCGATGCCGCTGACGAGGAACGAGGTGACGTTAAGCCGCTGCCATACTTCCAGGTCGTCGCGGAGCAGAACCGCGATCTTGGTGTCGAACCTGACCGGCTCGCTGTCTGAACTCATGCCAACGATCGAACAGCAGTGACCCCCCGCAGGTCTTGTACGATTTTTGCGTGGCAGCCGATACGCGGGTCCGTGCCTGGCGGCCGGAGGTTCCCGGTGTCGCCGAGGTCTTCCACGCGCGCATGACCAGCCACGTCTATCCCATGCACACGCACGAGGCGTGGACGCTGCTGATCGTCGACGACGGAATGATCAGGTATGACCTGGACCGCCACGAGCACGGCGCCGTGAACCGGGTCGTCACGCTGCTGCCCCCGCAGGTCCCGCACAACGGGCGCGCCGCCACGTCCGCCGGTTTCGGCAAGCGGGTCGTCTACCTGGATCGCTCGGCCCTGCCGGCCAGCCTCATCGGCCAGGCCGTCGACCAGCCGGTGCTGTCCGACGCGCTCTTGCGGCAGCGCATCCACCAGCTGCACCGCGTGCTCGGCCAGCAGGGCGAGGAATTCGAGGCGGAGCACCGCCTGGCCTTCATCGCCGAACGACTCTGCTGGCACCTGCGGCGTCGCGGCGGACCCGGCACGCCGCCGGCTAACGCTAGCGCGGCGGAGGGGCTGCGCGGCCTGATCGACGCCCGCTTCCGCGAGTCGGTCACGCTCCGGGAGGCGTCAGATGCGCTGCACGCCCACCCGGCCCACCTCGTCCGGGCGTTCAGCCGGCAGTTCGGGATCAGCCCCCATCAGTACCTGACAAGCCGGCGGGTCGATCTCGCGCGGCGGCTGCTGCTGGATGGGATGCCGCCAAGCCTGGCGGCATCCGAAGCCGGCTTCTACGACCAGTCGCACCTCAGCCGCCACTTCACCCATGTCCTCGGCGTGGCCCCCGGCCGGTACGCCCGGAGCGGGTGCGGTTCCGCAAGCCGGATGGCGTAAGGCTACCCAGCTGGCTATCAGGTCCCCGTCGAGGACTATCAGTCCTTGCTGACGCGCGTGTGGGCGGTCGGTTCCTAGCGTGAGCACCGACCTCCTTCACTAACCCGCTCAGCAAGAGGAGCAGCAATGAACGCCGTGGCCGATGCCCCGGGAGACACCGTCATGATCCTGACCGCCGCCGACCCCGGCTGGGATGACGCCCGCCGGGCCTGGAACCTCACCGCGGACCAGCGGCCCGCCGCGATCGCCCTGCCGACCTCGGCGCAGGGCGTGGTGGCCGCGGTCCGCTACGCCCAGCAGCACGGCCTGCTCGTGGCCGCCCAGGGCACCGGCCACAACGCCCCGCCGCTTGGCCCGCTGTCGGACGCGCTCCTGATCAAGACCGGGGCCATGCGGCAGGTCACCATCGACCCGGACCGGATGACCGCCCGGGTCGAAGCCGGCGCCGTCTGGCAGGACGTCACCGACGCCGCGGCCGGCCACGGCCTGGCCGGCCTGGCCGGGACGTCCCCGGATGTCGGCGTCGTCGGCTACACCCTGGGCGGCGGGCTGGGCTGGCTCGGCCGCAAGTACGGCCTGGCCGCCAGCAACACGGTGGCGTTCGAGGCCGTGACCGCGGACGGCCGGCTCGTCCGCGCCGACGCGGACCACGAGAGCGACCTGTTCTGGGCGCTGCGCGGCGGCGGCGGCAGCTTCGCCGTGGTCACCGCGGTCGAGCTGCGGCTGTTCCCGGTCCCCGAGATCTGCGCGGGGCTGCTGTGGTGGCCGATCGCCGCCGCTCCGCAGACGGTGCTGCAGACCTGGCGGGAGCTGACCCAGAGCGGGCTGCCCGACGAGTTCACCACCATGGCCCGCCTCATCCGCTTCCCCGACCTCCCGCGAGTTCCCGTGCCGATGCGAGGCGGTTCCTACATCGTCATCGACGTGCTCCACCTGGGCAGCCGGGCCGAGGCCGACCAGATCCTCGCCCCGCTGCGCGCGCTGCGGCCGGCCACCGACACCGTGCGCATGATGCCGCTCAGCGACATGGGTCACCTGCACATGGACCCGGAGCAGCCCATCCCTGGGGTAGGCGACGCGCTGCTGCTCGACACCCTGCCCGCGGCGGCCATCGACCAGCTCATCGGGATCGCCGGCCCGGGCGCCGTCAACCCGCCGTCGATGATCGAGATCCGGCACATCGGCGGGGAGATGCGCCGGGCCCGGCCAGGCAACGGCGCGCTCGCCGCGATCGACGCCGACTACGTGCTGGTCGCCGGCAGCGCGGTCCCCAGCCCGGAAGCGGCCGCCGCCGTCAGCCGCAAGGTGCACTCCATCCTGGAGGCCATGACTCCGTGGGCGGCCCGCCAGACGTACCTCAATTTCGCGGAGACCCGCCGGGACCCGGCCAGCTTCTGGGACCCGGAGGCCTACCGCCGGCTACGCCGGATCAAGGCCACGGTCGACCCGGTGGACCGGATCCGGTCCAACCACCCCGTGCCGCCCGCCACCACGTTGATCGGCTAGCCCGCACCCGCTAGAGCGCGAAGCCGATCGCACGCAGCTGCTCACGGCCGCTGTCGGTCAGGTCGGCGGGCCGCCAGGCCGGCACCCACTGCCAGTCGACGCGGAAGTCGTCGATGCCGTCGACCGCGGCGAGTTCCGCGCGGATCTGGTTCTCCATGACGCCGGTCAGCGGGCAAGCCGCCGAGGTGAGGGTCATGGTGATGACCGCTGTCCGCTCCTGCACGGCGACCGCCCGGACGAATCCGAGGTCGACGATGTTCACGCCGAGGTCGGGATCGATGACTTCGGACAGCGCGTCCCGGACGACGCGGGCGGATTCGCCGCGGGATCCGGCGGCGACCAGTGCGGGAACGGGGGTGGCGGCCGCGGGCGCGGGAGGCGCGGGCGGCTCAGGCTGGTGGCTGGTCGCGAGCAGGCCGGCCGGCCGCAGGGTAATCCGGACGTGACAAGTCGGGCTGTGGATCCAGTCCGCGACGCCGTGCGCCTTGCGCCGCACCCGGATGATGTCCTCGGCCGCCTGCGCGCCGCCGTCGGCTACCACGAGCAGCCGCGGGTCCAGGCCCGCGGCCTGGGCGCCCGCGATGGCCCGGTCGAGCATCCGGGCGATCTGCTCGCAGGTCCGGCCGGGGCCGAAGCGCAGCCGGGCCCGGGCGGGGATGACGGGCTCGCCGATGACGACGCGCAGCGCGGCGCTGGCGTCGGCTTC
>Ga0335075_10009509_pt1 | contig 14818 bp, 15 predicted proteins | sample Lox_Sample_24_FD_206723 | JGI IMG/M metagenome (GOLD analysis project Ga0335075, IMG submission 206723) | Soil microbial communities from Loxahatchee National Wildlife Refuge, Florida, United States - Lox_Sample_2.4 | ecosystem: Environmental > Terrestrial > Soil > Wetlands | place: USA...
ACAGGAGGCACGCCCCCGTGATGCCGATGACTGCCAGGATCGTCCGCGTTCGCGCCCCGCGCGACACCCTCTGGGCAAGGGCCATCAAGGCGAGAATGCCGCCCTCGCCATGATTGTCGGCGCGCATCACCAGAAGTACGTATTTCACTGTCACGATCAGGATCAGCGCCCAGAAGATGAGCGAGAGCACACCCATCACCTCGACCGGCCCAATCCGCTCGTGGCCGAACAACCCAAGGCTTGCGTGAACCGTATAGAGCGGGCTGGTCCCGATATCGCCATACACGACGCCAAGCACGGCGATCAGCTGGCCGAGCCTGAGTGCGTTCACGGATCGGGCGGGAACGCCCGTCTCGGAGGATATGGTGACGTCTCTCATGGCCCGGGCGTATTTCCTTTCCCGGCCACCGAACGGATCCCGGAAAAGGATGGAGACGAGACCGATACCCCTGTTGCGCCGCGGCATGCAAGCCTTGGCCCATTCAAGTCACCGACCGGGACCTCCGTACTCCTGCAGGGCCTCCCAAGGGGCGGGTGCCGAAGATTGCCGTGCCGACGCGCACATGGGTTGCGCCACATGCGATTGCCGTCTCGAAATCCGCCGACATGCCCATCGACAACCCGGAAAGCCCGTGCCGAGCCGCGCAAGCGGCAAGCCAGGCAAAGTGCGGGGCCGGGTCAACGCCCGCCGGCGGGACGCACATCAGCCCGATGAGAGCCGCGCCGAACCGCTCCTGGCTCGCGGCGATGAAACGGTCTGCTTCCGCCCGGGGCACCCCCGATTTCTGTGCCTCGTCGCCGACATTCACCTCGATGAAAAGCTTGGGCCTCCGACCTTCCCGTGTCATCGCGTCAGCCAGCGCATCGACAAGCCTTGGCCGGTCGAGACTCTCGATCACGTCGGCGAGCCTGACCGCGAGCCGCGCCTTATTGGTCTGCAGGCCGCCGATCAGATGCAGTTGGAGCTCAGAGCGGGTCGTCTTCAGCGCGGTGAACTTCTCCGCCGCTTCCTGCACTCGGTTTTCGCCGAAATGAAGCTGCCCAACCGCCAGCGCCGCCCGCACCGCTTCCTCGCCTTGGGTTTTCGAGACGGCGATGAGCGTGACATCCTCCGCACTGCGGCCCGCGGCAACGGCGGCCGCCCGGATGCGGGCGCGCACCCGGGCCAGATTTTCGCCAATGATCTTCTCAATAGAGTTCAGATGTAGCGCATCTTCATCGGACATGGATCGCAAGCTCATCGCCTGGGCGCGCGCGGTCAAGGCTCGCGATTCCGTTCGGTCAGGGCGGCGCGCCTTCGTGCCGCTGTGGCTCTTTACGGACGAAACCCGTCTGCCGGATCCTCGGGCCGCAGTCGCCCGTCTGCCGAAGGGGCTCGCTGGCGTTATCCTTCGCCATGATAATGCTCCGGAAAGGCAGGCGCTTGGCCGCGACCTTGCCCGTCTGTGCCGGGCACGTCGGCTCGCCCTGGTTGTCGCCAGCGATTCCCGCCTGGCCGCCTCCCTCCGCGCCGGTTTGCACATCCGCCGCGGCCGTCGTCCTCTTGCACGCCGGCGGCCGGGCCTGCTCACCGCCTCGGCACACGATCGGGCGGAGCTTGAACGCGCTCGCCTTGCTGGCGCCGACCTCGTCTTTCTCGGCCCGGCATTCGCCACCGCAAGCCATTCACGAACGCGCCCGCTCGGCCCGCTGGTTTGGAACCGGCTTGCCCGCACAGTCCGCGTGCCGGTTGCCTGCCTTGGCGGCATAGAAGGACAGCGTATTCGTTCCCTCCCGAGCTCGGTCGCTGCCGGCGCTATCAGCGCACTCACTTAGTGTCCCAATTCTGATGTCCGGGGCATCGCAATGCGGGTGGGATCGGGACACCTGGTCTTTATTTTCAGCGACCTGCGTCCGCAGGGCTCGTGCGAATAGCTCTGGCGCCCTTTCGCAGGAAGAAAAGCAGCCTGCGCGATTTTGCATGTCTTAGAAACAGCAACCTCGGGTCATGCACACAGTTTATTATAAGCAAGATATTCTATTTCCGTCATGACTTTCCGGCCCCCATCCGCTCACCCTCTTTTGAGGCAATCCGTCAGTCATACCGGGTGTCCGGCCGGCAAGCGGGAAGAAGACGAGTATGCAGATTCTTGCTTCAGACACGATGGCGCTTGGTGTGATCGGGCTGGGCAGCGTGGAAATTGTCCCCGCGGCTCTCGCCTAGACGGCCTATTCGCAGACACCAACGCCGGCAGGGCCAAACGAGCTGTGGGGTGTGGGCGGTCCCTGGTGCTCCCCCTGTGCTCCCTCCCCTGCAAGAGCCTCGAATATGGCAGCTTCCAACGCGGCGGCTCCCGGCAATTTCGGAGTTCATCTCAATGGTCGACTCAACTGTTACTATCTGGTGTTATTATCTGGGCGCGGTCGGCAGCTCGGTCGATCCGTTCGACGGAAACGGCGCCGTGCCGCCAACGGTTTGCAGTTTTACCGGTGTTGGCGTCAACGCTTCAGGTAACGCCTCGCAGAACACACTCTATATTTGGTATGAAGCATACGGCTATGTCGGTGCCCAGGATCTGGGCCTCTTGTGTTTCGGGCAGAGTGACGGCGCATTCCATCTGCTCATGGTCGGTACCTTCGAGAATTTCGACGACGGCGGATGGAACGGCGACGTCGAGGATTTCATCGGCGGCGGTCTTGGCGCAACGACCGGTGCGGGCGTGACGTACCCGTTCGCAGACGTGGGCAACATCTACACGGTCAATCGCCTGCTCTATCTGTCGCCGAATTTCTCGGGCTTCCAGTTTGGGTTCAGCTTTGCTCCGAACAACAATCCGCTGATCAACACCGAAGGCTGCTCCGTCGCGTCAACGACCTGCAACCGGCTGTCGTCGGATGCGAGTCCCACATCCGGAACTGTCACCGGGGTTCGTTATCGGAACATTATTGAAGCTGCGGGCAATTACACCAACACGTTCGGACCACTCGGCGTTGCCCTTTATGGCGGCTTTTACGGCGGCGATCCGATCAACAGCACCGCGCCCGGCGCGCTCAAGTATGAGGAGCTTGCGGTTGGCGCCTTTGGCGCGACGGCCAGCTATGCGGGCTTCACAGTCGGTGGCCATATCAACTTTGGCCAGGAGAACGGTCTCTTTGACTTGATGCCACAGGGCGGGAAGCCGGCCTTCGCCTGGCTAGTCGGCGGTGAATACTCCGCCGGCCCGGTGATCGTGGGCGCGAGCTGGTTCCAGTATCAATACACGGGTGACGACCAGTCGGCCGCGCATGGCGGACCGAGGACGGAAGGGCTGGAGACTGACGACGGCGCGGCCGCTGGTGCCACCTACGCCGTCGCGCCCGGCCTCGCCCTTTACCTCTCCTACCTCTATGGCCAGCGTCACCAAATCGGCTTCAACTTCAATACCGGCCTGCCAGGCACGGCCAACAACAATACCCGCGGCCAGGTCTTTGCTGTTGGCACGGTTCTCAAGTGGTAAGTACAGACTAGACACGTAGCTTCCAGCCAAGGGCGGCAGGGGGTCATCCTGCCGCCCTTCCTTTTTGAAACCCTTGGCGCTCGGCTCCGAAGCAGCTACAGAACGCCGCCCTCCTTCCTATGGGGCTGTCCCTCAACGCGCAGGCACACCATGGCTTTCCGTCTTCGCGTCGTCTTCTGCCTGCTTCTGCTGCCCGCGCTTACCTCTTGCGGGCTCTTTGGCAACCCGACACCTGTCTCGCCTGAGACTTACAGCCCGGCCAACACGGGCGCAGGGTCAAACGTCCCTGGAACGATCCTCGGTCCCCAGGGGCTGACACTGAACCTGCTAGGCAACGGGGGCGGCAATGGTCGGCCGACCGGGGCGAATGCGGGCGCGGCCCTGGGGGTCAATGCCTATCTCTGGCGCGGCGCGCTGGATACGCTCTCCTTCATGCCGCTGGCTTCGGCAGATCCCTTCGGTGGCGTCATCATCACAGATTGGTGGCAACCACCTCAGGCGCCGGACGAGCGTTTCAAGGCGACGGCCTACATTCTCGGTCGTGAGCTGACCGCCTCTGCGCTCCGAGTCGCGATCTACCGTCAGGTGCTTAGGAACGGGAGCTGGGTGGATGCCGAAGTGAGTCCCTCGACCGTATCCGATATCGAAAACCGTGTGCTCGACCGTGCTCGCCTCCTGCGCGCCGAGAGTGGCAATCCCTGAGCGGCAATGCCCGACACAGCCCCTCCCGTCCGTTATGATTTTGCCGAAGCCGAACCCCGTTGGCAGCGTGCGTGGGCTGAACGCGACTGCTTTCGTGCCGCGGATGTGCCCACGGACGATAAGCCGAAATATTATGTTCTCGAAATGTTCCCATATCCGAGCGGCAAAATCCATATGGGGCATGTCCGCAACTATACGCTCGGCGACGTTGTTGCCCGCTACAAACGGGCGCGGGGCTTCTCAGTCCTTCATCCGATGGGCTGGGATGCTTTCGGCCTGCCGGCCGAGAACGCCGCTCGTGAACGTGGCATCCATCCCGCCCGCTGGACCTATGACAATATCGCCGCAATGCGCGCCGAGCTTCGCCGCATGGGGCTATCGCTCGATTGGGAGAGGGAATTCGCCACTTGCGATCCTGCCTATTACGGTCAACAGCAGAAGCTCTTCCTCGCCCTCCTTCGTGCCGGGCTTGCTTTTCGCAAGGAGAGCTTCGTCAACTGGGACCCTGTTGACGGGACGGTTCTTGCCAATGAGCAGGTGATCGACGGACGCGGCTGGCGCTCCGGCGCCCTGGTCGAAAAGCGCCGCCTCGCGCAATGGTTCCTCCGTATCACCGCCTTTGCTCCCGAACTCCTCGCTGCGCTCGACAGACTTGAGCGCTGGCCCGAACGCGTGCGAACAATGCAGGCAAAATGGATCGGCCGGAGCGAGGGGGCGCGGCTTTCCTTCCCTCTCGACCGCCCGGTTGGCGATATCGCAGCAGTCGAAGTCTACACGACTCGGCCTGACACGCTCTTCGGCATGTCATTCCTTGCGTTGGCGCCCGAGCATCCTCTGGCGGCCGCCATCGCCCAGCGTGATCCGCGAGCGGAGGCATTCATTGCCGAGTGCCGCCGCCTCGGCACCAGCGAGGCCACGATCGAGACCGCTGAAAAGCAAGGCTACGACACCGGGCTTTCGGTCGCTCATCCCTTTCTGAAAGGAGAAAAATTCCCAATCTGGATCGCCAATTTCGTGCTGATGGATTACGGCACTGGCGCCATCTTCGGTTGTCCCGCGCATGATCAGCGCGATCTCGAATTTGCCCGCAAATATGGCCTTCCGGTACGGCCTGTGGTGCTGCCGGCCGGCGAGCGGGCGGAGAACTTCACGATCGGCGCAACGGCCTGGGTCGGCTCAGGCACGATCTATCATTCGGGCTTCCTTGACAGGCTTGAGCCTGATGGTGCGAAGCGCCGTATTGTTTCCGAATTAGAACGAATTGGCGCCGGCCGAGGCGAAGTCAATTGGCGGCTGCGGGATTGGGGCGTGAGCCGGCAGCGTTATTGGGGCTGCCCGATCCCGGTGATTCATTGCCCTTCTTGCGGTATCGTTCCGGTTCCGGAAGAAAGCCTGCCACTGCTGTTGCCGGACGATATGCGCTTCGATCGCCCCGGCAATCCACTGGCGGATCATCCCACCTGGAAGCATGTGCGGTGCCCGCGTTGCGGCGTCGCGGCCGAACGCGAGACCGACACACTCGATACTTTCGTCGACAGCGCCTGGTATTTTTCCCGCTTTTGCAGTCCGCTTGCGGCTGATCCAGTTGAGCGTGCGGCAGTCGATCACTGGATGCCGGTCGATCAATATATCGGCGGCATCGAACATGCGATCTTGCATTTGCTCTATGCGCGCTTCTTCACCCGCGCCATGCAGGAAACCGGTTTTCTCGGCGTCGCCGAGCCTTTTGCGGGCCTCTTTACACAAGGGATGGTGACGCACGAAAGCTATCGTTCCGCTGATGGTCAATGGCTCTACCCGGAGGAAGTCGAGCGACAGGCGGACGGCGCTGTTATCGAGCGAGCGAGTGGGGCGGCCGTCACGGTCGGGCGGATCGAGGCAATGTCCAAATCCCGCCGCAACACGGTCGATCCGGGTGCCATCATAGACCGTTACGGGGCAGATACGGCGCGCTGGTTCATTCTCTCCGACAATCCACCCGAGCGCGATATGGAGTGGACGGAGGCGGGCGTAGCCGGCGCGCACCGCTTCCTTCAGCGGCTTCAGCGGCTTGCCGATTCCGTTACCGCTCTGCCGGAGTGGCTGGCAAGCACGCTCACGAATTCTGAAAATCCTGTTTTCGTCTCCGAGGCGGCGCGGGCGCTGCGCCGCCGGACGCATCAAACTATCCTCGCGGTGACGGAATCGTTCGAAGATTTCGCGTTCAATAGTGCGGTGGCGCGGCTCCATGAGTTGGCCGGGGCGATCAGCGATGCGGAACGCGCGGAGGGGGAGGGGCTGGACGCGGCGCGGCGCGAGGCCATCGAGATGTTGCTTCGACTCGCGGCTCCGATGATCCCCCACCTCGCCGAGGAACTCTATGCACGGCTCCATCCTGGCACAACGGCGCTCGTGGCGGAACTGCCGTGGCCTGAACCTGACCCAACGCTTGCGGTTGCCGAAGTGATGACAATAGCCGTGCAGGTTGGAGGCAAGCTGCGTGGCACAGTGGATATGCCTCCCGATTCGCCTGAATCCAAGGTTCTCGCGGCAGCGGAGGCGGAGCCGAATGTTGCCCGCACGCTGGCTGGCCGGCGGATCCTTCGGCGAATCTACGTGCCCAACCGAATCGTCAATTTCGTCGTCACGGACAAATGACGCTCCGGCGCCTCCTGTCGAGCACCTTGCCGCTTATTCTCCTCGCTGGCTGCGGGTTTGCTCCAGTTTATGCCCCCGCCAGCAGTGGGACGCCGATGTCGCAGCTTGGCCAGATCTATGTCGCAGTCATTCCCGATCGGACCGGACAGGAACTGCGGCAAGCCCTTCAGGTGCGGCTGGAAGGCAGCGGCGCCCCATCTTCCAAGAGTTATACGCTCAAAATTTCCTACGGGATTTCGACCTCGGGGATCGGCATTGATCCTTCGACCGATGTCACTTTCATGCGTTATCAGGGTCAAGCAAATTGGCAGCTTCTGAGCGCAGTTCCGGGGACTCCACCGCTCGTCTCGGGACTGGCAAGCGCGCAGGACGGCTATAGTGTCATAGTCAACCAGTATTTCTATCAAAGCCTTGAGACGGATGCGCTTTACCAGCGGATGGCCAACAATCTCGCTGATCAGATCGTCGTTCGACTGGCAGCCTATTTCCACGACAAAGACAAGGTCGCGCAAAAATGAAGCTCGAGGCGCGGCGGATCGCTTCCTTTCTGCGCGATCCTGGGCCGGCGCGAGTGGTTCTTCTCTATGGCGAGGATACTGGGCTGATCCGTGAGCGCGCGACCGCGCTGGTGCGGGCAGTCATCGGAGCGACGGACGATCCGTTCCGGCTCGCCACGCTTGCACGGGCGGTGGACTTACCAACCGAGGCAGCGAGCGGAAGCCTGGTGGGTGGGCGGCGCGTGGTGCGGTTGTCCGAAGCAGGCGAGGAGGCACGCGAGCCGGTTGCTGCGGTTCTTTCTGGGCAGAGCGATGCGCTTGTGATTCTTGAGGCGCCTGGTCTCGCGCCAAGTCGCTCGCGTCTCGTCAAGCTGGTCGAGGCCCATCGGGATGGGGTGACGATCGGCTGCTATGCTGAGGAGGGTGAAAAGCTCGGCGAGACTGTGCGCGCTTGGCTCGCTGCCGACGGTGTCGCGGTGGAAAGAGAGGCGCTGACCTGGCTTGTCTCCCAGCTCGGTGCAGACCATGCGCTGAATCGGCGTGAGGTCGAGAAGCTGGCGCTCTACGCCGGGCCGGGCGGGCGGGTCGATCTTGCTTTGGCGGAAGAGGCTGTTGGCGATGTCGCGGGACTCTCGCTCGATGACGCCCTTTTCGCAGCGACTGCCGGAGACGTCGCAACTGCCGACCGCGCGCTCGGACGGGCGCTTGCCGAGGGGGCGGCACCGGTCAGCGTGATCCGAGCCGGGATCGCGCACTTGGTACGGCTTCAGCGCACCGCGCTCGGGGTTCCGGCTGGGCCTCGGGTTTTTTTTCGCAGAGAGGCAGCCTTCCATCGGGCGCTGAAGCTTTGGTCGCCGGAGGCACTCGCGGCCGCGCTCGCATCCTTCTTTCGCGGCGAGCAAGAGGCCAAGCGGACCGGCGCGCCTGCGGTGGCACTTTGCCGACATTTGGTTCTTGCCCTCGCGCGGCGGGCCACGCGAAGCGGTTAATTCCGGGTCAGGAGCTGGACCAGGGAATCAAGCTGGTCGAGCGAGCGATAATGGATCGCGAGCACACCGGCTTTGCCATCGAAACGGAGGCTAACCTTGAGGCCGAGCCGCTCGGTGAGGAGCCGCTCGGTAGCCGCGGTTTCCGGATCTTTTTCCGCAAGCTGGGGCGCCGTCACCGGGCGGCGCTGCATCAGCGCTTCGGTCTGGCGGACATTGAGGCCCCGGGCGATGACCGCGATGGCCACAGTCTCGGGATCGGGGTGATTGACGAGCAAGCGAGCATGGCCGGCAGAGAGATTGCCACTCCGAACGTCGGCCTGGACGGATTTGGGCAGGTTGAGCAGGCGGAGTGTGTTGGTGACATGGCTTCTGGATTTGCCGACCGCTTCCGCGAGCGCATCTTGCTGCAGGCCGAATTCATCGAGCAGGCGCTGATAGCCTTCCGCTTCCTCGATCGGGTTGAGGTCTTGGCGCTGCAAATTCTCAACCAACGCGGCGGCCAGAGCGTCGGCATCGCCGAGTGGGCGGACGAGGCTTGGTACTTCGGTAAGGCCCGCGGCCTGAGCGGCGCGCCAGCGGCGCTCGCCGGCGATGATCTGGTAACGAGTGGGATCGACCGGATGCGGGCGCACGAGAATCGGCTGAAGGATCCCCCGCGCGCGGACCGATTCGGTAAGCTCGGCCTGAGCGGCCTCATTCATGGCGGTGCGAGGCTGGAACGGCCCGGGTTCGACTGCGTCAAGCGGCAGAGCCTGGACGCCACCCGAACCGACGCTACCATGCTCCGTGGGTGCGGCTGAGACCTCTCCCATCAAAGCCGCAAGGCCACGGCCGAGACGGGGGATGGGCTTGGTGGTCATGCGGGCTCTCTTTTGGGTTCGCGCTCGCGCCGGAGAAGCTCGCCCGCGAGCTTGACGTAGGCCTGGGCGCCGGGGGAACGGAAATCATAGAGCAGTACGGGCTTGCCGTGGCTCGGTGCCTCGGAAATGCGGATATTGCGAGGGATGACGGTCTCATAGACCTGAGAACCGAAGAAGCCGCGTGCATCGGCCGCGACCAACTCGGAAAGGTTGTTGCGGCGATCGAACATGGTCAGGACGATGCCCTGAAGGCGCAGGGCCGGGTTCAAGCTACGCCGAACCATCTCGATGGTGCGCATCATCTGGCTGATCCCTTCCAGGGCGAGGAATTCGCACTGGAGAGGCACGAGGACGGCATCCGCCGCAGTGAGGGCGTTGATGGTAAGGAGGCCAAGGCCGGGCGGGCAGTCGACCAGGACGCAGCGAGGCGCGTCGGCGACGGGGAAGCGGGCGAGGGCGTCACGGAGCCGGAATTCTCGACGCGACACGGGGACGAGTTCAACCTCGGCGCCGGCAAGGTCGGGCTCGGCCGGGATCAGCGTGAGGTTGGGGATGCCGGTCGGGCGAGCGAGAGATGCGGGGGTCTCTTCACTGAGCACGAGGCGATAGCTGCCCCGGTCACGGCTGAGCCGGTCGAGTCCGAGGCCGGTCGAGGCATTGCCTTGGGGATCGAGATCGATCAGCAGAATTTTTTCGTCGTTGGCCGCCAGCGCGGTCGCAAGATTGATGGCGGTGGTGGTCTTGCCGACGCCTCCCTTTTGGTTGGCCACAGCAATGACACGAAAGGGTCGGGGAGAAACGGGGTCGTCAGGGGCTCGCTCGGACACGCCGGATCTCGCTGATCCTGAGGAGGCTTGCGCTGGGATCGCTGCGGCTCTGGAACCGCTCAGCCCGCATGTGCCATTGCGCGGCGGCTTCCGTCAATTCGTTTCCCACGCTTCCTCCCTTTGGGAAAAGGCAGATGCCGTCCTGGGTGAGGAAGGGTGCGGCGAGAGCAAGAAGATCCGGGAGCGGGGCCAGCGCCCGGGCCGTGACGAGGCGAGCCTGTGGGAGGCGCGTCTCCTGGATGCGCGTGGCATGGACGCGTATGGGGGCGGCGGTGACTCGTGCCGCCTCGATCAAAAAGGCGGCCTTGCGGTGATCGGATTCGATCAGAGAAAAGGGAACGGAGGTCGCGATGGAGAGGATGAGGCCGGGAAAGCCGGCCCCGGAGCCCAGATCGACGGCATCGGAGGGATTTTCCGGCATGAGCGGGATGAGCTGGAGGGAATCGGCGATGTGGCGCGGCCAGAGATTTTCAAGGTTGCGACGGGAAACAAGGTTGATTCGCCGGTTCCAGATCGTTAGCAGAGCCGCGAAAGTTTTGAGACGCGAAATGACCTCGGGAGAAGGAGTGAAATCCGGAAGGGATTGAATTGGCTCATGTTTCACGTGAAACATAGGTCCGATTCGGACCTATTTGCCGAACCCTTGGCAAGATAGGCCGCCAGGGCCGCCAGGGCCGCCGGCGTCATGCCCGGAATCCGAGCTGCCGCGCCGAGCGAAACCGGACGGATTTTTTCCAGTTTCCCGGTCAATTCGGCCGAGAGACCACCGATCCGGCGATAATCGAGCCCGTCCGGCAGGCGTATTTTTTCCTGCCGACGGAAAACAAGGATCTCGGCCTCCTGGCGTTTGAGATAGCCGGCATAGAGCGCGTCGGCGGCGAGAGTGACACGGACGCGCGGAGGAAGATCCGCCGCCTTCGTTTCCAGGGCTTTGGCAAGAGCCGCCTGATGGGCCCGGAAAGCGGCGATCCGTTCGGGGCCGACAACGCCCCAACTGACACCGCGATCGGTCAGGCGAAGATCGGCATTGTCGGCACGGAGCGAGAGACGATACTCGGCCCGCGAGGTGAACATTCGATAGGGCTCGGTCACGCCCTGGGTGACGAGATCATCCACCAGCACGCCGATATAGGACGTGGCGCGATCGAGCGTAACCAGCCCCTGCGCCCCGGCGCGGCGGGCGGCATTGATGCCGGCGAGGAGGCCTTGCGCAGCCGCCTCCTCATAGCCCGTCGTCCCGTTGATCTGGCCGGCGAGGAAAAGCCCGGGAATGGCCTTCAGTTCGAGCGTGGGGAAGAGGGCACGCGGATCGACATAATCGTACTCCACAGCATAGCCGGGGCGCAGCATGCGGACGCGGGCGAGGCCGGGAAGTGTTTTCAGAAGCTCTTCCTGAAGCGACGCGGGAAGACTCGTGGAAAGCCCGTTCGGATAGACGATCGGGTCGTCGAGGCCTTCGGGTTCGAGGAAGATCTGATGGCGCGCACGGTCGGCGAAACGAACGACCTTGTCCTCGATCGATGGACAGTAGCGCGGGCCCGGGCCGCTGATTCGCCCGCCATAGACGGCCGAGAGCGCGAGATTGGCGCGGATGAGTGCGTGTGTTGCCTCGGTGGTCGCAGTGACGCGGCACTCGATCTGGGGATTCGTGATTCGCGCGGTGAGAGAGCTGAAGGGCTCAGGCGGATCCTCACCGGGATCGGGCTCGAGCCCGTTCCAATCGATGCTCGCACGATCGAGCCGCGGCGGTGTGCCGGTTTTCAGCCGGCCAAGCGGAAGACCGAGACGCGCAAGCGCCGCGGCGAGACCGAGCGAAGGCTTTTCCCCGATGCGGCCCGCGGGAGTCGATTCGAGTCCGATATAAATTATCCCGCGCAGGAACGTGCCCGTGGTGAGCACGGCAGCGGCGCAGGCGACGCGGCTGCCATCGGCGAGGATCACGGCGGAGAGATTTCCCTGCGCGTCCTGCTCCAGATCCTCGACGGAGGAAGCAAAGAGGGAAAGATTTGGCTCGGAACGAAGAAAATCCTGCATCGCGCGGCGATAGAGTTTTCGATCTGCCTGCGCACGAGGACCCCGTACGGCGGGACCCTTGCTGCGGTTGAGCAGCTTGAAATGAATGCCGGCCGTGTCGGCGACGCGGCCCATCAGCCCGTCCAGCGCATCGATCTCGCGCACGAGATGGCCTTTCCCGATGCCCCCGATCGAAGGATTGCAGGACATCTCGCCGATTTTTGCGAGATCCTGCGTGACGAGCAGCGTTTTCGCCCCGATGCGTGCCGCCGCCGCGGCCGCCTCACAACCGGCATGGCCCCCACCGATGACGACAACATCAAATTGTTGCGATTCAGAAATCATTCTACTTGCCGATGCAGAATGAGGAAAAGATCGTGTCGAGGATATCTTCGACAGACACGCTTCCGGTGATGCGGCCAATCGCGGCGAGGGCGAGACGAAGCTCCTCGGCGCGGAGTTCCGCCGCGGGGGCGGTGCGTGCGGCGGCGAGCGCAGCCTCGGCCACGCAAAGGGCCGCGCGATGGCGGGCCCGTGTGAGCGGCGGCGGTCCGGAGGCGCGGGTCAGGGTTTCGACGAGGCCGGCGAGGCGGGTGCGAAGCTCGGGCAATCCGGCGCCGGTGAGCGCGCTTACGGCGAGACAGTCCGGACCCGGCGGCGGGGCGAGGTCCGTCTTGTTGGCGACGGCCAGCACCGGGGCGGCGGTATCGAGCGCGAACGGGACCGGCGCCGTACAATCAACCAAGATGAGAACGAGGTCAGCCCCAGCGGCGCGGGTACGGGCACGGCGCACACCCTCGGCCTCGACCGGGTCCGTGCTTTCGCGCAAACCGGCCGTATCGATCAGTGTAACGGGCAGGCCGCCGAGAACCACACGGGTTTCGAGCGTATCCCGCGTGGTGCCGGGCGCGGGCGAGACAATGGCCACCTCTCGGCCGGAGAGCGCGTTGATCAGGCTTGATTTCCCGGCATTGGGCGGGCCCGCGACGACGATCGTGAGACCGTCCCGGAGTCGCTCTCCGCGGTGATCATCGGCGAGGTGGGCGGCGATCGCGGTGCGGAGTCCTTCGAGTGGCGCATCGTCCGCGATTTCGGGCAAATCCTGATCCGAGAAATCGATCGCGGCCTCGGCATTCGCGAGCAGGCGGCGAAGCCTATCCGCCCAGTCGCGATAGAGGGCCCCGAGTTCACCTTCGAGCTGGCGGAGCGCCTGGCGGCGTTGCGCACCGGTCTCTGCCTCGACGAGATCGGCGACCGCCTCGGCCTCGAGCAAATCCATCCGGCCATTGAGGAATGCACGGCGGGTGAATTCCCCGGCTTCGGCCGGCCGAGCGCCGAGTGCCACCAGGGCTTCCGATACAGCATCGATAACAGCGTGGCCGCCATGGAGGAAAAGCTCGGCACAATCCTCGCCGGTGTAGCTTGCGGGGGCCGGAAGCCAGAGAACGAGCGCCCGATCGAGCATTTCGCCATCCGGGGCGCGAAGACCGCGCAGGCTCGCGCGGCGGGGCGGGGGAGGGCGGCAGAGGGAGGCAAGGATCTCGCCCGTGTCCGGTCCGGAAAGACGCATCACTGCCACTGCCGCGCGGCCCGCGCCGGAGGCAAGCGCGAAGATCGTTCCGGCCGAGGCCGGCGCGCGCCTCCGGACTTCCGGCGATGCGCTCCTGTCCGCGATCTGATCCATGGAGGATGCGTTGTTAGAGCAATTTCGGCTTCAGCGGAACAAGCCGGCCTTGGTATGCATCGATATACCCCTTATTTTCCGCGCGCGGTTTGGTGCCGTCGTGCTGAAAAACGGCGATTGCCGCCCCAGGCTCCATCAAGGGCATATTACCGAGATTCTGCCGAATTTTCGCGGCGGAGACATAGAATCCATCGCCCGGCAAGCCGGCGTACAAGGTCTCGCATTCGAAAAACCGCCCTTCAGCGGCAGTGATGGAAGCATGGGCGCGCTGCTGTGAGACCCCGACGGGAATGCGATCTATTTCGTGTTCCATCCCGAAGAAGCGGGTGTCTGACCGACGTCCGCCGTGCCGATCCCTCATCACTGGCTCCATTCGGAGCTGCCGGAATCCAGTAGCGCCCGCAACTGCCGCATGACGTCGGCCGCCCGCCGGGCTTGATTGACAACGCACGTAAGGGCGTTAGAGGGCTCGCCCGAGTCCTCGGCGCTCTCTTTCAACCAGCGCAAAGCACCCGCTGCATAGTTATCGACCACCGCGAGCGATTCGGCCAATTCATGCAGCAGCAGGTGAGAGCCCGCGACGATCTCTCGGCCTTCATCAGGAGATGCTCGGGCCAACGGTGTTCCTTTCGGCCAGCTCTGGAGGAATCTCCCCATGCGAAGGCTCGGTCAGCGCCCTCGCAGGGCTCCATTCCCCGGCTTCCAATTGCGGCAGATCACTGCCTCGCCCGACTGGCCCGCCCATAAGAGCAGGCGGCCGAGAGACCGGCTCTGACAAAAGTCAGATTCCACATCAGCCTGACGATGGCCGCCACGACCTTCCCGCCAAGGAAGGAGACTCTTTCGGAGCGGAGCCATGATCCTGCGTTCGCCTGCACACACGCTGCCCAAGGGGCGTCGGCCCAAGATCATCGCCAGAGAGCTTTGCGCCCAGACCCTGCGGCGCCCGCTCCTGGACAAATCTCCTTTCATCCACGGAGCAAACCGAGCTTGCAAGGATCGCGACGGTTCTTATACCAAGACTCAGTGATCAGAACCCATGTGCCCATTTGCGCAAGCCGATGGACATGATCCTCCACGGCTGATCGGCCAATTTGTTCCAGGCGTCGCAACAGTGATCGACGAGGGCGTCG
>Ga0335075_10009510_pt1 | contig 14817 bp, 8 predicted proteins | sample Lox_Sample_24_FD_206723 | JGI IMG/M metagenome (GOLD analysis project Ga0335075, IMG submission 206723) | Soil microbial communities from Loxahatchee National Wildlife Refuge, Florida, United States - Lox_Sample_2.4 | ecosystem: Environmental > Terrestrial > Soil > Wetlands | place: USA: Florida...
CGTTGGGCTTCTGGTGATAGAGGAATTCGATCATCGAATCGTTGGCGATGGCGAGATCCATGCGGCCATCCCGATCGAAGTCGGCGAGCGCGATGCCCAGGCCCTTGCCCGGCTTATCGATCCCCAGTTTTGCGGATACCTCGGTGAAGTGACCATTGCCATCGTTGTGGTAGACAAGGGGAGCGATCGCGGGAAAAACATCGGGATGGCAGTAGGATCGATATTCGGGGCCGCGTTTCTCGCCGCACCAAAGATCTTCGAAGTCCCACTTCATGTAACGCAGCACCACCAGGTCGAGCAGTCCATCGTTGTCGAGGTCGACCCATGCGGCGCTGGTCGACCAGCCGCTTCCGCCAGTGCCCGACTGTTTCGTCACATCGGTGAATGTTCCATTGCCGTTGTTGTGATAAAGATGGTTGCCACCGTAGCCGGTAACGTAGAGGTCTTCGTAGCCGTCGTTGTCATAATCTCCAACGGCAACCCCCATGTCATAGTTTGTTCCCTGCAGGCCGGCCTTTTCGGTCACATCTTCGAAAGTGCCGTCTTTCTTCTGGTGGTAAAGACGGTTCCAGTATGCGGGCCCGGACTTCTGTGGGATCGTGCCCGTGGGCGTAGGGTCGCTAAAGGGCGCGCCGTTAACCAGAAAGATGTCGAGACGGCCGTCGTTGTCGTAGTCGAAGAGGGCAACGCCGGCTCCCATGGTCTCGGGCAGGTATTTCTTTGAGGTATGCGACGCCTTGTCCTGGAAATGGATCCCGCTGGCGGCTGTCGTGTCGATGAACTTTCCCGGAACGGCAGCGGCTGACTGTGCCTGTGCCGGCGTGAGGAGAAGCGCCGACAGCAGCGGCGCCGTCAGCAATTGAAATGCGAGGGAATGCGCGCGCGGGATTCCGCGGGCTCGGCGCGAGAAGAGAGGATTGGCGGCGCTCAGGGGCATGTTGGGAAAGCCGTAGCGTTATTGCTGTCCGGAATCTCCAGAGGCGGCTGCGCTGGCGGCGTTCAGTTTTCTCCAGTCCTCGACTTCCTTCGCATTTGCTGCGTCGGCTGCCTGTTTGAGCTGTTCGAATTTCAGAGCCGCCGCCCGCGCCTCGGCCGTTTTTCCAAGATGGCGGTAGGTCTGCGACAACTGATACCACGCGCGTCGCTGCATCTCTCCAGTTAGAGTAGTAGCACGCTGGAAAGCCGGCACCGCTTCATCTTCCTTGCCTTCCGCGGCCAGTGCCCTGCCCAGATAATAGTCGGCCCCGGTGGGGTGGTTGTATATCTTGACGACTTCCTCAAGTAACGGAAGAGCAGCCTGCTCCTGGCCGCTGTCCACCTGGGCGCTGGCCAGGTTGTACATGGCGATGGGATTCCCCGGCGACAGCTTCAATTGCTCGGCAAAAGCCTTCGCAGCCTGATCGGCCTGACCCAGCTTCCGATACTCCCAGCCCATGCCTTCGTAGAGCTCGGCATCGTTCGGGGCGAGTTTGATGGCCAGCTGATACTCGGCAATAGCGCCCTTGTGGTCATCCGCCTGCGCGTCAATCGCAGCGTTCAGCCGATGCAGGCGCCACGATGCAGGGTCAAGTTTGTAGAGCGCGGTAAAGCTTTGTTTCGCGACGGCCATGTGCGCCTGCACCCGATAATCGAGGACGTTTTCATCTGTCGGCGCAAGCTCGGCAGCACGGTCGAGGGGTTCACTGGCCAGTTCAGGATGGCCGATATTCAACTCGACGATACCGACCCAGGTCAATGCCTGGACATTCTTCGGGTCTTCTTTGAGAGCCAGGTGCAGATCGGCGAGTGCGCTCTCCGGATCATTGCTTTCATACTCGGCAATTCCCAGAAAGAGATGTGCTCCCGGCGACTCGGGATCGAGCTCGAGAGATTTCCTGATCGACGCGATCGCTTCGGGAAGCTTGCCTTCTTTCAATCGTGCGAGGCCAAGATCGAGGTGAGCCGGGGCGAAGGATGGATCCAGTTGCGTGGCTTTGAGAAACGCCGCTTCCGCCGCTGCGGCATTGCCTGAATGCATCTGCTCGGCACCCTCGCGGAAGAGCGCCTGGAGCTGGTCTGGCGGCGACTGGGCGAGTGAGGTGCCAGCAAGGATCAGTGTGCAGGCGAGCAGCCGGCAACGTTGACAATTCAGAAACCGCATAGAGCTAGGCCCACGCTAGAAGAGCAAATAGGCGATGTCAAATCCAGTAAGGCCTGCGAGACAACGGCAGATGGCGAACAAAAAAGGGGGAGCGCAGACTGATGACTACGCTCCCTGGGAAGGCCATAACTTCAAAAGCTGAGTCTGCCAGTGACTTGAATCGCTCGCGGAGAGTTCGCCTGAGAGGTTGGTATGCCGAAGGTGAAATCCGCCGGATTGTCGTCTGGAGATGAGAACAGGTGACGGTTGAATGCGTTGAGGAACTCGAACTTCAGCTGAAAGACCACGTTTTCATGAATCGGCGTGTCCTTGAGAATGCTGATGTCCTCGTTTTGCCATGCCGGCAGGCGTGTGTTGGTTACCCTGGGTGTGTTGCCCAGCGCGTACGGTACATTGGCTGACGTTGCGTTCACTGCAGCGACCTGATCGATAAAGGCCGGCCTTGCGCCATTGTGGTAGGCCACCGCGGAGCTTGTATCAGATCCGTTGAAGAAGCTATTTACATTTGGATCGCTTCCATTGGCCGTATTGAACGGCTGGATGTTCTTCCACCCCTTTCGGTAGATCGCGCTCTTGATCGGAACGTCGGGAACAAGGTTGTATCGGGTGGAGTTCTCCCATCCGGGTATGCCGACCGTGCAGCAGAACGGCATAGGTTGACCGTCCTGGTAGCGCAGGATGGCCCCCACTGTCCAGCCGCCCGCGAAGTAGGTCACAGGTCCGTGATTGAGGAAGAGCTTATTTTTCCCGAAAGGCAGCTCGTAAATAGGACTGGCGACGAATGTGTTGGTAATGTCCTGAACGCTGATCGCTTTCTCTTCGTGTAGATTCTGCGAGTTCTGGACCTGCGGTTGCCCAGGGTTGGTATTTGGCAGAGCACTGTCGGTATCGTTGATGTTCTTGGACCAGGTGTAAGAAACTTGCAGGCTCAGGCCATTGCGGTAACGCCGCGCCAGCGACACCAGCATGGCGTTGTAGCTCGAGTGCCCGGTCGACTGCAGGCAGCAGCCCGAATCGATGAAGTCGTACTGCGGGAAGGGACGTAATGCCTGTTGAATCTGCACTCCGTTGCCCCACAGGTTGAAGTATCCGGGGAACGGGACTGGCACTCCGTAAGGATTGTTCATCAACCCGACGCCAAGCTCCTTGCCGAGTTTGAGATCGTCGTACGGGATATTGTTGAGATTCTGATTGTTCGCCTGCAGGTTCTGGCCCACAGCTCCGACGTAGCCGATGCTCAGGATCAGGTCTGTCGCGAGTTGCTGCTGTACCTGCATGGTGTAGTTGTAGATGGCCGCAGGACGCCCGGCTGACTTCTCGATGTACGAGCCCGGGAGATAGGTGCCGTTGTACTGCCCGGGATCCAGATTCGGCGGAGCCGGGAAGGCCGGATATCCCGCATCAATCACAAACGAAGGATCGAAGTTGTTCTTCGAGGGGAATGCGGGACTTGACTTGTACCCGGCATTCATCGATCCTCCGAAATCGTCATACTGGAGCGGACCATAGAGGATTCCGCCTCCGCCCCGCAATACCGTCTTTCCATTGAGCCACGGCGGGCTGTAAGCGAAACCGATGCGCGGAGAAATATCCTTGAAGTAGGTGTCGGCCCATTTGGTATTGCAGCCGCTGCAGGTCGTCCCGAAGATCAGCGCTCCAGGAACGCCATACTCCGGATCGAGTGCCGTCGGGCTGAAGTTGGAGGTGAAGTTCTGGGCCTCATGCCGCGGCACGTCGACGCTATAGTTCAGACCAAGGTTGAGGGTCAGGGCCTGGGTAACCTTCCAGTCGTCCTGCACATATCCCGAGTAGTACCAGGAGATCCAGCGGGACTGATGCGAATACACGTTCTGGCTGCCGGAGCAGGCAAGCCCCAGCAACTCGCTGGCCAGTCCATTGCCGTTGTTACCCGATCCCTGATATCCGGAGGTCTGCTGTGTGCAGAAGCCTATCGCAGGTGAATTGTTGTTAATTGGCGAGTACTGCTGATAGCGGATGTCCGTCCCGAAGGTCAAGCTGTGAGCGCCTTTTTGCCACGAGATGCTATCCACCAGCCGTAGTCCGTTGTCGATATTGTCGCCGTTGTTTGGCATTCCCTCCTGTGCGGTTAATCCGTTGGTGACCACCGGGAAGTTGTTGCTCACCGCATTTCCGATGCCCAGTTTCGCGAACCAATCCGTGTGCTCCAGTGCCGGCACGGCGAAGTTGATGCTGTTAGAGCGGTTCGATCCGATGATGAGGTGGTTCAGCAGGCTGGGCGTAATTACATAGTCCAGCCCCAAGCGCCAGAAGTGAGTCTCGAAGTCCTGCTTCCAGGTCTGGTAGTCGATTGGGTACGGCAGGTATTGCCCCGGAGGCGCTCCGGAGATACGGTTGTTGTCCCTCGAGCTATAGGAGCTCCATAGCTTCAGTTTCTGTGTAATGTTGGCGTCGATCCGGACTGTGAGTGCCGTATTCTCGATTGGCGCAGTGCTCGAATAAGAGAAATTGTTGAAGACATTCCCATTGGTTGGCGCGGGGAAGTAGCTCAGGATGTTCAGCGCCACAGGAGAGAATCCTCCTGGAATTTTGTTACCCGGGAAGGCGGTGCGGCATTCTACGCCGTTCATGGTTCGCGTGGTGGAAGGATCGAATATCTGGCCTTGGTAAACAGGGCTTCCATCACAGGGATTAGTGCCCACTACATTCGACGTGTTGAACAAGGCGGGAGCGGAGAAATCGCCGCCGAGTTCCGCTGGGGTGGGGACGGTGGTGATGTTGGTCGCACCGAGGCTGTACTTCAACTGCTCCCAGGAAAAGAAGAAAAAGAGCTTGTCCTTCCCGTTATATACCTTCGGGATCCACACTGGACCGCTGAAAGTGACGCCATAGTCGTTCTTATGATCTACCGGTGTGCCAAAGGTCTGCGAGCAACCGGCAGTCCCGGCTGCAATGCACTGAGCCTTATAGCCGCCGTTGAACCAGAGATTGGCGTCGAGGGAGGTGTTGCGAAGGATTTCATAACCGTAGCCGTGGAAGCTGTTGCCGCCGCTCTTGGTGACAAAGTTTTCAAATCCGCCTGTAGTGCGGTTGTATTCGGCCGGGGGCAGTGCTTCCGTCACAGTCAGCTGCTGCAAGGCGTCCACGGACGGCGCCTCTTCGTCGAAGGAGGAGCCGTTCTCACTGCGCTGCTGGCTGAGGCCGTCGATCAGCACTTCGGCGCCATAATTCTGTCCGCCGGCGATTTTGCTGAAGAACACTCCGTTGTCGTTGTTGTTGCTTGTTCCGGGCCCCGTATTGCCCGGCAGTAGGAAGATAAAGGCCTCAGGCGAACGGAAAGCGCCGACGCCGCCCAGCGCCAGCGGCAGCTTCTGGTACTCGTCGGCGGTGATCGTGCCGGAGATGTCGGAGCTTTCTGTTTGCAGGTGGGGAGCATCGGCCTGAATGACGACGCTTTGCGTCGCGGTGCCCACCTTCAACGTCACGTTCACAGCAGAGGTGGTCTGCAGGTTCACCTGAATTCCAGTAAGCTTTTCCGGCTGAAAGCCGGCAGCGGTCACACTGATATCAAAGACGCCAATGGGAACCTGCGGCAATCTGTAGGTTCCGGCGGAAGTGGAAACCGCCTGCAAAGTCGTTCCACTCTTTTCGTCAACCGCCTGCACTCTTGCCCCGGCGATCACTGCACCGGTGGAGTCGGTGACCGTTCCGGCAATGGCGCCGAAGACGGTTTGCGCACCAGACCGTAGGGTGAAAGAAAACCCGGTCAACAATATCAGCAGTGCGCAGCCTTTCCCTAGCCTCGAAGATTTCATTATTACCTCCCGAAAACGCTTACTTCCAACGCGACCCCGTTATTCACAACGTTTGTCGTGTAAACAGTTACATCCTCTTGCGCCAACCATTACGCCTCCGAACGAGGCTTCAGTAAGTAACGAACGGGAGATTATAGGAGCGCAGCAAGAACACGCATGAGTCAGCGCAACCACCACCTCGTGGTTCAGTTGAACTAGGGTGATCTGGCAATCACTGAAATGAGAGCAGGATTGGGATTGGTCTATGCCTGCACGTCGAGCAGCCCCTGCTGGATCGCGGTAGTAACCGCTTCGGTCCTGTCCGCGACATCCAGCTTCTCGATGATGCTGTTGACGTGATTCCGCGCGGTGTTCGCGCTGATGTCGAGTGCCGCGCCGATCTGTTTATTGGTGAGGCCCTTGGACATCATTTCGAGGATCTCCCGCTCGCGGACGGTGAGATTGGACCGGGACATCCGCTGCGTAAGCCGTGCGGCAATCTGTGCAGGGAAGTAGCGGCGCCCGGAAGCCACAGTCTTGATCGCCTCAATCATCTCCTGCTGCGTCGTGCTCTTCAGCAGGTACCCCTGCGCGCCGGCACGCACGGCCCGATAAACATCCTCGTCCGTCTCGAAATTGGTGAGAACCAGAACTCGTGGCGGGTCGGGAAGCGAGCGGAGCGCATGCAGTGTCTCAATTCCATTCATGCCCGGCATGCGGAGGTCAAGCAGCATCACCTGTGGCCGATACCGCTCGATGAGCGCAAAGGCCTCTTGCCCATTCCACGCCGCGCCAACCACATGGAGACTCTCCTGGGTGCCCAGCATGCTCGCCAGACCAGCCCGGACTACGGGATGATCGTCAACGATAAGAATACTGATTTTGCCGTTTGTCTCCCTGTGCATCACGCGAACCTCGCAATCGGAAAATTTTGACATAGCGCGCTACCCGCGCCAGGGGCGGACGCGACGGTACCGGCGCTGTGACAATCACGCTGGCGCCGGCTCCGGGACTGCTCGTCATTTCGAGCGTGGCCGCAATTCCCTCGGCACGTTTGCGCATGCCCTGCAAACCAAAACCGCGAACCGGCGCCGCGGGCTCGAACCCCACACCGTTATCCTGTATCGCCATACAGACCGATGTCGATCCGTATTCCATGCGAATGGAGATCAGCGTTGGCGATCCATGGCGCAGCGAGTTGGCAATCGCTTCCTGACCGATGCGGAAGAGCGCGTCTTTGAGGGCGAGGGGTAGGCCGCCCTCCTCGCCGCTCACCTTTAGGTGCACCGCAACCGAGCCGCACTCGACGATGCGCCGCGCAAATCGTTCCAGGGCAGCGTGCAAAGGCTCCGCCTCGAGAAATTCGCGCCGCAGCGTCATCAGGCTGCGCCGCGCCTCCTCATGGCTATGGCGCACGAGCTCCGACGCCAGTTCCAGCTGGTGATTGATTTCCGGCATATCGCGCAGGACACCGTTTCCGATGGCCTGCAACTGGAAGCCGATCCCGACAAAGCTTTGCGCGAGCGAATCGTGCATTTCGTGGGCAATTCTTTCCCGCTCGTCGAGTACCGCCTGCAATCTCCAATGATCGACCCGGATATAGAGCAGGAGGCCGAGGAGAAACAGGATGATTGCGCCGAGGCCGAACATGGCAAGGTTGCGGGCACTCCACCACGGTGGCCCGGCCAGTACCACAATATCGTCAGCCGAGGGCACGAGCAGGACGAAGGGGAAGAGGTTGCCCGTGAACTTCGGGTCCACCACGCAGACTCCGCGCAGGCGCAACCTGCTCTGAGCCGCGAGATTGCGCAACGATGCGCGATTTCTTCCCGGATCGACCACCGCCCGGAAGGATTGGCCGACGCTGGTCAGATCGAACTGAAGGGAGCCGTCGGCAGCGCTGGAGTGTTGCACCAGCACGCCGTCGACCTCGATGAACATGGCATCGTACGCGCCCGTGGCGGCCTGGCTTGCGGTGACGGCAACCGGCGGTAGCGGTTCTCTCGCCCACAGCAATCTCACCTGCGAATTGCGCAGCGTCAGGCTGTAGCCGTGCAGATCGACTTCGCCTTGTGCCTCTACCTCGTCACCGAGCTTGAGGTCCGGCAGTGCAGGTCCGACAACCGCCGCTCCCCCCGTAGTGTCCTGAACAAACAGCCGCGGCGAGGTCAGGACCACGGTGCCGCGCAATACCGTTGTCCGCTCCTTCAGCCGATCCAGTTTCAGACTGGCAATTGTTTCTACCGGAGTCGATCTGCGGAGAGCGCCTTCGCTGGATTTCTCGCCGCCCGGACCTGGGCCATTCGGTCCATTTAGAACCGGTTCATCGATTTCGTAAGGTATGCGCGCGAAGTGCTCCGCCCCCGGCTTTTCCGTCACCGGAGACAGATCGGCGGCGTCCACCTGTGTAACGGAAAAGTTCTTCCACGCTCCACCTGAGGAATGGGAGCGGATGCCGACGCGTCCGCGCTGAAAACAGTTGGTCCGGTCGTCCACGCTCAGAGAAGTGGTCACCCCGGTCGCACTGTCAACTGCGACCGCTGAGATGCGACAGCCATGAATTGCGGCGCGCAGTCGATACCAGTGAAAAGGCCGTACCCCTCCCGGAACGGGTCTTGCAGCAAGTTGCAGCCAGCCGTGCTCGGCAAGGCCGATGATGAGATTTCCATCGTTGCTCCGCAGGCCGACGTAGTAGCCGGTGTAGGAGTCCACTCCCTGCTCTTCATCGCTGCCGCGTAATATTACGCCCGCGTCACCCTGTTGGCCGAGCAGCTCCACGTCGGTGGTGATGGTGTAGTCTCTCCACCACGAGGAGCCTGTCATCAGCTTCGCTCCCCGCTCGTCGGATTCGTTGCGCATCGCCCCCTGGGCCACGCGCCACGTGCCCCCATAGGCGGTCCACTCCTCGGAACTTCCCGTCTGGAATGAATCCCGGTACGGCAGGCCGCTGAGGGGTGAATGCGCGTAAACGAAGAGCCACGCTCCCGCACCCAGCAGAATCAGGAGCCCCAGCATGATCGGGAGTTTCCACCTCAGCTTCACTGTCCGCTCCTGCCGTCACCCTTCCAATCCATGCTCAACATTCTGGCCACTTGAGGGGAATAGAGGTTATCGCGGGTCACCAGGGTGGGGCTCAGTTTGATCAATGGCGGCCCGTTTTCTCCGCGCATCTGCATCGCTACTCTTTCGACGGCGAGCCTGCCCATTTCATACGTGTTCTCGACGACGATGGAATCGATCTCCCCGGTGATAAGGGGTGGTACCAGCTCCTGTTCACAAGCAACAAGTTTGACTTTCTTCAGCAGGCCATGGTGCTGCAGGGCGAGATAAGCTCCTCGGGTTGTGGCTGAGTTCAAGGCAAGAAAGGCGTCCAGATTTGGATTTCGCTCCAGCACGTCTTCGGCGATGTCCTGTGCCTCGGCGATGTTGAAGCCCGCGGCCCGCTCCTCGACGATGCGGATGCCGGGATACCTCGAACCGAGGTTCGATTCGAAGCTCTGCGCCCGCTCCACAATGCCGCTGATGTCGGGATCCACGCCCAGCACTGCTACCGTCCCTTTGCCGGAGAGAATCTCTCCGATCCTGTCTGCGGCGAGTCGGCCGGTCGCCTGTTCATCATTGAGAATATAGGTGAGCTTGCCCCCCGGAGGAATCGAGAGCGGAGAGCTGATGACCACCGTCGGAATGCCGCGTGCCACTACATTGCGCACCGGAACCATGAGAGCAAGCGCCTGGTCCGGAGCGAGCACCAGTCCCCGCGCGCCGTTGGCAACCGCACGCTGAATGAGGCTGATCTGCCGTTCTACATCGTCTTCCCGGGTTGGGGCGTTCCAGTAGATGGTGAGCCCCTCCTTGCGTGCCGCTGCTTCCGCGCCGGCGTGCTCTGCCTCCCAAAGCATCAGTGCGGTCGTCCGGGGGATCACCGCAACCAGCGGCTTCTGATCGCGGCGGCATCCCGCCGGGAGCATCACCCCGAGAAGGCAGAAAATGACCCCCTTCGACCCCAACCTCTTGGTGAGCACGTTGTTCTTGAAGAGTGTCGGCACTAAAACCCAGAGGATAGCACGATGGAAGAGCTACTGGCTCAACGTCTGGTGTGCTCCGCGCCGGTGAAATTCAAGCACGACAACACTGGCATGAGGAAAGGTATAGGTTGTGGACTTGCCTGCGGCCGGATGGTCGATCGTTACACCGATCGCGTCAGGAGTGTCCTCGTCATTCCGATCGTAAATGCTCGGCGCGGAGATAATCTTAGCCGTCGCCGCGCCTGCAGCTTCGAAGCCGTCGAGTGAAATGACGGCACGGTAATCGCGTTCCAGACTGCGATTGACGCAGAACAGCGCGATGTCGCCGTTGGCTGACACTGCGGCGCGAACATCGAGCCAGGGGACATTCTGAATCTCCGGTACGCGATTCACTCCATGTTCCACCGAGTATGTGGGGGCATCGCTGTCGACCGCCAGCAGTTTCTGCGGCGCGGCCTCAGCATAGGATCGCAACACCCAATATCCCGGCGCGCCATAGACCTGCTCGCGCCGCTTCCAGATCCCGGCGAACTCCACAATGCCGGTCATATCGGAGATGGGAACGATATCGGAATGGTCGAGAAGCATATTCAGGAAGCCGCCGGTAATCACGGCTCCGCCCATGTTGTTAAAGTCGGGAGCCACGCGGCTGCCGGGTTGGCGGTTGCTGACAAAGAGCCATTCGGTGAAAGCGATCTTCGTATCGTGATGGCCGGCCTGCTGGATCTGCTCGGTCATCTCCTGAAGGCGCTTCGCAAGGCCGACGGGCATGGCGAACGCCGCCTCAGCGACGAAATCGTTCGAGGGGCTCTTGAGCTGGACCTGGTCGGTACCGACCACAAAATGTGTGGAGAGGTAGTTGAAGGTGCCCGGAGGATTTTTGAGCTGCATCGCATTCCACTCGCGGAAGTGGTCCGGATCGGCGCCTGTGGCGATGAGCCGGGAGGTGGGATCGACCTTGCGCACTGCCTCGCTGAAAATGCGCGTTCGGTCGCCGATCTGGTCGAGCGTCGGATAACCGGTATTCCAATCGCCCCAGAGCTCGTTGCCGAGCTCCCACAACAGCCCGCCCTTCTTGTTGCCCCAGTGATCATCTACGTACTTGACCCAGCCGGCGGCTTCTTCAGGCGTGCCCGACCCCATGTTCAGCGCGATCTGCGGTTGGGCATGCACGAGCTCGCAGAAACGCAGAAACTCGTCGGTGCCGAAGGTGTTGTACTCCGGGATTCCCCAGGCCAGGTTCAGCATGGAGACCCGCTTGTCGCGTGGACCAATACCGTCCCGCCAGTGATACCCGGAGGTGTAATTTCCTCCGAATCGCACAACCGAAGGCTTCAGATCGCGCGCCATCGCGATCACATCCGGGTCCATGCCATCGATATTGTCAGCGGGCATAAGGGAGATCTCGTCCACCAGCGCCCGCGCATCGTCGGAGAGTGAAATGACGAAATAGACCGGTTCCAGGCGATAAACACTGCCGGGCTTGAGACTCAGATGAAATTGATAGCGGGTCCAGTCTGTGCTGGCCGCGGTCAACTTGGCGTCAGCCAGAATCTGATCACCAGCCTCCCGGTTTCTGATCGAGACGGAGATTCCTGGAGAGCCGCTGAGATGCTTGACCCAGATGCTGCCTTCATATTCAAGCGTGCGTTGAACGGGCAGATAGATCCGCTGGCGGATGCCAGTCTCGCCGGTGGGTAACGCCATGATCTCCAGCGACCGCTGGGAGTTTGCGGCATCGCCCCAGCGCGGTTCATAGCGATTGCCCTGGCTTGAAACTAGCGGCTCCCACGGCAGAGGCAATCCAAGCTGCGAGCCACGTAAAAGTTCAGGCTGATCGCGCACCATTCGCACGATTTCAGATGCGCTCCACAGGCCATCTTCAAGGCTGCCGTTCTCCACCAGCTCGGCCCACAGCCCCCCATACGTGGAGCGGCCGATCGGCTCCAGAAAGCTTCCAAAGATGGTTGATGGGATTTCCGCAGCAGCCGGACGGTCGGCATGCACGACGATGTGCAGCTCGGGATTCTTGCCTGCATCAGGCGTATGGTCCTGAATCTGTCCGTAAGCAGTAGCGCTGAGCGAGATGAGCGCTACCGCAAGAATCCGGCCGAGCCTTTCTTTGAGGGGAATAATGGGCATGGGATCGTTTACCTCGATGATGAGCGCTGGCTGGCGGCGGCAGAATCCGCAGTATAGTTGCGGCTCTGAAACAAGGAGAATCGTTCACCTGAACTAGAGCGGCACTCCGGCGGCAGTTATAAACTGATGCTCTGTCGTGGATACACCAAGGCCGGCTGTGTGCAGGAAAATGAGATTGTGGGCAGGTGTGTCGCGCAAACTGCGAGTTTGAGCCCTCATCGCTCCACACGCGCGCGCGTCCTGAGCTGCGGTTTGCTGGCGGTCCTGATCGGCTTTGCGCAAATTACGCGCTGTGCCGCACAAGCTGTTCCAGAGAACGCACCGGCGGATGCTCTCGCCCAGGCGAGAGCTGATCTTGACCACGGCCGGCTTGCTGACGCCGACAAGAAACTGCGCGACTACCTCGCGGCTCATCCGTTAGACGTCGAGGCACAATACCTTCTCGCCTACACGCTCTTCAGGGAGGATAAACCCGCCGACTCACTCAAGCAGTACACCGAGGCGGCACAGCATCGCCATCCGAAAGCCGCAGACCTGAAGACCGTCGCGCTTGATTATGTCCTTCTGAATGATTACGCGGACGCGGAGCACTGGATTCGCTACGCGCTGTCGCTGGACGCGAACGATCCTGAAGCGTGGTATGAGGCGGGACGGATCGAGTACACGCTCAATTATTTTCGGCCTGCGCTCGAAGCCTTTCAGCGATCGCTTCAGCTCGATCCGGCTTCGGTAAAGGCAGAGAACAATCTCGGACTCACTCTCGAAGCCTTAAACCGCGTCGATGAAGCAATCTCTGCGTATCGCAAAGCGATGGCCATGCAGGCCACATCCTCACATCCGAGCGAGCAGCCGATGCTGAATCTCGCCAAGGTGCTGATCGACCGTAACCAGCTTGATGAAGCGCTGCGTCTGCTCCAGCAGGCGCAGCAGATCGCTCCCCGCGATTGGAAGATCCTCGCTCAACTCGGAAGGCTCTACACGCAAACCGGGAACCTGAATGCCGCGCGTGAAGTGTTGGAGCAGGCTGTGGCGATCGAACCGCAGCAAGCTTCGCTGCATTTCCAGCTCGGTCAGGTCTACAAGAAAAGCGGATCGTCAGAGAAAGCGCAAGCCGAGTTCGCAGCCACACAGAAGCTCCTCGGAACCAAGTCTTCTGCTCCCTGAGGCGACAGGAATTCCGGGTCATCTCCCACCGACCTGCTTGTTGGAGGATTGCTGGCCCCAGATCGATTTGAGTTCCCAGACGCGCCCGGAGAACTCTGGAGGCTTTGCATCCTGCGGGAAGAGTCGGATCGTGCTGTTAGTCGATAAGGGATAGATCAAGTTGGTCATGGCAATCGTGCTGTTTTGTGCATAGGCCTCGACGGAAGACCGATCCACGATAAGCCGCAAATCGTATGGGCGACCATCCGCAAGCGGAGCCATTGTCCTTGCGGAGAAGTCCGCGGTGACCGTTGTTCCCGACCGGGTGCGATCGATGTAGAACTCCTTCTTATTCGTATCAAAGCCGATCTCCGTCCAATGCTGCTCATCGGAGTAAAGTCGGACGCCGAAGATTGGCTCGCTCGGATGTCCGAACTGCAAATCCAACTCGTACGGGACCTCCGCCGATTCTCCGCGGGATGAACTACTCGGCGACGGCCACGAAAGGGGAAAGCTTTTTGCGCGCAGCGGTGCTACGACGGGTTCTTGCTTAAGCGCCAGCCCGGCGGCATCTCGAACGAACGAGAGCCGGCGAGGCAAACTCATCTGTCCGCGCCATGGCTGGGTCGGTACCTTCGAGGCATACTGCCAATTATTCATCCATCCGATCAGCACCGGCTTTTCGCCTTTGGGCAACCCGTTGTAACTGATGGCGCAGTAATCGTCTTTACCGTAGTTGGTCCAGCCGTGCGCGCCGGCTTCGGTGGACGCGGTAAAGTTCTTGCCGTCGAAGCTGCCAAAGAAATACTGCTCGCCTGATCCACCTTGTGGAGCACCGGGATTGAGACCAACCTTCAGCGCCCATATGCTTTCTTTGCCGTTCTCGGAAGGAACACGAAGCAGATTGGGACACTCCCAAACTCCCACCACATCTCCCGCCGGCCCGAAATCGCTGAGCTGCGTCCAATCCTTCAAGTTGGTCGAGGAGTAGAGCCGGACTTTGTGTTCCTTGGGCAGGGAGACGGCCATGATCCAGCGGCGAGCGGCTTCGTCCCAAAAAACTCCAGGATCGCGGAAGTCGGTTAAGTGAAGATCGAGCACTGGATTCTTCTCATATTTGGTCCAGGTGCGGCCACGGTCCAGGCTATAAGCAAGGTTTTGCGTTTCGCGATGGCCCTCCGGAGTATTTCCGTCGCCGGTATAGACCGCCACCAGGCATTCGCCGCCTGGTGCACAGAAGCCGCTGCTGTTTGTTCGATCGACAACGACGCTGCCTGTGAAAATCATGATCCCGTTTTGCTCCGGAATAGCTACGGGCAATTCCCTCCAATGCAGCAGGTCGGTACTGACCGCGTGTCCCCAGCTCATGTGGCCCCATTCGTCTCCAAAAGGGTTGTACTGGAAGAACAGATGGTATTCCCCACGGTAGTAGACAAGGCCGTTTGGGTCGTTTGTCCAGTTCGAACGTGGTGAGAAATGCACCTGCGGCCGATAAGGCTCGTTGTAAGTGGAAGCTTGTCCTCTGGCAGATAAACTATGCACGGCTATGATCGCGGTGACAACCCACTCACAAACTCTCACCTTAGTCATTTAG
>Ga0335075_10009511_pt1 | contig 14817 bp, 17 predicted proteins | sample Lox_Sample_24_FD_206723 | JGI IMG/M metagenome (GOLD analysis project Ga0335075, IMG submission 206723) | Soil microbial communities from Loxahatchee National Wildlife Refuge, Florida, United States - Lox_Sample_2.4 | ecosystem: Environmental > Terrestrial > Soil > Wetlands | place: USA...
ATTGCCATTCGCCAAGCCACGTCCGCATCCGTCCGGCTTCCACTCACGTCTTCCCTGAACCGGCTCTGCGTGCACGGCGTGCAACGGATGCCGTGCCTACCGTCGATTCTGCTTAGCGCTATTATCAAGCGCGAATCGCGAATGCAAGAGCTCGCGCATCGTCACGCCGAAGGCCTTGGCAAAAGCGGACATCCGGTCGATCGACACGTTGATTTTTCCGAGTTCGACGGCAGAAATATAAGGGGCGCTCGCCTTGCAGATGCTGCCGAGACCTTCGAGCGTGTAGCCTTTGGCGAGTCGGGCCTTACGCAGATTGCGGCCGAAAATCTTCCGCTCGGCTGCCATGGGTACGAAACTTCCGGTTTTGGCTCGCCCCTGTCGGATGACTCGTTTTGTGCGTTTCGATTCGGCTTTCGATTCCGCGGACAAAAAATGAGTCGCGCGCAACCTGGTTGCGCTCGAGGTGGACACTTTACTCACGATCGCTGTGCCTCCCGCAAAGACGCCTGCTGCTCACGGCGCTTCAGGCTGCTCACACGCGCGACTCGCGCGCGCAGTGTCACTGTAAGCGGTTGACAGGGCTGGAAACAGGGACCTTTGCGCGCGAAGTGGCGCCGTTCGCGCGGCTGTGACGAGCGGTGATTCACGGCAACGCGCGAGAGCGGAGCGGACGCCCATCGCCCAGAGGCGAGAGTCGCCGTCTGCAGCCTGCATCAGAGACGTTGCCTATAGGGACGTGTGGGGAAGTGCGAATAAGCCACGAGGAGGATTCAATTCTGACCGCCCGGATCGGGAACGCATCCGCGATCGAGATGCCGCAATGCGGGCGACCGAGAGTGGAGAGTCCGATCGGGGGCGCGAACCGGCGCGGGCCGTGATCAAGTCTTTGCCCCAGGGAAAATCGAACGCCGGCTCCGATACGTCACCATAGGAGATGACCCAGCGCGTGACGAGGTGGACCCGGCGAGTCGCCCAGGACATGCTAGCGATTCTCATTGTGCAATGCGCCGGCGCGCGCAGTGCTCCCGGACATACCGGCAACTCGCGGCCGGTTTCCCTGGGGTCGACCTTGCGCCCAATCTTTATCCACTCGGCAGTGAAGCCCGGTGGTATGCGGAAGAAAAGGGTGAACGAGCACGGATCAGCCGAGGCCGCGACCTTGGCTCCTATGGGGAGGGAGGCATGAGCTTCTATCGTCGCCACGTGCTGCCGCACCTTCTGCATCTCGCGATGCGGCAGCAAAATCTGGTCCAATTTCGCAAGCGCGTGACGAGCGCGGCCGAGGGACGGATCCTCGAGATCGGAGTCGGCTCGGGGCTCAACCTGCCGTTCTACGGCCCGGCCGCCCGCTCGATTCTTGCTTTAGACCCTTCCCAGGAGTTGCTCGCGATGGCGCGGAAGCGCTCCGCACTGGCATCGGTTCCCGTCGAATTCCTGGTATTCTCCGCCGAGGACGTACCGCTTGAGGACAGCAGCATCGATTCGGTAGTCATGACCTGGTCACTCTGCACCATCCCGGACGCGGCGCGGGCACTTGCCGAGATGCGCCGCGTGCTCAAGCCTGGCGGTGCCCTGCTGTTTGTCGAGCACGGGCGCGCACCGGAGCCCGACATTGCCCGCTGGCAGGACCGGCTCGACCCCCTCTGGTCCCGCGTTGCCGGGGGCTGCCACCTCAATCGGAAAATCGATGCGCTGATTTCTGCGAGTGGGTTCAGGTTCGACTCGCTGTCACACACGCGCCTGCCAGGCCCGCGGACTCATACTTTCCTCTATGAAGGCCGGGCACGGCGGGCGTAATCCGCCTCACATCTTACGTTGTCCCGCCGAGCACTTTATTGATTCCAAGACCCGTACGCAGCGAACGAACCTCGCCGGAGTGATGTCCGGTTTCTGAGGCGCGCATCTCCCGTCCGGGTCGCCCGAGGGTAGGGCAGCCGCTTCTGCCATCCGAAAGTGAATAGCGGCTTCGTCTTCGCCTTCACGGAAGGACGCCAAGCTTTGAGCCGCAAACAACGCCGCTCGCTTGTAAGAGTCTGTTCCGGATCGGTCTAGCAACGGGCGAGCCGTCGTGAAAGTACCATGGCGGAGGCGGCGTAAAGGAATGCTTCGGCGGAGATCACGGTCGCTTCGAAATCTTTGGCGAGCCGTCGATTTCTGCCGATCCAAGCGAACAAGCGCTCGATCACCCAGCGTCTTGGGTGGACAGCAAGGCTGATCTGGCCGGCTGGCTTGCGCACGATTTCAACGGTCACTCGGCCGGCCTTGGCCACACGCTCGCCGGCGTAGCGAGCGTCGGCCAGAATCGACCGTAGGCAGGTGTGTTGTCTGATGACGGAATGTTACCGAGCGTGCTGATGTCGTCCCATAGGCTGTGGGCCCGGACAAGGGGTTTGCCAAGCCACATCCCTTTGTTCGACCAAAGCGGCCATCCCTTCGTCCCGACCTGCCGTTCCGCAGAGCGGCGCGCGCAGGTCTGGTCCAGGATGCCGCTCGCGGCACCGGCGCGTAGCGTCGGCTTGTCCTGGACGAGACCGAGCACGACGCTATCCTTGTTTCAGCAGGGGCGCTCATTGTGGAGCAGCCCCCACAGTCGAAGATTAGCATTGGCATCCGTTGGAGCGCCCACGAAGACAGCGCCTTCGCGCAACAGGCTTCGTGCGATCTCGCGGTGCCAGGATCTCACCGCCCGTTGCACGGTGCGCAGGTGTTTTTCAGTGAACCGACCGGGCGCTGCTTTGCTCAGGCGATCGAGCACGACCTGAGCCAGAGAGCCGGTTCGGCGTCGAGCGATCCCCGTACCTGAGTCTGGTAGTCGTCCAGCATGGAAGCCCGGCGCGGGAGGGGCTTGCGACGACGATAGGGGCGACAGTAGGTTGGACGCTGCTCTCCCTCGCGCCAAGCTACTGTCAGGCCAGCTGCGAACGGTTCGAGATCGAGGACGACGGTCTGTCCGACGCTGGCATCCATGCCGCGCCGGTCAACTCGCCGGCCGAGTTCCTCTTGCGCCGCACGGATCTTGGCCAGAAGCAGCACCGGGTCGCAGACGGCCTGAGGAGCACGTACGCGTTCTTTGTGCTCCTCGGCGATTGCGGAATGCATGAGTACGCGCCGCCGGCGACACCGGATTATGGCAGCGCTTGATGATCCGAGCTCGCACTTGCGTCTTCGTCTTTAGCTTGAACGACGGCTGCAGCAGGTTCGTATGCAGCCGGGTAGCGGCATGGGGCCGGGCCAGTGCCCGTACCGATTGCAAGCCCTCAAACCGGCCATAACGAACGAGGCGGCGTACGATGGCTTCGTTCTTCTGCTCCACCCAAGCCTGGTCGTTCTTGCGATAGGCTCGCGCTCGTGTCACCGCGAGACGGTTCCCCTGGCACCAGGAGACGACCGTATCATTCATGAACGCGCTGTCGTTGTCGAAGTCCACGCCGCTTAACGGGAACGGGAAGAGAGTCCGCGCCTGGGCAAGAGCCTCGACTACCAGCGTACCCTCTCGAACCACGATCGGGATGCATTCGGTCCAACCTGTCGCAACGTCAGTCATCACCAGCGTTTGCACGAAGCTGCCCGACGCCGACGTTCCGCTGTGAGCGACGAAATCAGCTTCAACGAAGCCCGGCACAGCGTCTTCCGAATCGGCGAAGGTGCGAACCGGAACTGCGCGCCGTATCGCCGAACTCCATCCGGCGCGGCGGCGCCGACCGTTCGCGGCAACAATCCGCACTTCCGAGAGCAGCCGGTCGATCGTCGTGGGGCTGACCGTCAGCAAACGGGTGCTGAGTGCGTCGTCCAACTTGAGCTTGCCATGCCGCTGCAGCGCCGGCAGAAGAACCGGGATCAGCGGCTTCAGCCGCTTCGAGCAAACCCGGTCCGAACTCTCCCGCAAAACGATCAGCGCCTCGCGCACGGCGCCGCCATAGTGAGCCTGCCTCCACTTACCGGGCCGCGCCCCACTTCGTTCGTTACCCAGAATCCGGATCGCGTGCTTCCGGTGATACCTGGCGACCGCAACGAACTCATCGAGGATTCGCCCCTACTCTCCCCGTTTCGCGATCCGGTATCGCTCCCCGATCGTTCGCAACAGCTCTGTCCGCGTTCCCATGCTGACCCGCCTCGCCATCCGCCACCCCCGGGATGCCCCCTGCCGGGTAGCATCCGAGGTGAGGCAACCACCTCAGCTGGGTAACATTTGAAGCGAGGCAATGCGCACTCCCTGCCCGGGTGTCGGTGCCGCTCTCGACAAGCCGCAATACCCATCCCATGCACCATCCCCCAGCCGGCGACGACCCGACCTAAACTTCCCCCGATCCCCCAATCTCTAGACACTCCCGCCTGATGGCCGGCAATCTACTGACTTTCGTTCGGTTCCAAATCGTATCATTTATACTATGGTGTATCCGGGACACCGGCACAGCCCGTCGCCGCATTTCCAGGTCTTCGCCGATTTAGAACCGGGCGGTAATCCCAGTATTGCCCGGTTTCCTCCCGAAGTTTTGGACACTTGCCTCGGAGCGCTTGCATCGACTGCTACTTGACGCGCTAGGCCGTCGCCGCATAGCATGCTTTCCTGCGTCGACGGCCGACCGTCGGCGGTCGGCACGGCGGCTACGGGATCCAGTGTCTGTAGGGGAGGGCTGCGCGCGCCATTTGCGGCGTAAGCGGAGACAGCTTGTTATGCGCGGTGTGCGACTTTGAATGCGACGCTAGTCGACAGTGGGGCTGCAACGCCTCCGCAGTTGTCTAGCATAGCATGGTCTCTTGCGCGGCTTCTGGTACTCGGTCAGCGACGCTCGGCAGTCGTGTATGGACCGCTATCTTTGTATCGCATGCAGCGACCGATCCGCTCTTGGTGCAGACCCGGCACGGAGTTGCCCGTGCCGCAACGCTTTCGGGTGCAACTATCGGTGGCTTCGAAGGTTGACCGACTCTATGGCTCCGGGAACAGTCCAAGTCATGACCGGCGCGTTAGTCGCCAGCGTCAACCGAGCCGCCACTGCCATCAGGACGACGGGGCATTTAACGCGCCCCTCGCTCGCGCGCCAGACGAGGACATGCCGGTGAACGCCTTCAATCCGACCCGCGCGGCGAAGCAGACATCGAATGCGAGTGAGGTTCACCGCCCTTTTGTACACCGCTTGTGGTTTGTGACGGGAAATGCGCGCCCTATTGGGCGGCCTCGCGCTAAAGGCTTAATCCTTGCGCAGCACTGGGACGCAATTGGATCGAGGTCGCCGTGCGGTCCCGGGACGGCGCGGAATTGGGCCACAATAATCGCCTGCACCGCCAGCAAGAGCCAATCGCGGATCGATCTTGTGCGCCGTGAGCCATTTTGCATTCCCTCCGATTACGTGGACCATGCGCACACATCGGAGTACTTCATCCCGTGCGAGAAGCCGCGAGCGGTCCATACCACGTTTTCGCCTCCGGGGCCTTTGACGCAGTCGCCGACAATCGATTTGCGCGCGGGCAGCCCGAAACCGACGCATCGGTATGTTATTTGTGCCCGCGACGCCGCAGGCGGCGTTAGAGCGTCACCAGCCCTTGCGGCCACGGCCATGTTTGTCAACAATCTGTCCGGCCAAAGCAGCGGCGCTCACGGAATCACGTTCATCCGTCCACACTTGCTCCTAACGCACCTGACTGGCTCATCATCGCTGGCAAGGCCAAATGGTGATCTTCGAAACGGGGACAGAAAATGCGGACAATAGGGATTGGCATGTTGGGAGCCGGTTTTATAGGCCAAATGCATTCTCTGACATTTGGAGGTGTCCACCGTTCCAGGTGTCAGCCACAGGTCAGGGCCAGACTTGTCGTGCTCGCCGAGGAAAACCAATCCCTCGCGCGTGAGGTGCAAGAGAGGTACGACTGGGATAGTGCGTCGCAGGACTGGCGCTCGGTGCTGCAAAACACCGGCGTCGAGATCTTCGTAAACGCTGGTCCGAATGATGTTCATGCCGCACCCAATATCGCAGCGGCATCCAGCGGCAAACACGTGTTTTCGGAAAAGCCCTTGGCGCGCACGGCCGATGAGGCGTTCTCCATCTGGCAGGCCGCCGAGCGCGGCAAAATAAAGCACATGTGCGCCTTCATCCATCGATTCATCCCCGCGTTGCAATTGGCGCGGCGCATCATCCGCTCCGGCGATCTCGGACGCATACGGCATTTTCGCAGCCAGTTTCTCATCGACATGCAGCACCCCGGCGGCGCCCTTTCGTGGCGTTACAGCACGAGCGCCGCCGGCGGCGGAGCGACCGGCGATCTCGGGTCGCATCATATCGATTTAGCCCGCTTTCTCGTCGGCGAGGTGCGGCGTGTCGGCGCGATGGTGCGAAGTTGGAGTTCGGATGCAAATCGGCGGATCATCGACGTCAATGACGATTGGTTCGCCGCTTCGGCCGAGTTGGACGGCCACGCCACCGCGAGCTTTGAGGCATCGCGCGTCACGGAGGGGCACCCGCTAACCGGTCGAATTGAAGTGGATGGCTCTCAGGGCTCACTCAAGTGGAATATGGAACGCGTCAGCGAGTTGTATTTGACTCAGCCGGGCACCGGCAAGCGCCTGATCACGGTCACGAGACCAGAGGATCCATTCGCCGATTTTTGGCTTCCCGTTGGCATCCAAGGTTCATTCGCTATCGGCTGGCGCGACTGCTTTTACCACCAAGCCCATCACATGCTTGCGGCGGTTGCACTCGACCACCCGATCGGCCCGATCGGTGCGACCTTCGAGGACGGCTATCACGTGGCCGAAATCGTCGATGCTATCCAGCGATCGGGACAGTCCGAGCGCGTCGAGGACGTGGCTTTTCGTCGCCTCCCGGCCGGGGAGATCTGATGGAAGACTGTTTCGTGCAGACATCGGGGGTAACAACGTTAGCGTAGCGACGCTGACACATCATCGGGAGGATAGCTGTGGCAAGATACCGAGTTCTTAATTCGAAGATTGCTGGGTACGCTGTTAAGTGTTGCTTCGCGGCGGCACTAATCGGCCTTGGCGCGCTGGCAAGGCAGGCGCATGCCACAGGCGTCTTGAACGGTGAGACGCTGCGGATGATCGCCCTGGGGGACCCGGTCTTTCAGGCCATGCAAAACATGCATGACGAGCTGGAAAAGATCGGTGGCGGCAAGATCCAGCTTGAGATTAAGGGCTACGATGTCCTCCACCAACAGGTGCTTCTCAACTGTCGAGCTAGGGTGTCGAGTTACGATCTCATTCCGATAGACCTCCCGCAGATTGGGGAATATAAACCGTGTCTCATGGACCTCACGCCGCTGATCAAGGCATCGCATTATAATAGCAATGATTTTCAGCAGGCCGCCTGGGACGCGGGGCAGCAGGCCGGAATGCAGCTTGGCATTCCACTCGAGCCGCAACCCGAGATCTTCGCCTACCGGGCCGATGTTTTTGCGAAGTACGGATTGAAGCCGCCAGTGACAATCGAGCAAATGCTAGCGGACGCTAAGCGGCTCAACAACGCCGAACCGGGTATGGCCGGCATGTGCTGGAACGGTCAACGCGGCACACCACTCGGTCAAGCGTTCGTGCAGATTCTCGGCGACTATGGCCAACCTCCGATCGACGAACCGCGCAAGGGCGAACACGATTTTGATATTACCAACCTCAAGCCCGCAAATATGCACCCTTTGCTCGACACCCCAAAGGCGCTCGCCGTTGCCCAACTACTGAAGGCGCTGCTTCCGTATTCGCCACCTGGCGTGCTTGATATGGCTTGGGGCGATTCCTATCACGTTATGGCAGAGGGTGGCTGCGCAATGGGATATGTCTGGTCCGGCTATACGTCGACGTGGTCAAGCTATCCAAATGCGCCAGCCCACGGTAAATTTGCGTACGTCCCGCACCCTCACGGCCCTGGGGCAGTCAATCGTTCGCCACTCGGGGGTTGGTTTCTCGGTATTCCGAAGAACATTGATCCGTCCAGGGTCAAGCTGGCGTGGGCGGCCTTGCGGTGGCTGACTAGCCGCGGAATGATGATCAGATACACAGAGCATGGTGACTGCGTTGCGCCCCGCGCCAGCGTCTCGGACAACCCTCAGGTAATAACGAGGTGCCCGGTTGTCGAAGCAGTCAACGACTTTGCCCAGAAAGGTGAACTGGCTGCTTGGCAACGCCCACCGATCCCGCAAATCCAGTTTATCTATAATACACTCGGCGCACAAATGCATGAGATGTTGGAGGGAAAGATATCGGCGAAACAGGCATGCGAGAGTAGCCAGCGTATCGTCGATCGACAAATGCGGCTACAGGGCGTCTATTGACGGTAACTCGCGACCTCCAATCTTCTATGAGCGAGGCGCTTTGCAAGATGCGGCTCAGAGCGCCCGTGGCCTAAAGAGCCTGCTATGCAGAGAACTGCGCTAAGAGCTACGTTGGCGGTTCTTATCGGTCCGTCTCTTCTCCTGCTCACAGCACTAAACGTAGCTCCGTTCTTTCTCGGCGTCTATATGAGCCTATACTACTGGTCATTGGCCAATCTGGGCCCGCCGCGGTTTCTCGGCCTCCTCAATTATGAGTACCTGTTCGCAGATTACCGCTTCATCGACAGCATCAAGGTGTCCCTCCTCTTTGTGGTACTGAGCGTTGCGACGGAATTGGTGCTTGGAACCACCCTGGCCTTCGTGTTTAGCTCCAGGGCTCGTGGCATGGCCAGCTTGCGCAGGATTTCCCTGTTACCGGTGATGGTTATGCCGCTCGTCGCCGGTTTAGTCTGGTTCTATCTATTCAATCCGACATATGGCACCGTGACTTGGCTATGCTATGCTGTTGGTTTGGGCCGCATTCCTTTCCTGACCAAGGATTGGCTGGCGCTCTTATGCCTCGTAATCGCCGACGTGTGGCAATGGACGCCCCTGGTTATGGTGGTAGTCTTTGCCGCGCTGCAATCCATTCCCGAATACTGCTACGAAGCGGGAAAGATGGACGGGCTGTCCCAGCGCCAGATGCTCTGGCGTATCACCCTACCTCTGATCCGACCTGCGATCGTTGTGATCATGATTCTGCGCGCGATCGACTCGTTTCGCAACATCGAGCTCGTTTACATGATGACGAGAGGCGGCAGCGGCACTGAGACGTTGCCGTGGTACATCTACTCCACGGCCTTCATCGACGGAAACCTTGGCTCAGCTGCAGCGATGGCAGTTGTCATGGTGCTGTTTGTAACAGTGCTTACCCAGTTCCTGGTGGGCCGCCTCCGGTACCGTCAAGCATGAGAGAAGCAACCATCCCGCCTCCGGCCTCACGGCATAGGTCAGTCGGCCATTGGCGCCCGCTGCGCACCGGTGGGCTTTTGGCGGTCGCCGTTGCCTTCGTCGGGTGGTGCGTTTTTCCGTTCTACATAATGATCACAACGGCGCTTAAGACCGATCCGCAAATCTTCGCCTGGCCTCCCGTGTGGCTATTCCATCCGGTTCTGCGCAACATGCAGAATGCATTCTTTGTGGTCGGGGGCAGGAGCGCTCTCTTTTTTCTTATGAATAGTATCATCGTGACCGCGGTCAGCACTATCCTGGCCGTGCTCCTGGGCTCCATGACGGCTTATGGCTTAGCCCGTTTTCACTTTCCCGGCGATCGAAACATCGCTTTTTTCATTCTTTCCACTCGCTTTGCGCCACCGGTTGCCTTTGTCATTCCGACGTATGTGCTAGTCGAGAGAGTGGGCTTGCTTGACACCCGCCTTGCACTTATCATTGTGTACACAGCGGCAAACGTGTCCTTCGTGACATGGATCCTGCGCGGCTTCTTTGTCGACATTCCTAAGGAAATCGAGGAGGCGGCCCTAGTTGATGGGTACCGCCATATTGAGATCTTCTGGCGAGTGGCGCTGCCACTAATAAAGCCCGGTGTGATTACCACGGGGATTCTTTGTGCGGTGTTCTCCTGGAATGAATTTCTTTACGCGATGATCCTGACGCAGAGCCGCGCGTCCACTCTACCAGTTTATCTCTCTCAGTTTTCGGGCTCGACCACACTCGTGTGGGATCAGTACATGGCAGTCGGCGTAATCGCTGTTCTGCCGGTCTTGCTGGCCGCGTGGTGGCTAGAAAAGCATCTCGTGCGCGGCATGACCTTTGGAGCCGTGCGTTGATGCCGGCTATTGAGTTCTTGAGTGTGACGAAGCGCTATCCGGATGGCACGGTTGCTGTCAGCAGCCTCGACCTGGCTATTGAGCCAGCCGAGTACGTGTGTCTTCTGGGGCCATCAGGTTGCGGCAAATCATCAACGCTCCGCATGCTGGCGGGGCTGGAGGAGGTAAGCGAAGGAGAACTCCGGCTGGACGGGCGCGCTATCAACGGGCTTCCAGCCCAACGCCGTGATATGGCAATGGTTTTTGAGAATTACGCCCTCTATCCCCATCTCAATGTGTTCGACAACATTGCTATGCCGCTTGTGGCGCGCGGCCGGGCGGCAAGCGAAATTTGCACGCGCGTTGCGAGAGTCGCTGAGGCATTGCAGATCAGCGATTTGCTGAAGCGATACCCTGCTCAACTGTCCGGTGGGCAGCGACAGCGGGTCGGCGTCGGACGAGCAATCGTTCGTCGACCAAGCACCTTCCTTCTCGACGAGCCATTTGGCCACCTGGAGGCGTATCTGCGGCTGCAACTTCGTGCCGAGTTCCGCCGACTGCACGAACGGCTAGGAACTACCACGTTGCACATCACGCACGACCACGAGGAGGCAGCAGCGGTGTCCGATCGGATCGCGGTCATCGAGCAGGGCCGACTCCAGCAATTCGGTACCTTTCTCGAGTTGCTGGATAACCCCGTCAATCGATTCGTCGCCGAGTTCATCGGCAGCCCGCCGATCAATCTGCTTCCGGCACAACTGACGGGTAGTGAGAACGGTCCTTGCGTGAAAGTGGGTCCGGCAAAGGTGCCGCTGCCGATGGCGCGCACGGCCGGACTAAGTCAGGCTGTAGCTTCGGAGCAGCTCACATTTGGCGTGCGTCCGGAGGACGTTTACTTCGATACGCAAGACACAAGCGAAACCCTCTTTGGTGACGTTGTCGCGATCGAACCGCAAGGTGACTTCAGCCTTATTACTGTTGACATAACGGTGGGGACGATCAGAGCAATGATGTCGTCGACCACAATCCTGCGGCGAGGACAGCGGGTCGGTCTGCGTTTCGATGTTTCCAGAGCACACTTGTTTGCAGCTGACGGCCACAGCTTGCTCGTCCCTCCCGTCCGCCCTGCAGGAAAGGCACGCTAGACATGACGCGTGTCTACCTGCGTGAGATCTGTCTTAGTTTTGGCCGCTTCCATCTGTTCGATGGATTGTCTTTCGAGTGCCCAGAGCACGCATATTTGTGCCTTGTCGGTCCGTCGGGATGCGGGAAGACCACGCTATTGCGCATAGTCGCCGGGCTTACGCACCCGGATTCCGGTGATATCATGATTGGCGGCGCGCGGGTCAACGACCTGCCACCGTGGGGGCGCGGTGTCGGCCTAGCCTTTCAGAATTACGCCCTTTATCCGCATCTATCGGTAGCCGAGAATTTGGCGTTTCCACTGCGCGCGCGAACGCGGAAGGATCGCGTCAGGGGGGCTGAGCTACATCGTCGCGTGCGGGATATGGCTGCGCTTTTACAGATCGAGCCACTGTTGCACCGATCAGTTACGCAGCTTTCCGGCGGGCAACAGCAGCGCGTTGCGCTCGGGCGCTCACTCATTTGCAATCCTCGGGTGCTGCTACTTGACGAACCGATCGCGCACCTTGATGTTCGCCTACGCTATCAAATGCGGTTGGAGCTGAAGCGGCTACACCAACGCGCCGGGACAACGACGATCCAAGTCACTCACGATCAACAAGAGGCACTCGCGGTTGCTGACATAGTCGCAGTCCTTAAGGACGGCCAGCTTGAGCAAATCGGGCCACCGCTGAAGTTGTATCGGCATCCGGCCACCGCTTTCGTTGCAGCCTTTATCGGCGATCCACCGATGAGCATTCTCCGTGCTGAGTTGATCACGGACGATGGGGAGCTGGCACTCCGGATCTCCGAGGCCGTGATCCCTCTACCACGGAAATTCATACGGAACCTGACCGGGGCCCGTTCCACTAAAGTGCTTCTGGGGCTTCGTCCGACCCAGGTCGCGCTGGCTGATTACGCTGGGCCCCACACTGTTGCTGGCATTATTTACAGCCACGAGATAGTAGGCCGACAGCTTGAATTGGTTCTGGCTATTGGAAATGACCGCCTGCGCTATCGCACCGACCGGGTGCTTAGAGTTTCTGTTGGGGAACATGTGAATGTTTCACTCGCACTCGATAATGCCCGTCTCTTTGATGGTGGAACTGGAAGATGTTTGGGTGCTGATGATGACATCGCCGAACTCGGAACAGTGGAGACCGTTTGAGGAATGTGAAAATGGAGGATTCGTTGTTGGAAGCATTCGGCCGCCGCATTCGTCTCGGAATGGTCGGCGGCGGTGCGGATTCGGTGATAGGTGGTACGCATCTAGTGGCGATGCGCGTAGACGGTTTGTGCGAGTTGGTGGCCGGCGCGATGTCGATCGATCCAGATGTCGCGCGCGCGTCGGGGCGGCATGAACTTCTCGCGGCTGACCGCGTCTACACCAGCTGGCAGGAAATGCTGGAGAAGGAAACGAGTCGGCCAGATTGTATTGATGCGGTCGTAATAGCGACACCGCCTCGACTCCATTTCCCGGTCGCAAGGGCGTTTCTTGAACGCGGAATCGACGTAGTCTGCGAAAAGCCGATGACGCATGATCTTGCAGAGGCGCGCGCGCTCGCCGCTCTCGTGCGCAAACACGACCGCCTGTTTTGTCTTACGCACTGCTACACTGGCTATCCTATGGTCCGTCAGGCGCGCGCAATGATCGCAGCGGGCGCCATCGGCAACCTAAGGTTAATCGATGCCGAATTCAGCATTGGTGCACCGGGGGTGGCTCTTGAGCCCCAAGATCTCTCACATCGTCACTGGCGGTTCCGAGTCGACCAGGAAGGCAAGGCGGGTATTCTTGGTGAAGCCGGCTCCCACGCATATCATCTCGTAACGTACGTCACCGGCCTCGCCGCCGAGGGAGTATCGGCGGTCATGGCGACTTACGCCGCTCGACGCGAGGTCTATGACAACGCCTTTATCACGGCACGTTTCCCAAACGGCGTGCAAGGGCGGCTTTGGTACAGCTACGTCGCCGCGGGCAATGACCACGGGCTGACGGCAAAGTTCTACGGTGAATCCGGTAGCCTTGTCTGGTGGCAGGAGGAAGGGGAGATCCTGTGGCATAAACCGATGGGTGGCCCTGCAATCCGCCTGGCCCGCGGATACGATGATATTTCGCCGGAGGCGGCGGCCGCGACTCGCATACGCGCGGGCCATCCGGAGGGTTACCTGATGGCATTTGCGAATCTCTATCGGGACTTCGGCCGAGCAGTGATAGCACGGAAGCTATCGCGGCCCTTCGATCGATACTTGGCGCCTCTGCCCACTGTGCACGATGGGGTTCTTGGGATGGCCTTCATCGAAGCTGCGGCACTTTCCCATGAGAAGGATGGCAGATGGGTCGACTGTTTGAGCAGCTAGACCGAATTCCCCGCTCCGACGAGATCCAAGTAGCTGATTATTCTTACTCAGCAGTCGGTAATTTGGCCGACATTTTCGTTGTACCATTCTGCGCCGAGCGGTATGATGACTGTATGCAGCGAGATGGGCGGAGCTTCGATCATCGAACGTTGGAGTCGATTCGCTTGATGGCGGTGGAGCGAGTGCGGGACGGCGAGCGGCCATCGGCTGTCATTGCCTCGTTTGGGTTCAACCGCACGACGATCTACCGATGGCTGACTGCGGCATCGAAGCGGGGTGTGGGACTGAGTGCGCTGCGCTCTCGGCCGGCGACGGGGCGGCCACGTCGTCTGACGCCGCGTCAGGAGCAACAGGTGTTTCGTTGGGTCAACGGGCGCGATCCGCGTCAGCATGGTCTGGATTTTGGGTTGTGGACACGGCGTCTGGTGGCCGAGCTGATCGAGCGAAAGTTCGGCATTCGGCTTGGTGTGACGGCGGTGGGAGAGTTGCTGGCCAAGCTGGGGCTGACGCCGCAGAAACCGCTGCAACGGGCGTATCAACGTGATCCGGAAGCGATCGAAAAATGGCGCCGCGAGCAGTTCCCGGCGATTGCCAGACTGGCGAAAGCATCTGGCGGCGAGGTCTATTTCTGGGATGAATCAGGGTTCCGCGCCGATGCCGTGCACGGCAGGACCTGGGGCAAGAAGGGACAAACGCCCGTGGCCGAGCGTCCTGGCCAGCGGCAATCGATCAGTGCCGCCTCCGCGGTGAATGCACACGGTGCGTTCTGGTACTGCACCTATGCGGGCGGGCTGAATGCGGAGCTGTTTGTCAGCCTGCTGCGGACGATGATGCGGCACCGCTCGAAACCGGTGCACTTGGTGGTCGACGGACTGCCCGCACACAAGACGGCGTTGGTGAAGGCCTATGTCGCTTCCACCACTGGGATGCTGACGCTTCACTTTCTTCCCGGCTACGCGCCTGAGCTGAACCCCGATGAACTGGTATGGAGCCACATGAAACGCACCGGTGTGGCCCGAGCACCGCTGCGGCGAGGGGAACAGCTGCGTGACAAGATCGCGGCGCAGCTCGCCGCCATCAAGCGCATGCCGCACTTGGTCCGGTCATTCTTCCAAGCCCCGTCTGTCGCCTATATTACCGACCTGTGAGTAACTCTCCTCTCACCTCGAGCGCGGGTCGACTCTTCGACGCGGTAGCAGCCCTGCTCGGATTCTGCCAGGTCAGCAGCTTCGAGGGACAGGCCGCGATGGCGGTG
>Ga0335075_10009512_pt1 | contig 14816 bp, 13 predicted proteins | sample Lox_Sample_24_FD_206723 | JGI IMG/M metagenome (GOLD analysis project Ga0335075, IMG submission 206723) | Soil microbial communities from Loxahatchee National Wildlife Refuge, Florida, United States - Lox_Sample_2.4 | ecosystem: Environmental > Terrestrial > Soil > Wetlands | place: USA...
GTGTCGGCGCCGCCGTCAAGACGGGAATCGCCGTCGCGCTTGAACATGGCGCCGACGTCATCGTCAAAGTCGACGCCGACGCGCAAATGGATCCGTCGTACGTTCCGGCGATCGCGCACGTTTTTGCCGAACATCCGGAGATCGGTTACGTCAAGGGCAATCGCTTCGTGAGCGAGACCGCGCTCCACCGGATGCCGAAGTTGCGTTTGTTCGGCAACGCCGTGCTCTCGTTGTTCGTCAAACTTGCCTCGGGCTACTGGAATCTGCTCGATCCCACGAACGGGTACGTCGCTTTCAGCGCCTCGATGCTGCGCGACATGCCGTGGGAGCGTTTCGCGGACGGATATTTCTTCGAGATCAGCGTGCTCGGTTCGCTCGGTATCCGCCAAATGCCGATCGCCGAGTTGGAGATGCCGGCAATCTACCGGAGCGAGCGCAGCTCACTTTCCGTCGCGCGCGCGGTATTCGAATTTCCACCGAAACTCGTGGCGCTCGCGCTGCGCCGTCTAGGCTTGCAGTATTTTCTCTTCGACGTCAACCTCGGCTCACTCTATATCGTCTTCGGCGCGTTGCTCACGCTGTTCGGTGTCGCGCTCGGCGTTGCGGAGTGGTTCGCAACGCTGCGGACCGGCCATGCGCGCACGCCCGGCACGGTTATGCTCGCCGTGATACCGATTTTGATAGGTATCCAGTTGATTTCGAATGCGCTGATGTACGACGTGCAGTTTGCGCCGAAAACGCTGCGTGAGCGGCGCACGGCGGCAAAGGACGCCCGCGTTTTACGATAACGAGATCGAGGGCCGGAACCTTTGCCGAATCTGCAAAGTCGTAGCCGTCACATCGCATGCGCGCGACGATGAGCCGATCGGCCTCACGTGCTTCGCCGGGATACCGGTTGGGCACGCCGCCGTACCGGCCATTGCTCGCTGGTTGGAACACCGTCCTCGCAGATACTCTGCATCGACTGTAAGAAAATCGCCGTATCGCCGCGCATCTCGTCGACGCGTGCCCACTCGATCGTGGCAAGCATGACGGCTAAAAGGAGCGCAACGCTGAGGACGGCCAGCGCTTCATCGCGCCGCACGGCTTACCTTACCACTTGTCGTTTTCATCAGGGCGCCGCGCTCGATCTGAACCACGCGGCTCACCGCGATAGCGAGGTGCTGGGCGACGGCGGCTTTCATCGCGCGGGCAACCTGCGCTGCGTCCGCGTCCGGCTGCATCTCCGCCACGACGACCAATTCCGGCATGCCGTCCTCGCACCGCTCGTCGCAAAATGCGACCGCGCGTCCGGGAATACAGCCGCGGACTTCGCTGACGATCGCTTCGATCTCGTGCGCATGCACGTTGCGCCCGTTCACGATCAACAGGTCGTCGATGCGCCCGGTCACGTAGAGTTCGTCTCCGTCGATCAGTCCCAGATCGCCCGTAAAATAGCCGTCGTCGCGAAACGCAGACGCGGTACGTTCGGGTTGGCGGAAGTAGCCGTCTGCAAGAAACGATCCGCGCAGCGTGATCTCGCCGATCGTGCCGTCGGATACGAGTCGCCCTTGGGGATCGCGAATATCGATCTCGACGCCGTCGATCGGACGTCCGCACGAGAGCAGCTCGACCGGCCGGCCGTCGTCGCGCGTCATCGTGAGACGTCGAACCGTCGTTCCGAGCACGGTCTGCGTGGCGGCAAAGACGTTTTCGGCCAGCGCGTAACAGACGGCGAGATGCTCGGCGCGCACGCCGCAGCTCGCGAAGCGCTCGAGAAACCGGTCGAAGGCGCGGGGGCGGCACGGCTCGGAGCAACTGATGAACGCGCGCATCGACGAGAGATCCCAGCGGTCGGTGGGCCGGGCCGTATTGACCAAGTGCGCGAAGGCAAAATTCGGCAGCCAGGTCAGCGTCGCGCGGTAACGCTCGATCGCCTCGAAGAGCATGCGCGGCCGGCTCGCCCATTCGAACGGATCCAGCGCAACCAGATGGATCCCGCGTACGAGCGCGGTCAGAAAGCACGCCACGAAGCCCATGTCGTGGTAGAACGGCAGCCAGGACGCGATGACATCGCGTTCGGTCACGTCAATCGCGCGCGCGTAGGCGTCGATCTGGGCGAAGATCGCGCGATGCGAGAGCATCACGCCCTTCTTCAGCGCGGTCGTCCCCGAACTGTGCTGCAGTGCGGCAACCGCGTCACCGGCGGCGTCGAGTCCGCGGAAGGCGTGCGCGCCGCCGGCCGCTGCGAGCGCGTCCTCTCCCGGCGTAGCGATGACGATCGGAAGATCGCCCAAACGGTCGCGCGCGAGAGCCGCGTGCTCGGGGTAGGTAACCACCAGCGCCGGTTCGATGCGTTCGAAGAGCCGGCGGTGATCGTTCCAATACTGCCCCGCGTCCTGTTTGCTCGTCGCGTACGGCATGAACGCGGGCAGTGCGCCGGTCAGCACCGCACCGAGAAACGCGTAGAACTGCTCGGGCGTGTGTTTGAGAATGATCGCCACCAGATCGCCGGCCTCGATGCCGCGCGCCCGGTACCAAGCGGCGTAACGTGCACTTCGAGCGAACAGCTGCGCAAAGGTGATCGTTTCGCGCGTGTCACCGGTGATGAAGGTGCAGAACGGGCGGTCGCCGCTCTCCGCGGCTTGCCGCGCGACGACGCACGCGAGGTTCGTCACGCGGGAGCGCCTTCGCGAGCAAGGTGTGCGACGATTCTGCGCGCGACCAAGCGACCGGCGCGAACGGCGTAGTTCGTCCCCCGGTCCTCGGGATAGATCTGGGCCATCGAGGCGAGAAAGACGTTTGGGACCGGCGTTTGCTCGTCGGGGCGCAGGCGCGAGTAGCCGCACTCGATCAACGGCTGCGCGTAGGGTTCGCGCCAGAGATAGAATGCGCGAACGAACGACCGTTCGACGTCGGATCGCACAGCGAAAGCGATTCGCGTGCAAGGAGATGCCCTCCCGTCCTGCAAGAGTGCTGCATGAGAATGCTCGCCTTTGCAACGCTGTCGGTCGTTCTCGGCGCGTGTGCGTCGCGGGCGACGTCGTCCGATTCGCCACGCGTCCCGGCTCGCGTCGTTGTCCCGGCGAGCGTTCGTGCGGGGGAGATATATCGCGGGCTGAGCATCGAGAACCGCGGGGATCGCGGAACGTGGGCGGGGCAGAATTCGACGATTACGCTGCGCACGCCGCACGGTGGCTCAAAGCTGGTCCTGGTGGTCTACGAGCCGGACGACCGCAATCGTGCGCTGTCGGCGACCTTTGCCGGCCGTGCCGAGCTGTGGTGCTGTTTGCACGAAGGCGTGAGCGACGTCGCTTTTGCGGTGCCCGTTCAAGACCGCCGGCGTCCTACGATCACCTTCGCGCTGCACGTGAGCAACGTGCGCGACCCGCGCTACGGCGTCGTCCTGATGCGAGCGTTCGCGTATTAGCGCAGAAAGACGGTGAACTGGGCGTCGGACGAAGGCAACTCGCGCCAACCCGCGGGCACGATTTGCCGCCGAAGGTACGCGATCTCGTCGGGAACGAGCAGGTGCACGGAGCGATTGACCACGATGGCACCGATTGCGCGAGCGTCGAGATACCTGCGGGCGTCGCCCGCATCGACGGCCGCGGCGAAGTCTGCATAGCGCCCAATGCCCGCGTAATCGCCGAGCGGCTGCGCATCGTGCATCTCGACATAGTAGTTGATCGGCGCTTCGATCAGCAGAACGGTGGGATAGCGTTCGATGATCGGCGTGCCGAAAATCGGATACGTCTCGGGGTAACCCGGAACGAAGCGGCTGAGCGCTGTCTGGTCGTCGGGCAAGATTTGTTGCAAGCCGGCGTAGTAGACGCCGTAAAACTCGTGATAAAACTCGTGCGACGCGGGCGTCGGGATCACGGTCAGCAGGGCCGCAAAGGGTGCGAATAGCACCCCGCGCGGAACGAGCGCGGCAGCGTCGAGGATGAACGTTCCGGCGCAGACGGCGACGCATGGATAAATCAGCAGCGAGTAGCGCGTGAGCGCTGAAACGCCGATGAGATAGATGAGACCGAGCGCCGTCCACCCGAAGAGCGAGGCGACCGCCGCCTGCGAGGGTGAGCGCGCGCGCCGGGCGAGCAGCACCGGCGCCGCGATGACGATGCCGTACAGAAAGAATACGACCGCGGTGACGCCGTACTCGCGGAATAGCGACGATTGCGTGTCGAAAAAATCGTCGACCGGATAGCGAAGCCACTGCGCGAGCGTACGAGGCGGCGCGTAGTCGGCGGACACGCGTGCCCAGTCTGCGGCGGTGATGTACCGATCGGTCCCGTGCAAGAGAAGGTTGAATACCGGTGGAACCGGATCGCCGTCCTCGATGAGATTGCGCAGGTACCAAGCGGAACTGAGCAGGAGCAGCGAGCCGAGCAGCAGCGCAATCGTACGCCGGCCGATTCCGTACCGGCGCGCGGTAATCAGGAGCGCAAGTGCCACGAACGGCACGAAGAGCAGATACGAGGGTTTGATTCCGGCGAGAAACGCGGCGCAAACGAGTGCCGTGCGCAACCACGTCCCGTCGAAATCGAGCGCGTTCTCGCTGAGCGCTGTCGCGAACGTCGTGAACATCAGCGCTGCGGTCACGTCGGTCATAGCTGTCGGCCACCAGCGAAGAAAGACGGCGGAAAGCATCAGTGAGAACGGGAGAATCGCGTACACGGCGCCGGCGGCTCGTCGTTCGAGCGGCGAACGCTGCGTTTGCGCGCCGGCGTCGAGCCGCGCGAGTACCGCCGCGACGCCGAGCGCGGTAAGCGTACCCGACAGCCAGGAAAGGAAGGTCACGAACCGCCCCGCGCGCGCGACCATCATCAACGTATCGAGCACCTCCGTGTTGAACGCGTAATACGGAAAGCGCATGCGCGGATCGGCGAAGATGTGATCCGCGCGGAACCACTCGTACGCATAGGCGAGATGAAATTTTACGCCGTCGTAAGAGAAATCGGGAATCACCGCCGGCACGGAGAGCACGAGGGCCGCGACGTACACGATTGCTCCGGGCCCGCGGGCCGCACGCGCAAGGGCGCGCGAGCGCCGCGCCCAAAAAGCGCCGGCCCAGGGCCGCTCGCCGCGCACGAAGGCGAAGACTGCGATGTTTGCGAGCAGTGCGACGGCGAGACCCGCGAGCGTGAAGCCGTGCAACAAACCAAGCGCGAAGCCCTCGAAGCCCCAGATCGCCATGCCGGCCGCCGAGAAAAGCACCAGCCGCAGCAGCGCGTCGGACCACGTTCCGGCGACGCGTTCCTTGCGCGCGTCGAGCATCGTACCGGTCACGAAGAAGAGCGCCCACATGACGTGGGCGACGAGCAGCCCCTCGAGGACTCGGGTTACGGCGTACACGCGTCGCGGACGGAAAGACCGTGGCGGATCATCGCCGTGTAGTACGAACGCATGTCCTGCGGTTCGTACCACGCAAGGCCGAAGTGCTCGGCGACGGCCGGGTGAATGGGCACAGCTCCGTCGCCGAGCGGCTCTTGCGTGAATCGCGTCTGCACACCACCTAGCGTCACCCGCGTGAGGCGCGGCTCGAACGCGCACGTGCGTTCCACCAGCCGGTCGATCATATCGACGAGCATTGAGAGCGTCGGATGATCGCGCGTGAAGAAGCAGCGCTCGATGATAAAACGCTCGAGCGTTCGATCGGCGATACGAATATCGCAATGCATGTCGCGCGCCCGCAGGCGAGAGCGGTCGATCTCGAGCAGCCGATCGAGATCGACCGGATGCTCGTCCCACGCGCGCAGCGCGCGCTCGAGAATCGCCTCTTCATCGAGTCCGGCGCGAAGGCCGGCAACGATCGCGCGGTCACCGTAGAAGAATCGGCCCGACGGGTAGCGCGGCGGTTCAGGACGATTGTACGGATTGTTGCACGTAAAGGGCCACAGCAGATTGAGATCCAGGGCCGGAAAGATCGTCGCGTGCACGCGCCCGGCGAGTTGACGTGCGTACGGAAAGGGGACGTAATCGTACTGTTCCCAGAGGATCGTACAGCGATCGAGAATCTCGTCCGGAAGCTCGCGCCGATGAATAGGGTGATCGAAGCTCGGCAGATACGCGACCTCGAGAAATTCGGACAGACTCGATTGCTCCAGCAGTGCGGAAATCGTGTCGGCTTGGCAATTTCCGTAGATCAGCAGGACCGGAAGACTCATCGCAACGCGTCCTGCACGACGCGCGCAAGCTCGCCGACGTCGCGAGCACCCGTCGCGCGATCGAGTGGGAGATCTCGGCCGAATTCTTCCTCGAGATGCATCAAGAGGATCGCATGCGAAAGCGAATCCCAGCCGGCAACGTGCGCGCTAGTGGTCTGCGGTCCGATCGCCGAGGTATCGCCGATGGAGAACGTGCGCGCGATCACGCCGATTACGCGCGCGAGCACGTCATCGAAGGACGTCACGAACCGCCTCGGCAACCCGCGCCGGCAGCAGCGGCTCGAGCGCCTCGCCGGCGGCTTCGGCCACGCGATTCCACAGTCGTGCGTCGGTGTAGAGACGAACGATCGCGGCGGCGAACGCCGCAGGCTCCTCGGCGTGGAGATAATGCCGTCCGTCTTCAAATGAAAATCCCTCGGCGCCGATCTCGGTCGTCACGACCGGGAGTCCGTAGGCGAGGCTCTCGCCGATCTTGCCCTTGAGGCCGGCGCCGTACCGGAGCGGTGCGGCGAAAACGCGGCGTGTGGTAAAGAAGGGCGTGACGTCGGGCACGTATCCCGGAACCTCGACGCGGTCTCCCGCGAGCGCCAACACGCTCTCGGTCGGATTACTTCCGAGCAGCGTTACCCGTACGTCGGGAAGCGTTTCCCACACGCGCGGCATGATCTCTTCGCAAAGGTAGCGCGCAGCGTCGACGTTTGGACGATGATTGTACCCGCCGATGAAGAGCACACCCAAGCGCTGCTCGAACGGCAGGCCTTCCACCCGCACCGGCTCGTGGACGTTCGGTACGACGTGAACGGACGTTATGCCGAACCCTCGCAGCACGTCGCGCTCCGCGTGCGTAACAGTCAGGACCGTATCAGCGCGGCGCGCGGCGGATAATTCGCGCGCCTGGGTCGCTCGCCAGGACCCGGTTGCCGGCAGAGCGCCCCGCGTTTCTTCGCGCTGTTCGCGCACGAAGTGTAAATCGATCGTATCGTAAATGAACTTCGTAGCGTGATTGCGCCGAAGATTGGGATAGTAGATCTCGAAGAGCTCGGGGCGGCAAATCCAAGCAAAATCCAAGATCGGCAAGACCTCGTCGATGGCGGCTTCCTTCGAACGGCCGCCGTCGACGTGGTAGAGCACTTCGATGCCGAGCGCTTCGAGTTCGGACGCATAAGGTTGGATTGCCGCGTAGTTGTCGGGTAAAAAGATCACGTGCAGGCCCTGTTCGCGCATGATCTTGAGCAAGGCGAGGAGTCGCTTCGATCCGGATTCGTGGTCGTGCAACGGCACGTAGGAATCGACCACGAGCACGACTTGACCGCGGCGAATGCGGCGCGCGCCCTCGACCGTTTTTCCGGGCGGCTGCTGCCCCGTCAGCGTGTCGCGCCAGCGCTCCACGAATTTCAAACGGTTGACGGTCTGATACCGCTTGACGCCGCGGGTCATGCTGGTGCCGCTCGTCGCGCCTTCGTCGTGCACGACGCGAGATCGCGGCTGATAAACCACGCGATAGCCGGCGGCGCGCGCCGCGAAGCATAAATCGCTGTCCTCATAATATGCCGGCGCGTAGCGCGTGTCGAACGCGCCCAGCGAGCGAAACACTTCAGCGCGAACCAATAACGAAGCGCCCGAGCAGTAATCGACGTCGCGCACGTAGTTGTAGCGTGGATCATCCGGATTGTCGCCGCGACCGTAGTTCGCGGCGGATCCGTCGCGGTAGACGATGCCTCCGGCTTCCTGCAGCTTGCCGTTGGGGTAGAGGAGTTTCGATCCGACGATCGCGATCGAGCCGTCACTTTCGGCGGTCGTCACGAGTTCGTCGAGCCATCCGTCGCACGCCGACGCGTCGTTGTTGAGAAAGCACAAGTACTTTCCTCTCGCGATCGAGGCACCGCGGTTGCAGGCGCTGATAAAACCCTCGTTGCGACGATTGGCGATGACGATCAGGCCGGGCAGCGCCTCGGCGAGCAGCGCCGTTTCGTCCTTCGAGCCGTCGTCGGCGATGATGATTTCGACGTGCAGCGTTTCGAACCACGAGCGTGCGATCGAGGTGAGGCAGCGAACCGTCAACGCAACGTGATTGTAGGCTGGTATAACGATCGAAACGATCGGTTCGGACGAGAGCGGGCGCTCCGCGACGCGCCGCAGCCACAGGTCGCGCAGCGTTTCGAGCGCGGCGGGGTCGAAAGTCTCTGGCGCCGCGAGGGCGGCATCGTTCGCGGGTCGCGCGAGGGCCGCGTGCAGGCGATAGAAGCGGCTGGCTTTCAAGCGCTCGAGGTCGGCCTGCAATTCGTCGACGTTTGCTAGCGCCGCCCGCGCACGCTGCACCGCGGCGTCGAATTTGCCGTTGATCGTATCGCTCACGTGCGCAGCAGCGCCCCGACGACGAGCGGCACGATCGCCGGCGAATGGTGATCGGTGCCGCGGTACAATGCTTCGTGCCGGCTGCCGTCGCCCCAACCAAGCGGCCAGACGTCGATGTAGCCGATGCCGATCTCGGATGCGATATCACGAAATGCGCGATCGAAAAGCAACCGGCTGCGAAAGCGCAGTTCGGCCGGCTTCCACTCGCGGCGTTCTTCGGGAGAGGGCGGTCCGAGCCCGAAGAGATGGAGGCGCGAGAATCCCTGGTCCTTGAGCACGCGCAGGCCCGCGACGAGCGGTATCAGCCGGGTTCGAGCGTCGCGGTAGACCGCTTCGTACGAAAGACGCGTGGGCGTGCGGTACGGCGCAACGGCGGGTGCGGCGCCATCGAACGGGGGCTCGAGATCGAACCATTGTTGACGGCGATAGAGCTCTTCTTCGAAGTCCCACGCGTCCACGCCGCCGCACGAGATGACCAGCGTCCGATGCGAGTGCGCCGGCTCAAGCGTGATTTCTCGGCGGACACCTTCGTAGATCTCGACCTCGTAGCGTCCGAAGGCCGGATGCCCGGCGTCGCGCTCGTTCTCACGCAGAAATCGCATTTCCCACAACCATCGGCTGACGACTTCGGCAAACCGTCCATCGTTGAAGAACACCGACGAGCGAAAAAACGGGAACGTGCGCGATCGTGTGAGGATCAATCGTTCGCCCAGCGGCTGGCCGGCGACCGCGTGCGTATCGAAAACCTTCGCGCGGCTGTCTCCGATGAATGAGACAACGCGCTCGATCGGCGGCGGTACCAGCGCGTTCACGTCGGAATACCGCGTTCGGCGAGGACGGCTCGAATCTCGCGGACCGAGATCATGCGCAGATCGTCGGCGTCGGAAAGCTCGATGCGGTAGTGACGCTCGATGCCGATTGCGATCTGCACTTCGGCAAGCGAGTCCCATTCGGCGACCGTTTCGTTCGTCGAATCATCCTCGATCGCGGCTTCGGGCGCGCCCATCGCGGACGCGATGACCGCGCGTAACCTTCCATCCATCATGCGCCGAGCACCCGCGCCACCATCAGCGGTACGGCCTCCGCCGCGTAGTGGTCTTCCCGAAAGTATCGCTCATCGCGCGTGCCGCCGGCGGTAGCGTACAACGCCCAGGCGTCGATGTAATCGATACCGCGCTTCGCGCACTCGTCGCGATAGACGCGATTGGCGAGTAACGCCAAGCGCTGGCGCAAGTCGGCGGTGGGATAGCCGTTCGGTCTGGGCCGTGCCAGCCCCATGAGGTGAAGGCGCCCGACGCCCGAGTCCGCGAGGAGATCCAGCATCGCGAAGAGCGGTTCGAACGTGCGACGGAAGCGCTCGTAGACGACGGCTTCGCCCAATTGCGTCGGCGCGCGGTACGGTTCGACCACGGGCACATAGTCAGCCGGCATGTCGAGATCGAGCCAGTACACGCCGTAGAAGTCGCGTTCGAGATCCAAGGCGTCCACCTGACCGCAGGCGACGACGAGATGACGATTGCTGCATCGCGGGAGCAGTGCAAAATCGCGCTCGCCATCGACAACGGTGTGCAGACGCACCGTTCCAAACGCCGGGTGCCCCCGTTCTTCCGCTTCGAGAAAGCGCATCTCCCAGAGTGCGCGAGCGATGCGTGGGGCGACACGCGTGCCGTCGTAGAGCCACGATGCGCGCAGGAACGATATCCAGCGCGAGACGGTCACCACCGGGTTCTCGGACATCCCGTCGATGGCAACGACCCGGCCGTCGAACGGCTTTGCGCGGCTATCGCCGAGAAACGCGATGTTCTGTGAAACGGCAACGAGTTGCGCGTTCATGCGTGCTCGAGTATCGCGCGTTCGAGGAAGAAGCCCAGATCACGGTCGTCCGAGCCCACGCCGAGCGCCTTGGGATTCACGGTCGTGCCGGTGACGACGCGCACCGATGCGCGCGTGCCGGCGCGAATCGTTCCTACGCCGGTAACTTCGGTATAGCCGGCGTTCACCGGCGTGCGCGCCCACATCGTGCCGTCGACCTCGATCGAGAGCTCGGCGCCGCATAGGCCCGCGGGGATTCGCAAGCGCAGCGTCATGCTTCGTACGTCACGTTCGGCCTCGACGCTGAAACGCAACTCGCTCGCGCTCCAGCCGTCGGGAAAGCGTCCAACGACGTCACTCGTGCACGCGTATCCGAGCGTCGGAATACCAAGCGCCGACTCGAGTTGCGCGCAGCGAATCCTCAACCTCGCCGCGGCCACCGTGTCACTTTCACGCTTCGAGAGTTCGGATTGATAGAGTTCGATCAAGCGGTCCCGCTGTTCAAGTAAGTCGCGCAGATCCCGCTCGTCGTCGCCGGTAAGATGGTAGCCGGCGCGGTACCGCCCGGGCATCGCGCGCGGCACGTAAAAGGTCGTGTGCTCGGCGACGATCTCGCCGTCGGGCCGCTCGGCGCTATAGAGGTAGATCGAAAGCGATTTGCGCGACCGGTCGGACCGTGACTCGGGCAGGTTGATGCGGTCGAATCCGTGCCAGGAACGCTCGCTGGTCTCGAAGATCACGCAGCGGTTGAAGGCCGGATCGTAGCGCGCCGCCGGGTTGCCCGTGCGCGCATCGGCATACAGCGTAAGTGCTCCGCCCCACTCGGGTTCCCAGTCGTCGTTCAGATAGACGATCAGGTTGACGCGCCGATGCAGCTTGGTGACGGGATGAATATTGAAGTCGACGTGTGGCCGAAGATCGCGTCCATGAAAATTCTCGTGCGTCCCGCCGCCGAAATTCGCGCGGTCGTACCGCAGATCGGTGATACCGGTCACCGTGCCGATCCAATCGAGGAATGCGCGCGAGGCGAAAAACGTGTCGACCGCGGCGTAAGCATCACCCAACGATGCGAGATCGCCGTGCTGAACCTTCCCCTCGAACGGTCCGTCGTGCTTTGGGAACTCCTCGAGCAAACGCCGCGCAAACGCCGGATCGAAGAAGTCATCGATGACGACGTGCGGAAACGGCGACGCTTCACGGAAGCGTTCGTAGAGGTTCGCGGTCTGCACCAGCACCACGGGATCGGTGAGCACGGGAGGCACTTCTCCTACCGGAGAACACGCGACTCCTATGCCGCGACCGGCGATGCTCTTCGTTCGGTACTTTCCGGGCCTTCTGGGCGGAGGGCTCAAGATCTTCGACTATATCGGCCACGTCGCGGCATCGCAACGCTTTGAACCGGTGCTCCACCTGCGCCCGGGGAGTGCGGACCCAGCCCGCTACCTTCCGGCGAGCGTACGGCTCGTCGACCGCCCCGTGCCGGCCGACGCCTATTTTCTCGCCGGCGCCGACTGGCGGTTTCTCGATGAGGCGGGCATCGATACACGCGAACGCCCGGTGATCAATCTGATTCAAGGCTTTCGCCATCTACGTCCAGGCGACCGCAACCACGAATTTCTTTCGCGCCCTGCGTTGCGCATCTGCGTGAGCGAGGCGTTGGCGACGGCGTTACATGCGAGCGGCCGCGCGAACGGTCCGGTGGTTGCCGTCCCCAACGGTCTCGACCTCGTCGCGCTGGAACCGTTGCGCTGTGAGGCGAGCGAGCGGGTGTTCATCGCGGGGTTGAAACACGTTGCGCTTGCGAGGGTGGTCGCCGAACGGCTCCTGGACGCGGGCGTCGACGTGGATTGCTGCGTGGAGCGCGTCTCACGCGACGAATTTCTCGCGCGCATCGCCGCGTGCGCGGTAACGGTTGCGTTGCCGTTCGACTTCGAGGGGTTTTATTTGCCGGCGCTCGAGGCCATGGCGCTCGGCAGCGCGGTCGTGATTCCTCACGCGCCGGGGCCGGCGACCTATTGTGTCGACGGCGAAACGGCGATGGTGACGTCGTACGAGGCTGACGAACTCGCCGCGAGCGCACTGCGCGTCTTGAACGATCGCACGCTGCGCTTCGCCTTGCGTGCCGCGGGGCGGCGCGTTGCACACGAGCATTCGCTCGAGCGCGAACGCGCCGCGTTTCACGCGCTGCTCGAGCGGCATCTTCCGGAATTCGTGGCATGAGCGGGCCTGCGCCCGTCTTTGTCGTGGTCGCTCATCAGGACGATTGGCAGCTGTTCATGGGCAAGGAGGTCTTTGCGCGGATTCGTGAGGGCCGGCGCGTGGTGATCGTCGTGACGACGGCGGGCGACGCGGGTGACGATCCGTCGCATTGGACGTCGCGACTGGCCGGGCTCGTGCTCTCGGTCGCGCGCGCGTTTCCCGGCTGGAGCCCGTACGCGACCGGTGCATCCGGCGGATATGCCGTCTCCTACCAGACGCAGACATTCGCCGGCAAGACCGTGCTGCGCGTGTCGATCGCCGGTAGCGGCGATGCGACGTGCGTGGCGCTCTATCTGTTGCATCTGCCCGATGGCGGAAGCGCCGGCGAAGGCTTTGCGCCGCGCGCGCAATCGCTCAAGCGATTACGTGAAGGACATCCGGTGACCGCGCTCTGGCCCGAGCGCTCGCCGAGCACGTATGAATCGTGGGCTGAATTGGAGGCGACGCTCGCCGCAATCGTCGAGCACGAGCGCGACGACGTCGCGCCTGCCGCGCCGGTGTATGCCGCCGATCCCGACGCGTCCCGCAATCCCGGCGATCACGCTGATCACGCCTATACGTCGCACGCGGTGGCCTCACTGGCGCAACGCGATCCATCGCTCGTGCCGGTCTGGTTTGCGACCTACGCGATCGCGGCGCGCGACGAGAATCTTTCCGGCGCCGACGCCGACGATCAGCGCGCCGCTATTTTTGCCTACGGCGGCGGCTATACGGCGGGGGTCGCGGGTTTCGGCGAACGCTGGCGCACCGGGTGGGAGCGTGAGTATCCGCACTTCAAGGGCCGTCAGTATCCTCCGAACGCTCGCGAGATGGATTGATCGGGCTTACGCCCAGTGAACCTGTAGGCGTTCGGCGATGCTGCGTACGTACGGCGATGCAAGCGCGTTGCGTTGCGTGACCGCGTCAAGCCGCTCGCGCCAGCGCCCATCCGAGGCAGCGGGCCGATCGTGCAGCGATGCATAGTACGCATCGTCACCGGTATTGAACCGCGCGAGCTTTCGGCCGCGCAAATAGAGCGAACAAGCACCGTTACCGCCGAGACCATGGTGTTCGACCTTCCAGTACTGCAATGCCGCCGGTTCGAAGGAAAAGCCGAGAAATTCACAGAGCGGAGGGAACGCGCGCAGCGGCTCGTCGGCGAGCTGTTCGTAGCTGACGAGCACGTGCGGCCGGCCGACGTTGGCGCAGAACGTCTCGATGTGCGCGTTTTGCTCGCTCCACTCGGCGACGAGTTCGCCGGCAGTGACGCCGGGACGCCGGCGAAGCTCACTTTCGACGTAGCCGCACGGATTGCGAACGAGGTGGATGAAGCGCACGTCGAGATGCTCTTGCTTGACGAATTGCAGCGGCCAGTGCAGCAGTTTGGAGCACTCGACGATGATTGATTTTCCGGTGCGCTCGCTCGCGAACGTAAACGCGTCTTCCTCGGGAACGGACTCGATACCGAATAAAACCCGACAGGCCGAAAGGCCGTCCGCTTCGCACAGCCGGCACGCGACATGCGTGCGGTCGGCAAACGGGCGAAAGTATTCACCCAAATTTGCAACCGGCTCGTGACTGCCCAGGACGCAGTTGAGCCAGGTTGAACCCGAACGCCGCGTGCTCAGGATCATCCCGACGGTGATCATGCGGGCGGCTTGGCTACGCGGGAACGACCCCCTGCCGTGGCGCAGAACGCTGCGATGATGATTGGAACGACGGGCCGGGTACGTCTGCCGATCGCGTTCGACGCGCGCGCGTTGCTCGACGACGCGCAGGCGCTGCCGCCTGAGGCAACGGGGTCCCCGAAGTGCGAAGCACTTTGGGGAAAAAGCAGCGGACTTTGACTCCGCCATGCGTTGGCACCGGCAGGAGGCCGGTGGGGCGCGCTGCAGGGCCCCGTTCGATCAGCGGATTATCTAATACTCGCTGCCGACGGGGGGGATGGCGTCAACGATTCGTACCGCGGCTTTTTGCGCTCTCGTTATGGTGCTCGTCGGGTGCACGCCGCCGTACGTGGTCCCGGCGAGTCCGGCAATGCCTGCGCCTGCCTCCACGCCCGGAGCCGTCGTGCTGTCGCAGACGAGCTTGTCGTTTACCGCGACGGGTGCAGCGAACGCGCAGAGCGTGACCGCAACGCAAACGAACTATACGGGCGCGTTCACTGCTTCGACGACCAGCTGCAGCGCAATCGCAACGATTGCTAACACTGCGAGCACATTTACGGTAACGCCCGTTGCCGCCGGGACATGCAGCTTTACG
>Ga0335075_10009513_pt1 | contig 14816 bp, 13 predicted proteins | sample Lox_Sample_24_FD_206723 | JGI IMG/M metagenome (GOLD analysis project Ga0335075, IMG submission 206723) | Soil microbial communities from Loxahatchee National Wildlife Refuge, Florida, United States - Lox_Sample_2.4 | ecosystem: Environmental > Terrestrial > Soil > Wetlands | place: USA...
CCTGCATCGTGCCGATCTGCGCGGTAAACGCGCTGCCCGAGCGGCCGGCGATGATGATCGCCGACAACAGCACGCCCAATTCGCGCAGGATCGAGATGCCGAGCAGGTTGACCGTGTAGATCTCGGCGCCAAAACGGCGCAGCTGATCGGCCCCCTGATACGCCATGACGACGCCGATCAGAAAAGACAGCAGCCCGACGATCGGCATCGCGTCGAGCCCCACGACCTCCATCTGCACCAAAGTCGCGGTCAGCCGCAGCCGGCGCGGCTGGCGCAGCAGCCGCAGGATGGTGATCGTCACCAAACCGGTAAAGCTCAGGATCTCGTAGACGCGATTGAGCAGCACCAGCGTGACCCGGCCGATGCGCTCCAGAAAGCCGATAAAGCTGTGATGCGAGGGCCGCGGATGCGGCAACGGCTCGGTAATGCCGCGCGCCCGCACCTGTTCGAGCAACGGCGCGAAGCGCGGCTGCAGATCGGCCAGTTCAACCCGATTGCCGCGCGTGACCAGTTCGTGCTCGGTGCGCAGCAGCAACCATGCGCCGGAGCTGTCCAGGCGCTCGACCCGGGAAAGATCGACGGTCACCTGTTGACCCTGCGGCATCGCGAGGCCGCGCAAGCTTTGGTCGAGTTCTGCCGCGGTAACGACCAGCCACTCGCCTCCAGCGCGCAATATCGTCGCGCCGTTTTCTTCCGAAGCGACAATCGTTGCGGCTGACGCCATAACTTCTCGACAATTTGACGCGATGGTCTCTAACCCTTTCCAACTACGCGAAAAGCAGCTATGCCGCAACGGTAAGCACGGTTACTTCCGGCAAAGGCTCGCGCATGGATATCGCGATCGATCTGAAGGATCACATCCGCTCGATTCCCGATTTTCCGAAACCGGGAATCTTGTTTTACGACATCTCGACGTTGTTGGCGCATCCGGGGGCTTGGCGCGCCACCATCGAGCGCCTGGCCGAGGCCGTGCGCCCACAGCAACCCGACCTGCTCGTCGGCATCGAGTCACGCGGCTTTCTCGTCGCCGCGCCGCTGGCTTACGCGCTCGGCTGCGGTTTCGCGATGGTCCGGAAAAAGAACAAGCTGCCGGGCAAAACCGTCCGCTTTACCTACGATCTCGAATACGGCAGCGACACGATCGAAATCCAGGAGGACGCGATCAGCCCGGGCCAGCGTGTCGTCGTTGTCGACGACCTGATCGCCACCGGCGGCACGACCGAGGCGGCGATCAACCTGATCAGCCAGCGCGGGGGCACCGTCGTCGGCGCGGCTTGCATCATCGAATTGAATTTCTTGAACGGCCGCGATCGCATCCCGGTCCCGGTGACCGCGATGATCAGCTACGATTCTTGAGGACTTGATAAACCGGCAAGTTGCCGTACATCAGGGGTAGGAGAAAGGTCGATGCCCCACGATCGCGCCCGAACCGCCCGCCTCGAAGCTCGAATTGCGCCGGAGACATTGGCCGCAATCAGACGAGCCGCGGAAATCCAGGGGCGTAGCGTCAGCGATTTCGTGACCACTGCCGCGCGGGAAGCGGCACACCGCGCGATCGAAGAGGCTCAAATCATTCGATTGTCGCTAGAAGACCAGCAGGTCTTTGCCGAGGCCATGCTCAATCCCTCGCCCCTCGCCCCAGCAATGGAACGCGCAGTCGAACGATACCGCAAAGTCATCACGTCATCCGTTGACTGAGGATTTCAGGGTCGAGCGACTCTCCCAGTCGCATGACCGATCCACCTTTTCCTGCGGCGTCCCAGTACTCGACCGCTATTTGCGCGAATTGGCGACACAAGACATCAGACGCCGAGTCAGCAATTGTTTTGTGGCTCTCTCCGCAACCAGACGAATTGCCGGCTATTATACGTTTGCGGCGACCAGCCTTCCGCTCGGAGAGCTTTCACGAGAGCAGGCCAAGCGCCTGCCACGATACGCGGCCTTTCCCGCCTGCCTCATCGGCCGTCTCGCCGTCGATCGGCAATTCCGCGGACAAGGTTTAGGTGCTGCGCTGATTGTCGATGCCGCGGTGCGCGCGGAGCCGGCGATTTTCGCACTCATCGTCGATGCTAAGGACGAGAGCGCGGCCCATTTTTACGAGCATCTCGGCTTTCACCGCTTTATCAGTCGGCCGCAGACGCTTTTCCTGCCCATCGCCGAGATCGCCGGCAGGATCGAGCCTTAAGGGTGATGTCCTAGTCGCAGGCGGCGCCGAGACCGGCGGCCTTGGCGACGATCGCGTAAACCGGTGCGCCGCCACCAGGCGGTGTGCGGTCAAGACAGCGGATATCGGTCCAATTGCCGGCTTCGGTGAAATAGCGCGCGACGAGACCCAATTGGCCGGTCTCGTCGAAGAGCCGCCAGCAGCCGGTCGCCGGCGTACACAGACAGCGGTTCGAGAAGGTCACGACCAGCGGCGAGCCCGGTTTCAGCACGCGGCCGATCTCGCGGATCACTTCAGCGGGGCGGGTAAAATGCTGAACGGCGCCGCAGATAGCGGCGCCGTCAAATTCTCCGGCAGAAAAATTGAGGTGCGGGTCGCGATTGAGATCCTGGACGCGCCACTCGTCGAGAAACGGATTTTCCGCCAGGACGCAGGCGTCGATGCCAAGGCCGACAACGCGCCGGTAGTCGATTTCCGGCGGCAGGTGCGAGACCCAGCTCGACATCACATCGAGGATCGCGCCGCCGGCCGGCATCACCTCGCGGTAAAGATCGGTGATCGCGGCAAGCGCCGCGGCGTCGACATTGGCAAACCCCATTTCATCCACGCCGGGAGCGGCATGCAATTGCTGGTCGAACTGCAACACAGCGGGTATGGCGGGATGCGTCATGGTGCCTATCAATGCATACATTCGCTGAGATAGGAAATTCGCCGGCACGGCTCAAGGGCTTGCGTGATCATTCTGCGATCGCTTCCTCGGCGCCGGTGAGCGCAAGCCCGAGATCGTGCGCGACCGCCGGGTGGGTGACGCGCCCGCGGCAGATGTTGAGGCCGTTGCGCAGATGCGGGTCGTCGCCCAGCGCGCGATGCCAGCCTTTGTCGGCGATCGCCGCGACAAACGGCAGGGTGGCGTTGTTGAGCGCGACCGCCGAGGTCCGCGCGACGGCGCCCGGCATGTTGGTCACGCAATAATGCACGACGCCTTCCTCGACATAGGTCGGATCGGCATGCGTCGTCGGCCGGCTGGTCTCGAAGCAGCCGCCCTGATCGATCGAGATGTCGACGATCACCGAGCCCGGCCGCATCGCCGCGACCAGTTCGCGGCTCACCAGCTTGGGCGCCGCCGAGCCCGGCACCAGCACCGCGCCAATCACCAGATCAGCCGCCGCGACCTCGCGCTCGACATTGTCGACCGTCGAGAACAGCGTATGGAGCTGCGAGCCGAACTGCATATCAAGTTCGTAAAGCCGCGGCAGCGATTTGTCGATGACGGTGACATGCGCCTCGACACCCATCGCCATGCGCGCGGCGTTGGTCCCGGCGACGCCGCCGCCGAGGATCACCACCTTGGCGGCCGGCACACCCGGCACGCCACCCAACAAAATGCCGGTGCCACCCTGCTCCTTTTCGAGGCAATGCGCGCCGACCTGAATCGACATGCGGCCGGCGACCTCGCTCATCGGCGCCAACAGCGGCAACCCGCCGCGGCTGTCGGTGACGGTTTCGTAGGCGATCGCGATGACACCCGACCGCATCAGCCCCTGGGTTTGCGCCAGATCGGCGGCGAGATGGAGATAGGTGAAGAGCAGCTGGTCCTCGCGCAGGGCGCGGATTTCTTCGGACTGCGGCTCCTTCACCTTGACGATCAGCTCGGCGACCGCGAAGACATCGGCCGCGCGCGCCAGAATGCCGGCACCCGCGGCCTCATAGGCGCGGTCGTCAAAACCGATCGCCGCGCCCGCGCCGCTTTCGACCACGACCTTGTGCCCATGATGGACCAATTCCCGCACGCTGCCGGGCACCAGCCCGACGCGGTATTCGTGCGTCTTCACTTCTTTCGGAACGCCGATCAGCATCGCCTCAGCCCGCGTCTCTCGACGCCGATCATATCGGCCATCCGCGGAGACATTTCCAGCCCCCGCGCGATGGTTCCCTGGGCTTCCTGCGGCGTGTTGCCGCAGGCGCATCGAAAGCTAAAAACCTTCGTATCAAGCGTGTAGGGTGCCGCCCGCACCGCATCGCTGACGGATTTTAAAGAGATGGAAACTCCGGCCATCCTCGCGCTGATCTATATTGCCATCGGCGTGGCCATTTTTGCCCATCCGCGCTTGCCGTTGACCCCGCATGATTTCCACTGGCGCCGGCAGATCGACGTATTCCGCCGCAATTTCCGCGATGTGATGATTTGGCCTTTGGCGCTCTGGCTGCTAGTCGCCGAGCGCCGCTAGCGTTTAAGCCTTCTGTAGCACGGGCAGCCGGCGCGGCCGCAGCCGCGCGGCAAACGGCACGATGACGCCGCCGACCGCGACCATCCCGCCCATCACCATCATCGGCATCTGGTAGGAACCGCTGTAATCGCGCAGCAGCCCGACAAATTGCGGCGCGACATAGCCTGAGATATTGCCGACCGAATTGATAAAGGCGATGCCGCTGGCCGCCGCGGCCGCGCCCAAAAACGCGGTCGGCAGGTTCCAGAACACCGGCAGCGACCCCGAAATGCCAAAGGCCGAAATCCCGAACGCGGCGATAGTCAGCGGTCCGCTACCGAGACCGATGGCGATCCCGGTGAGAATCAGCCCCGCCCCGCCGATCAGCAGCGGCGTCGTCAAGTGCCAGACGCGCTCGCCGGTCTTGTCGGAGCGGCGCGAAAAAAACAGCATGCCGATGACGCCGGCCGCGTTGGGCACCGCCGTCAAATAGCCAACCGTGATATCGGTGAAACCGAATGTCTTGAGGATCAGCGGCAGGAAAAATCCCTTGCTGTAGACCCCAAAGCCGACCAGCAGATAGACGATCGTCAACAACGCGAGCTGCGGACTGATGAGGGCGCGGGTCGTCTGAAGATGGCCGCCGATCGCGGCATCGCGCTCGCTTTGCAGCCGGGTTTCGAGCCAGTCGCGCTCATCGGCGGCGAGCCAGGCCGCATCTTTCGGCCCGTCGCGCAGCACAAAGGGGCAGAACGAGGCGAGCAAGAGGGTCGGCACACCCTCGACCAGGAATACCCATTGCCAGCCGGCGATGCCGAAGGTTCCGTCGAGCGCCAGGAGATTGGCGGAGACCGGCCCGACCAGGATCCCGGCCGACGAGCCAAAGGCATAGAACACGCCCATCGCCCGCCCGCGATAGCGCGACGGGAACCAGCACGTCATGAAATAGGCAACGCCGGGGAAAAAGCCAGCCTCGGCGACGCCGAGCATGAAACGGGCGGCGACAAAGCTGTAGACGCCGGTGGCGAGCGCCGTTCCCATCGAGCACAGGCCCCAAAAGACGACGATGCCGGTAATCCAGCGCCGCGCGCCGACCCGGGTCAGCGCCGAGTTCGCGGGGATCTGGAAGAGCGTGTAGCTCCAGAAAAAGGCGCCGGCACCGAGCCCGTAGGTCGTCGCCGTGAGCCCGAGCGCCTTGTTCATCGTAAGCGCGGCGACCGAGACGTTGAACCGGTCGAGAACGTTGATCGTGTAGCACAGGCTGACAAGGGGGATGAGGCGCCAGGCAACCTTGCGCATGGTCGCGGCTTCGATACCGGTCGCCATCGTTTACCTCCCGCGCGAAGCTCTTTCGGCTCTGCTCGTCAAACGATAACGTCTCGCGCGCGCGGCTGGCTACAACGTGCAATATCCTGAGATAATATAATTTCGAGAGGTTTCGGCCTAAGCTCGCTGTCGGCACAAGCCGAGGCACACTCTTCTCGTCATGGCCGGGCTCGACCCGGCCATCCAACAACATAAACGGCCATTGCCCGGACGGCTGAAGCGCCGGCTGGATGCCCGGATCAAGTCCGGGCATGACGAGAAGAAAGGATCTGTGGCGCTACACCAGCAGCTTTTCGACCACCGCATCGGCCAGCGGCAAGGACGCCGTGAGACCTGGCGACTCGATCCCGTAGCAATTGACGAGGCCCGGTACGCCGTGGTCTTCGGGCCCCTGTACGGTGAAATCCGCGGCCGGGTCGTTGGGGCCGCTGATCTTTGGTCGGATGCCGGCATAGCCCGGCTGCAGCGCGCCGTCCTTAAGCCCGGGCCAATACCGCCGCACCGCGGCGTAAAAACTGTCGCATCGGCGGGGATCGACGCTGTAATCGACATCGTCGATCCATTCGACATCGGGGCCGAACCGCGCCTGGCCGGCGAGGTCGAGCGTGATATGCACGCCGAGCCCGCCCGGCACCGGCACCGGGTAGATCAGCCGGGTGAACGGCGTCTTGCCGGTGAGCGTGAAATAGCAGCCGCGGCAGAAATAGGCAGGCGGGATCGTATCGAGGGGAATCCCCTCGATCGACTTCGCCAGTGCCGGCGCGTAAAGCCCCGAGGCGTTGACCAGATAGCGGCAGCGGATCGTCGTCGGCTCCTCGCCACCAACCTCCAGCTCGAAACCACCCGGCACGACGCGACCACCCAAAAGCGGCGTCTTGAACGCGACCATCGCGCCGTTGTCCTCGGCCTCGCCTTGATAGGCGAGCATCAGCGCATGGCTGTCGATGATGCCGGTCGACGGCGACAGCAGCGCGGCGACGCAATTGAGCTGCGGCTCCATCTCCGTCGCCTGGGCCACGGTGAGCCAGGTGAGATTGTCGACACCGTTGGCCTTCGCCGCCGCCTCGATCTTCTCGACACCGGGGATTTCCTCGTCGCTGGTCGCGACGATCAGCTTGCCGAGTGCCTTGTGCGGCACGCCATGCTCGCGGCAATAATCGTAAAGTCGATGGCGGCCCTCGACGCAGGCGGTGGCCTTGAGGCTGCCCTTTGGGTAGTAGAGCCCGCCATGAATGACCTCGCTGTTGCGCGAGGAGGTCTCGAAACCGATCGTGTAGGCCTTTTCGAGGACGACGACCTCTTTTCCGGCGAGCGCCAGTGCCCGCGCCACCGCGAGACCGATCACCCCGGCCCCGACAACCACCGCCTCGATTTCGTCCACCGCCCTGCCCCGCTCCATGCGCCACCAACCGCATGTTGGCCGGAAGCGATCGTACGCCGCAAGAACTGCGTGTCTGACGTGCGTCCTTCGAGACGGCTGCTCCGCAGCCTCCTCAGGATGACGAGGGTTTGTGAATCGCACTAAAGAAAACCGTCATCCTGAGGAGAGTGCGCAGCACTCGTCTCGAAGGACGCACCAACAGCAATCGAGCAATCAGTTAAGAAGCCGCGCGGCCGCGTTCTTTGTTCATCAGCGCGGCGATGCGCTGCATCTCGGGTCCTTGAAGGATATCGTCGAGCTTGGCCGAGAGGCGGCGGCGCCAATTGGGATGGGTGTCGCTGGTGCCCGGCAGGTTCGCCTGCTCGACCTCGCCAGCGACGTCCTCGACCTGCACCAGCATCAGCCGGGCGCGCGACCGCACGAGATAGGCGAGGATCGCTTCGCCCAACTCGGCGGTGTAAACCGGCTCGCCCGCCGACGGCAGGAATTCGGCAAACCGGTGGCGCGGCAACAGCGCCTCGCGCTCCAGCGCCTCGAGCAGTTGCCAACGCGCGGTATGGCGATCGGCAATGTCGGCCGCTTCGGCCGCCGCATCCGGGTACAAGGCGAGCCGCTGTCGCCAGGCAATATCGCGGCCGAGCCAGAAACCCTTGAGCGTCGCCAAATCATGCGTCGCCGCCGACGCCGTCGCGAGCGGCGGGTATTCGGCCGGCGGGACGAAATTGCCATCCAGGCGCCGCTCGAACATCACGACGCGATACGACATGACATTCGCAGCCTGCATCGTCTCGCGAAACCCGGACGGGACGGTGCCGAGGTCCTCGCCGATGACCGCGCAACGCTGGCGCTGGCTTTCGAGCGCCACCAGCCGCAGCAGCTCGGCGAAGGGATAATTCACATAAGCCCCCGCCACCGCCGAGCGACCGGCAGGCACCCAATAGAGCCGCTGCAACGACATCACATGATCGATCCGCAGCACCCCGGCATGGCGCATATTCGCGCGCAGCGCCGCGATAAACGGCTGAAACCCGCGTTGCCGCAGGGCCAGCGGGTTGACCGGCGCCAGCCCCCAATCCTGCCCGGCGCGCGACAGCGGGTCGGGCGGCGCGCCGATCGCCATCCGCGGCACGACGATGCCCTGATCGGCCCAGGCGTCGGCGCCTTGCGGGTTCACCCCGACGGCGAGATCGCGGTAAAGCCCGAGCGAGAGCCCCGCGGCGCGACCGGCCTCCGCCGCGGCCCCAAGCTGGCTGTCGGCCTGCCATTGCAGAAACTCGAAAAATTCAACGCGCTCGCGATGCGCCGCCGCGAAATCAGCGACGGCCCGGGATCGCGGGTCACGCAGCTCCTCGGGCCAGCCCAGCCAGGAAAACTGCCCGTGATTGCCGTTGAACTGCTCGTGCAGCGCCTCGAATGTCGCGAACGCCGTCAGTGGCTTACCACCCGCTTTTTGAAAACGGCGAAACGCCTTGGCGGCTTTTGTCCGAGTGCCGGCGGCCAGGTCGGCGTCACGAAACCGCCGATAAAGCGCTTCGAGCACCGGCCGTTTCAGCGCGGCCACGGCGGCGTGATCGACCAGCTCCCCCTTTCGCGCCGCTTTGAGCGCGGCCGTCGGCACGAGCTCGCGGATGCTTGTGTCGTCGGCAAAACCGGGCACGGCGCTCGGGTCGATGTAGAGGTAGTCGAGCTGTACACGACTTGACGGCGAATAGGGGCTTATGTGCCGCGGCTCGCTGGCAAACAACGCGTGCAGCGGGTTGATGCCGACCGTCACCGCACCAAAAGAGCCGGCGGCGCGGGTCAGCGCGGCTAGGTCGGTGAAATCGCCCATGCCCCAGTCGCGCTCGCTCTGCAAGCTGTAGACCTGGGTCGTCAGGCCCCAGCTCCGCACACCGGGCTCCAGTTCCGGCGGCAGATAACAGGCGGGTGGTGCGACCGCGATGTCGAGGGTCTCGGTCGTCGTGCCACCCGAGAGATGCAGCCGGTGATAGCCGAGCGGCATATCGCCCGGCAGATGCAGCTTGCCGTCGGCCGGGTTCCACCGGCCCGCCGCCTGGCCGCCCTGCTCAAGGTCGAGATGCCATTCGGTCGCCCCATTGGCGAGCGGCAGATCCAGCACGGGCGCTTCGGCCGGGACGATGCGGAGCGGGTTGAGACGCAGCGAGGCCGCCTGGATTTCCGCCAGCGCGGCAGCGGCTTGATCGGGCTCCGGCGGCAGGCCGAAGGCGCCGACCAACGCCGCCAAGGTTTCCGCGTCGGGCTCATGGATGACCCCGAGCGCGTCGATGTGCCGGGTTTCGATCCCGAGCCGCGCGGCAACCGCGTGGAACGCTTCGCCGCCGCTCATCGGTGATCGCGCAGGGTTACTTCGGGCAACGTCGCCCGACCGTTGGTCTCGGCCCGATTGATAAACAGCGCAAAACTGCGCGCGCGCAATTTGTACGAGTGGCCGGCGACATAACGCTTGCCGTCGCTGACCAGCCCGCTCGGCTCGGCGGTGTCGACCAGCGCTTCCCACGCCAGCTCGGCGCTCAGCCGCGGAAAGCGGAAGTCGAGGTCCTCGTGATAGGCGCTCATCATCACCAGAAAGCTCGCGTCGATGTCGCGCTGTCCACCGGTCGTGTAGAACTCCCCTGCCGCGCCGCCAAGCACATAGCCGAGCGTCAACGCGACCGGGTTGCGCCAATTCTCGTTGGTGGCTTCTTCACCCGTCGGGGTCACCCAGGTGATGTCCTTGAGGCCGTCCTCCGACAACACCTCGCCGCGGAAGAAACGCGGGCGGGAAAACACTCGGTGCCGCCGGCGCAAATGGATCAGCGCACGGACAAACTCCCGCAACGCCGCATCCTCGGCGCGGACGTGTTGCCAATCGACCCAGGAAACCTCGTTGTCCTGGCAATAGGCATTGTTGTTGCCGCGCTGCGTACGGCCGAATTCGTCGCCCGCGACCAGCATCGGCACGCCGAGCGACAAGAGCAGCGTCGCGAGCAGGTTGCGCTTTTGCCGGTCGCGCAGCGACAGGATGATCGGATCGTTGGCCGGGCCCTCGACACCGCAATTCCAGCTGAAATTGGCGTCGTGTCCGTCGTGGTTGCCTTCGCCGTTCGCCTCGTTGTGCTTTTCGTTGTAGCTGACGAGGTCCTGCAACGTGAAACCGTCATGCGCGGTGATGAAATTGACGCTCGCCCAGGGCCGGCGGCCGCGATAGCCAAAAACGTCCGACGAACCGGCGACCCGTGAGGCCATGTCGGCGACCAGCCCGCCGTCGCCCTTCCAGAACCGGCGCACGACATCGCGGTACTGGCCATTCCATTCCGCCCAGCCCGGCGGGAAATTGCCGAGCTGATAGCCGCCGGGTCCGACATCCCAAGGCTCGGCGATCAGCTTCGCGCCGGCGAGCTGCGGGTCCTGGCGCATCGTGTCGAAAAACGCGCTGCCCTGCGAATACTCGCTCTCTTCGCGCGCCAGAGTTGGCGCGAGATCGAAGCGAAACCCATCGACATGCATCTCGCCCGCCCAATAGCGCAGCGAGTCGGTGACCAGCTGCAGCACTCGCGGGTGATCGAGGTTGAGCGTGTTTCCGGTGCCGGTGTAGTCGGTGTGGTAACGCCGGTCGTCCTGCAGCCGGTAATAGGACAGATTGTCGATGCCGCGGAACGACAGCGTCGGTCCGAGATGATTGCCTTCACCGGTATGGTTGTAGACCACGTCGAGAATCACCTCGATCCCGGCATCGTGCAAGCGCTGGACCACGGTCTTGAACTCGTCGATCCGGCCGGTCGGCAGAAAACGCGGATCGGGCGCGAAAAATCCGATCGTGCTGTAGCCCCAATAATTCGTCAGCCGACGCTGCGTCAGCATCCGCTCGGGCGCGCAGGCATGCACCGGCAGCAATTCGACCGCTGTGATGCCGAGATCGACGAGGTAATCGATCACCGCCGGCGCGGCGAGCGCGGAAAACGTGCCGCGCACCGCCGGATCGACCTCCGGATGCATCATCGTAAAGCCACGCGCATGCAGCTCGAGGATGATCGACTCTTCCCATGCCGTTTGCGGCGGGCGGTCGTTGTGCCAGGTGAAGGCAGTCTCGACCACCCGGCATTTCGGCATGAACCGCGCGCTGTCGCGGCGGTCGAAGCCGAAATCCTCGCGCGGCCCGCCGACCCGATAGCCGAACACGACATCGCTCCACTGCAACCGTCCGTGCAAGGCCTTGGCATAGGGATCGATCAGCAGCTTGTTGTGATTGAAACGATGGCCTTTGGCGGGGTCGTACGGCCCATAAACGCGGTAACCGTAAAGCTGATCCGGGCGGACTTCGGGAAGGTAACCGTGCCACACCTCGTCGGTGTATTCCGGCAGCACGATTCGCGCCTGCTCCTGGTTCCCGGTGCGGTCGAACAGACACAGTTCGACCTTCTCGGCATGCGCCGAAAACAGCGCGAAGTTGACGCCGCGCCCGTCCCAGGTCGCACCCAGCGGATAGGGTGTGCCAGGCCACACCCGCGGCAGCGCCATTCGCTCGCTTTCCTATCGTTCGGTGGTGAAGATCAGCACCGCCAACGGGGGCAGATTAAGGCATAGCGAGTATGGATGACCATGCATCGGATAGGGCTCGGCTTCGACGCCACCCGCATTGCCGATGCCGCTGCCGCCGTAATCCGCGGCATCGGTGTTGATGCGCTCGCGGTAGTACCCGCCGTAGGGCACGCCGATCCGGTAACCCTCGCGCGGCACCGGCGTGTAATTGCCGACGATGACGGCGATCGCCTCGGGATTGTCGCTGCCCCGCCGCAAATACGAGACGACGCTTTCCGCGCCGTTATTCGCGTCGATCCAGGAAAACCCGTCGCCCTCGCTGTCGCGCTGGTAGAGCGCCGGCGTCGCCCGATAGAGCCAATTGAGGTCGCGAACCAGCCTGTGGATGCCGGCATGCAACGGCTCGCCGAGCAGCTGCCAATCGAGACCTATATCGTGGTTCCATTCGCGCTCCTGCGCGAACTCGCCGCCCATGAACACCAGCTTTTTGCCGGGATGCGTCCACATAAACGCAAAATAGGCACGCAAATTGGCAAAACGCTGCCACTGGTCGCCCGGCATTTTGCCGATCAGCGAGCGCTTGCCATAGACGATCTCGTCATGGCTCAGCGGCAGGATGAAGTTCTCGTGGAACGCGTAGAGCAGGCCGAAGGTCAGGTTGTTGTGATGGTATTTGCGATGGATCGGATCATGCGACATGTAGCCGAGCGTGTCGTGCATCCAGCCCATGTTCCATTTGAAGCCAAAGCCCAGACCGCCGACATAAAGCGGCCGCGACACCATCGGCCAGGCGGTCGACTCCTCGGCAACGGTGGTGGCGCCGACGCCTTCGCCAAACACGACCTCGTTCATCCGCCGCAAAAAGGCGATCGCCTCGAGGTTCTCGCGGCCGCCATACATGTTGGGGATCCAGTCCCCCGGCTGGCGGCTGTAGTCGAGATAGAGCATCGAGGCGACGGCATCGACCCGCAGCCCGTCGATATGAAAATCGCGAATCCAGCACAGCGCGCTCGACAGCAGGAAGTTCGCGACCTCGCGCCGGCCGTAATTATAGATCAGCGTGCCCCAGTCGCGGTGCATCCCCTGGCGCGGGTCGGCGTGCTCGTATAAGGCGGTGCCATCGAACCGCGCCAGCCCGTGCGGGTCGTTGGGAAAATGTCCCGGCACCCAATCAAGCCATACGCCGATGCCATGGCGATGGCAGGTTTCGATAAAAAAGCGGAAATCATCGGGGCTGCCATAGCGCGAGGTCGGCGCGAACAGCGACACCGGCTGGTAGCCCCAGGACCCGTCAAACGGATACTCCATGACGGGCATGATCTCGATATGCGTAAACCCGAGATCGGCGACGTAAGGCACGAGCTGCTCGGCGAGCTCGCGATAGGTCAGGTATCGCCCGTCTTCGGCGAGGTTGCGCCGCCACGAGCCGAGATGCACCTCATAGATCGCGATCGGCGAGGCGCGGTCGTTCGCGCGCCCGCGTTGGGCGAGCCATTCGCCATCCTGCCAGGGATAATGGTCCGGCGCGGTGACGACCGAGGCGGTGCGCGGCGGGTGTTCGCTCTGGGTCGCGTAGGGGTCGGCCTTCAGTGGCAGCACCACGCCGTCCGGGCCGACAATCTCGTATTTATAGACTTCGCCCGGCCCGATCCCCGGCACGAAAATCTCCCAGAACCCGCCGGCTTGCCGCCGGCGCATCGCCAGGCGCCGCCCGTCCCAAGCATCAAACCCGCCGACCACGCTGACCCGCTGCGCGTTCGGCGCCCAGACCGCGAAGACGACCCCGGCGACGCCTTCCATCTCGGTGACGTGCGCGCCAAGCTTGCGATAACTGTCGAGATGCGTGCCCTCGACGAGGAGATGCAGATCGAGATCGCCAAGCACCGGCGGGAAGCGGTAGGCGTCGTCGAACTCATGAATATGCTCGCCCCAGCGCGCCCGCAGCCGATAGGGGAAGCGCTCCTTACGCCCAGGCAGGGGAGCGACAAAGAGCCCATCGGGATGGACGCGCTCGCCCTCGCCGGCGACGGCGCCAGCCTTCGCGTCGACGATCTCGACGGTCTCGGCACCCGGCAGCATCGCCCGCACCACAAGACCATCCTCGGTCTCATGCATGCCGAGATACGCAAACGGGTCGCCATGCCGTGCCGCAACGATTGCCGCTATCTGCGGATCGACAGGCGGCGAGGCGGCCGGCGAAGCGTGCCGGGCGCGCGGTTTTGTCAGGATTTCTGTCATTTCGACGCGGTCATCCATTGCGGCCGATCTTGCGCTGGTTCTCCCCCGCGCCATCGAAGGCACGTCCTCTCTAACTCGGCGGATCGTTGGTTGGTTCCGCGAGCAAACGGATCACTTCCGTTCGAAGCGCGGGCAGGTCTTGAATAATCACATCCCAAACAAGAAGCAGATCGACACTCCAGTAGCCGTGAATCAGCCGGTTGCGAAACGCAATGATCTTGGCCCATAGAACCTCGGGTTTCGACCGCACCGAACCTGACAACCGGCTAGCCGCTTCTCCGATAATCTCGAAATTGCGGATAACGGCACCCTGAACCATCCGCTGGTCTAGGGACGCATCCTTTCCCGCGGCGACATACTCCTCGATCGCCGCAATGCTGTCAGCGATGTGCCCCAGATAGGGCAAATCGCTTTTCACAGCGGCTTCGCCTCGGCTTCGATAAATGCACGAAAATGGCGGCTAAGGCTGCGTTCGATCACCAGATCGACCCGCCGTCCGAGGCGCGCCTCCAATTCCTCGACAAGAGCGAGGTACTCCCCAAAGCCGGCCCCCTCAGCGAGATCGACCAGCAAATCGACATCACTGTCCGCACGTTCTTCACCACGGGCGACCGAGCCGAAAAGCCTCAGGTTCGAGGCGTCGTGACGGGCAGCAATCGCCGTGATTGCCGCGCTTTGGCGATGGAGTTCGTCGCGCAGCATCTCAGAACACGACCTCGACGAGGTACGGCCCCGCCGTCTTGAGGCCCTCGGCGCAGCGCAGGTTGAATTCTTCCATCGTCGTCGCCTTGCCGCCGGGGACTCCCATTGCCTTCGCCAGCCCGACCCAGTCGAGATCGGGATTGCCGAGATCAAGCATGTCGAGCGCCTTGCGGCCGGGATTGCCGGCGCCGACATTGGCGAGCTCGCCCTTCAAGATCTGGTAGGTACGGTTGGAGAAGACGAGCGTCGTCACGTCGAG
>Ga0335075_10009514_pt1 | contig 14815 bp, 14 predicted proteins | sample Lox_Sample_24_FD_206723 | JGI IMG/M metagenome (GOLD analysis project Ga0335075, IMG submission 206723) | Soil microbial communities from Loxahatchee National Wildlife Refuge, Florida, United States - Lox_Sample_2.4 | ecosystem: Environmental > Terrestrial > Soil > Wetlands | place: USA...
AAGATCGAAAATTATTTTATCGAATCAATGAAACGTAATTTTATAGTTTTGTCATCTTTATTTATTATTGTAAGTAAAGATGATAAAAGCATAAAATTGGGTTTCAAAGATTCTATAAACTGTTTTCACTCTTTGAGATCTCTTCGCGTTCAATATATATATATATATATTGAACGCGAAGATATTTCAAAGACAGAAAAGAAATGTTTTCATTCTTTGATATCTTTTCGCGTTCGATATATGTATATTTACGTAAGCGGCACTATGAGCGCGAAGAGATCTCAAAGGGTGAAAAATCTGTATCGAATCTACGACTCGCAGTTTTATAGTTTCTTCATCCTTGCTTATTGTTGTAATTGAGCATGCGAAAACTATCAAATTGCCATTCGTAGAATCTATATACTTTTTTCTCTCTTTGAGATCTCTGCGCGCTCAATATATTTTTTATAAGAGCGGTTTATAACACATGTAATCTGTATTTTGTTTCTATTTAAGCGATTTATAACAGTATATTGCACTTTATTTTACGTATATTTTGGATTGTTTTTTTCATAATCAGGCTGACTTAATATTTGGGAGTAACGTTTACTCTCAAATATTATGTCAGCATGATTATGAAAAATAGAATTCACAATATACGTAAGATAAACTGTCAATATACTAATGATGCGGTTTATAACACATGTAATTTTATCTTTATGTAAGTGGTTTCTAACAGTATATTTATACACGTTTGAATTAAATCCTACAGTTAAAAGCCGGTATTTTTTATAATCAGGCTGACCTTCTATTCGACGGTAACGTTTACTCTCAAATGTGAGGTCAGCATGATTATGAAAAATAATCGCCTAAAACTACAGGATTTAGTTCATAATGTGTGTAAGCTAAACTGTTACTATACTTATATTTTATTCTTGTAATACAGTAATAAAATAATTGTTACAATACATTGTCCTTATTTATCCAAGAATTGTGCGAGCTGTCCATTCCTAGCCATTTCACGAACACCTGTTGTCCTCTTCTGCGTAACACCTTCTCGACTAGATATACATCCGGATTTGAAACTTTGAGTAATTCGTGCTCGTAGAAGCCTCCAGCGATCGGTTCCTCGCGAGAATCCTTAAGCAGATACGTTACGGGATTCGTCCGTTGCACCTTGGCGATCCGAAAAACTTCAGTGGACCAATTGGGAGTGTAGCCTTTCTCGAATATCGTTTTGAACTTACTGACGCGCACCGGATCGTTCGTCTTGAATCTCGCTGGAGCGGCGACGTTCGAGCGGTCGTATACCGTTGACAGGAGTCTCTCGGCGTTGGCGGGAGTCACGTCCATCGGGCGCATTCCGATCGTTCGATGCTTGCGACCATTGTAATTCGACAGTAGATTCGGGAGCGCGTCGATCCATTTGTATGATCCAGTTAGTGTAAAATGTTTCCACATGTCATTCTTGAGCGTTCGATTGAATCGTTCCACCACGGATGCTTTCATTGTCGAGTACGTCGAGTAATGATTGATCTTACGTTTTTTCGCTAATGTTCGCACGTCGGAGTTGTAGAATTCCTTGCCTTGATCCGTCTGCAAATTCTTCGGACAGCGATCGTTTTGACGAAAGATCGCGGAGAACGCTGCGGCTGTCTCGTTTCCTCGTTTACTCTTCAACGGAATTGCCCACGCGTATTTACTCAGCACATCGATAACCGTCAGAATGTAATTGTGACCGTTGTTTTGTCGCGCGTATGGACGCATCTCGACCACGTCGGCCTGCCACAGATCGTCGAAACCGCGTACGACGACGCGACGACGCGGAAAATTTCTTCGGGCCGGTGCGTGTAACTCCTTGACGAGTAGTCGTTTTTCAGCGCTCATTGTCGTTACCGTTCGACGGTTCACCGGCTTTAACTGATGGTCCGCGATCCACGTCGGCTTTATCGTCGCGGGTCCTACGACGCGAACGGCGTTTTTTTTCTTGATCTTCTACTTAATAGTTTTTGCCTCAATTTTCTTTTTCAAATCGGCAATCGTATCCTTGGTGACCATTTTATTCTTCAGGTCTCTAAGAGCGTTCTGTTGTTTCGAATTTCTTTCCCTCAATTCGTTAAACGCGGTTCGAATTTTTTCGATATCGATCGACACTTTGTCCTTCATTTGGTCTAACGATTCTTTCGTCGCTTTCTTATTCGTCAGAGTCTTTATGTCGTTCTGATTTTCCAACACGAGCCGACTCGTTTTCTCCAACAATTCTTTGGGCGCTTTCGTATTCGATAGTTCTGCGATAGCCTCGCGATTTTTCGTCGTTAGAACAGCGTTGACCTCGCATTTATTTACCAAATCATTATGCGACGCGTCGCATTTTCTCTCGAGATCGTTTATACGCGACGAGGCTCGCGCGTCCAAAGCATCGAGTCGGTTCGTCGTATCTCTCGTTTCGGCGCGCCACGACGCTGCGTTTCTCGATAGTTCCTCAACGTCGCTTTGCAGCCTCGATGACGTTTTCCTCGCGTTTTCGCTCAATTGTTGCATTTCGTTTCTCAGCTCCTTAAGCGCGTTCTCGATATACGTCTTGTTCGCAACGTCGGTATCGATGTCCGGTCTAGCTACGCGTCGTATCTTTCGGTCCTTCGCGTCGTAATCCTCTCCGTGCAACGTGAGCGTATTCTTGCGCACGTAGTTTCGCAATCCTTCGATCGCCGATCGCGTTCTCTCGATTATCTGCATTTCCTCGCCGATTCTCTCCGAGGAGGTCATACCGAACTTGTTCACGGACATCGCGTTACTGTCATGGAAATTGCAACACTGTCGTTAGACTCGACGATAGAATTCAATTTATAATTAACCCCGCCTCGCGAAGCTCCTCGATTATCGACAACATCTCGTTGTCGTGAGCGTGATTACCGGCTCGACTGGAGGAGTCCAGTAAACGAAGACGATCCACCAGTTCATTCGGATCGTCCCAATGAACGTACTCTACGTTGTCGTTGGTCACTTTCATCGCTGGCGGTACACCCGCACCCTTTTTTCTCTCGCCAGCCACGAGTGGTGCGATAATGTGTTTGTACTTGTATCCCTTGTTACCCATGATAGGCATGAGAGCGTTGTGACTACGTCTGTGCGCATTGGTGTTCAACAGAATGCTCTTGTACGTTCGTTGATCGTTATCGTTGTAAATCGCGTCGTCGGGGAAACGTTTGAAGATCAGTTCGTATAAACCGGGAGTGCCTTTGTATTTAATCCCGTCGATGATCATCGAGTCATCGGATTCGACGTCGAATCGTTTGTCGCCGAGCATCGTACCGCTCTCGCCTAGATACACACCGTACACGTGATCGTTCTCGGTCTTTTTCTCGCCGCTTAATAATGCACCGACGTATTTTCGGCCTAATCGTCCCAATTGACTGTGCAGCATATCGATACCTTGTTGGGTACTCAGAGTCTGTCTAACGGATGCTCCTAACGATGGGTCCGACGTTTCGAAAACCTCGTCTTCCTCCTCCTCCCTCGCTTCTTCCTCGTCGCCTCTCATATCGGATAATGCGAACTTTTGCGACGCTATCGGCGTGGAACTTATCATCGGTGAATCTATAGTCGTGGCGTTCAAACGTTTCGCACGTTTGATCGGTCGTTTTAACGTAAACGTGTCATCGTCGTCGCGTTCCACTTTAACAACGGACTCATTTTCCGATATATTATCTCGTTCGCGGTAGCGAGCGATTCGTTTCAACGGCTCTACGATCGGTTTAAAGCGTTTCTCCAGCGCGATCTCATCCTCCACCGCGCCAGTTTTCAACGCTTTGTACTTCTTGCGAATCGCCGTGCGCGTTCTCGCGATTTCCCTCGCCGTTCTCTCCTCGCTCGCGACACCTTTCGCCTCGCTCATCGTCGTTGTCGTCGTCGTCGTCGTCGTCGTCGTCGTCGTCGTCGTCGATGTTTTCGGCGTAGCGCTCGACGATCATTGATCGTTCTACAGTACGACGAAATCGTTAAATCCTCGTCGGTATCTACCGTTACGCATCGCGCTGTCCTTGTCTATTACGACGAAACCATGTTTGCGTTGCCAACACGTGTCGCATAACGTACGAAAATTGTCGTACGACATGTCGGTGTTCACATGGTCGTTGTAAACGTGTTTCAGATTGGTGGAATCCTGTTTGAATAGAATTAAGAGATTCGCGTTGTCGCGTATCAAATGTTTTGGAATTTTAGCGTACGTTTGACAGAGATAGAAACAATCGACCTTCGAGTGTCGCCCCATCGCGAAATACTCCCTGATGACGTTCTGTTTGTCACATGCCACGTCATCGAACACGAATATCGAATTGGGAAGCGCTTCGGTGGGGGGTATTACGTCACGATTATTAGAGAATGCGTGATAACCTATATCGTTCATGGTTTCGAGCAATTCCTCGAGATATCGATATTTAGGTTGTTGCAACGATTTCGAGTACACGTAAATATTTTCGAAACGCACACCGTGCGGACTCTCTATTAGACTCAGCAGAACGTTCGTTTTACCGCAATTGGAGGGTCCAGAGATGATGCAACGTATCGTGTTCGGTAAGAGAGATCCATGCCTGCTCGATTCTCCAATCGCCTCGTCGGACACGAGTCGCATCCTGCGATCGAGATTCGGCACTCCGATCTGCCGCGATTGTCGTATAAAGCGCATTCGATTGGTGCTACTCGCGCGTGCGTGATTCACCCGACAATTCCCTCCTATTTATACCCTGACGAGCGACGTAGCGAGGGTGGTTCGCGCGACGATCGAAAATGTATCTCGTCATGACGGATAAACGCAATATTCTCGATCTGACCGCCGAGCAGATAAGTTATATACCAAAAGTTATTTTGGTGCGCGATTTTGGCGATTACGTGGAGCACATTTGGAGCAAATTACCCGAACATCTGCAAAGGGACGTCGAGGTGCAGCGTCATCGCGTATGTCGAGAACATTACAATCGTCCGTGGCAACGAACGCACATAGACGGCCCTCCGCCGCTTATTAGGAATTGCGTCGAATGCTCGTCGAGACGCAAGACAACATGGGTCTGAGGAAACGAGGACGAAAAACGGCTAGGAGGAAGAGACTGCTTCCCGTAGCGAAACGTGGAGGTGTCCTACCATTCTTGCCTATGCTAGGAGCTCTCGGAGCTCTGATAGGCGGAGCGGCGGGAGTGACAAAGGCCGTGAACGCTAACAAAGCTGCGCGAAGACAACTCGAGGAGATGCAACGGCACAATCGTGCGATGGAGGGACGCGGTCTACGTCTGTCGCCGTACAAACGTGGTAGCGGCGTGAGGAGAAGGAGAAAGGCTAAAAAAAAACGTCGTGGTCGAAAACGTTAGAAAGGCTCGAACTGCCGCGTCTCGGTATCACGACGAACGAGCAGTTGGATCGTTCGGCGCGTCGTTTGCGTATTCCATTCTTCAGGGGCGTATTTATGCGCGATGCCCTTCCGACGAAAGCGCGCCGCAATGAGAGTGGAATCGTGAATCTCGACGATTCTACGGGACCGGGTACTCATTGGGTCGCTTACGCGAAGAGGGGAAACAGCGCGATCTACTTCGACGGTTTCGGCAATCTTCGACCGCCGAAAGAACTCGAACGATACCTCGGGTACGATACAACTGTGCGCTACAATCGACATTCGTATCAGACGTTCGATCAGAGCATATGCGGACAATTGTGCCTGCGGTTTCTCTGGGAGATCGAGCGAGAAAGTGCGCGATAACATTTTTGTCATCATGTCACGGACTCTCACGCTAACCGGAAGAAACAGTGTCCTCGAGGCGAAATACAATCCACCTTTGGATCTCAATGACGGCGAGTATGAGTTAGGACTTGCTAATTTCGAAACTTACAACACGATACCAAACGTCACTTCCGCGAACAATAAATTTTACTACGATAATAAAACAATAACGATTGACGAGGGATCGTACGAATTATCGGCCATAGCTAGACATCTAAGAGCCGCGATACTTCGCAAGCAACGAAAAATCGATGAGATCCGCGGTGAAAGAGGCGTGAACCACGACGACGACGACGACGACGACGACGACGACGACTATGTGTACGACTACGAGGACGACAGCGACGAGAAAGGTGAACGTTCGATAATTCTTCGAGCCAATGAGAATACCATGAAAAGCGAGATCAAATGTGCATTTAGCGTGGATTTTACAAAACCGAACAATATCGGATCGCTATTAGGTTTTTCGTCTCGCGTATTACGACCATTCAAATGGTACGCGTCCGACGAACCCGTGAACATCATGAACGTGAATATTATCAGTGTAGATTGTAGCATTACGGCAGGTGCGTACAACAACGATAGACCCGTACACACGATCCACGAATTCGCGGCGAACGTTCCACCGGGATATAAATTGTCGAACACGCCGTTTCAGATCATTTATCTTCCCGTTATCGCGCGAAGCGTTACCGACGTTAGGCTACGCGTGACCGATCAGAACGGACAAACGGTCAATTTTCGCGGAGAGGAGATAACTATTCGACTTCACTTGCGACGAAAACGATAGATATGAGTGCGCGCGAATAATGCTTGTTCCGAACGAGTCGCGAGAGAGAGAGAGCGTATTGCTAACGTATCGTCGCGAGGACGGCGCGAGAAAAGTGAGAGCGAGAGAGAGGAGACCCAATTTGTCTGCGGCGAACGTAACGTTTCTACGATCGCTGGGTTTCGTCGTGAGAAACGAGTATGGCCCAGGATATCCTAAGTATAGGAGGTGAGCCCGTCTTCGACGAGCGCATCGTCAAAATCGAAATTCATACGTACAATCCGTACGCCAATACCACTTTCGGATACAACGATGAGATACGAATACCTATACAACAACAAGACTTGTATACGCTACCATGCGAGAGTTTTCTATACGTGGAGGGAAAATTTATGCCGAGACCGAGGGGCACCGCTGCGACTGCGACTACGACTGCGACGGCGACGCCGGCGGAAGTAAGATTGAGAAGGGCCAATAATTGCGTCGCGTTCATGTTCGACGAGATTAGATACGAGTTGAACGGTGTGGAAATAGACAGATGTCGAAACGTGGGTATAACGAGCACGATAAAAAACTATGTTTCGCTGACCGACGAACGAAGCAGAACTTTGAAAAACGCCGGATGGAACATCGAGATGCTGCAAACCGCTGGAGAATTCAGCTACTGCGTACCTCTTAACATACTTCTGGGATTTTGCGAGGATTACAAACGCGTGGTGATCAATGCGCGACACGAACTCATTCTAATACGCGCGCGCACCGACGCCAATTGCGTGATCGCGAACGTTTCTTCGGACGAACCTATGCTAACTGTATCGAGAGTACAATGGAAAATGCCGCACGTAATGTTGAACGATGTAAATAAATTGACGCTTCTACGAGCACTGGAAAGCGGACGATATCTTAGCATGGGCTTTAGATCGTGGGATCTATACGAATTTCCGCTGTTGCAAAACACAACGAAACACTCGTGGGCCGTGAAAACGGCGACGCAATTGGAGAAACCGCGATACATAGTTTTCGCGCTGCAAACGGGAAAACGAAACGTTTTCTCGGAGGATTCCTCTACATTTGATCATTGCAAACTAACCAATGTAAAATTGTATTTAAATTCCGATTTTTACCCTTACGACGACATGAATTTGGACTTTGATAATCTTAAATTCGCTATACTGTATGATATGTATACCAAATTTAGAAAGACGTATTACAGAAACGAAAATCGCGAACCTGTGTTATCTTTCTCAGATTTTACGAAAAATGGTCCACTCGCGGTTATCGATTGTTCGCGTCAAAATGAATCGGTGAAAAGTGCCACGGTGGACATTCGCATAGAGTTCGAATGTAAGGAAAACATACCGACGAATACAACGGCTTACTGTCTCATTATACACGACAGAGTAGTGGAATACAATCCATTGACTAATGTAGTACGCAAAATCGTGTAACGAATACATAATAGGCTCGATTATCGATAGAGAGATTATCGTCGCAATGACCGCGACACACTCGACGTCATCGCACGTATATAAGACAGAGGCATTCACTCTCGCAGAGCATAACAGTCCGCAACGAGTACGCTCGCTGTCGTTCTGTCTTTTTTTTCCCATCGAGAAATGGCGAATGCGCGAGAACCGAACGACGTACCTATCTTCGTGGACCTTCAAGGCTTCATCGTTAATAACAATTTCTACGTTAAGGAGGTAGCTGTGTTGCGGCAAGGCGAGGAGCTCACGCATCACGTGTTTCGCGCGCCGTTACCGTGGAATATGCTCACGAGGGAGGAGAAACTACATACCACTTGGTTGACGACTAATTTTCACAATCTACATTGGAAAGACGGCGATGTCGAATATCGACAGGCGAAAAAAATGATTAAACGAGCTGTACTCGATGGATTGTTCGACGGCTGTGACGAAAAAATTCGTATATACGTTAAGGGAATAGAAAAAAAATATTGGTTGCAGCGTTATCTCGGCGACGATCACGAATGCGAGATAAAGAACATCGAGATAGATTACGAGGAGATAGATAGACTCAGGGACTTGAGAGCATCGAGACCGTTCCATTGCAGACGTCACGTGAAAAATTGCGCCATGGAAAACGTCATAAAACTACACGAATGGTGGACGCAACGCAAACGACAGGAGTTTCCACTTTTGGCTACATTCGAGGATAGGCGCAAGACTCGAGACGTCGATAACGACTACGACAACGACGACGACGACAACGACGACAACGCTAGAAAACCTCGCGCAGCCTTCGCCTCCTGCGATGGCACCATGATGGGATTACGCGAATTAAAAATATAATATATCCCTTACTAATACCAATAATTATTACACTGCTCGTGAGATTTCTAAATATATTAGCCTATTTAGTACTCTTTTACTCATACATACAACTGTATGTTTTCACAATTATCTAATATTCCGTTATGATATTATCTTTTATATCTTATGTTTACTAATCTACCAATGACACCAGATCATTGTACTACAAATGACTCATACGTAATGAAATAAAAAGAGACACATTTATATCTCTCATGTTTTTCTGATACCTTTCCCGCCCCCTCCGGTCAGATGTCGCGCCGCGCGTATTTATAAACCGCCGCGAGGCATACGCGATCACTTTCATTCTAGTCACGAACGCGCGACGCATCGAACGCTAATCGATTCATCGTAGGCGCCGCATACCAAACTACTCGAAATGTACGTCGCGTTCGTCGTTATCGTTGCGATCGCTGTTTCGACGATCGATTGCGCGTCTAAGAATATCAGCGTGATACCGTTTTTACAAAAATATGGTTTTCTCAGTGACGATAACGCGAAAATATCAATCGATGACTCGAGTGTAAAAAGTGCGATTGCTTTGTTTCAAGAATACTATCAATTACCCGGTGACGGTGAATTGAATAATGCGACGTTAGATTTGATGGGTCGACCGCGATGCGGTAATCGAGATATTCCAAATCACAGACGTAACACACAGCAACAGAGATGGTCGAAAAAACATCTAACGTGGAACTTTCAATTTGCCAATAAACAAACTCTGAAATTAACCGAAATAGCATTCTCTATGTGGGCGGCGATAACACCGTTAACGTTTCAACGTAAAACAGTGAGACCCGACATCATGATAATGTACGCAGGAGGTGCTCACATGATGTCGCAGATATTTAACAATTCAGTATGCGAGGACAGTTTAGATGGACTGGGCGGAGTTCTCGCGCACGCGTTAGCCGTTGGCTTAACCGATAAGTCGATTATTGATATAGCGGACGTACACGTCGACATCGCGGAACCATGGTACATAAAATTAGACAAAAATCCTGATGATATGCCACATTTACTTAACATACTCGTACATGAAATCGGACACGCTCTAGGGTTAGGGCATAGCACTCGCACAGATGCGATGATGTACGGTTACATTCTTTCGGAACATACGTGGCCCGTGAAGCTGACAATCGACGACGTCTTAGCCATTCAAAATCTATACGGAGTCAGAAATAACAATACTCCAGAAGAAATACCTACGACAACGTTGACTCCCACCGAACAAACACCCGAATACATACATATGTGCGATACACCATACGTGGACAACGTATTGGTGTTAGATCATAGAATGTTTATCACGTATAAACATCACGCATGGTCAGTGAACATAGACGATAAAAAATACAGCAAATCGATCGTAATGACGGATTACATGACCTTCCTTCCCAAAAATGTTAACCTCACGGCCGCATATCAACAACCCTCGGGTGACATAGTCTTATTTGAAAAGAATATGGTTTATATGCTAGGTTATCCCAGCTTTAACGTGAAATCAGGCTGGCCGAGGGAGATAACGGAAATAGGTCTACCTCGACACGCGAATATCACTATAGCGATAAACACGAATAAGGGAAGAACGTATGTCGTTTTTGACCAAAACATCGCCGAGATAGACGATTGTTCAATGAGCGTAGTCAGGTATCACGCGTTGCAAACGATATTTCCAGGAATACCGACCACTGTCCGATCGGCTTTCAGATACATCGACGGTCACATTTATTTCATGGACAAAAAACAATATTACAAATACAACGAATTTACGAATAGATTGGTGACGGCAGGAAAATTTGACCTATCGATACTCGGTATCGAATGTCCGACGAATAGCGTGTTGCAACAACTACGAGACCTTCTGAACCGACTCGTGCGATCAGATCCCGCGCGCAATGAACTCGCCATGGAAGACGACGGAGAAAAGAATGAGTGACGAGTGCGAGAGACGTATAATAATTTAAAGGAGGGGGAAGTGGACTAATATATAAACCTATAGCAAATCGTGAACTCGTTAGTACGACTACTACGACCGGTCCAACAACCACGCGGAAGAATGTATTCGCTCTCAAACGAAGAACAGCTCCGAGTCGAGTACGGCAACGATGTTCTGAAAAGAAAAAAACCATCGTTCAATACGAAGAACATTAACAATATTATGACGGAACAGGAGAACAGCGAGAATCGAAGCGCGCAAAGAAGAATTGACGTCGCAACGAGGAATGAGGTCAACGATGACGAGCGACGCAAAAACGTGTGAGTATTCGAGGGATACCCTGACGTTCCACGTATGGAAAACAAAAACATAAGATCCTATCTTTATCTCACAGACCGAACGCTACGCATCGTTCGTCCGTACGAATTTTGGAAAGAAGATATCTATTGACGAAAACAGGGTACAAGTATCTGGACATCGGTATCAACGTCAAGAAACCTTCCTGCGTGAGCATTCTGCTGGGCGATTGTCACGGCAAACTTCTGGCGCTAACACCAGAAACGTGGAGAGCATTGCTCGAGCAAAAACACCTAATATTATCGTATCTACAACAGGAGGATAATGAAGAGACGCATTCTACGCCACGCATACACGTTGGAAATTTTACGCTACGATTCGGAAAACTGAACAACGTACCGTTGATGCGCTTTGAAACACCAGAAACTCGTATATCATTGTCTAAGAATAGCGTGTGCAATATGTTTAATTTCGAACATTGTGTCAATCGACTAATTTATTCGCTAGCCGCGATCACCGGCAACGTAGACGCGAAACTATCGCGATTTATCGAAATCGCGTCTAATGTGAACGACCGTACTAATATACAGAGAGCGATACGCGAACACGAATCCTTCGATCGCAACGACATCATCGATTGCGAATTGGCTGCACTATATTTCGGATCATTGTATTAAATCTAGCGCTATTAAAGATGTATACGAAAATAAATAAAAATATTAGAAATTCAAATTTGTTACTTTATTACGACAAAACCATGATTCGATGCATTTCTATAAAGTAGACTAAACAAAACAATATGATAATATACGAAAGAACTTATTCCAGTACATCCTCCTCCTCCTCCTCCTCCTCCTTCTCATCCTTCTACTCCAATGGTTTGCAGATGCACAAAGAAAATCGCGAAGCATCCTCCGATGATTCGCAGACGCACAAACGAACTCGCTTCGACGCGTTTTCGTCGGCTGCACGGAACAAAAGAAAAAAAGAAAGAAAATAACTGAAAATCATATACAAATCATTGAGATCGATTAATCGCGTATAAGTAAAAAAAAAAAATTTAAAAAAAGAAAACGTACTCTCGCCATTTAGCCGATTCCTCGCCATACGAAGCTGCACGGAAGTAATATCGTCCACCTCGAAAAACATCCTAGCGAATGCTGCGCTCCAGTCGGTGGTCATCCATATTCGATCGTTTAGCTCACGAAATTCACTCCTGATGAGATTGACGACCATAATATCCAATGTATACGCGTATAATGGATTTAATACACACTATGACAAATTATTATTTTCATAAATCGTACGCGAAAAACATGTTATTATGCATACTCGGTGATGACTTACCGCTTGAATCTCCATACCGATAGGAGCTACAGATGTAGATTAATTAATACTTAATAATTGTCTCGTTTTATAAATTAAATCAATAAATTGATGTGACTGCAACGCAAACTAAACTGTTCTAATCGATCGACCAAGTCGATATGACAATAAAATACGCCGCGATCCTTCGTTCGTCCCTCCATCGTATATAACGAAAATATATATCGTTCAATGACAAGATTTGCACCGAAATTAACATAGCATTATCTGTCTCGAATAAAAAGCGAAACTATCTGAACATTTATTAATATGCAAAGGATGACTTCCGTCAAACCGCTCTACGTCGCGTCGTCATGACGTAACGAACACGTACGATTACTCATCGCTTCGCAATACGTTACTGATCCAACGCATTCATTGATACAATACTAATCCAAATCCATTTTTACGTCACTAACGATATAGTACGTTTTTTTTCAATGGGGAAAAAGCAATCATTTAAATTCATAAACTTTATTTTTGCTTATACACAGGTATACAATTCTATATTGCTGTAATACCATCTACTAACTCCTATCCATGCCTCGCAGTATCGTTTGCTGATGCTGCAAATATAAACAATATAATTTTTTCTTTAAAACATAACATACTCATAAAAACCAATTAAAACATAAAAACTTATTTCCATTATTACCTCTTAAAATATCGAGTCGCGTACGTCTATAGTTAAATTCGGCTTTTTCTTCATCTCATCGGCAACCATATTCAAAATTTTCTCTGCCATGCGTAGCTTAGAATCCCTCCGCGAAGTAGAGAGAAACTGACATCTAACTCGAGCCTTTTTCCACCAGTGACATTTATCGACGCCGAGAATATCTTTGACATCGTACAAGTCGATGCGTAACAATCGTTGACCGGATTCCCCAGACGAACGAGCGGTATAACAACAACCGTCGTCGCGTTTCGTGAGATACTGATCAATCCCCGTCTTCTTCGTCGAAAACTTAAACAACGCGTCGACACCTCCGATTGCCATCCCGTTGAATATTCCACCTCCCCCATTGGACATTGCACCTCCCCCGTTGGACATTCCACATTCAACCGTTGGTACTGGAACAACTGCTGTCGAAACCGCCAATCCAGTTGGTGCTGTAGCGCGATTGCCGTCGACTTTACCGTCGTCGTCGTCGTCGTCGTCGTCGTCGTCGTCGTCGTCGATGATGACGTCAAAATCATTAGCATTGTTATCGTCGACGTCACCGTCGTGGTCGTCGTCGTCGGAGAGAACGTTGACATCGTCCGGTTTCGACTTTCGCACGATCTTTTTCTTATGCTTCCTAACAACATCCGATTTAGTCGCGAGCACAGGCGATCTAACTGTAGGATAACGTTGACGCAATGAATCGGTGCGATTAACGTCTCGTTCTACCCAATACTTTTTAAATTCCTCTATCCACTCGTAAAAATTACGCGACTTTAATATATGATCCTCGAACGAGTCAGACATACCATGTTCGACGATAAAATCATCCAATTCGTCGAGAATATAAAAAGAATACTGCACACCAGCCTGTCTCACCTCAGCGTATAATTTTAACAGTATTTCCTTCATTTTTTTTCCTTCCTTAACACGACGCGTTTCCTTATCATCTTTATTGTGCGCCACTAAATAAGACGATAAATACCCCAATATACGTTTGAGATTTCGACCAAAAGGCATCGATGGATTCCATACGTCTTCAATAAATTCTACCGTTGAAAAAGTAGGGGCGTTCTCAGCATCCAAAATAATTCGCTCCGCTTGAGCGGGAGATGCAAATTCATCATTAACAATAGCTGCTGCGTCACTGCTCAAGCTCACCATTTTTCGACTTGTTCACTCTTAAAGCGACGAAAACTGACTGTTAACTGCACGGTCTAGCGTAGGTCCCATATAAAAAGACCCTGAATACGCATCATATATATGTATATACCAGATAGAGGGAGAAATGTAGGCGCGTCATTAGAATGCTAAACACGCGTGATCGGTACGTGATAGAGAACAATGGGCAAAACAAACCCATGATACCATATAGAGAAAATTTACATTGTCCTTGATATACACAATAGTCAAAACAAAACCACCAATATACATAATTATCAGAACAAATCCTACATACCATATCGAGACACTTATAAATCATTTATAATAATTAGTATGCGACACGTCTATCAAAAACATAAGTTACGTGAATAAACGACGACTGGACACAGCGTCATACCCCCCGCCTACGGAGAAAACGCACCGCATCTCCCATCTCCAGCGAGCCTTCCCCCTCCACGCTCAAAACAAAACCACCAATATATATAATTATCAGAACAAATCCTACATACCATATCGAGACACTTATAAATCATTTATAATA
>Ga0335075_10009515_pt1 | contig 14813 bp, 11 predicted proteins | sample Lox_Sample_24_FD_206723 | JGI IMG/M metagenome (GOLD analysis project Ga0335075, IMG submission 206723) | Soil microbial communities from Loxahatchee National Wildlife Refuge, Florida, United States - Lox_Sample_2.4 | ecosystem: Environmental > Terrestrial > Soil > Wetlands | place: USA...
GCGATCCCCGCCTCTTCTTCGTTCCAGCCTGCTCGCACCGCGGCTGCGCCCTGTTCCGCGACGAGCGTGTGGTAGCGCAGCGCGAATTTCTCCACCTGGCGGACGTAATAGGCGAGGCTCTCGGTCGCGGTATCGATCGCCGTCAGGCCGCCGCCGACCACCACCACTGGCATGCGGATTTGCAGATTAGCGACCGACGACAGCTTGGCCGCGCCGGTAAGCTGGAGCGCCATCAGGAAGTCGGATGCCGCGCGCACGCCGCGCGCCAGCCCGTGCGAGATGTCGAGCACCGTCGGCTTGCCGGCACCCATGCAGAGCGCGATGTGGTCGAACCCCATCGCCCAGGCGTCGTCGATGCCGAGCGTGGCGCCGCCGCCGAACCGCACGCCGCCGAAATAGGCGAATTGCACGCGCCGTTCCAGCAGCACGCGGATCAGTTTCAGATAGTTCTTGTTCCAGCGCACCGTGATGCCGTACTCGGCAACGCCGCCGAATCCGGCCATCACGCGGTCGTCGAGATTTTCGAACAGCGCCGCCGCGTCGTGGATTGGGGCGGCCGGATCGAAGCCAAGCGGCTCGATTTTCAGCCCATCTACTGCGACCACGGTGTGTCCGTCGTTCATCAGGTGGTGCGCCAGCGTGAACCCGGCCGGGCCCAGCCCGACCACCAGCACCGCGCGGCCGCTGTCCGGCCGCGGTAGCGGGCGGTTGATGTCGAGTGGGTTCCATCGCGTGAGCAGACTGTAGATCTCGATACCCCAAGGGAGCGACAGCACATCCTTCAGCACCGAGGTCTCGGCCTGCGGGATATCGACCGGCTCCTGCTTCTGATAGATGCAGGCCTTCATGCAGTCGTTGCAGATTCGGTGCCCGGTGGCGGCCATCATCGGGTTATCGACCGCGATCGCCGCGAACGCGCCGAGCACGTGACCTTGGGCGCGCAGCGCGTGCATTTCGCTGATCTTCTCGTCGAGCGGGCAGCCGGTCAGCGCCGCACCGAACGGCGACCGCTGGTACTGGCCGGTTTTGCGGTCCTTCAGGCCCTTGCTGCAGGAGTCCTTGTCCTGCGCGTGGCACCAGATGCAGTAGTTCATATGATCGAGTGCCTGCTGCTCGGTCATTCCCCCGTCGGTCAGAGCGAATCCGTCGCGGTGGCGCCAGTGGTCCTCGGGCAGGCGCAGCATGGTCACGCCGTCGCGCTCGATTGTCTTGAGCGGGATCAGGTGCAGCGGATCGAGCCTGCGCGGGACGTGGAAAAGCGTGTTGCCGGGATGGGCGGCTTGGCCCGCGGGTGTGAGGGTCGCCCAGGCGGCGTAGCGCATCGCCAGGTCGAGCGCTTCGGTGTCAGCCGCCTTCTCCCATTCGCTGACGCGCAGAGCGAAGGAACGCTCGGTCAGCGGTTCGCTGAACCGTGCCTCCAGTGCCGAGCGCAGGCCGGGGCCGTCGGAGTCGGACGGGTTAGGGTATTTCTTCACTGCCTGACGCTGCACGAACAGGCGCTTGCAGGCGTGGATCGGGTCGAGCGCCAGCGTCTGTCGCTGGAGCGCCCCGACCTCGGCTTGGATGCCGAACAGTGTGGCGACGAAGCCATCGAGGTGCGGGCCGAGGGCGACCAGCAGGTCGCTGTGCTCCTTGGCTGAGAGCGCATCGGGGGCCGCGCGGGCAGCCAGCAGGCGGGCATGCAGGGGCGAATCCGCCTCGGCCAACTCTTGCAGGAAGCAGCGATCCAGGCGGATCATCCCGTCTCGGATGCCGAGATCAGCATGGTCGAAGCCGAACCCCAGCGGGGCGGCGGTCAGGTCGCGGGTGTTGGCAGAGGCGACTGCATCCATCGGGGGCGGATCATCTTCCGAGGGCCAGGGACAGGCATGCGCCTGGGCTACCGGCTCGTCAGGCACGAGCCTGAGATGGTCGCCCGATTGCCTGCCCGTCAAGCGGATCGAGCGTGTCGGTCGCGGATAGCTGGTTTGTCCGGTTCCTCGGATGCCAGGGCTGCAAAGGCGGCTCACTGCACGCGGGAAGGGTAGAGCGGACACGAAGCAGTAGATTCCAGCCGTGCAGCGCAGCTTGGAGAATATTTCCAGCATTCCACGGCAACCTGGAAGAATATCGTTATTTGCCTCGCGGGATTGCCGAGTCGGGAGAAGGCACTTCTATCCACCAGAGAACCGCCCGAGGAATCCCATGCTCCCCCGCATCCATATCCTGCACGAGAACCCTGCTTGGCTGCCGCCGCTCGGCGAAGCATTCGACGGCCGCGGACTGCCTTGGACCGAATGGTTCCTTGACGCAGGCACCTTCGACCTCGCAGCCCCACCGCCAGAGGGCGTGTTCTATAACCGTATGAGCGCATCATCCCACGCGCGCGACCACCGGTTCAGTGCCGAGCTGACCGCCGCGGTGCTGGCGTGGCTCACCCGCTGGGGCCGGCGGGTGGTGAACGGCCCCGGCGCGCTCGACCTGGAGATCAGCAAGGCCCGCCAATACGCTGCCTTGGAGCGGCACAGCATCCAGACCCCACGCACGGTGCTGATCGCCGGCCGCGATCGGATCATGGCGGCAGCCCAGCAGTATTTCGGGGGCGCCCCGGTGATCCTGAAGCCGAACCGCGGTGGCAAGGGGCTCGGGGTGCGTCTGTTCCAGACTGCTGCCGCGCTCGAAACATATCTGCGCAGCGAGGAATACGAACCACCGGTCGATGGATTGCACCTGCTGCAAGAGTACGTGCGCCCGCCACGCGCAATCATCACCCGCGCCGAGTTCGTTGGCGGGCGGTTCCTCTATGCGGTGGAGGTGGACACCACCCAGGGCTTTGAGCTGTGCCCCGCTGATGCCTGCGCCGTCGGCGATGCGAACTGCCCGGTCGGAGAGGCGCCCGCACAGAAATTTCGCATCGTTGCCGGCATGCCGGACGGGTTGTGCGGCCAGATCGAACGGTTCCTGGCTGCCAACGACATCGAAGTGGCGGGCGTGGAGTTCATCACTGATCCCGCTGGACGCTTGCTGGTCTATGACGTGAACACGAATACCAACTACAACCCGGAGGCCGAGGCGCACGACGGTCGCACCGGCACGGCCCGTTCCGGCCCGGGCGCCATCGCCCAATTCCTGGGATCGGAGTTGGATCGCCTTTACGCCCAAGCCGCTTGACCATCTTCTCCTCGCGGGGGGTCGGGAAGCCGACCAACCGTTGCGAGCCCGGCAGATTGCGTTCGATCGCATCATCTGAAAGAACGCACGGCATGAGCAGCAAACAGCCTTCCTACGCAACTTGGCACGCCGACAGCGGGCGGGAGGCCGCGATGGAGGAAGGGCACCGGCCGCTCTGGCGCCACTTCATCCAAGCCGTTCCCGAGACCGATCTGTCCACCCGCGAGGTTCTGGATTTCGGCTGCAATCGTGGCGGCTTCCTGCGTCTGCTGTATGCGCTGCGGCCGTTTCGACGCGGCCTGGGCGTGGACATCGCGCGGGACTCGGTCGCCGCAGCTCGCGACTTGGCCGGGTCCGCACCGATCGAATACGAGATGGCTTCGGACCTGTCCGCTTGGCTCGACCGCTTCGACATCGCGTTCAGCTATGAAGTGATCTACCTCCTGCCTGACATTGCCGGCCACGCCGCCGGCGTGTACGCGGCGCTCCGCCAGGGAGGTGTCTATTACGCTGTCACCGGATGTCACACCGATAGCCCGCTCTGGCCATCCTGGCGCAAACTGATCGGCGATACCACCAATGCGCCGGTGCAGGATCGCTCGCCGGACGAGTACGCCGCCGTGTTCAGTGCCGCGGGGTTCAAGGTTTCCGTGCGCCGCTTCGGCTATGACAACTTTGTGCCTGCGCCAGCGGATCGCAGCTATTATCCGACATTGACGGACGCCATCGATTACCAGGCGAAGCACAAGTTGCTTTTTCGCCTGGTCAAGAGCGACTGATACCTGCCGGCGATTCCACTTCGTCCACTTCGTGCCGGCCATCTCCCGCCGACTCGCGCTGACGTGCCACAGCGGGCACGAGAGGGCCGGCACAAGGCCGGCCCTGACGTTGCGGAGGCCCGCCATGACGCGGGTGTGGGGCCTGTGCGCCGCTGCGGTAAGTTCTTCTTCGTTTCCTATGTCACCATATTCACCACCGCCTCGGCCACTCGACGCATTGGCGCCGACCAGTCCCCAAGCCGCTCCTGACGAAAGATCCGCAGCCGCGGATACCAGGGGCTATCCTCACGCCCGCTGAACCAGCGCCAGCAATTGTCATAGCGGTCGAGCAGGAACACCGGCTTACCCAACGCGCCCGCCAGATGAACCACCGAGGTATCGACGCTGACCACCAGATCCAGCCCCGCAACAATCGCCGCGGTGTCGGCAAAGTCGCCGACCCCCGGCATCGGGTCGTGCAGCATCAGCCCGGCCGGCGCCGGTTCGGCGGCTGCCGGCCCCTTCTGCAGGCTGATGAAGCGCACACCCGGCACGTCGGCCAGCGGTGCGAAAGCCACGATCCCCGCGCTTCGGCGGCCATCCAAAGTCGAGAAGCCCGGCAGCCAGGGACGCGCCTGCCCGGCCCAGACCAACCCAACCCGCGGGCCGCCGGATGGCAGGCGGCCGTCCCATTGCGCGATCAGGGCCGGATCGACGGAGAGGTACGGCGTCTCACCCGGTATGGTCTCCATAGTCGTGCCGAATGCCCGCGGCAGGCTGAACACCGGGCAGTGGTAATCGAAGCGCGGCAGCGGCGCGCCGAAGACGCACAGTTCGGCAACCCCGGCGATGCCGCCCATCAGGCGTTGCAGCTCTCGGGGTACCGCCAGCAGTACGCGCGCCCCACGCTCCGCCAGCAACGACACATAGCGAACGAACTGCAGCGTGTCGCCAAACCCGTCTTCATGGGTGACCAGGACCGTCCGCCCCCTCAGGTCCAGTCCGGCGATGTCCGGCAACAGAGTGGCGAGCGGAAGCCCTGTGTGACCCGGCTGCCGCAGCCGCCACTCGTAGTCGCGCCAGGCCTCTGTCAGCCGGCCGGCGTGCAGCAGCGCTACCGCGCGGTTTACACGGATTTGCGCGTCCTGCGGCGCGCGCAGCACCGCCGCATCGTGTGCGGTGATGGCCTCTTCAAACTGGCGTTCGATCTTCAAGAGCATGCCCAAATTGGACCAGCCGGCCGCTGGTGTGGGGTCGATCGCGATCGCTTGGCGAAGATGCAAAATGGCGGCCTCAATTTGCCCCGACTCAGCCAGCGCCAGGCCGAGAGCATGGTGCGCACCGGCGTCCTCGGGCGCGTGAGCAAGCCACGCGCGGAACTGCACGGCAGCGTCGGCCGGCCGACCCAACCGGCGCAGCAGCTCCGCGAGGTCGCGGCGCGGATGCGCATGGCCCGGCCGCGTGCGCGCGACGGCATCCAGCAAGGGCATGGCCTCGTGAAGCCGGTCCTCTGCGCCCAACGCGAGGCCAAGCAGAAGCTTCGCCTCGACATCGCCTGGCGCCAGAGCCAATAGCCGCCGGCACGCCGCCGTCACGGCGGCGAAGCGCCCGGCCTCGAGTGCGGCGAGCGCGCCGGCAAGCAAGCCGAGCCGGTCCGATCGGGCATTTGAAAGCTGGCCATCCGGCATCGGGGCACCTCCGCCGGGCCAGCCTTGCCTGGGTGGGTTAAGCCTGGGTCAACAGGCGCGCCGGTGTTGGCGGAATGCGCTTCGCTTTTCTGCCCTACGCGAGGTTGCGGGTTCCCACTGGTTTGATTTGTCGAGCCGCCGGACAGTGGCCGCGAAGCCGTCACGGACGCGTTGCAGCAGCGCCGTCAGGGCCTCGAGTTCGGATGATGAGAGAGACGCAAACGCCTGACGCAGGCGGGCTTTATTCACCTCCATGGCCTTGCTCATGATCGCCTGGCCCCTGGACGTAAGGGTCGCCAGAAGCTGCCGGCGATCATCGCGATCGACGGATGAGTTGACGAGACCTTGACGCTCGAGAGCGGTCATCAACTCGGACACGGTCGCCCGGGTGACCCCCATCGCCCCGACAATATCCTTGTGCGGAACGGCACGCCCATCGGCTGCCCACAGCAACATCATGATCTCGTGGCGAGCCGGCGAGCCGGCGGTTTCCGCCAGCCATTCGGTGATTGCGTTTTCCACTTGTTGTGACGCGATGCGAAACGCGAACACGGCTTCCACCGCTTGCAGCTCTCGTCCCGAGAGGTGCGCGCGAAGTGCTTCCTTGATAGCGGGCGGCGGAGTCGGAGGAAGCCGGTGCTGTGTCGAGGGGGCCATCGAGCATCTCCCGCCGGTTCGCGTCTCGGCTAGGCTATCAGTATGGCTCCTAACTATTTGATCGTCAACCCGCTCGGCGCCGTTGACTTTGTCAGGTGCCTAACGTATTTTGTTCGGTGCCTTACAGATGCGGGGAGAACCATGCTCGTGGACGAGAACCAGCAGGTCGCGGAGCTCCAGCCGTCCCAGGAAGCCTCGGAGCCTCGGCTCGAACCGGCGCTCCCAAGGCATCCGGCCCAGGCGAAAGTCCCGGCGCCGGGGCTCTTGCTGCCGGACGGGAACGCCGTCCCTGATTGGCTCGGGCGCGAGGCTGCGGAGAAACGGAGCCAGGGCTGGGATAAACGCCGTGGGCTTCTGGGCCGGCATCCGATCGCGGCTCCGATTGCAGGCGTCCTCTTCGCGCTGATCGCGGGCGGCGGCTACCTCTATTGGGACAACGCCAGCCATTTCCAGACGACCGACGACGCCTTCATCGCGGCACGCCAGTTCGGCATGGCGCCCAAGGTATCGGGTTACCTCACAGCCGTGCCAGTGACTGACAACCAGCAGGTCGCCGCCGGTCAGACCATCGCTCAGATCGACCAGCGTGACTACAAGATTGCGCTGGAGCAGGCAGATGCGCAGGTGGCGGCGGCACAGGCCAGCATCGAAAACATTGATGCGCAGATCGCCGTTCAGCAGGCGCAGGTGACCCAGAGCGCGTCGCAAATCGCGCAGGCCCAGGCCAGCCTGACGTTCGACCAGGAGCAGGCGACACGTTACGCGGAGCTGGCCCGAACCGGCGCCGGCACGGTGCAGAGCGCCCAGCAGTATGCGTCTGAGCTTAAACAGCAGCAGGCGGGACTGAAGGCCTCGCAGGCGGCACTGGTGGCAGCGGTGCGGCAGCTTGCCGTGCTGAAGGCGCAGCGCGGCAGCGCCAAGGCGAACCTGCAGCAGGCAAATGCCCAGCGCGACCAGGCGCAACTCAACCTTTCCTACACGACCGTCACCGCCGCCCAGCCGGGGCGCATTGTGCAGCTCTCGGCCGGAGTCGGCGAATACGTGCAACCCGGCACCGACCTCTCGATGTTCGTGCCGGACGAGATCTGGGTCACGGCCAATTTCAAGGAGACGCAGCTCGATCACATGCGACCGGGGCAGCCGGTGACGATTAACATCGACGCTTATCCCGACCGCACCATCCATGGTCATGTCGCGAGTGTTCAGCCGGGATCCGGGACCGCGTTCTCCTTGCTGCCGGCGGAAAATGCCACCGGCAACTATGTGAAGATCGTGCAGCGGGTGCCGGTGAAGATCGTGATGGATAATCCGCCAACCGACGTTGCGCTCGGCCCGGGCATGTCGGTGGAGCCGACGGTGCGGGTCAATCCGAACCCGTCGCTGTTGGAGCGGTTGGGGGCGCGGTTATGAGCACCGTCGCGAGCCGGACAGGTGCAGCTATCAACCCGTGGCTGATTGCCGTGCTGGTGGCGTTGGCGAGCTTCATGGAGGTGCTCGATACCACCATCGCCAATGTGGCCTTGAATTACATCGCCGGGGGCCTCGGGGTTAGTGTGGATGAGGCGTCCTGGGTGGTGACGACCTATCTGGTCGCCAACGCGATCGTTCTCACGGCGAGCCCCTTTCTCACTAAAAGGTTCGGCCGCAAGAGCTTCTTCCTGGTCTGCCTGGCGGTGTTTACCGTGGCCTCGGTACTGAGCGGGATGGCCTGGAGCCTCCAGTCGCTGCTGCTGTTCCGTATCCTGCAGGGATTCGGCGGCGGCGGCATGGTGCCGGTCGCGCAGTCGATCCTGGCGGACTCGTTCCCGCCGGAGAAGCGCGGCCAGGGCTTCGCGATGTTCGGTGTCGCGGTGGTGGTGGCCCCGGTGGTGGGGCCGACGCTTGGTGGCTGGCTGTCCGATAATTGGAACTGGCACTGGTGTTTCTTGATCAATGGTCCTGTCGGTGTGTTTGCGATGGCCGCGATTGCGGCAGTGCTGCCCGAGGCCGAAGCCACTACGCAGGAGCGCAGTCGGCTGCGGCGACAGGAAAGCGGGTTCGATCTGGTCGGCTTCGTGCTGGTCGCAACTTTTCTTGGTGCACTGGAGCTCATGCTCGACCGTGGGCTAGACGACGATTGGTTCGGATCATCCTTCATCGTCACCGTCGCGATTGTCTGCGCGCTGGCGTTCGTGCTGATGATCCCATGGGAGGTCACCCGCCGCAATCCGATGATCGATTTGCGCATGGTCGCGACGCGGCAGTTCGGCGCCTGTTTCGTGGTGATGCTGGCGACGGGGGCCATCCTGATAGCCACCACCCAGTATCTTCCGCAACTTGTGCAGGACGATTTCGGTTATACGGCGACCTTGGCGGGGATTATGCTCACGCCAGGCGGTGTTGTGACGATGGTGATGATGTTTGTAGTCGGGAATCTTTCAGGCAAGGTGCAGCCGAAGTATCTGATTGCCTTGGGGGCGCTGATCATCGCGCTTTCGATGTATCAGCTCACCAGCGTGTATAGTGATCTCGGCTTCTGGTTCCTTGCGAAGTCGCGGATGCTTCAGGGCATCGGCCTCCCGCTGATCTTTATCCCGATCATCGCCGCGTCTTATTACGGCATTCCAGCCAACAAGACCGATCAGGTCTCGGCCTTGCTCAACGCAGCGCGCAACACCGGCGGTTCGATCGGTGCTTCTGTTGCCGCAAATGTGCTGGCGCACCGAGAACAGTTCCATCAGAGCAGGTTGGTGGAGCATGTGATTCCCTCAAGCGTGCAGTATCAGGAGACGCTCAAGCAGATGACGGACTACTTCATCGCGCAGGGAAGCTCGCTGGTTCAGGCGAAGCAGCAGGCCATCCAGTGGATTGGGCAGCAGGTGCAGACGCAAGCTTCTTTCCTGGGATATATGGACGTCTTCTGGGTATTGGCCGCTATCTCGCTCGCTGCGGTGCCGCTCGCGTTGACGCTGCGCAAGATCAAGCTGGGGGCTGCGGCGCCAGCGGTGCATTGATTGTCATGGATACCGCGGTTCTGCCGACTCTCGCCGTGGGCACCTGTTCAGCGACTATGTAGGTCTTGCAGCGAAACTGTATGCCGATGCGCTGACTCGCAATCTGACCGATGTATCGGTGGTCATGCTGCTCTTTGCTCTCAAGGTCAGGCAGGAGACCGTGAACAGGACAGAGGAAGTCTCAAGTCGGGTCGTAGACACCTATTATGAGCCCAATAAAGACTTCCAGGCCGCGAAACCATCAGTGTATTTAAACGGGTAACATACCACGAACCGTGGGCGCTGACACGGTGAAGATTTGCTGGCTTTCCACCGCATGATGGGCAACTCGGTTGCCACCAGCGCGTCGGGCCGCTACCACTTCGGCAATTGAGCCCTGCAGGCATTCCAGCATGGCTCGGGACCGAGGGAGGAGCCCATGACGAAGGTCGCGGTGCTGGACGACTGGCAGGGTGTTGCACGCGAGTTCGCTGACTGGTCCAAGCTGCAGGCGCGCGCCGAGGTCGTGTTCTTCGCGAAAGCCTTCGCCAATGAGGACGATGCGGCGGCCCAACTCGCCGACTTCGACATCGTGCTGTCGATGCGCGAGCGGATGCCCGTCCCGCCGTCGCTGATCAACCGTCTGCCCAAACTGCGGATGCTGGGAATTACCGGCAGGCGTGTCGTATCGCTCGACATCCCCGACTGCACAGCGCAAGGGATCGTTGTCTGCAACACCGTGGGGGGTGGCGCGGAAGCCGCGACCGCGGAGCTGGCGCTGGGTCTGCTGATCGCGGCGGCGCGGGCGATCCCGGCCGGCGATGCCGGTATCCGCGCCGGGCGTTTTCAGGAGGGCCTGCCTGTCGGCATCTCGCTGGAGGGCAAGACGTTGGGGTTGATCGGCCTGGGGCGGCTCGGCGGCCATATGGCCCGCTACGGCCGCGCGCTGAACATGACCCTGCTCGCCTGGAGTCAGAACCTGACCGCCCAGAACGCAAGGGCCGCCGGTGCCGAGCTTGTGTCGAAGGAGGATTTGCTCTCGCGATCAGACGCAGTGAGCATCCACCTGGTGCTGTCACCCCGCACGCGCGGCCTGATCGGCGAGGCGGATCTCGCACGCATGAAGCCGGGCGCCATTCTCGTGAACACCTCGCGCGGCCCGATCGTCGATGAGACGGCGCTGATCGGGGCGGTCGAAGCGGGCCGCATCATCGCCGCGCTGGACGTGTTCGACCGCGAGCCGCTACCGCCGGACCATCGGCTGCGTCGAGTACCCAATGTGGTGATGACGCCGCATCTCGGCTACGGCGTGCGCGAGACGTGGCAGAATTTCTACCCGCAGATGGCGGAGAACGCGCTGGCGTTTTTGGACGGCAAGCCGACGCGGGCGGTCAATCCCGAGGCGCTCGATCGTCGATGAGACGGCTGGTCTCGCGACATATAACCCGCGTGATCCCAGCCTCCGCTAACCCTCTCCCACATTGGAGACGGACAGCCAAGCTCGCACGCCCACCGCCGTGTGACGCAGGCGACCTGACTCCAATAGGCCAGCATGCCATCGGACCACGCGTGCAGATTTCGCCTATGGCGCCGCGTGGCACCTCGTTATCGACTGGCTCGCCGAAGAGCAGCGCTGGCTTGATGCCACCCCCGGCCGGTAGGACTGGGAGGCCGCTTTCGGCGCGATACCTTATGCATAATCGCCCGCAGCCGTTACATCCCGGTGCCGGTCGGATAGCACCGGGTTGAACAGCAGCGACAACACCACAGTCACGACCACGTTCACCACTAATGACGACAGAGCGATATAGCAGGGAATCGTCGTGCCGAAGAAGGTCACGGGGTAAACCGGAGCGAAATTCACCGAGGCAGCCATCCAGGTGCCAAGCACAAACCCCGTTGCCCAGCCGATCAGCAGCGCCCAGCCGTTCAGCCGGCGGGTATAAAGCGCCAGAATGACGGACGGCAGCGTCTGAATGATCCACACGCCACCGAGTAACTGCAGCCACAGTGCATATTGCAACGGCAGGCTGAAGACGAACACCAGCGCCCCCGCTTTCACAATCAGCGAGACGATTTTGGCGATCCGGCTCTCCTCGGCGTCGGTGCAGGCGGGATGGATGAACTCTCGATAAATGTTGCGGGTGAAGATGTTGGCTGTGGCGATCGACATGATGGCGGCGGGCACCAGCGCACCAATGGCGATCGCGGCGAATGCCAGGCCGACGAACCAGGACGGGAATGCGGAAAGCAGCAGCGCCGGGACGGCGAAGTTATTGCTGTAAGCCTTGAACCCAGCGGCGAATGCTGGAAGGTGGGCCACACCGGCCGCAATCGCCATGAAGCCGAACAGCGCCAGCAGGCCGAGCATCAGCGAATAGGCCGGCAGGATCGCAGCGTTGCGTCGGATGACGCGTGGGCTCGACGAGCCCAGGATTGCGGTGACCGAATGCGGATAGAGGAACAGCGCCAGCGCCGAGCCCAAGGCGAGCGTCGCGTAGGCTCCGAAGCTGCCCCATGAGCCCGCGAGCGGGGTCGCAAGCAGCAGCTTGGCCGTCGGCACGGCGCCGAACACCTTGCCAAACCCGCCGAGCTGGATCGGGATCACGACGATCGCGGTGATCACGGTGAGATAGATCAGCGCATCCTTCACGACGGCGATCATAGCCGGCGCCCGAAGACCGGAGGTGTAAGTGAAGGCGGCCAGGATGATGAAGGCGATGATCAGTGGCAGGTCGCCCGCCAGCCCTCCGGCCGGCACGCCCAGCGCGCCGATCACCACCTGCATGCCGACGAGCTGCAAGGCAATATAGGGCATGGTGGCCAGCATCCCGGTCAGCCCGATCGCCAACGCCAACCACCGGTTACCGAACCGCCCGCGCACGAAATCCGCCGAGGTGACATAGCCGTGCCGGTGGCAGACGGACCACAGGCGAGGGAACACGATATACAGGATCGGATAGATCATCACGGTGTATGGCACTGCAAAGAAGCCCAGTGCGCCGGCACCGTACAGTAGTGCCGGCACGGCGATGAACGTGTAGGCGGTATAGAGATCGCCGCCGAGCAGGAACCACGTGACCACGGTCCCGAAGCGCCGCCCCCCCAATCCCCATTCGTGTAGCAGCGTCAGGTCACCGGGGCGCCAGCGCGCGGCGACGAAGCCGATCAGCGTAATCAGCAGGAACAGCAGCACGAAGACCGTGACGGCGACCCCGCTCATCGGTCTAGGTCTCCGTCCGGTGCTCGAGCAGATAGACCAGTCCGATGATCAGCACGCTAAGGATGATCCACAGGAGCTGGTACCAATAGAAGAACGGGAACCCCCAAAGGGTTGGCCCGATCCGGTTGTAGAACGGGACCCACAGCACCGCAACGAACGGAATGATTAGCAGTACCCGTACCCAATGCCACCGGTGCAAGTCGCCGTTCCCTCCCCGATTCGGGGGATTTTAGCGTACTGGCTTCGCAACGTGAACCCGCCCCGGGCCGAAGCCCTTGCCGGCCCCCTCCCGCAAGGGGAGGGGGAGTCGCTCGACTCAGAATATCTGCTCGCCGTGCAGAACAAGGTCGAGCCCCTCGCGCTCTTCCTCCTCGTCGACGCGCAGCCCGACAAGCGCCTTCGTGACCATCAGGATGATCAGCGTCATTACGCCGCTATAAACGAGCGTCGAGCACACCGCGATACACTGCGCCTCGAACTGCGGGACGCCGCCGATGTTCACGCCCTGTGGCGCCTGCGCCGTCGCCGTCAGCGGGCCATAGGCGAACACGCCCGTCAGTAGCGCCCCGATGATCCCGCCAATGCCGTGCACGCCAAAACAATCGAGGCTGTCGTCATAGCCGAGCAGATGCTTGACGCTGGTCGATGCCCAGAAGCAGCCCACGCCTGCCGCAATGCCGATCAGCAGTGCCGGACCGGGCAGCACGAAGCCCGAGGCCGGGGTGATCGCGACCAGCCCGGCAACCGCCCCGGATGCAGCCCCGAGCACCGACGGCTTGCCCTTCGCGCCCCATTCCGCGAACGCCCAGGCCAGCGCCGCTGCGGCAGTAGCAATCTGCGTCACGGCCATCGCCATGCCGGCACGACCGTTGGCCCCAACCGCCGAGCCGGCGTTGAACCCGAACCAGCCGACCCAGAGCAGCGATGCGCCGATGACCGCATAGGACACGTTGTACGGCGCCATGTTGTCCTGCCCGAACCCAACCCGCCGACCGAGCACCAGCGCGCACATCAGCCCGGCGATCCCCGCATTGATGTGAACGACGGTGCCGCCGGCAAAATCCGCAGCTCCCGGAAGCCCCAGCACGCCGGCCCCGAGCCAGCCGGTCGCACTCCACACCCAATGCGCGATCGGCGAATAGACGAACAAGGACCACAAAGTCATGAACACGCACAGCGCACTGAACTTCATACGATCGGCAAACGCGCCGGTGATCAGCGCCGGCGTGATGATCGCGAAGGTCATCTGGAACATCATATAGACGGTCTCGGGGATCGTCGTCTGGGTGGCGCTGCTGATCGAGCCGCCCAAGCTGAACGGCTTGTTCCAATTGTCGGCGATGCCGTTCAGGAAGAACCGCGAGAGATCACCGAAATACGGCGTTCCGTTGGTGAACGCGATGCTGTAGCCGGCGACCATCCAGGCAACTGTCACCAGGCAGCAGACCGTGAACGACTGCATCATGGTGGCGAGCAGGTTCTTCTTGCGCACCATCCCCGCATAGAACAGGGCCAATCCCGGAATGGTCATCATCAACACCAACGCGGTGCTGGCGAGCATCCACGCGGTGTCGCCGGTATCGATCTTCGGGGCCGGGGTATCGGCCAGTGCCGGCACGGCAGCCAGTGCCGCCGGCAGCAGCACAGCGGTTCCCCAGGCGAATCGAGTTCGCGTCATCGTTGTATGATTCCTTGTGACTACGGGTTCGTTACAGCGCTGCGGTATCGAGTTCGCCGGTACGGATCCGCACTGCACGCTCGATATCGACGACGAAGATCTTGCCGTCGCCGATCTTGCCGGTATGGGCGATAGTGGCGATCGATTCGACCACTTGCTCGGCGAGGTCGTCGGTGACAACCACTTCGATCTTCACCTTGGGAAGGAAATTCACGTGGTACTCCGCCCCGCGGTAGATCTCGGTTTGGCCCTTCTGCCGTCCGAAGCCTTTTACCTCGGAGACGGTGAGCCCTTGAACGCCAAGCGGGGTCAGCGCCTCGCGAACCTCGTCGAGCTTGAACGGCTTGATGATCGCCATGATCAGCTTCATGTCGTTTCCCCGTTGGCGGTGTCCCACTCGAATGCTGATAATCAAGAATCGTGCCGCGAAAAAATATGAGGAACCGGCGCGAGAATTTGGGTGAAGGCGGTGCAGAATTGCTCAATCTGTGGGCAGACTTTACCTCTCCCGCCCTGCGGGAAGGGTCGCCCCGCAACAGCACCCCTGGCGAGGTGCACCCTCACCCGGTTCGCTTCGCCAACCAACCTCTCCCGCGGGGCGGGAGAGGTGATTTCTGATCAGACGGAGTAATACATCTCGAACTCGACGGGGTGCGGCGTGTGCTCAAAGCGATAGACCTCGCTCCA
>Ga0335075_10009516_pt1 | contig 14812 bp, 11 predicted proteins | sample Lox_Sample_24_FD_206723 | JGI IMG/M metagenome (GOLD analysis project Ga0335075, IMG submission 206723) | Soil microbial communities from Loxahatchee National Wildlife Refuge, Florida, United States - Lox_Sample_2.4 | ecosystem: Environmental > Terrestrial > Soil > Wetlands | place: USA...
CGAGCGGGGTCGTGTTAGCGCCCCGAGTGCGGAAATCTCTCGGGGCGCTAACGCGACCCCGCTCGCCCAAACTTGAAAGTCATGAGGCCCACATCATGTATCGCGTTTTTGGGACGACGTTCCTGACCGCTGGTCTGCTTCTGGCCGCCTACGGCACGACCTCGGCGCAGATCGCAGTGAAAGGCGTGGTGCGGATTGTCCCGCCGCCCGCACCCTCGACGGCATCAACAACCACCGTGCAATCCGGCAGCGGCGACGAGGCGTTGCTGCGGTCGGTGGGCATCGCGACGGATGGTCCTGGCCTGCTGCGGTACTTCCGTCTTCGCAGCCAGGGCACGGCCACGCCAGAGCGGCTGGCCGCCCTCATCGAGCAGCTGGGCGATAAATCGCCGACCGTGGCGCGGAAAGCCTGCGGCGAGCTGGCGGCCCTCGGAGCGCTGGCGATCCCCTCCTTGCGGAAAGCCGTCAAGGATCCGGACGAGCAGCAGACCGTGCGGATGGCGCAGCGCTGCCTGCACGCGCTGGAGCAGCAGCCCGGCCAGCTGTCGTCTGCCGTCGCTCGCCTGATCGGCCAGCGCCGGCCGCCCGGCGCCGCCGAGACGCTGTTGGCCTTCCTGCCCGACGCCGAGGACGACGGCGTCATCGAGGAAATTCGCCTCGCCCTCGCGGCGGTGGCCCATCCCGATGGCAAGCCCGCTCCCGCCCTGCTTAAGGCATTGCAGGATGATTCGCCCATCCGCCGTGCCCTGGCCATCGATACCCTGTGCCAGAACGGCATCACTCCCTCGGTGCTGGAGCAAGTGCCGCTGCGCAAGCTGCTGCAAGATCCCAAACCGTCCGTTCGCCTGCGCGCCGCCCTGGCCCTGGCCCGCGCCTGCGACGCCAAGGCCGTCTCCACGCTGATTACCTTGCTCACCGAGCTGCCGTTGGAGCACGCCCGGCAGGCCGAGGATTATCTCTCCGAGCTAGCAGGGGACCAGGCTCCCAAGGCGGCCCTGGGCAGCGATGCCGCGGCGCGCCAGAAGTGTCGCGACGCCTGGGCGAAGTGGTGGCAAGCCAGCGAGGACGGCAGTCATCTGCTGGCGGAGGTACGCAAGCGTACCGTGACGGAGCCGCTGCGGCGAAAATGCGACGAGCTGATCAAACAGCTGGGCGATGCGGACTTCACCGTTCGCGAGAAGGCCCAGGCCGAGGCGAAAGCGATGGGGGCGTTGATCCTTCCCCTGCTCCGCCAGGCCACCCGCCATCCCGATCTGGAGGTTCGCAACCGCGCCCGCGACTGCCTCAGCCAGATGGAGCGCGACAAGAGCTTGCCGCTGTCGCCGATCACGGCGCGTCTGATCGCTCTACGCAAGCCGGCCGGCGCCGCCGAGACGCTGCTGGCCTACATCCCCTACAGCGATGATGAGACGGTGCAGGCCGAGGTGCAGCTGGCCCTGGACGCGGTGGCCTTCAAGGACGGCAAGCCGGAGCCAGCCCTCGTGCAGGCCTTGAGCGACGCGCTGGGAGCGCGGCGAGCGGCGGCCGCCGAGGCGCTGTGCCTGAGCGGCGATCGCGAGCACTTGCCGGCGATCCGTAAATTACTCGCCGACAGCGAGCCGGCCGTGCGTCTCAAGACCGCGCTGGCCCTGGCCGGCATCCGCGAGCGCGACGCCGTGCCGGCGCTCATCGAGCTTATCGGCGATCTGCCCAGTGCTCAGGCGGATGCGGCGGAGGAATATCTCCAGCGCGTCGCCGGCGAACGCGGCCCGGAAAACCTGTCCGGCGGAGACGACCGCGCCGCACGCAAGAAACGCCAGCAAGCCTGGGCCGACTGGTGGAAAGCCAACGGCGATCGCGTCACCCTGGTCGATCGCTATCCCCCTGCCGGCGCCGAGCGCTACCTGGGCCATATCCTGATGGTCATCGCCAACACCGGCGAGATCATCGAGCTGGGGCCGGATCGCAAGGTGCGCTGGAAGATGAACGGACTGATGAATCCGCGCGACGTGCAGGTGCTCGGCAACGATCGCATCCTCATCGCCGAGTGGAACGCCCAGCGCGTCAGCGAGCGCAATCGCCGCGGTGAAATCCTCTGGCAGAAGCAGCTGCCCGGCTCCTATCCCCTTGGCGTCCAGCGGCTGCGCAATGGGCACACCTTTATCACCTGCAACAACAAGCTGCTGGAAGTGGATCGCGGCGGCAACGAGGTCTATTCCATCAATCGCCCGCAGCAGGACGTGGTCATGGCCCGCCGCATGCGCCGCGGCGAGATCGTCCTCGTCAGCACCCACCGCCGCGTCATTCGCATGGACACCGCGGGGAAGGAGATCAAGAGTTTTGGAGTACAAATGGTGTGGCAAACCGGCGTGAACATCCTGCCCAACGGCCATGTCATTATCCCCGCCACCTGGATGAATCGCGTGATGGAATACGACGCCGAGGGCAAGAGTGTGTGGGAGATCACGGCCATACAGCCCAGCAGCGCAACGCGGCTGCGCAACGGCAACGCTCTGATTTCGCCGCAGCAGTGGCCGGCCAAGGTGATCGAGACGGATCCCTCCGGCAAACAGGTCAGCGAGATCGCCGTGCCTAATTTCGTCTATCGCATTCGCACGCGGTAACGCCTGGAGAACGAGCCACAGATAAACACAGATGAACACGGATAAAAAGGAGCCGCGAAATGATCGCTCCAAGCTTACCAGGAATCGTTCCTCCGCGACGCTTTCGGATCGTCCTTTGCTTCCTCTGTGTTTATCTGTGTTCATCCGTGGCTAACCTGCCGGGAGAAGTACGTGCCGCGGAGACGGCTAGTGATCCGGATGAGGCCGTCCTCAAGGCTGCCGGCATTGCGACGGATGGTCCCAATCTCGCCGCCTACATCAAGCAGCGCACGGTCACGGTCGCCGATGAAAATCGCATCAAGGCGCTGGTGCGCCGCCTGGGCGATGATGCCTTCAAGGTGCGCGAGAATGCGTCGCGTCAGCTGGTGATGCTCGGCTCGCGGGCGCGGCCGTTCTTGCAAACCGCCCTGAAGGATCCCGATCCGGAGATCGCCCGTCGCGCGCAGGACTGTCTGGAACGCATCGCCAAGGGAACGTCGGCGACCACGATGTGCGCGGCCGTGCGCATGTTGGCGCGTCGCAAGCCGCCGAGCGCCGCCGCCGCTCTGCTCGATTACCTGCCCTCCGCCGAGGAGGAGCGCGTTGCCGAGACCGTCCGTCAAGTGCTGCCGATGCTGGCCGTGCGCGACGGCAAGGCCGAGCCTGCGCTGGTCGAAGCGCTATCGGAAAAGTCTCCGCTCAAACGCGCCGCCGCCGGTGCCGCCCTCGCTCACGCGCTCGGGGCGCTGACGCAGCCCCGCTCGCCGGATGTGATGCCGAAGGTCCGCAAGCTCCTCCGGGATCCCGATGTCCAGGTTCGTCTGCGCGTCGGCTTGGCCCTGGCCGATTCCCGCGAAAAAGAAGCCCTCCCTGTCCTCATTCGCCTGCTCGACGAATTGCCCTGGCGCGACACCGATCCGATCATGGACCTTTTGGAGCGACTGGCCGGCGAGAGCATGCCGGAGGTTGTCTACGGTCCCAACGCCGACGCGCACCGCAAATACCGTGAAGCCTGGCAGACGTGGTGGAAAGAGCACCAGGCGACGATTGAGCCTGCCCATCTCGAACGGGCGTTGCGTCCGCGCGGCTACACTCTGGTTGTGCTCCTCGATCAGGGCGTGATCCAGGATCTCGATGCCGCCAACAAGATCCGCTGGAAGTTTGAGAACGTTACCATGACGCTCGATGTCCAGCTATTGCCGGGTGAGCAGCGCGTGCTTCTCGCCGAGCATCAGGCCAACCGCGTCAGCGAGCGAAACCTCAAGGGTGAGGTGGTCTGGCAGAAGCTGGTCGCCGAGCCGCTGATGGCCCAGCGTTTGGCCAACGGCAACACCTTCATTGCCACGCGCACGCAGCTGCTCGAAGTGGATAAGAACGGCAAGGAAGTGTTCAGTTACAGCCGTCCTGACGGCGGCAACTTCATGCGCGCGGTCAAGCTGCGCGACGGCGACATCGCCTGCATCGTGCAGATGGGCGGGGTGTTGTCTCACTATGTTCGTCTGACGCCGTCGGGCAAGGACTTCAAGGAAAAAAGCTGGGGCGTGCAGGTGCGCACTTCCGGCGGCCGCATCGACGTGCTGCCCAACGGCCACGTTCTCATCCCGGAGAAAGATAACAACCGGGTGGTCGAGTACGACGCCGACGGCCACAATGTCTGGGAGGCGGCGATCAATCAGCCCATCGTCGCGATGCGTCTGGCCAATGGCAATACGCTCGTCACCTCATACGGGGAAAATCGCGCTGTTGAAGTGGACCGTAACGGCAAAGAAGTGTGGCAATTCAAGGCGGACACGCGCGTCACCCGCGCTCTCCGCCGCTGACGCCCAGGAGAATTAGCCACAGATAAACACAGATGAGCTCAGATGAGTAAGAGGGTTTCTCCATGAGCGTTCCAGGCTTGCGAACAATCGTCTCTCCGCGATGCCTGCTGATCGTTCTTTTTCTTATCTGCGTTTATCTGTGTTCATCTGTGGCTCATTCGTTCGCCGAGGAAGCGGACACCTCGACGGATGAGGAAGTGCTGCGCGCGGCGCGGCTGCCGACCGATGGGCCGGACCTGTTGACGCTCTTCCGCAAGCGCACGCCGGACACCGAATCGCAGGAACACATCAAGACCTTGATCGCCCAGCTCGGCAGCGCATCCTTCTCCGAGCGCGAAGAGGCCAGCGACGAGCTGGCGGCTTGCGGAATCGCGTCGGCGGGACTGTTGCGCGAAGCCGCGCGGCACCGAGATCTTGAAATCCGCCGGCGAGCCAAAGAAGCACTGATCCTTATCGAGGAGAATGACCTGGCCGAAGACGTGCTCCTTTCTGCCCTGCACGTCCTGGGCAGACGGAAGCCGCCGCGCATGACCGAGGTTCTGCTGGCCTACGCGCCGCACGCCGCCAGCACCTCCATCAGCGAGGAGCTGGGGCTGGCGCTGTCCTCGGTTGCCCTGCGCGACGGCGAGGTCGATCCGGCGCTGATGCACGCCCTGGACGCAAAGTCGGCCAAGCTGCGCGGCGTGGCCGCCGAGGCGTTATGCCGATCCGGCAGCCGCAAGCAGTTACCCGCCATGCACCGTCTCTTGCGCGACCCCGATCCCCATGTGCGAAGGCGCATTGCGCTGGCGCTTCTGGAAGCACGAGACAAAACAGCGGTCCCGGTGCTGATCGAGCTGCTCGCGGAGCTGCCCCTCGCCGAAGCGGAGCCGATCGAGTCCATCCTCTTGCAGCTGGCCGGAGACACGCCGCCCAAAGCTCCGCTGGACGACCGGCGAGATGCCGGCCGCACCAACGAGGCGCGACGCAAGTATCGCGATGCCTGGGCGAGCTGGTGGAAGCGACAGGGCGACACTCTCGATCTGGCCAAGGTCGCGCTGGCGCCGCGCTGGCGTGGCTACACGCTGGCCGTGTGCCTCGGAGTGGGCCGAGGCAGGGCGGGCAGGGCCGGCTGTATCCTCGAATACGATGCCCGCGGCCGCATACGCTGGCAGATGCAGGGATTAGTTTACCCTGTGGACGCCCAGGTTCTCGACGAACGCCGCGTCCTGGTGACGGAATACCGGACCAGTCAGGTGACGGAACGCAACCACAATGGCGACGTTCTCCGCCGCATCGACGTTTCCGACATCCCTCTGGAAGCAAGGCGTTTGTCCAACGGCCGCACGCTCATCACCACGCGCAGCCGCGTCTTCGAGGTGGATCGCAACGACAAGGAAGTCTGGAGCACGAAAGGCAATGGCACGGACATGATTGTCGCCGCCTGTACCCTGCCGGGCGGGGAGATCGCCATCTGTTATCGCAACGGCGAGCTTGTACGCCAGAAGCGCGACGGAAAGGTCGTCGCCTCCTTTCAAGCCGGGCGATTGTTCCGCACCACGGGAACGCACATTCAGGGACTGCCCAACGGCCACATCCTGGTTCCTCTGATGTACGACAATAAAGTCGTGGAATTCGACGGCAACGGCCGCGAAGTCTGGTCGGCCTCGTACCCCCGACCGATGAGCGCCCAACGCCTGCCGAACGGTCGTACCCTCGTCGCGGGGTATGCGAGCAATGTCATGGTCGAGCTGGACAGGAACGGCCGGGAAGTGAGAAGTCAGAGCTGCGACGGCCGGCTGATGTTCGTGCGCGGACGATAAACGACGAGGGACATGAATGAACCTGCTGACGACATTTTCCGGATCGCTGATGGAGGGTTTTCTGCCGCGCGGCTGGGACCTGGCGAAGATCGATCGCCTGGCGGCGACCCCCGCCGAGCGGGCGACGGCCCGGCAAACGTGGTGGCATCCGCAATTCGAGCCGATTTCCTGTGCCTCGTTCGAGGACTTCGACACCTACATGGGCCACGAGATCGCCCGCGAGATCGTGCTGGCTCGCGAGGCCGGCCGCCCCATCGCCTTCATCCTACCGGTCGGACCGATGGGCATGTATCGCTGGACGGTGTGGTTCCTCAACGAATGGGGCGTCTCCTGCGAGCACGTCCACGGCTTCAACATGGACGAATGGTCCGAAGCCGAGGGGGCCACGCTGCCGCCGAACACTCCGGGCGCCTTTCAGCACGCGATGGAACAAGCTTTCTACGGCCCGCTGGGCAAGAACACCGTGCCGCCGCGCCAGCGCCATTTCGCGGTGAAATCCGAGCTGCCGAGCTATGCCGAGCAAATCGCCGAGCTGAAAAAGCAGGGAGCGAAGCTGGTGACGGTGTTCGGCATTGGCCGCGTCTGCCACATCGCTTTCTGGGAGCCGCACTTCGCCGCCGAGTTTTCCGGCGAGGCAGAGTGGAAAAAGCAAACGCACCGCCTGGGGGCACGGCTTCATCCGCTGACCATCGAGCAGAACGCGCTGACGAGCTTCCGCAGTCGCACGACACTGGTGCCGGCCTTCGCCAACACCATCGGGCCGGCGCTGTTTCTCGCCGCCGACCGCATCATCGGCGGCGCCGACGGCGTGCTCGGCCGCGGCATGCAGTGGCAGGGCCTATCGCTGCGCATGACGCTGCTGCACGAGCCGACGCCGTGGATTCCCAGCAGCTACATGCCGACGCTGCCGGGGCGCTTGTTCTACCTGCGCGAATTGGCGGAGCCACTGACAGCGGAGTGTCACTAATGCGGCAATGAGGAGGACCGTTCGATGCCCGAAGGGAGGGCCCCGCCACGGGATAGGCACCGCGTCTTTGGCATGCTCGTGAGTGACTTCTTCATCCACTCCCCGTTCCTTGTAGAGGTCGAGCACGACATGTCCCAGCAGCAGCAATTCCTCGATGTCGTGATCGTGCGCCGCCGCCGCGGACGGTTTGCCCATCCTTTGCCCGATGGTCTGGATCGTCTGGCTGACCATAATCTGATTAGCTTCAAGTCGCATCATGAGGCGCTGGACAGTTGGGCGATGAAGGAGCTGATTGGCTATTATGTCGCCTATCGCAAACTTGTCAGCCCGTCGCCTTCGCAGTTGTTGTCCGAGGACCGATTCCGGTTGTATGCGGTGAGCGCGCGCTTTCCGCACAATCTCTCCAGGCAGGTGCCGTGGCAAGAAAGGCAAGCCGGAGTGTATGATTGCCAGTGGGGCACGGACATGGTCCGCGTTATCGTAGCTGGTCAGTTGCCTCAAGAGACCCGCAACGCACCGCTACTTTTTTTCAGCGCTTCGCGGGAATTGATCGAATATGCCAAGAGTGTCTACCAGCCGCGATCGGAGCACACAAGCGGGATCCTCCGGCAGCTCTTGGAACAATATGAAGGGGAGGGTTTGCTAATGCCGTACACATGGGCAGATTTCGATCTGGATTACATCAACCAACATCTCCCGGAATTAACGCCCGAGAGGCAGCGTCAAGTATTGGAACGCCTACCAGCCGAACGGCGGCATGAGCTGTTTCAGTCCCTGCCGGCCGAACAGCAGCGGGAGCTGCTCCAGATGCTCTCGGCCGAACGGCAGCGGGAGCTGTTCCAGATGCTCTCGGCCGAACAGCGGCGGGAGCTGTTTCAGTCGCTGCCGGTGGAGGAGCGCTTGGCGGGCCTGTCGCCGGAGCAGATCCAGCAGTATTTGGAGCAGTTGACCCCAGGCAGAACAGCCAAACCGCGTAAGCCGCGACGAAAGAGATAACGGGTCGCTAACCAGGCAGCTGCACACGGAAACACGCCCCATATCCTGCCGCTCGGCTCCGTAGAGTCAGCCGACCACCCAGCAATCGCGTCCAGCGCCGCGCCAGTGCCAATCCCAGGCCGACGCCGCCGACGCTCTCCTCCGCGCCACGCCCGCGGCGGAAGACGCGGAAAATCACTCGTCGATCCTTCGCCGACACACCCGGTCCACGATCCTCGATCTCGAAAATCAGCGCATTGCCCTCGCGCCGCGCTCGCATCCACAGTCGGCGATCCGCGGCGCCGCGGCTGTACTTGCAGGCATTATCGATCAGATTGCCCAGTACCTGCTGCACCAGCTCGCGGTCGGTCCACAACGTCGCGTCCGCCGCCAGTTGGTTTTCGACGATCAGCTCTTTCTCCGTGTCCTCGCATCGGCTCGCCCAGGCAGCCCGCACCTGCTCCAGCAGCTCGGCGACCAGGACCTGGCTTCGGTTGAGGCGCGGCCGCTGGTTCTCCAGCCGCGAGAACGCGAGCACGTTGCCGACCAGGCGATGAAGTCGGTCCGTCTCGGCATGCAGTGTGTGGAGATACTCGCCGCGCTGCTTCTCCTCGCGCACCATGCCGTTGACCAGCATGTCCAGGTAGAGCCGCAGCGTCGTCAGCGGCGTGCGCAGCTCGTGGGTGACGGCGGATACGAAGCGAATGCGTCGCTCCGAGAGATCGAGCAGCGACCAGCCGCCCAGACCGACTGTCGCCAGCGCGATCAGGGCCGCCAGCCAGGCAAGGGCCAGGCCGACACGCAGCGGCGTCCAGCCGGAATCCGGTATCTCCGGCGAGGGGCCGGGATCGAGCTGAAACGGCAGCGCCGTCATGGTGCGCTCCGGCTGCGGCGGCACCAGCTCACGCATCGGCGACAGCTTCGCCTGCGGAAACAGATCGGCCACCTCGCTCGCCAGCATCTCTTGCAATGCGGCACTATCGAGCACGAGACCCTGACAAATCTCCCTCTCCTCAATGCGCACCAGCCGCAATAGCACCAGGCGTTCCTGTCCCGCCGTCTCCAGCCATACCGGTGTCATGGGGCTTAGATGCACCAGCACTTCGGTCCTCGACGAGCGCAGGTCCGCGGACGGCGAAAACCAGTTTGCTCCATTTTCGAGGATGGTGTTCAGGGCCACCTCTTTCGGAAGCCGCTGAAGATAATTGTTGTTCTGATACAGCCGCGTTTGCTGCCCCAGTCGCGTGTTGTATTCCGGAGGCGGCGGTTGTCCCTGCGCCATCTGGGCAGCGGGTAGGTCAGCGTTCTGCATTGCCTGATTGACGAAATTGTTGACGTTGTTTTGCGTAAGGATCAGCGTGGTATCGCGTGCCGTGGCTGGCTGCGTAGACGCGCTGGCCTGCTGCAACAACTGTGGGGCCGGGAGATCGCGTTGAAGGGAAGCGAGTAGCTGCCGCCGCTCAGCGGTGACGTTGGACAGGGTGAGCTTTCCGCGGGAATCGTGGAGCAAACGATCGAGGCGCGGCGACAGCACTTGCGGCGATTCCCAGCCGGAGCCGTGGGCGGTCTGAAAATGCAGCAGCATCCACGACGGCAGCTCGTCGCTCAACAACGGCGACGGCTCCAGGACGGTGCCGGGCGCGCAGCGGGCCCCACGGTTATCGAGAGCCAGCGGGACCGGGGCGGCAGCGCTGTAGTGATGGAAAGGCCGACTATCCTCGCGGGCCAGCAGCGGCCAGATACGGCTGTCGAGCCGCCACAGAGCGACCCGCAGCTGATGGGCGCGATCAATTTCCCAGCGCTGGGCCATCTGCTCGCTCTCCAGGCGGAGCGCCGCCGCCGTGACCCAGCCCAGCCCCCCCGCCACCAGGGCAGCGATGACCACGAAGCTGAGAAGTCCCGCGGGTTTGCCGCGCAGCCAATGGCTCATGGTTGTCACTCGCAGCTCGGAGAGGGTTGCAGCGGCACGAGGTCGGGGGCGGCCATGTAGCCGTGGGCGCGAACGGTCAAGATCGCCTCCGGCGCGGCGCGGCCGGATGGCTCGCGCAGCTTGGTCCGCAAGCGGGCGATGTGCATGTCGATGGTGCGTGTCTCCAATCCCCGCGGCTCGATGCCCCAGAGGCGTGTCAACAATTCCTCGCGCGATACGGCCCGTTCGCGATGCGTCAACAGGAACCCGAGCAAGGCGCTCTCGGTCTCGGACAGCTCCACACGTTCCTTGCTCGACCAGCAGATTTCGCGGCGCTGGAGATCGATGATGGCTCGCCCCAGCCTTGCCCCCTGCACCTCGGCGGGCCGTCCCAGCGAGCGGCGCAGCACGGCTTCGACGCGAGCCAGCAGCTCGCGGGCGGAAAACGGTTTGACGACGTAATCGTCCGCACCCATTTTCAGCCCGCGAACGCGATCGTCCTCGGTGCCGCGCGCCGTGAGAATGATGACCGGCAGCGTGGCGCGGACGCGCCGCAATTCGCGCAGCACCTCCAGACCGTCGCGGCGCGGCAGCAACAGATCGAGCAGCACGAGATCGACACCGGGTTGTACCGACTCGGTCAGCCCCTTGTCGCCGTCGGCCGCCTCAGCCACTTCATAGCCCGAAGCGCGGAGCGCATCGACGACGCCGCGCCGAATGGCCTGCTCGTCCTCGACGACCACAATGCGAGCGGAGTGCATGTTCGTGCCCCAGGAAAGAACAGAGCGCCGCCACGAATCAGACGAATCAAACGCGATCGGCGCTTGCGGCTTTTATCGTTCGCGAGGCTCCGCCCGCATCGTGCCAGGTCGTGCCATGTTGTGCCAAACAATGCGTCATTATGCCGCCACTCCGCCACTCCGCCACTCCGCCACACGTAGGTCTGGCAATCTCGATCTTTCGATCCAGGCGTGGTTGGCGGGGTATCTCTTCTCCGATTGTAACAGCCTCGTTGACCGGCTTCTGTAACGAGAAGGTAACAGCTGAGGATTTCATGCATCGTCCGTAATCGTTCACGGCCCGAGGGTGACAAAGGTATAGCGACATCGAAGCTGTGGGTGCGCTCCGCGGCAACGCAAGTACCAGCGAATACTTCGGTCGATTTGATCGCGGCAGATTGCCGGAGGTTCGTTGGCCGTGGCGGTGTGTCCGACGAATGGCACTAGCTTAAGGAGAGCATGGTTGAGCATGAGCTGCGGAATCGCTGGAAAACAAGCCATCTTGGGAAGCTCGAGCTCAACAATACACCCTTATACTAGTGCCATTCGTGTGTCCGACCGGAGCGCGCAACGAATATCGGCTTATCCGCGGTGTCGATGTGACCGAAGCGCGCAAGGCTCTTCAGGCTAAAACCGGACTACCGGGACCGGAACGTCGAATTCCGTCTGGCCGTATTTCCCACCTCGTTGGAGTGCGGTCTCCAGGGGGGAGACACCACACTTAACCCCGTGGCGCAATAAAGAAAGTGTGTCTGAGAGATGACAACGTACCTCAAGTTGACCTCACAGACAATCGCAACTGCAGGGAGGCACCGAAGGTTTTTTATACATTCTTCGTTCGCTTCCCGTGTGGGCGGGCTGTCGGGTCATAGTTCTTCAGCAGCACATGGAGGACACCACGGAGTTCGGTCGGATCCAGAGCGAGAGCGAGAGCGATGATCGTCCCCGTCCGGTCCCGTTCCCGCCAAAGCCCTGCAAGATAAAAGATGAGCCCCGAGGTGGTCATCCCACAGAACGTCACCGCGCCCGTCACGAGGTACGGTTGGTCGAGGTGAAACAACACGATATGAAGCTGTGTGAGGAATAGTACCACAATTAGCGCGACACAGATGATGAAATACACCTCAAGTTGCCGACGGATCTCCTTCAACCGGGCGTCCAACCGCGTCACCGTCTTGGGGTCGATCTTGTCCCTTGGACCGAGGAGTACATTTCCGACCGGGCGCTCGCCAGGCGGGCCGTTCACGAACTCATTGAGGATTGGGTCGATCGTTGGGTAGAGTCTCATCGTGTTGGCTCCTGTAGCGGGAAACGGTTCCGAATGCACCTTGTTGAACTCTCACTGCTAGTGTTCTCGGCACGAAAACTTGCAATGAATTCGGAGCCGATAACATGTCACTGTCACTCCCCAAGAAGCTAGGATTCGTGCGGCAACCACAGTGACAGTGACTCGTCAGCAGCTATGAATTCATTGCAAGTTTTCGTGCCAGGAACACTAGTCAGCCATGCGCCGTCACCTCAACAGGTCGCGAACCACCCGGACGAACCGAGTCCAGAGACCCGCTTGGGGCAACTCGTGTGTCGAGATTTCCCCACCCGCTGGACTTTGGTTCCGTAGCACGGCGAGCAACAATCGGTGCGCACGGGCCGAGACCTCCTCGAACGGCTCGTTCACTACTGCGAGAGAGCGAATCACGTGACGGTACAGTTCCAACCGGACCTCCGCCCTCGCCTTGAATGTATTGGTGAGCGCGTTGCACGCGGAGCGTCGGCGACGGAGCGCCTCGGCAGGGATGATCGAGTTACAAATTGTCATGTCCACGATGCCGTCGTACAACGGGGGAACCTTATTAATGAATTCCCAGACGGTACACAGGCCGTCGGCCAGTTCCAAACAGCGCGCCGGGGCAATGAAACCGGGGTAATGTTCCTCTAAATGGACGCGCGTAAACCCCGCCGTCGCAATCTCGCCGCAGGGGATCTCCTCGCCCGGCTTGGAATCCCACTCGTAGTAGCGCTGGGTCGGTTCGAGCAACCGATTCAACGCGGTAGCGAGGTCGGCTGCGGTCGTGGCGGACCGGACCTTCTCGTCATCTCGAAGCGGAGCGTCCGTCGGACGTTCAGGCAGTTTACCATCCCGCTCGTCCCGGGCGGAGGTGCGGAGGAGCGCACAGAAGCCATTGACGTTCAAAATGTCCGCGCCCCGGAGTCCGACTAAGCACCAGTGCGCGACAAGCGTGACGACCTTGTGTCGCTCGAAGAGCGCCGGCAGGTCGGCCAGGCGCGTCCCCCGACACACCGTCACCCCGAGGCTCTGGACCTCGTTCGCCACGTCGCAGACTATGTCCACCAGCGGCCGATACCGTTCCGCGTACACGAATTCCCCTCGGAGCGGCCATTCCCGGCGAATCGATTTGGCGAGGTCCTTTGGCGCGTCGTTTTTCAGATCCCTGAGGAACTCGGCTTCGGACAACGGTATGGCAAGAGCGAGTGTACAATCGCCAGGCCTTACGGGTCGGTTCAGCATCGGGATTGTCTTGGGACAGGAGGGAAGAACCGGACTCACCACGATTGGATCACCGGGGTTCTGTCACTGCACACTATTGGATTGTGCGGTGACAGGATCCCGGTGATCCGAGGGACCAATGTTACTGGACGGTTATGGGTTTCCGTTCATCTGCACGAGAGACCGTCTGTTTGCCCGGACGGGAAGACCGGTTCGGCTCGGCCTCCAGAACGATCTGAAAGTCGCCCGCGTCCCCAACGTAGATGGTCGCTTGCGACGAACTCCCCGAGGGGGCCAATTTTCTCAGGTCCATGTAAATCTGCACCCCCAGATCCGACACGGTGGCGACCTTGGTCTTAGTGAACCGTGCAGCCGTCTCGTTCACGGTCGTGTTGACCTGCTCCTTGGTAATTGCTTGGCCGGAGCGTTTCATGCTCACATCGACCTTGACGGGGAACGTCGCCCGTGCGGCATCCGCAATGGCCGTGACCGAAAGACTACCGACGATCTTGAGCTCATCGCCCTTCACGCTGAGTTCAAACACTTCCGGTTTAGCCTCGCTGACCCGACTGTTGAGGCGCTTTACGGCAGCTTGCGATAACGCGCGGAAGACGACGATGGGACGGGAATCCGGGTAGCGCGTGGCCGTCTCTCGGACCGTCTTCAAGAACGCCACAATGTCGTTGTTGTCGTATCCTTCTCCAAACCTTACCTTGAGGGGTCGCTCGTCCACCGCACGGCCCCCGCACCTCAACTCGTTACAGACAGCGTAGCTCGCGTCCCGCGTGTTCCACACCTCGGCCTGGTCACCACCGGGTCGTGAAATGTAAATCTTCCCACCTTTCTTCTCGATGAAGAGACCGCCACCCATGGCATCGAAGAACCCGCCGGCGTCTGGCGGTGGGGGTAAAGGCGGCTCGTTCGGCGGTCGCGGCGGTCCATTCGGCGGCTGTGGCGGCCGCGGTGGGGGTGGCGGACCATCGGGCGGGGGGGTGTGGGGCGGTGGGGGGGCCGTCGGAGGTTCCCCGTGCGGTCCTTTCGGTGGTTTCCCGGCCCCGCCGGCACCAGGTGGAACATGGACATCTGGAGAAAACCCGCGCTGTGACGCACCCTCGCGCTCCGCGAAGAGGATTTTTGCAGGGCTCGATCCTTCGATCACCGATTTGGGCGCATGCCTTAACATGTCGTTCAGGAGTTCCGGCAGATTTGGGTTCGTGCTTTCCCGGGCGGCGGTCCGGACGAGGTCGGGGAGCTGTTCGATATTGCGCGGATTATACTCAAAACTGCCGTCCGGGCGCTTCCGTACTTCACCCTCGCGTAGGTCGGGGTTTGGCTCAAACCTGGTGACCTTCGCACTGGCGTTGTGGCCTCCAGTTAACCCCATTTTCCGCACCCCTGCTCGCGATGGTCGCCGGCAGTGGGGTGAAGTCAACCGCTTGGTACCGGCGCGAGTCGTTGTGCAATATACGCCG